>Ga0070734_10001074_pt1 | contig 43749 bp, 35 predicted proteins | sample Coa_R1_8_FD_66444 | JGI IMG/M metagenome (GOLD analysis project Ga0070734, IMG submission 66444) | Surface soil microbial communities from Centralia Pennsylvania, which are recovering from an underground coalmine fire - Coalmine... | ecosystem: Environmental > Terrestrial > Soil > Unclassified ...
ATCGTATCGGTCGCAGGTTCGAAGGAAGAAGATCCAGGCCGGCGTGAAATTTTCTATCGCCTACTGCTTGAGCGAGTACGCTTTCTACCGGGCGTGCAGGCGGTGGGCGCGATCAATCACTTGCCTTTGGCGGGAGATCTGTGGGGCTGGCACTTCGCGATCGAGGGGCGTCCGAAGCCCCGCCCAGGAGAAGCGCCGGGCGCGATTTACCGCATGGTCACGCCGGGATATTTCGCGGCGATGCGCTTGCCAATTGTCCGCGGACGCGACATTACCGACGCGGACAACATAACCGCACCCGGAGCGGTCATTATCAACGAGCAGGCGGCGCGACAATATTGGCCCGGCGAAGATCCGATCGGAAAGAGAATTTCGTTTGACGACGACACCACGAATCCCGCCGGGTGGCTGACGGTCGTTGGCATTGCGAAAGACGCGAAGCAGGATAGCTGGACGGACAAGGCAACTCCCGAAGCGTACCTGGCGGCATTCCAGAATCGCGACTACCTGGGCGATTCCGGAACGGAAGCGTCCCGGCACATGAGTTACATCACGCTAGTGGCGCGCACGGCAGCAGACCCCGCAGCCGTGGCCACGGCGATGAAAGAGGCGGCGTGGTCCTTCGACCGCAGCCTCGCGATCTCGCAGGTCGTCACCATGGATGGAGTCGTCACTGAGGCAAACGCGCAGCCGCGATTTGAGATGTTGTTACTGTCGATCTTCGCGGCAGTTGCCCTGGCCCTTGCCTCCGTAGGGATCTATGGAGTGATCAGCTATTCGGCCTCGCGGCGAACCCACGAGATCGGCGTCCGCATGTCCCTGGGAGCGTCGCGCTCCGATGTATTGTTGCTGGTGATGCGGCAAGGGATATGGCTGGCATTGGCAGGCTCGGTGACGGGCGTGGCAGGGGCGCTGCTAATTTCGCGGCTCATGGCGAAACTGCTGTATGGCGTGCAGCCAACGGATCCTGCCACATTTCTGGCAGTGGCAGCTGGATTGGGACTCGTCGCCATGCTGGCGTGCTACATCCCGGCGCGGCGTGCGATGCGGATTGATCCCATGGCTGCTCTGCGCTGTGAGTGATTTTCTCTCCGCCGAACAATGATTGAGGGTCACGGGCTCTCGCGGTCGCGGCAACCTACAGCTTCACTTGCTGCGGATCTTGCCATCGGCGGCCAGGTTGTCGAGCCAGCGTCGTGCGGTGGCTGCTTCAGGACGATCACCGTGTTTGTGGAGAAACTCTCGCAGCGTTTGCGCTGCGTCTTCGTAACGCCCGACCGCGGTCAGTGACTGCGCCACGAGCAACTGAATTTCCGGCGCCTTCCCGTTGGAGCCCGTGAGCGCGGCTTGCGACATTTGCAGTGCTTGGTCGTAGTGCGCCAGCCGATAGTGGGCTTTGGCCAGAGCCCACCGTGCGTCCCACGATGAAGTGGCGGGATTCAGATCGAGCGCTTTTTCCAAAGGTGCAACGGCTGCCTCGTATTTCCCTTGATCACATAAAGCCATGCCGAGCGCCGTAAACGCATGCGCGTCCGATGGATCGACTTGGGTAGCTTTTTCCAGAACCTCTTGCGCTTTCGACCAGTCACGTTGCTTCAGGAAAATTACCCCTTGCAGATACAAAACATCCGGATGGCCCGGCGCGAGAAGCATGGCCTGACTGGCTTGCTTCTGCGCTTCCGCCAGGTTGTCGATGCCCAGGGCCCGCACCCCTTGGTCGACCGCCTTTCTCGCCTTCGGCGCGAGTAGTGGACGACCTGGAACTGCACTGGGGATGCCAGACGAAGGCCGCAGGTAGATGTCTACCTCGGCGCTTCCGGCTGCGTCGATGAAAAGGTCTTTCTGCGCAGTCGCATATCCTGCGGACTGGACGACGACGGTGAACTCGCCGACGTCATAGACCACAAGTTCGGCGCGGCCGTGGCTCGTTTCTGCCTGTCCGGCAGGAATTGTTCCGCGGAACAACTTAACCAGAGCCAACGAGGAAATCGGCTCTCCGCTGGAATCGTGCACGACGACGCTGATCGCAACACCCTTGCCATGGAACTCGGTAGCAGTGGTGCCGGTATCTTGCGCGCGACAGGGAATCACGAATAGCAATACAAGCAGGAGCAGCAAACGAGAATCGGGTGGGAAGCAATTACTTGCTTGCAGTGACGGTAAACGCGATGCACGACGAGAACTGCTTGCTTGACAGTGGCGCATGTCCGCCCTCGACGTTCGGCGGGAGCCTATGCCAACCGGCAGCCGACGTCAAGGACTACGTTGGTCGCGACAGGTTATCAAGCAGTCAGGGCAGGGAACGACACCGAGTATCTCATTGCACTACCGCAACGACAGCGCCTCACCTACGATTTACACTTCCCATTCGGCCGATCTGTTCCTACTGCTTCTGAGATGAGGCAATGGCACCGACATCAGGTTTCACATCCCATGTCGTGCTTTGGGGCGTTCGTCCCATTTCACATGAACGATAAACACCTTCAGGCATTCGCACTGGCCTACCTGATCGGCTGGCTCCTATCGCGGATGCCCAAAAAAAGTAAGCACTGACTACGCCTTACCTTCACTCCTGTGTACTAGACCTGCCACTTTACTTAGACTGCAGGAAAAATCGCTGAGGGCTGTGTTCAGCCATCATTCACGCCGCTTTCTTCTTAATTCCGTAACGTTTCAGAACATCATTCAAAGAGGAGTCAGCCTTCAAGCCCAGACTCTCTTTGACATTGAGTAGAGTTGTTTTTCCCCGGGCTCTCGGTGCGAACCTGTCTCCATATTCTTCTCTTAGAGTTCGGACGTGAGTATCGTTTCGTTTTCTTTCTTCCCGACCGGATATATCTCGGTGCCGTTTCATGGGACTCCTCCATTTCGCTTGCGAACTTGCGGTGACCTTTGGCTTTCTGACTGCAATGCGAACTGCTTAACAATAATTCCAAGTTTCACGATGAAATTCTGTCTCCTTTGACAGTCGGTATTGGACCAATCTGCCTCCGGAAGATTGGTCAGATATCGACTCCAGCATTCGGACACCTTCCGAGAGATCGCCCTACTGAAATATGTCTGGCGGCTCTGGGAGAACCAGTAGTACCTGGTACGAAGCACGAGTGAGACTATGCCCACAAACGCCCCCGCGATCGAGGTCAACGGAGATGAAGCAGAGTTCCGGTTTCACAGCGACCTTGTTAGTAGTTGTCCTGGTAGTGCTGCAGGCTTTCCAGCCACTACTGACCGCACAGTCGGCATCTCTATCGCCGCAACAATTGGATCAGTTGATGTCTCCTATCGCACTGTATCCAGACTCGCTGCTGTCGCAGATCATGACAGCTTCGACGAACCCCCAAGAGATCCTGGACGTTGACAACTGGCTTGGGGCAAACCCGAACCTGACCGGAACGGCCCTTACCGATGCGGCACAGCAACAGGGGTTCGACCCCGCATTCATCGCACTGGTAACTTTTCCGCAAGTTCTCGACATGATGGCGCAGCACGTTGACGACTACGCCGCAATCGGAAATGCCTTTTCGACCAACCAGGCGGCTGTCACAGATTCTATTCAGCGCTTGCGCGCACAGGCCTACGCAGCGGGTTCATTGCGCAGCAACGCGCAGCAGACCGTGACGGCACAACAGGCGGGCGGGCAAACGATTTATGTGATTCAACCGGCCAATCCGCAGATCGTGTACGTGCCGCAATACGACCCCACTGTCGTTTATGTCGCACCCAGCCCGGGTACAGTGATTGCGACTTCTCTGATTTCCTTTGGAGTCGGTTTCGGGCTCGGCGCGCTGCTCACCAGCAGCCAGCCGTGGGGATGGGGTGGTTGGGGATGGAATTGGGGCGCACGTCGCGTGTACTACAACCATGGGTATTGGGGAGGGTGGACGAGACCCTACCGACCACCCAACGTCTGGTATCGTCCACGTCCAATTGCCTGGAATGCGAGGCCCGGCTATGGAGGAAACTGGCACTATCGGCCACCCGCGTACCGTCCTCCCACTCTTGGCAGTCGCCCGGGACCTGGACGGCCGCCGTATAGTGCCGCAAATCCTCCGGGCTCCAGACCTGGTCGGCCACCGTCCGCAACGCCTCCGGCAGCGGGCAGGCCGAATCCAACTCCGCCCAATCGTCCTCCGAATGCAGGAACAAGGCCAGGGCAGCCGCCGGCACAGCCAGCTGTCACGAGGCCAACAAATCCTCCGGCGACGCAGCCGACACGACCCGGAAATCCGGGGCGTCCAGTGACAAATCAACCGGCACCGAGACCGCAACCGCAGCCAAGGCCTACACCCGCCCCGACTCAGCCAACGCGACCCGCGGCTCCGGTGCGTCCGGCGCCGAACCGACCGGCACAACCTGTACAGCCGAGACCGCAACCGCAAGCGCAGCCTTCGCCGCAACCCACACAGCGACCACAGCCGCAGGCAAGACCTGCACCGCAACCACAGCGGCCGCAGCCCCAAGCAAGACCTGCACCACAACCGGCGCGCCCAGCTGCACCTGCAAAACCCAATTCCGCTCCTCGTGGAGCAGGTTTTGCCTATTTGAAACCGCTTGAACCGGAACCATGTCGACAGCTCATTTTCACCAACTGGCTGAAAGTTCTACCAGTTCCTGCGCTGTCGCAACGTGTGTCAACTGACAGCATGGGGAGCGCCTAGCAACATCCGAAGCACTCCTAAGCGCAGACAAGGAGGGAAAGATGGGAGTCCTTACTTGGATATTTGTAGGATTAGTCGCCGGATGGCTCGCCGGGAAAGTTATGAAAGGCGGAGGCTACGGGATCATCATGGATGTCATCCTGGGCATTCTAGGCGGCGTGCTGGGCGGCTGGGTCTTCGGGCTGCTAGGCATCTGGCAGGGCCGCGGAATGTTCGGTTCCATCGTTGTCGCCTTTCTGGGCGCGGTGATTCTCGTCTGGCTAACACGACTGTTCAAGCGAGCTGAACACTCGTCTTGACGCACCACTTCTTATAAGACTTTTTGCCTGAGTCTGTCGTGCGGCAGACTCAGGCACGACTTCTTGATCGGCAGTCGCGTAATGGAAGCGTACCGTAGCTTAACCGACTAGCCTGTTCGTCGACTCGCATTACCCTTTCCCCAACTCCCACCCCGGAAACTGGTTCACCACAGAGCGCCCTTAAGGTTTCACCCAGGCCGCAGTGAAAGAGGAAAGCCGACTTCGGGGTTGTAAAACTTCCGGCGTTGTCAATCTGCCAAATGCAGTTGCGACTTTTTGCGACGTATGGTGTTCTGCTCCACCGGAGGACTCTATGTCTACATCCACTCCCTCCCTCCGCGTCTGCCTGTTCCTGACAATTGCTTTTGCCGCGATCAGCCAATATGCACCGGCGCAGGCTTTACCCGTTCACATTCCGGATCCCGTACCGGGTCGCCCGGTCACAACTGCTCATCCTCAACAGCCTCACGAGCCTCCTTGCTGGCAAGTAGCTGGAATTTCCAAGTCAGCGATCGACCAGCGGCAGGCAATTCAGCAGAGAACGCGGTCGGAGGTGGAAGCAGTCTGCGCCGACCCATCGCTGAGCCAGCAGCAGCGGCAACAGAAGATTCGGGAGATTCATGAGCAGGCCAAGCAGGAACTCGATGCCCTCGTCTCGCCACAACAGATGGAAGCGTTGAAGTCGTGCCAACAGGCGCGCAACCACGGCGGAAGCCATCCTGCTCCGGGACATGCGAGCGCCAGCCATGGACCGTGCGGCGAAATGCCTTCCGCTCCGGCGCCGAACCCGCCTCCGAGTAGCAAACCCGCACCTGAGACCGAGAATTGATGATAAACACATCTGCAGGCTGCCGAGGCCCACTGCCGCTGTTGAGTTTTGTCATTGTCCGGCGTGGAAAGAAGTTCCCGCCTTTCGATTGTTCGCCGAATCCGCCTTTAGAACAAAAAGCCCCACTCTGCCGCATCTTGGCACGGCTTCGAGTGGGGCAACCGGTGATTTTCCGGTTTGGAGTCCCACCCATCGAAGGGCCACGACGGGTGGGAATCCGCCCTGGGCAGCGAGCGGAACTTGTTGATATTTTCGAGAACGCCGGTGGACGTTTCCGCCACCGGCTGATTTAATTCGTACCGATCACGCCTGCGGAGAAAGCGTCACCACCGGGTTCTCCGCGCTGTTGATGAACCGTGAAAGTGTTCGCCCAGAACAAGCCGAAGTCTGGTGCGTTCCAAAACGAGTTCTGCCAAGGCTCCGGCGGTCCCCAGGCATTCAGTCCGTACATCGTTTCCATGTCAGTTTCCAAAAAGCCTGAGAAGCCCTGTGCGGTGCACTGCGCGTTGTTCGTGTCGGTGCACTGGGGCGTAACGTTCTCCCAGTAGGTGCCGGCCGGCAGGACGACCGGCGTGCTCCAGGTCAATAGGACGGTGTACTCGGGTACGCCATTCAGATTGCGCCCAGTCGCGGTCATCGTTGCATTCGCAGTGCCGTTTGCGACCACGGTTCCACCACTCCCGCTGGTAATTCCCGAGCGGATTTCCCACGGGGTCGCGACCGGATCAAGCGCGGTCGGGTACGCAATCGTATTGATGAACAGACCAGTCACCTTCCAGCTCTGTCCGGCGGGAACGGTGAAGGGTGAGTAAATCTGCGAGATGATCTGGGACCCGCCGGGATAAATGTTCTCGTTGGCAAACGTGTCTGCAGCCGGCCCGCTGCTGTTGAAGTCGCCACCATAGAAGAGGCACGGTTTGCAGTAAGAGGGCGCCGCCTGCAAGCGGGTGGCAGAAAAGACTACGCCAGTGAAATTCGTTCCGCCTAAGGTGGAGGTGCCGACAAGCCCAGCTTTCGTCAGCAGTACGCTGCCCTGTGGCGTAGCTCCATCAATGCCGCCGGTGAAGTTCCAGAGAACCGTTTGTGTCCAAGCGCCAGCCGAGGGAGAGAGTTGGTAAAGCGTTCCGTACCCCTGAGTGCCGCCGTTAGACGCCGTGCCGAACAGGCTGCCGTTGCTATCCATGACGGGCCCAGCCATCGGGAAGCCGCCATCATTGCCGCCACTGAAATTGTAGAGTACCGACTCTTTCCATGAGCCATTGGACGGTGAAAGTTCAAAAACGGTACCACTGCTGTAGTTGCCGCCGGAAGTTGTTGCTCCGTAGAGATTGCCTGCCTTATCAAAGATCACGCCCGCGTTGACCGAGCCTCCATCCTGATTTCCGGTAAAGAAGTAGAGAACCTTCTCCTTCCAAGTCCCTCCGGACAGAGACAACTCGAAAACCGATCCCGCCTGGTTGGGGCCGCCGGATTCGCATGTCCCGTAGATATTTCCGGCTTTGTCGAGAATCAATGTGCTGTATGGATAAGCGCCGTCCGTGCTGCCGCCGACGAAGCTATAGAGAACCTCTTCGCGCCACTGCCCGCCGACTTCGCGTAGGCCAAACACCACGCCGTTGCCGTACGCCCCGCCCCCGGGAGCCGTCCCGATCAGCGCATTGCCTACGATGGTAAGAGCAGCTTGCGGACTGCCTCCGTCGTTGCCGCCGGTGAAACTGTAGAGAACGGACTCTTCCCATGTGCCGTTGATTTTGGAAAGCTTGAAGACCGTTCCGTAGTTGTCTGGTCCACCGAGCCGCGTTGTGCCATAGATATTTCCCGCGGTATCGAACACGAGGGTCCCCGACGGAGAGGCACCGTCGTTGCCTCCTGCAAAACTGTAAAGAATGGTTTCGTTCCACGTGCCTCCGGGATTGCTAAGCTCGAAAACTGTTCCTTGGCCGTTAGCCCCGCCGTAACGAGTGGTGCCGTAGAGATTGCCGGCGCGGTCGGCGATCATGGCGGCTACTGGATAGCTGCCGTCCGTCCCGCCGCTGAAAGAGTGTAAAACTTTTTCATTGCTGGCGAATGCGGTGCCGACAAAAAAGGCGACACCAAGTACCAAGAGCGGGAGAAGCTGGGATCGCATAACATTTGTCTCCTGAGAGTGTCAAAAACGACGCGAGAATAACGATCTTCTAGCGGTTTTCGCGATATACTTCCGCGATTGGTAGCGCGCATTCTAGCAAGTTATGCGCAGCGTGTGATTGCGTTCTTGGGAGGAATTCACTACGAATTCGGCAGATCATGCCAAACTCGCGGCGAATTTGGGTTGCTTATGCCAAAGATGAATTTGGATGTTTTGGACCTGAAGATTTTGCGCACACTGCAGGCGGAAGGTCGTCTGACAAACGTTGAACTGGCCGATCGAATCGGGCTCTCGCCATCACCCTGCTTGCGGCGCGTGAAGCGGCTTGAGGCCGAAGGCATCATCGAAGGATACGGCGCCCGCATTAACCGCGCGAAGGTCGGCGTGGGAGTAACCGTGTTCGTGGCGGTCGGCCTCGATCGTCACCGGGAAGAAGAGGCGGAACGCTTCCGCAAGGTCGTGCAGCGTCTGCGCCAGGTCATCTCGTGTCACGCGATTTCAGGAGAGTCGGACTTCCTGCTGGAGATTGTCGTGGCAGATCTGCACGAGTATTCCGAGTCCGTCTTGAAGAGATTGCGCAGGATTCCCGGTGTAAAAGATTTACACAGCAGTTTCGCGCTCGAAGCAATGAAGACAGGGACGGCGCTGCCTCTGCCAGGCGAGAATGGCGCCAGGGCGCCGGAAACCCACTAGAAGCGTTCGATCATGGTTCTGGGAACGCGCGTCGAGGAGTTTTTCGCGATGAGTTTCTACCGAAAGAATTGGTACTACCTCGGCGGGGCTTTATTTGTCGCGTTAGCTTTCTTCGTAGGCTTCTGGGGGAATCAAATCGACCCGCTGCGGAAGACTCCTTTGCTCAGCTTCATGGCGTTGCTGATGCACCAATTCGAAGAGTACGCGATTCCGGGAGGATTTCCTGCAGTCTTCAATATCGGATGGAATCACGAGACTGAAGCGCCCGATCGATATCCGCTCAACCGGCCGACTTGCGTGTGCGTCAATACTTTCTTGGCGTATCCGTTCTACATCCTTCCAATCGTGTTTCCGAAGATCATCTGGCTCGGTCTGGCGCAAATTCTGTTCGGCATGGCCGGGCAACTTTTTGTGCACGGGATCGTCATCAATCGCAAACTGCACTCCTATTACAATCCGGGACTCGCGGTGACGGTGTTGTTGCATGTACCGATTGGGGTTTACTACATCCGGTACGTGTACGCGCATGGACTCATCAAGCCGTGGCACTGGGTCGCGGGAATTTTAGCGAGCGGGCTGGCGATGGTGCTCGTGGTTGGATTGCCCGTCAGGTTCTTGCGAGACCGAAACTCACCCTACCCATTTGACCCGGACGAAAATGGCGCGCTTCCACATCAGAGAAAAATTGAAGAAGCTGGCAGCGAGATAGAAGTTGCACGTGCCTCACGCTGCCCGACTTCGGGCCGGACTTGAAGCCTCCCGGATGGGAGTGTCAACTCGGACTTGCGCGGCCACGACTTTGTGCGCACAAACAAGAAGCCCATACGTCGGGGTCAGCCACATCAGCGGTCTCTCAAATGAGGGATGCTTTCGCCAATAGGCTACACGCTGGCGCAGCCTGACGGCCTTGTGAACTTGCAATCCTGCACGAGAGAGTAGATGCCCGAGGCGGCGCATGGTATTTGCCTTATAACGCACGGGGAAGATGTCTTTCTCTCCGCGGGAATCCGTTGCGCGGACGAGGCGGAGACGCAGTTTCTCGGGCAAAACTTTGGTTGCAACAGCGTTGCCGAAAATCCCATAGTTGAACAAATTTGGGGTGATCACGACAAACGCCCCTCCAGGATGGAGACAACGAGCGACTTCGGCGAATGCCTCCCGCGGATGATCGAGATGCTCGATGACCATGCGACACGTGATCAGATGAAGGCTGTTGTCAGGAAATGGCAAACTGTACAGCGATCCGCAGAGCAGGGGCTTGATATTGCGGTGATGCGTGACGGCGAGATCCATGCCGACGACGAACCTGCAATGCGTGGCAAGCCAGTCTTCAAGCGGGTCCATATCTTCTTCGAGCAGACGAGAACCGCAGCCAGCATCGAGCCAGACAGCGTCAGGGGAGAGGTGCTCCGAGATAAAAGCAGCGTACGCCTCGGTTTTCGCGGCCCACTTTGCTCCGGTGACAGGTATCTGGACAAGCGGGGCCAGCTGCACCATGGGATGCCTCCAGCGGCGACCCTAGCGCGCCCGGCCCATCGAGTGACCTGTCAGAAGTAACAGCCGTGGCGGGCAGATCAACATTAAGCGCTCTGCCTAGCCGTGGTATCAGCTCAACCCCAGCGGCCGCTTGTTCTCAATGTCCTCATCTTTGACGGGGCGCAGTCTATGCCAGAGAAATAGACCACCAGCCACCGCCAGGCCAATGCCGATGCTGATGACTAGGAACCATCGGTAGGCGGGCAGCCAGATCGCCGTCGCCGCAACGATCGCGGCGGCGACCAGAAGCGCCGCAGTGCCTCGGATGTGAATCGTCATGCGACCTCGCATAAACCACCAATGATGCGACCATTGCAGATCGGGCTGCCTTGACCAGAACGCCGCACGCGACGTCTCAATCATCCACTTTAATTTTCTCTCACACGGAAGTAACCAGCACGCTTTCCATCGTGTTCTCCCGCCGTTGCACTTCCGGCACATCGCGCCGATTGAACCAGTAGCAAGCGGACATGAACAAGCGATCTGGATCAGCAGAATCAGGCGCTTGCGGGACTGGAGATTCGCCATGGAAGACAATCCCAAATCGAAACTGTCGATGCATACCCTGCTGCTCTGCTCAGACGTACCCTTCCTGGGCGTTACGCGGAATGTGTTAAATCAGCTGCAGGTCACGCCGAAGATGGTCAACACGTCGGCGGCGGCACTGGCGATGGTCCAGACGCAGGCGTTCGACACAATCATCCTCGATTGGCGCGAGCTCGACAACCTAGCAGAGTTTCTTTGTGCGGTGCGGCGATCAAAGCTGAATCACGACTGCGTGTTGGTCGCGATTGTGCGCGATTTGCTGGACTTGAAGCAGGTGTTCGCAGCGGGTGTACATTTCCTGATCCATAAACCGGCGTCCGCAATGCAGATCGAACGTTGCTTACGTGCGGCCTACTCGGCAACAGTGGCAAGACGGCGGAAGCACCACCGTGAAGAGGTCCAGATTGCGGCGTCGGTCAGCACCCACTCCCATCCGATCTTCGAAGCGACGATTGTGAACCTCGGCGAAGGCGGCGTCGGAATTGAGATCAATCCGAAAGTGTTTCTCTCGGGCATATTGCCCAGCGTCGGCGAAGAGATCGACGTCCGCTTTGCCTTGCCCGGATCAGGCGAGATATTGGATGTCAACGGCATCATCGCCTGGAGCGCAGTTTGGACATTCGGAGTGAAATTCTCCTACATCCCGGCGATGCAACGCGGAGCGCTGGAACGCTGGCTGACCGACTGCGTGGAGCGATCCCTCGCCGAGTTGTGCGAGAAGATCCGCGCAGCCTGCGCGTAGAATCCTGCGTCCGGCTCTCGCTTTCCGCCTTTCGCTTTGCCGGAAGCTGACCGCCGAAAGCCGGCCCGAGCTGGCAAAGCAAAAGGCCCGCTGGCGCGGGCCTTAGTACTAACCACTAACCGCTGACCACTGCCTACTGATGTGCCGTCGGACTCTCCGGAGTCGTGCTGGTGAGTTGCGGGGCGATCGGCTGCGTTACTTCCTCTTCGATCTTCGGAAGCGGTGATTCCAGCGCAATCGCCAGCACCTGATCCATCGTATCGACGAAATGCAGCTTCATCGCGGTACGCAGATTCTCGGGAACCTCGCCCAGGTCTTTCTCGTTGTCCTTCGGCAGGATGACTTCGAACAAGCCCGCACGGTGCGCCGCCAGCAACTTTTCTTTCAGGCCCCCGATTGGTAGAACTTTGCCGCGCAGCGTAATCTCGCCAGTCATTGCGATGTCGCGACGAACCGGAATCTTGCTTAGCGCGCTCGAAATCGCGGTCGCGATCGTGATACCCGCCGACGGCCCATCTTTCGGGATCGCACCTTCCGGCACGTGCACGTGCAGGTCGAGGTTCCGGTAGAAATCGCGAGTCAGGCCCAAACGATTGGCGCGTGACCGGACGTACGACATTGCAGCCTGTGCCGATTCCTGCATCACGTCGCCGAGCTTGCCGGTCAGCGTCAGCTTACCCTTACCATCAACGACGCTGGCTTCCGTGCTCAGGATCGAGCCGCCAACTTCGGTCCACGCTAGGCCGGTAACGAGACCGACTTCGGATTTCTCATGCGCTATCGTGTCGCGGAACTTGATCACGCCCAAGAAGTCATTGACGTTCTCGCCCGTGATGATGATCGAGAAGTTCTCGCCTTCCTTCACCACCTTGCGGGCGACCTTGCGGCAGACGTTCCCGATTTCGCGCTCGAGATTGCGTACACCAGCTTCACGCGTGTAGGAGCGGATCAGCGAGGTGATGGCATCGTCGGTGAACTTGATGTTCTTCTCGGAGAGGCCAGCCGCGAGCATCTGCTTCTTCACCAGGAACTGCTTAGCGATCTCGACCTTCTCCTGCTCGGTGTAGCCATGCAGTCGCAGCACCTCCATGCGGTCCTGCAACGCAGGAGGAATGGTGTGCATTACGTTTGCCGTCGCGACGAAGAAAACCTGTGAGAGGTCGTATTCCACGTCAAGATAGTGGTCGACGAACATGAAGTTCTGTTCGGGGTCGAGCACCTCGAGGAGCGCCGCGGAGGGATCGCCGCGGAAATCCATCGACATCTTGTCGACTTCGTCGAGCATGAACACCGGATTCTTGGTGCCGGCCTTCTTCATCATCTGGATGATCTGGCCAGGCAGCGCGCCGATGTAGGTCCGGCGGTGGCCACGAATCTCAGCTTCGTCGCGCACCCCGCCAAGCGACATGCGCACGAACTTGCGTCCGGTAGCCTTGGCGATCGACATACCCAGTGAAGTCTTGCCAACTCCGGGAGGTCCAACGAAGCACAGAATCGATCCCTTCGGATTCTTTACCAACTGGCGAACGGCGAGGAATTCGAGGATGCGCTCCTTGATCTTTTCCAGCCCATAGTGATCTTCATTGAGCACTTTCTCGGCGCGAGAGATATTGCGGATTTCCTTCGAGCGCTTCTTCCACGGCACCGCTAGCAGCCAGTCAAGATAATTGCGCGAGACGGTCGATTCGGCCGACATCGGCGGCATTGCTTCCAGCTTCTTGAGTTCCTGCAGCGCCTTGTCCTTAACCTCTTTCGGCATGCCGGCGGATTCGATCTTCTTCTTCAGTTCGTCAAATTCGCTCTTCTCGCCGCGTCCCAATTCCTTCTGGATAGCCTTGATTTTTTCGTTGAGGTAATACTCTTTTTGCGCCTTCTCCATCTGGCGCTTCACGCGCGACTGGATGGTGCGGTCAACGTTGAGCTTTTCAATCTCGATGTCGAGCACATCGGCGATTCGGGTGAGACGCTCCGCCGGATCGAAGATCTCCAGCAGTTCCTGCTTTTCTTCAATCGACAGTTGAAGGTTTGCTGAGATGACGTCAGTGAGCTTGGCCGGATCTTCCATCCTCACGGCCGAAATCATCGTCTCGTAATTGAGTGCCTGACAAAGCTTGACGTACTGCTCAAACAGGGAAGTGACCCGCTGCATGCTGGCTTCGAGCGCCTGATTGGTCTCGGTGGTAAAGCGCGCAACGCGCACCGTGGCTTGCATGTAGCCTTCGGTGTCAGCGACCTGCAGGATTTTGCCGCGCTCGATACCTTCGACCAGAACTTTAATGTTGCCGTCAGGCAACTTGAGACTCTGCACAATGTTGACGATCGTGCCGACCTGGTAAATCTCGTTGGCCTTAGGTTCATCAATGGAGGCGTCGTGCTGTGTCGCCAGGAAAATTTTCTTGTCAGCTTGCAGAGCCTCTTCGAGAGCGCGGACGCTGGATTCGCGGCCGACGACAAACGGCGTCATCATGAACGGAAAGATGACGACGTCCCGAATGGGCATCATGGGCAGCTTTTTCGATTCGTATTTTTCCTTGGATGTAGTCACTGAGTCTCCTGGGATGAAACAGCCAATACGAGCAACGATCTCTTTAGAATTTTACCTTGAGCCGAGGGTCGTGGGGAATGGCATTTAAGTTGTAGGGGTTTGGATGATAACGCCTAAATTAGAGAGAGCGAGTTTGCAAAATACTGCATACGGCAATTTGCGTTCTGACGAGCTACGCTCAGTGCCGCAGGTCTTCTTAGGTTGAACCCGCCGCGCTGGTCTAATGTTGAAGGGCGCGGCCTCAAGCCGCGCCCCCGATTAAGTCAAAAGTAACCGCCGTTTTGGCCCCCGCTCGGACGCTAGCCAGCCTTCTCCATCACGGTCGCGAAGGAGGCTGAACGCTTCTCAACCATCTCCCGCGTCACTTCGAACTCCTTTAACTTCTTCTGGCTTGGGAGGTTAAACATCAAGTCGAGCATCAGCTCTTCAAGAATCATGCGCAGGCCGCGAGCCCCCACCTTGCGGGCCATCGCTTGCCGAGCAATCGCACGAAGCGCCTCGTCGGCGAACTTCAGGCGAACATTCTCGAATTCAAACAGGCGCTGGTACTGCTTGATAATCGCATTCTTTGGCCGCGTCAGGATCTCGATCAGAGCGTACTCGTCGAGGTCCTCAAGCATACCTACGACGGGGAGCCGTCCGACAAATTCAGGAATGAGCCCGAACTTGATCAGGTCTTCCGGCTGAACGTCCTGCAGCAGTTCCTGTGACTTCCTCTTGGTGAACGCCTCTTCCTTCTCTGCATCTTCGCCACTGCGGAAACCTAGAGACTTCTTGCCGATTCTGCGGGAGATGATTTTGTCGAGACCCACAAAAGCTCCGCCGCAGATAAACAGAATGTTCGTGGTATCGACCGGTGTGAATTCCTGGTGCGGATGCTTCCGTCCACCCTGCGGAGGAACGTTCGCAATCGTGCCTTCCAGAATCTTCAGGAGCGCCTGCTGCACGCCTTCACCCGAAACGTCGCGGGTAATCGAAGGATTCTCGTCCTTACGTCCAATCTTATCGACTTCGTCGATGTAGATGATGCCGGTCTGCGTGCGGTTGACGTCGCCGTCGGCCGCCTGCAACAGCTTGAGAATAATATTCTCGACATCCTCGCCAACGTACCCGGCTTCGGTAAGCGTGGTAGCGTCAACAATCGCGAACGGAACATCCAGCATCCGGGCCAGAGTCTGTGCCAGAAGCGTCTTGCCAGTCCCAGTGGGCCCAATCAGCATGATGTTCGACTTCGAGAGTTCAATGCCGTCGCCGGTCTTCTGGCGATTCATGAAGATGCGTTTGTAGTGGTTGTAGACCGCAACTGCGAGCTTCTTCTTCGTCTGCTCCTGGCCGATGACGTATTCATCCAGGAACGCTTTTACTTCCTGAGGCTTGGGCAGTTGATTGGGGGTACTGCTGGGTGGAGTCGCGCTTCGATCGTCTTCCAGAATCGAGTTGCAAACCGCTACGCACTCGTCACAGATGTAGGCCCGGGGGTAATCGCTGGGGGACGAGATCAGTTTGGCTACAGCGTCCTGCGATTTGTGGCAGAACGAACAGCGTAGAATCTCTTCTGTTCCCGACTTATTTTTCACTCTGCTTTACTCCTTCAGCGGTTCCCGCGGCGCGATCGAGACCCTGCTCCCACTGATGCGTCCGTCTTGCCGTTACCGTCAGGCGCGAAGGGCGATCATACCGCTTTTACCGTCTTGTAAATGATATCGTCTATGATTCCGTATTCCTTAGCCTGTTGCGCGTTCATAATGAAATCGCGCTCCACATCCTTTTCTACCTTGTCCAGTTTCTGTCCGCTATGTTTCGAAAGTAACTGGTTTGTGATCTCGCGCATACGCAAAATCTCTCGCGCGTGTATATCGATGTCAGTGGCCTGGCCGGATAATCCGCCCATAGACGGTTGATGTATTAGAATTCGCGAATTCGGCAGTGCCAATCTCTTTTTGGGTTCGCCTGATGCCAAAAGTAACGCGGCCATGGATGCCGCCTGGCCCACGCAAAGAGTCATGACATCGTTTTTCACATACTGCATGGTGTCGTAAATCGCCATGCCGGCCGTGATCGAGCCGCCCGGAGAGTTGATGTAAAGCTGGATGTCTTTCTCCGGATCTTCCTGAGCCAGAAACAACATCTGCGCGATCACGAGGTTGGCGATGTTGTCGTCAATCGGCGTGCCGATAAAGATAATGTTGTCGCGAAGCAGCCGGGAATAGATGTCGTAGGCGCGTTCGCCCCGCCCGGTCTGCTCGATGACCATCGGAACCAGCATCATCTGAGGATCGTTATTTTTCACGTTAACCTGCCACACTCCGCCCCGACGCAACCACCTGCCTTGCATGGGAGGGTTCGAAAGGTCCGCTTGTCTTACGCGGACTGGTGATACAGAAAATCGAGGGTCTTTTCGCTGCGGATTCTGTTCCGGATTCTATCGAGGCCCCCATCCTGTGTCAAACGAGTGCGGACCGCCTCTACAGACTGTTTCGATTGATGCGCAAGCGCTTCGAGTTCCTTCGCCAACTCGTCATCGCTGACGCCAATACTTTCCAGTTCTGCGATTCGATCCAGTAACAACGACGACTTCACATCCTGCACAGCCTGATCATGTTGCCCTGCGCGCAACCGCGGCAGGTCCATCTTCTTCATGTCTTCCACCTTCATGCCCTGCGCGGCAAGGGCCCGCAGGCCACGTTCAAGTCGGAGATCGATCTGCCGGTCGACCAGCGACTCTGGAACTTCAAAATCATTACGCCTCACGAGCTCCGCGACAAGTTTATCTTTAGCTTCGCGCTCCGCTGTATGCCTGCGTTCGCCATCGATGTTCTCGCGAATCTGCTTCCGCACCTGCTCGAGAATGGTAAATTCTCCCAGCTCCTTCGCGAACTCGTCGTTGAGTTCCGGCAAATTCTTTTGCTTGATCGCCTGCACCTTCACCGTATAGACAAAGGTCTTGCCCGCCAGGCGCTTGTCATTGGTGTCCTCGGCATACACGACGTCGAATTCCCGCGTCTCCCCGGCGCTGGCCCCGCGAAGATTCGCTGAAAATTCCGGCACGGTATTCTTCCCGCCGATTTCGATCAGCACTTCGTCCATGTGGACAGGCTGCGTCTTATCGTCAATATCTTTCGGCCGTCCATCCATCGAAGCTTGCGCGTAATCGCCGTCGGAAAGTGTGCTCCCTTCGACGGTCGTAAACGTCGCGTGCTGCTCGCGGATGTTGTTCAGCGCTTCCTCGACCTCTTCATCTTTTACGACGATCTCGGTGTGATCGGCGCGCAACTCTTTGTAGCCCTCGACCTTGATCTCAGGCATGATCTCGAATGCGGCCTTGAATCGCAGCGGTTCGCCGTCATGGATGTGCAGGTCAGTCACACGCGGCTGTGATACGGGAACCATCCCGAGCCGCTCTGCCTCTTTGCGGAAATACCGCGGGATCAGCGACTCAACTACGTCGCTCTTTAGATCCTCTTTAAAGCGTTGCCGAATGATGGTGGCCGGGACGTGTCCAGCGCGGAACCCAGGCAACCGCGCAACCTTCTGATACTTCGCCACAAGCGCTTCAGTCTCGCGGCTGACTTCGTCAGCGGGAATCTCGACAGAAATCTCCCGCTTCACACCGTCTTTCTTGTTCTCAGTTGTTTCAGTAGGACTCACAATTTCCTTTGCGGCGCACGGGATTCTGTAACACGCCGTTCATCTGAGTTTAAAGAGAAGGAAGAGGAGCGTCAAACGCAGCAACCGACGAATCAGGGCCAAGTTCCAAAATGGTTCATTCGTTCTCAAGCATTCGTCCCGACACTAGGCCCACTACGCGAATTCTACCGTCACGCGCAATTAACAATGGATTCATCTCTGTCGTGTATGGTTAACGGGCCTTTTTGACGAGCATGCATCGGGCCCTCCACAGATGAAGTGGCTGATCCCAATCTCTGCGGCTTTCCTGCTTCTCGGATGCGCTCGCCGTCCAATTCGTCCTGCCTTCGAAGCCCGCCGCTGCGACAAGGAAAGTTATCCAGTCAGAGCGATGTATCGAGGCGAGGTGCAGACGGTCTGCGCGATCATCGCGCCGGAGTGCGCCAACAGTGCGAAGTCCGGACAAACGTGTCCAATTGTGGGTTTCATTGGCATGGGCGAGGTAAACACATTCCTGGATCCTGATGCGGATGATGCAGCCAAAGAGAAGGGAGGCGACAAACACCATTGGTGGCAAGTATGGAAGCGATCTGGAAAAGACCGCGATTGACCCTCGCGCTGTTGTTAACGACATTTCCTGCGGCTATTGCACAGAACGGCACGATCACGCATTTCATCTACATCAAAAAGGAGAACCGAAGTTTCGACAGCTATTTCGGTACCGGCTTCCCCGGTGTTCAGTCTTATTGCCAGGGCGGACATAGTCCCGCAAAAACTGTCTGCTACGCGCCGACCGATTCGACCTCGGCCTGCACCACAGGTGACACATGCCCTTATCCCGCAGGCACAAGTCCTACTAATGGCTGCGGAAACTTTTCCTCCGGAGGATTGGCTCCCGAGAGTTTGCTGTTGGAATGCGCTCCCACGACATATGCAGATATCGCCCATACCCATACCAGCCTATTGGGCTATGTCGATGGCGGTGCGATGGACAATTTTCAGACGGCCGGCTGCGGCAGCGACTCCGCAGCGCAAACCGCCTCTTGCGGCTACGCCTACTTCGATAATTCGCAGATTCCTTTCTACTTCAGTTACGCCGCCACGTACGGACTAGCTGACAATTTCTTTAGTGGCATGTTTCCTTCCGAACCCGCGCACATGTACATGTTTGCCGCCAACACAAACGGCGTAGCGGACAATGCCTCTGGAGGCGGCGCCGGGCTCACCAAAGGAGGCAAAACCTGCCAGACCGGACCGAGTGCCGGCAACGCTTGTTCATGTTCAGGAAGTACTTGCAATGATCCAACCGATTGTGGATCGTCGACGCCAAGCTGCAGCAACGCCTGGTCCTCAAGCTGGACCTGCGAAGCTTCCAAGCAGGGAACCAGCCTGCCCTTCCTCTATCCAGGACACGAATTGTCATCGTCCCAGTATTCGACCGCAAACGGCGGCGTGTGTCTGGGCGGAAGCAATGCTGGTGCAAGTTGTATCTCGAATTCTTCTTGCCCAGGCAGCGCATGCACCGCAACGTTCACACAAGGTCAGCCGGCAGGGCTGTATTGCGCCAATAACAATGGCGGTGCCCAGTCTCCTCCGGTGGCATGCACGACCAACTTTGATTGCACTGCTCCTCCTTTTCTGCAATGTCGAGGAACGGGCTATTCAGGCGGAACTTGTTCGAACGGCGCATCTTGTACGTGTTGGGCGAGCGCCGGTAACGGGAGTGCCCCTTCGGGGAGTTGCAGCGATATTGACGATTGCGGCAGCAGTGCACCTACCTGCTACACAACTGGAACTCAGGGCTTACCGAACGGTGGCACGACGCAGGGAACGACTGGGGCTCCGTGCCCGCAACTAGTCACGATCGGCGACCAGATGGACGCTGCCGGAGTTTCCTGGAAATACTATTCCAGTGATGCATTGCGCAATTCTCCGGCGATGTTTTCGACCACTCGTTTCGGTTATTGCGCCACTTCTCACACCACGTCATGTCGGCAAGACTCAGACTGCTCCGGCGTGGGCGGCGCATGCGTGCAAGACTTCGCCAGCCATGTTCCCATCTACTCGACTGCGAGCAATTGCACGAATTCTACCTGCGGCGGTGAAAATCAATTTTTCAGCGACGCTGCTTCCGCTGGGGGCTGGTGTAGTAACAACCACGCCATTGCGTGTTCGCTGGATTCGCAGTGCTCGAGCAAGGCATCTTGTGTCGATAACGCTTCAACCACGCTTCCCACCGTGAGTTTCGTTCAGGCCGGAGTGCAGAATCCTGGAGCCGATGAGCATCCTGCCGGCGGCCCCGTCAGCGCAGGCCAACAGTTTTCCGAGAACTTGCTCAATACCGTTTTCTCGAATCCTTACCTGTACAACCACTCTGTAATCCTGCAGACTTACGATGATTCCGGTGGTTTTTGGGATCATGTCGCCCCGCCGATGCAGGATGGCCTATTCCTCGGCATGCGCGTCCCCTTTATCTTCATCACTCCGTACGCGCGGAATTCCAACGGAACTCACGTCAACCATCTGCAGTACGAGTTCGCCTCCGTGCTGAAGTGTATCGAGACCCTGTTCAACGTTTCATACCTTAATAATCGCGACAGAAGCGCCAATGACGTGTGTTTCGGAACTGGAGCGGGAGACGGCATGCTCGATCTGGCGCAGGCGCCAATTCCGGCTCTGGGCACCGTTCCCTCTACGACTGCATTGAGTTCGTCGACCAATCCGTCGGTCTACCAGCAGAGTGTGACTTTCACCGCGACAGTGTCCTCGAGCGGCAGCGTGAAGCCCACCGGGATAGTCGTATTCAAGGACGGAACGAACGCACTCGGCAGCGTAAGTCTGGTCAACGGCAGTGCCTCGTTCAGCACTTCGACTTTGTCGGTAGGTACGCACTCAATGAGTGCTGTCTATTCAGGCGACGCTAATAATCAGCCCAGCACCGGAACCTTCAGCCAAACTGTGAACCGGGATGCCAGCAACACAACCGTTGCATCCTCCACGAATCCGTCGAACTATGGCCAGGCAGTAGTCTTTACCGCAACAGTTACGGCTGCCCCGCCGGGATCTGGTACTCCCACCGGAACCGTCACCTTCAATGAGAATTTTGTTACTTTGGGGTCGACAACCTTATCCAACGGCACCGGCAGTATCAGTGTGACGGATCTGCCGCTAGGAACGGACTCGATCACCGCTGTCTATAGTGGAGATGCAACTTTCTCAGGCAGTACGTCAGCAGTGCTCAACCAGGTGGTGAATCCGGCTCCCACGACGACAACAGTGACGTCGGATGCAGAGCCGGCAAATGTGAATCAACCGGTGACGTACACAGCGACCGTCTCCAGCCCGTATAACAATGATTTGACCGGCACAGTCACCTTCAAAGACGGGACAAAAACCATTGCTACCGTCAACGTCACGCAGCCGAATTACACGACATCGTACTCGGCGACGGGAAAGCATTCCATCACCGCAATCTATTCGGGTGATAAAAACAACGTCGGCAGCACGTCGCCTGTATTCACGCAGTACATCGAGAACCTGCCAGTGACAACCACGACGAAGGTGACGAGTTCGGGCTCGCCATCATTGATCAACACGCCCGTGACGTTCGCCGCAACCGTGACCTCGACTTACGGCAACATTCCTGACGGAGAGACGGTCACGTTCTACGACAGCACCACCCAGATTGGAACCGGAACAACGGTCAGTGGCGTGGCTTCATTCACGACATCCACACTCTCGGCTAAGACCCACACCATCAAAGCCACATACGCCGGGGACAAAACGTTTAAGACGAGTTCGGGGACGATCACCCAGATCGTCAACCCTTACGCGACGACGACAACCCTGGCCAGTAATCCGAACCCGTCGACAAGCGGACAAGCCGTTGTGCTGACAGCAACCGTAACCTCGGCCGGACCGACAACGCCCACCGGGAAGGTGAAGTTTCTTAATGGCACGACGTCGCTAGGCTCAGCGACATTGGACTCCGCAGGAACGGCAACGCTGACAACAACAAAGCTTCCGGTCGGAACCGACCCACTGACGGCGGCCTACCAAGGCGATTCACAGAATGGACAGAGCACCTCTGCCGTAGTGAACCAGGTAGTCAACTAGCACGTCCGGAAGAACGCGAGGACACCGAACAAAAGAGGCGGGCATCCCAAAGTGCCACACGCCTCCTAACACCTGCTCGTTAGAATTCGTATTTCCGTGCGGGCGTCAGACCATTTGCTTTTTGACCAACCGCAGTTGCATGCCAAGGCTGACTAGGTACGCTCCGATAATGAGGAACATGAGGTTTTGGTTCCCTATCACCATGCTGAGATATTCACTGAATCCGCCGATCATGGCTCCGATCAGGTTTGCGCCAAAGAACGAGGATGGGTTCAACGCTTGGCGAAAAGTCGTGGAGAAGATCAGCCCGGCAAAAAAGACTGGCAGGGGCACTGCGAGAAGAGACCACAGTAATCGTTCGTTGAAGCTCAGCGCCAGAATCGAGTCGCGCTTCACGAAGTAGAGCAGCAGCAACGTTGCGATGAGTGGCGCGTACATCCACGTCCGAAAACGACTGATACGCATGGCCAGCAAATTCGCAGCCAGCACCATCAGAAGAACGCCCGTCACCACCACCAGGGTGACAAACCAAGTTGTGCCAAAGTAGAGCGAGCAGTCCGAGATACTCTTCGTCTCCAACAGCAGAAAGCCTAGCCCCAGAAATAGAAAGTGCCCGTCGTTCATGCCGAACCCGCGACCGCGCAGCAGGAACACCGCGGGTATCGTGATCGCCAGCAGAATTCCAATCACGATCAGATAGTCAGCCGGAATAGTTCTGTGAGAAAGATAAAGAAAAGGCCAGTCATCCGTCGGAGCAACGGCTTCCGACAAATCGTCACCTGAGGCGAAGGCTGTGCGCACGAATCGGCCGAACTGAGGCGGCGGCTCCGGGTGCTGCCCGCGGAAGGCGCAGATCACTACCTGCCCTTGGCTCTCATATACGATGGGCATTTGGTTCGTGGCGAGCGAAACCATTCGCACCAACTTGCGCGCCAGCCACTCGTGGCCGGCCATAAAAGAAAGCGACAATACTCCATCGTTGTTCAGCAATCGGAAGGCCGACTGCATACTTTGCACCGTGTAGATATAACCGTCGAGGCGGATATTGCTCATTGAGCTGAACAGCGTTTGTGAATCTAAAAAGCCGAAGATGACCATGTCGTATCCCCCGCCTGAACGCCGAAGAAAAGCGCGGGCATCCTCGACGTGAACATGAACCTTCGGATTCTCATAAATCCCCGAAGCATTGAATCGGTTCGACAACTTCACTAGCATCGGGTCGATTTCCACCGCATCCACCTGCTCGGCTCCGTTCAAAACTGCGATCTGTGTATCGGTGCCTCCTCCCGCCCCTAACATGAGCACGTGCCGGTGAACGGGTGCCAGCGCATATGGCAGGTCGTATTGCAATCTAGCGTCGAGAATCTTGGCTCTGTTCGGCGGCGAATATCGGTTCGGGTCAAACGTTCCATCACTCTGAAGAAAGTAGTGATTGACCCTCACATCGTAGATGGGTGGATCCTGCATCGTGCGTATCCCCGATTGTGGCTCCCGGACGGGAGCGTTCCCGTGCTTATCGCCCTGCAAGACTACGACGATGTAGTAGTAAGGTGACCATATTGCACTCGGACTGACGGAAAAATACACTCCAGCCAGCGCCAGAATCAGGATCGGGATTGCCCGCAACCACAGTCTTCGCGGAAGAAGCAGAACAATCGCAAAAGACACTAGACCGATCCCCAGGGTCGGCGAAAAGTACCTGAGCGAGAAGACTCCGAAAGAAAGTGTTCCCGCAAGGCTGCCACCCAGATCCCAGGAGTAAGCCCGTAAAATGGGAAGGGCCTCAAAGAGCGATCCGATGCGCTGACCGAGCGGAACGAACATGATCGCGTTGCTGACGAAGATACCCACCAGGCTCACATAGCGTACGAGCTGAGGAGAAGGTGTGTAGAATCTGCTCTCCGAGGCAGTCGTCGGCAGCGTGATGAAATGGGCAATCAACAGCCATACAACATTGATCAGAAGCAACGCCGGCAGCCAACCAAAAAGAGACTTTTTCTTTCTTCCAAGGATCGCTCCCACGCCCAGACCGAGAAATGAACTGATCAATATCAGATTGGCGTAGTAGGCGATCAGTCTTACAACCGCAGGCGCCCAGCGAATCACCATTAATTCAAGAAAGAGAGCGAGAAATGACAGACAGAACAATTCCAGCCCACGCCGCCTTGTTGTCTCCGCATCTGTCACTTGGGACAAAGACAGAACGGGAGATTCGGTCGAGACCATCTAAGCTTCTCCTTTAGAGTTGCTAATTATAGCTTTTGCTTTTCTGGGCCACGTGCCGCGATCTCAGCTCTTAGCGAGCGCCCCTCAGTGAATTGCATTGGAGCACACCTCAAGAAATCAAGACGGGAAAAACGAGGAAATGCTGGGACAGACGGACGTTGACCATCCTCATTGCTTCGCTGGCGTTTTTCTTCGGATCCACATTACGACAGCAATGGCGATCGCCAAACCGAAAGTTGCTACCGGTACGATCCAGAGAAGGGAATTAAAGCCTTGGAACGCTGGCACTGCCAGAATCGTGCTTCCGTGGCGAGCGGCCAACTCGTTGAGAATCTGATCGTCGTTGATTCCGGTGCGAACTGCGGTTGCGATCTCCTGCTTTAGCGCCGATCTCCTTGGACATTGCACGTGCGAGCATTCTGCCAGAATGTCGGCGCAACCACAGTCACAATGAACCTTCGATGCAATCGTCTTTGCACGCGCCGAATCGTCAGTAACGGTGCTTCCGATTGCAGCCAGGGACAAGGCAAGACAAGTCGTCAACAGCAAAATAGAACGCATGCTGCTCATCCAGTTCTCTCGGCAATAAGTGAACCTTTGTTGTCGAGGCCCGGAACCATGTTAACCGTTTCCTCTTAGAAACTTGTCGTGAGACGCATGGCAACGCTGCGCGAAGGTCCAATGGCATTTCCCGAGAAGAGGCCGCCAAAATCGATTACATCCACAACGTTCGTAAGGTTTGTGCCATCGATCTGAAACCGCATGTTCAATCGGTCCGACTTATACACGTCGGCCCCCGCCGACGCACTTACCTGGAACGTCGGGGAGATACGGCCCTGGGCGAAGTTCACGCGATTGACGACTTGCTGTCCGTAGGTTTGAACTTCACCGGAGACACATTGGTTAAGAGTCAGGCTGGGATCACACTGAAACTGAAATGGCAATCCGCTGTCGAACTGGACTCCACCCGCCACCCACAGCCTGGGCGCGATCCGGTACCGAAGGCGTCCTCGCACTGTGTTCCGCTGATCCTGAGATATCGGGAAAAAGCCGGTAGTCGGCATCTGTGCATTTGAGCCGAGGAACAGCCCACCGGTGACTGGGTTCCACGCATTACCAAGCTCATATGAGTAACTGAGGAATCCCGAGAACTTCTTCCATTCCGGCAGATCGAGTTTGGCTTCCGCTCCGTAGACGACGGCTTTCTGAAAGGCGATTGGGAAACTTATCGTCGTGTTGTCGATCTGGTCGTCGTCTGCAAAGTTGTTCACTGCGCGTCGAAAGTAATTGGCGTCCAGTTTGACCTTGTTGAAAAAAACCTTCGTCAGCCCTGCTTCGTAATAATTTCCTTCTGATGGTTGGACTGGCAATTGCAGTGAGACCGGGCTAAGCGTCGTAACGGCCGTTGAACTCGACAGCAGCAGGTTTTCGAACGAGGGTGTCTGGAACACGCGATCATATGAGAAGTGAAGGATCACGTTCGCCGATGGAAAATAGCGCGAGATCGCCAAACGTGGTTGCAGTGCCTGCCGGTTGACCATGAGCTGGTAGTGGTCCCAGCGAAGTCCGGCGTTTACCGTCCAATTGCCCAGGCGAATCAAGTCCTGGACATATACAGCCTGCTCCAGGTCCGGACGTTGCCCGGCAAAGCTGAACGTCGGCGGTGTCCCCGGATCATACTGAGTTGGGTCGGTGACGTTGTAGTTGAAATTCTCGTGCAGAAACACATTGTCCGATTCCACTCCGGCCTTGATCTCATGTCGACCGTGGCTGATTGTGGTGCTGCCCTTGAAATAACCTTCGCGAAAGCGATTGTGCTGCAGGATTTCGATGGGTGTTGAATCGGTGTTGGAGTAGAAGTCGTTGGCATTGTCGCGAACCATGCCTCTCAAATCGGCTAGCACGTTGGACGAAAAGGTGTGCTGGTACGAGATGATGCCCATCGTCTCCAGGTTATCGGCCGTTTGGAGTTGCCCAGTTGCTTGCTGTACCTGTTCATTGGGAAGCTCATAGCGGGAAAGCTCATGGCGAACACTAAGGCTGAGGCGGTCTTTCGGCGTCAAATCACTCTGGTAGTTTCCCGCGAAATCGCCGAGGGTGCCTCGGTTCGTATAGTTTTGGACGACCACAGGATTGAGAAAGTGGCTCGTCATCGCCCCGCTCGCGCTCGCTCCGAATACATTCTTTCCCCATGCATACTGACCCTGCGCAAAGGCTCCCGCCGAATCGAAACTGCCACCGGAGAGCCCAACCTGTCCGTGAAAGCCGGATTGCGAGTCTTGCAGTGTGTTGACCTCGACTACCCCACCCAGTTTTCGCCCATATTCCGCGGGAATTCCAGCCGTGTAGATGCTGATCGACTGCACATCATCAGCCTCAATCTGCGGTCCGAAGCTCGGAGATCGATTGTCGGTCAGCGGAATGCCATCGACCACGAACTGGGTCTGATATTCCGAGTCCCGTGGGTGCAGGACTGCGTTTCCCTCGTAGAGCCACCCGGGCTGGGAGTTCACCAGATCCTGAATCGAACGGCCGGGGAGGGAACTGACCCGATTTTGTATGGAGTCTGAGCCGACCCGGCTCACCGAGCCTGCTTGATCGGGATCAATCAGGGTATTGGCGGCGCTCACCGTCAGAGACTCGCTTGGGGCTTCCACTTTCAACTGGATCACATGCTCAGTTGGAATCGACGAATGGACGTCGAACGATTGAGATACCTCCGCGAAGCCCGGCTCGTTGACCTCGATCTGATACATGCCATAGGGCAGGCGCTGTAGCGTCAAAGTGCCCTGATCGTCGGTGCTGAGAGCGCGCCGGTACTGGTTCGCCTCGCTTACCACTTGAATCGGGGCTTTCACTGCGAGTCCCGAAGGATCAATCACCTTCAGGCGTAGCTCTCCCGTATTGCTCTGGCCAAAAAGAAGAGAAGACAAAAGAAAAAAACCGACAACTTTCCCCATGAGAGTACAAAATCGGTCAATCAAGGTCGACGCCCCATCAAAATGCAGGAAATGCAAAAAGTTCCGATTTTTGAATATTCCATAAGCCACCGTTCTGTTCACGTCTTTTTTGGTGCCGAATGGTTAGGCGTTCCAATCCTACCGTTTCTGTTCACAGTTTTCGAAGGACCTTGGTTGCTTTTAAGCAAGCAACGTTTACTCGGTGCCTGCTAGACTCACATATCTCCCATGCCAAAATCCCAGGCGTCCTTTGCCCTTCGGTGGCTGTTGCCGATCGTCCAACTCATGCTCTGCGTCACCGCCTTGTGGCCTTGGCGAGCTACGCTCGTCCATCAGATCGGTCACTCCCTTGGCGCCTACCGAACATCGAGCTCCTCTCACTCAACGGCGGTTCAGCGCGACTCAGGCGTCTCCGTCTCGGCCTACATGTATGCGGACCCGCAGGAGCTGCGCACCCTGCAAGCGCTCGAATCGCATGAGTGGGTGCCCTTGATGCTGAACCTGCCCTCCGGTTTAGTGCAGTGGCCCTATGCCATCGTGAATCCCGCGCGGGAAGACTGGAACCCGAGAGGAATTAACCTTAGGACCTGGCGAGTGATTAGCTGGCCGATCATCGGCATGCTCTTCTGGTGGTGTGCCGGCCGTGGAATTGAGGCTCTGATCGCCGGACGTAGGCGTTTGGTCAACCCACGCATTACCTGGCCGGAAACGGTAGTGGCAGTCGCGTTATTTCTATTCTGCGGCATCACGGCAGTGTCTTTACCTCTTTCTGTACAACATGACAAGAACTTCCCGCTGATCCCATGGATTTTGGGATCGGGCACTTGGGCATTACTAGCAGGACTAACGATAGCTGCGCGTGTTTTGCAGTGGCGACTCACAACTCAGGTCAACATCCCAACGCAATCCTTGCCGATAGAGCATTCTTCTTACAGCTGGTCTCATAAATAGAGCTTTTCCGCAGCCACTTCCTGGCCCTGCCGCTAGAACGCAACAAACACGCGAACTCTAACCCTTGAAGTTCACTCGTCTTTTGACTAGGCGCCTCCCTGATCAAAGTAGTTTGGAGAGGAAACTGGCACTATACGCAGTTTCCGCAAATATCTGTCAGTAAGACCATCTCTCTATCAACACTTGGTTTCGTGCCCTAAGTTCGATCATGTGAGCATGAGGCCAACCTGCAAGAAAGCCATGAGAACGTGAAGGAGGAACCGCTATGGCTGGAAATCTCCTTGAGCTTATCAGCGGATATCTCACCCCATCGGTTGTATCCAGAATGGCTGGAATGGTTGGGGAGAGTCCCGCCGTAACCCAAAAAGCCGTCGACGTCACGATACCAACTCTCGCCGGAGCGGCTTGTAACCAGGCATCGACTCCCAACGGCGCTACCAGCTTGTTGAACATGCTCTCGCCATCGAATCTGGATTCGAGCATCGTTTCAAACTTCACGGACCATTTAGCCGGCGGAAGCACGACCCAATCCCTGGTGAGTACTGGAGAGGGCCTGCTTCACGGCCTGCTGGGCAACAACGTGAGTAAAGTGTCCGGTTTAATTGCCGGTGCTTCCGGAATGTCCGCCACTGGATCGTCGACTCTGTTGAGCATGATTGCCCCATTGTTTTTCGGGGCGCTCGGCAGAGAGGTCGGTACTCACGGACTGTCCGGCTCAGGCTTATCGAGCCTGCTTTCGTCACACCGAGACACCATCCAGAAACTGGCGCCAGCCGGCTTGGCTTCTGCCCTGGGTGTGAGCAGCATGCAGAATCTGTGCGGTGCTCCAGCCCCGGTCGAGGCGCCTATGGCCTACGCAGAGCCAACCCGTCCGCGCAATAGGTGGATTTGGGCTTTGCCTTTGATCGCACTACTCGCGTTGATACCACGAGTGCGAAGTTGCTCTCGAACGCCTACAGCGACGCTCACCAGTATCAAGCTTCCGTGCGGCACAGTGCTCAAGGTCCCGCGCGGCAGCTTCAACGATTCACTGGCTACCTTCATGCTGAGCGGCTCCGATAGCGAACTGCCGAAGGATATCGTCTTTGATCACCTGAACTTCGATTCCGCGACAACGCGCCTGACTCCTGAATCGGATCCGACAGTTACCAACTTGACCTCAATTATGAAGTGCTATCCCGCGATGCGAGTGCGTCTCGAGGGTTATACGGACAACACGGGCGACTCTACCGCCAACAAGCAGCTTTCCCTCGATCGGGCGAACGCCATCCAGGCTCTGCTGATTCAAGGTGGTGTAGATCCTGCGCGCATTTCGACCGATGGATGGGGTGATGAGAAGCCAGTTGCCTCAAACGACACCGAGGAGGGTCGGGCCCAGAACCGCCGGACCGAGCTCGTCGTCTTAAATCGCTAACTCGGTGCAAAACCGATGATCGGCAGGAAGCGCAATGCGGCTTCCCGTCGATGGGCTGAGCCCGATTTTGTTTTCATGCGAGGAGACTCCTATGAGTGTCCGACCCGTGGCGGATGCACAAGATGTCGTCGTTCCTATCTACCAGGAGCAAGCATCCGTTACAAAGCGACGCGTCGTGACCGGCAGGGTTAGGGTCTCGAGGGTCACTCATCAATCCGAACAGGTGCTGACCGAAACCCTCGCTCAGCAGCAGGTAAAGATCGACAGAATTCCAATCGGCAAGTTGATCAAGGCCGTTCCCAAAATCCGGAAAGAAGGCGACGCCATCATCATTCCAATTGTGGAGGAGATTCCCGTCGTCGAACATCGCCTGGTTCTCATCGAGGAGGTTTGGGTTCGGCGTATCCGCAACGAAGAAAACCATCGGCAACAAGTCATGCTTCGATGCCAGGAAGCGGTAATCACTCGTGATCCTGTCGAACCGCCGGTCGCATCAGAAGCGACCGAAGGAATCGTCAACACAAACAAAGTTACCTAACCTCACTCAGGAGGAACCCATGAACTTCGAAAAAATTGTTTCGGTATATGACTCCGTGCCCCTAGCAGAGAAGGCAGTCAGTACGCTGAAGGCCGCTGGCTACAAGACAGACGATATCAGCGTGGTAAGTAAGAATACGCTGGCGAGTGTCGGCGCGCGTGATGTCGAGCTCCGCGAGGCAGGACTGTGGCGCCGGCTGTTCGGCACCAATATTCTTGATCACGAGGCAGGCATATATGGGCGCACCATTCAGAGTGGCGGCGCCATACTTAGCGTGCGCGTTCCCCAATCTGAAGCCGCGCGCGTGATGGAACTTCTCGATACCCACAACCCACCGGCCTCCAGAACCATGGCCTCGATGGCAGACGCGTCGGATGTGATTCGCCTTGCCGAAGAACAACTGAATGTCGGCAAACGACTGGTGCAAGACGGCAAAACTCGCATTCGCCGCTTTGTCATTGAAAAGCCCGTCGAAGCGTCCGTCACGTTGCATGAGGAGCACGCTGAAGTTCTGCGACGAGCCATCGCCAATCCAGAATTCATCTCCGATGTGGACTGGACTGACAAGACGATTGAAGTGAACGAATCCGTTGAACGACCCGTGATCAGCAAGAGTGTCAGAATCATCGAAGAGGTCGTCATTCGTAAAGCTGGTACGGACCACACTGAAACCGTCCGCGACAAGGTTCGCCGCCAGCAGGTAGACGTTGAACGCCTGGACGTTGAAGGGAAAAAGAGAGCCGCATAAATGCGAGTGCATCGATGCGGATGACCCACCCTTTGTGTTCTTTGCAAAGGGTGGGATTCTCGGCTGTTTTCGTCTACATAATCGTCTTTACGGCGTCCGCGAAATGCCTCGTTTTGTCACCAGATAGACTGCGAAGCTGCCCAGCCAGTGCCCGCCCTCATAGTGTTCGCCCGTAACAGCAGCCAAGCCCGCCTTTCTGTGCGTCTCAGCAGTTGCCATGATCGCAGGTAGTCGCTTGTCGTTCTTTGGCAGACCCGCAGCAATCCCCTCCAACATCCAAGCGCGACTCAGGTTGAGTCCATCCAAATGTGCCAGCTTCGGGTCGCTCGGATCAGGAGACACCACGGGCTGCAGCCATTTGTCGTTCCCCTGTGTGGAGATTTGAGGCAGGAACACCTGGAGCCAGCGCGCATACTCCTCGCTCGGCAGCACACGTCGCATCACGTCTGCCTCGCCGAGGCATGGCGACAGAAAATCTTCGCCGGAGGGTTCATACGCGAGTGGGCAGTTCTTGTCGTCGAGATAGAACTGCTTCGCCTTCGACACCACAAGCTCGGCGAATTTCTGATCGCTATTGCCACGTGCATAATCGAGCATCAAGCCGAGAGCGAATGCCGTCTGATCGTGTTCGCCGATCCTCACTGGGTTCCCTAGCTTTGGAAGCCATGTCTTGAGCCGCTCGAGTACGACTTCCTCAAGTGGACGCATACTAGCCGCCATCTCTCTGGCCTGTGGATCGTCCCACTCCCGGAGTTCCGCGACCAGTTGAAGTAACCACGCAAGCCCATATGGACGCTCAAAACTTGAGCGTCCCTCTCCACGGAGATACGCGGCCTCTTGCGCAATGTTCTCCGTGGTGAGACTTTGCCGCAGCGCTTCGCGAGCACTCGGAACAAACGGAGCATCCGGGAAAGTCCGGACCAACCGCACGAGGAGCCAATGCCCATGCACCGACGAATGCCAGTCGTAGCATCCATAAAACGCAGGAGTCAATTTCCGGGGCGGTGCCACATCCGCATCGCTATTCAGCGTGTGACTAATGTGATTGGGATACTCCTTGTGCACGCAGGCGAGAGCGAGATTCGCAAATCGCTGCGCCGCGTTGCCGTCGAATTGAATCGTGCTTTGGGCGGCAGTGCTCATGGCGAACTGGAAGAAGAGGGCGCAGATGATGAATTTCATCGGTCATAACTCTAGCCGAAGACCGAGACGGAAGCTATGACGAGAGCGAGTGGAGGCTCCGAGAAGTCGGGGTGCTCCACGCTTCCGACCGTAGTTCCCGACCACTCAAAACTCCCAGTGCAGTCGGCTTCCGATGACGCAGACCGGGCCACGATCGCGGTTGAATGATGGGGCATCAATAAACTGGTAATCGAGTGCGGCGTGGAGCTTCCTTGGGACCGCGAAATCGTAGTACGTTTCCAGGAGTTTCTCATTGCCGTAGTTCACGGCTCCATCGCCCGCGAGGATTCCAGTACCACCAGCCGCAAGAAATTCCTGATTGACTCGCGAAATGCCGCTTGTCACAGCGCCCACGCCGAATGTATCGCCACTTCGGCGCCAGGCCTCGCCCTTGACGCTTATTCCGAACGAAGCCGAGTGATTGATATCCGTAAACATCCATGCTTCGTTATGCCCATCATTCCAGCCAATGCGTGAAAACAGTCCAATGTTCTTGGTGATTTCTTGTTCCCAGTTCAAGCCAATGCCATACCTGCTTCGATAGGCGCGAGTCTGGGAAATGTCCGTCTCAGGCACAGAGAGTGCCGCCTGATAGCTGCCAAAGCGTCCTCGATTCAGATATGTCAGAAATCGAATCGTTCCGGAATGTGCGGTTGTGCCGTAACGGCGCTCGACCTCTGATGACATTCCCCAAGATCGCCAAAATGCCTCATCTCCTGCGCCACTGTACCCAGGCCACGTGAATAAACGGTCCTCGGATGTCCAGGCATTTCTCAAACGGTCGATTTGGAAAAATCCATAGCGCAATGCCCAATTTGACTGATTCAATTCAATTGCAGCCCCGGTCGTGTATCCCAGAGCATCAGACGGATAGTCCCAGGCGACATTGGCCATCAGCGCCCAATTCATAAATTGTTTCCGTGGATCATTGGCGTAGGTGTTGTTATCGAAAATATCTTTCAGGCTGAACCGTCCGATTGTGAATGTCAGCCGCGAGATATCGTGTTTGTTCGGAAGCGTCAGCTGGTCGCCCGAAATGAACTCCTGACCACCACGGGTATCCAGATTGATGGTTTGCCGAACAAACAGGCGCGCGATATTCGAACGAGGGAACGAAGTGCCGGCCTTGTAAGCCTCCCCGTTGGGAAAGGCTTCGATACCAAGGGTGTCGTTCAGCCCAAACCCTTGCCAGGTCAACAGATCAAAATGGCCTTCGGCCCCATGCCACAGCCGAAAACCGCTATAGATATCCATCGAGGCAGTTTCGCGGGCTTCTCCACGGGTTGGCAGGCTATCCGGACCTGAGTATTTGGCACGCAAGCCGGGGTAGCCCTGAACAATAAATGTGCTTTGAGCGTGCCATTCCCAAGCCTGTTTGTGGTCTTCGGAAGGTTCCCGGATCGCCGGCAGGGCGTAAGAACTGGGTGCCACCGGGCTGATAGCCAGAGTGCCAGGGATGACGGTCCCAATAAGATCCGCTGGCTTCAGTTCATCTCTTACCACATCTTTCAAAGTCGCCTCGGCCCGTAAAAGAGATTGTGTTTCCCTAACCCCAGACAAGTCATCTTGAGCGTTTATGAAACCAGCAAGTATGAAAAAAAATACAAGAAGAAAAAATGCGATACCCAAAAATGGGATAGTTTTGCCGCCCATGATCGCTCCCAGCGGGCGCTAGCAGGTCAGTCGATCTTTAAGCTTGGAGTTCACATCTAGTAAATTCAAAATAGATTGCAGCGCCCGCGATTTCTAAATGAAATTGAATTTCATTTTCATAATCTCAGGGCCTACTCCGGGGGGCTGTGACCGAAATCACACACGGGTGTGCTGTGGCTCAAACCATCGTTACAGCTGCATTTAGCGGGCACAAGAAGGGGTGCTCTAGCCTCCTACCGACGTTCAGTTGGACGCATTTTGTAATGCCTGGGACTCATGTCGCCGGGGCTTCCATGGAATTACGGCAGGACACCTTAATTGGTTCGTCGGGACGAGATATACAAACTGTCTGCAACCTTCGCCAGCGGAGGGAGATAGTGACTCAGCTTGCGTAGCGCCTCTGAAGTGTGAACTACGGCTCGATATTTCGCAGGCAACAACCGTAAATCGCTGGGCTGCACGTTGAGCGAGAAATAGCCGTCAACGCTGATTTCGGAAGGACCGATATCAGTGCTGAACGCCGACAACAGTTCCGCGGGCTTCCAATAACGTACTTCGAAATCGTTCGCCTCGCGGAAACCGCGACGAATCTGGTGATACAGGCACCTCATCCCAAGGACATTCGGCATCTGCACCAGCGCTTCCCCCTCAATCCGCAACACGCGGCGAATTTCTCGCAGGCTCTCGCGAGTGTGCGCCTTCGAAAGATGTTGAAGAACGCTGTAAGAGAAAACTTGATCAAACGCTTCTGTGCGGAATGGCAAGAAACGGCTATCGCCGACGATATAGGCGGCTTCAACTCCCAACTGTCGTGCAACGCGTCTGGCCGCACGAATCCCCTTTAGCGACGGATCGATTCCGACAGGACAATATCCCGACGCAGCCGCTGCCAGACACCAACGTCCCCAACTGCAACCCACCTCCAGAAACAACTTTCCTTTTCCGTCCGGTAGCCGCAGCCGCGGGATCGGATACTCTTTCAAATTCCCGACAAGATGCTCATAAAGACTGCCGTTCGTGCCTCCAATTGCGTTCCGTACAAACGGGTCAATCTCCCCATCGCCTACCTGAAATTGCGGGAGCGACGCCACATCTCTGCTTTCCGCCAGCAGCAGCGCTCGCGTACCTTCGATGTGTGTTTGTTCGGCCTCGGATACTAGCAGAATCGGGATGCCTTCGATCACAGCATAGCGGTGACCGCGCTCGCAAACCAAATCGTCTCCCTCTTCGTGCAGGCAAAGTTTGTCCCTTGGACAAACAAGAATGTTCATCAAATCGGTATGGTTCACTGAGTCCTGGAAGGCCCGTTTGAATTGGTGTCTGCAACACAACTCTATCGCCCATGCGCAGTGTCAGTCTAGAAGCGTTCAACAGCGCATCCGCCCATTATCGTCCTAGCAATCCTGCTTTCAGCTCAGAACTGGGAGGTTTTGGCCCGAGCCACACGGAGAAGAGTACCGAAGCGAATGCGGGAGTGGAGATCGTCACCCTCTCCTTACTGTTGATCGCGACGGTCGTGCCTGTGCCAGGAATGTAGGTGAGAAGGATTTCGTCGCCATCTTTGACCGAGTCGAATGCGCTCAAAAATTGGTCGATCTCTGCTTTCATGGTCTGCTTAGCATCTGGAGTGTTGTCCTGAAAGGACTCGTTGAATGCGTCGACGATCTGGTTCTTGCTCACACTGCGCACAAAGTGCATCACGATCCGCTTCGGTACGTCGGTCTTGAAGATGGCGCTTGGGTCCGAGGACTTTTGCTCAAGGTAGAGTCCTGCGACATAGACCTTCACCATGTACTTCTTTCGCAGTCCCAAGCCGTTGAGTACGAGTGTTCTGCCTCCAACCTGCACTGTGTCGGGGAGTGTTACGCCCGCCAGTGTGCCGCCAAACAATTGGGACGTTAACGTGATCACAAACACTAGAGGAGCCAAGAACATTCCGACCTTCCGCATCGCGATCCCTCCCGGATCAATAGTATTCGATTGCGTCCGCGCTGCGCCGCGTCGATGTGAAGATCGCCTTTTGATCAGTTCGCACCGCGGTGAGAGCATCCCTTCCGATCCAAGCGACCTTTTACCTGATTGTCGCACCGCAGTGATAAAATTTCGCGCAATTGAGTTTCGTGGAGGACCAGATGTCAATGTTCACCAGACGCGAATTCCTAAAAGGCGGACTCGCCGCCGGAACGCTGGTAGCCAGCGGAAGCCTTCCACTTCTTGCCGCTCGCCAGACAGCGACAGACTTGGTAACACTCGGAAGATCCGGGGTGAAAGTGACGCGGCTTGCGTTTGGCACGGGCAGCTTCAGCGGCCAAGTGCAGCGTGAATTGGGACAGGAGAAATTCACGAGTCTGGTGCGCCATGCGTACGACCACGGCATCCGCTTCTTCGAGACTGCTGAGAGTTACGGCGAGATGCACAGGATGTTGGGGATTGCTCTCAAGGGCATTCCACGGGACAGTTATCAACTGATGTCGAAGGTGACCACTCGAGATGGCGTCGACGCGCAACAGAAATTCGATGAGTTGCGCAAGTTTGCGAATACCGAGTATTTCGACATCATGTTGCTGCATTGGCAACATTCTGGGACATGGCCCAGCGACACGCACCGCTGGCAGGACGCGATCCTGGAAGCTCAATCGAAGAAGGTTATCGTGAGTCACGGCGCGTCCGTGCACGGACTGCCCGCCTTGCGGCAGGTCCCTGGGAATAAATGGCTCGACGTCGCAATGATTCGGATGAATCACAAAGGCAGGAGCATGGACGCGGAGGACTACGCTACGCAGGGTTTAGGCAATGTTCCGGAAGTGGTCGGGCACGTCAAGGAAGTTCGCAAAGAGGGAATGGGTGTGATCTCGATGAAGCTCATCGGCGAAGGAGCCTTCAACCGCGAGGATCGGCAGCAGGCAATGAAGTTCGCGTTCAGGAATGCTGGCGTTGACTGCGTAACCGTCGGCTACAAGAACACAGCCGAGATCGACGAAGCCATCGAGAACGTGAATCTGGCCTTGGCGGAGAGATAAGCCAATACCAGACTTAGCGGGCCCTTTGCGGCCGGTTCAGGATTCCGGGCAAGCCTTGTCGGATCGTGTCGTGAAGTCGGCGATGCAATTTGAGCATTATCGCGCGATCGCGCCGTGGCACTCTATAGATCTGCATGGAAATCTCAACCACGGTGCGATCAAGCGCGCGGATAGCGCCGAAGAGCCTGTCGACGTTGCTGATTTGGGCCCCGCGTGAACGCAAACTCTGCGACCTGTGCTTTGATGGCTGGGACATCGCATTGCCTCTCTCAACCGGCTGGATCGATTAATTAATGAATAGCGCACCTTGAAGGCGCAGGGAAACGCAAACAATTGATCGCTGCGATCAGGGAATTCGTGGCAAACCGAGCGCCTCGCCAGCTGATGAGAAAATTTGACAACGGGAAACGTCCACAGACCGGAAGTTGTATCCGCGTTCGGCGTTCACTTGCTCGACAGCACAAACTGGTTTCCATCAGCGTCTTTGAAGATCGCGAATGTTCCCCAGACTTCAGTCTTCGGGTCCTTGGCAAACTCCACGCCCCTCGATTTCAGCGTCTTCGAAGTGGCGAATACGTCGTCGCACCAGAACGTCATCGGCTGAAAACCTCCGATTCGATTCTCGTGTCCTTCGGGAGTGAAGAGAGCGAGTTTGGATTCCGCGCCTGGAATTCCGAGTTCGATCCAGCGCTGGTTGCCGAACGGCTGATCGGTCAGCACCTTGAATCCCAATTTATCGGTGTAAAACTGCAGCGCGACTTCCTGATCGCGGACTGGAATGCCGGCGAGCTTGATACCACGAATCATGACAATCTCCTCAAGTGAGCCCGAGCATATCGTGAGGAAATTCGCATTGCAATCAGCTAGTCAATGCTATAGTAACGGTCGGTATAGCGATGCGTCTCGATGACTACGTCACCGACGTTCTGATGCGCGACCTGGTCGGCCACGACCGCAGGCCTGTCAGTTTCCTTGTTTACCTCTGGCTCGCGGCGGCACAACGGCAAGAAGCAGCGCCGGTACAGATCAGCTATCAGGATTTGGCGGAGTCGATTGGAGTTTCGAAAAGTTCTGTGCAGGCCGCCGTGGGCTGGCTCGTTCGTCGAAAGCTGCTAACTGCCAACAAGCGGAATGCGACCGCAACTCCTCGTTATGCCGTGCTTACGCCCTGGAAGGAAAGGCGCACGAAGGAACTCAAGGCATCAATGCATCGCTGCGGACACAGACAGGCTTGCCGGATCGCCGACTCGCAACTAGGAAGCTTGCACCATGGCACTGAAATCATTGGCATCTCCAGGCAGGGGCGAGGAGTTGATGCCATACGCCGGGAACGTGATCGATACGGTTGTGCCGGATTCATTAGAGTAGACCTTCATCTCGCCGCTAAGATGCCGAACGCGGTCGCGCATTCCGCGGATGCCGACTCCTGATGCACCTTCATTGATCGCAATCAGTTTCTCGTGCGGAATACCCTTGCCATGATCCAGTATTTCCAGCGTAACTCTGCTGGGACTACGGGTGATTCTAATCTCTGCGCTCTCGCTACCTGAGTGGCGCAACACATTTGTCAGGCTTTCCTGCACCATGCGGAACATAGCCAATTCAACTTCTTTGGGAAGCCTTCCAAAATTGTCGGAAATACTTAGTGTTACTTTCAATGGCGTACGTTGAATCAGACCGTCGACATACATTCGCAAGGCCGCTGGAATTCCGCTCTCGTCCAAGAGTGGCGGATGGAGCAGATACGACGTGGTCCGGATCTCCTGTGTAACACGCTGCAACAGTTCTTGCGTCTCGTGGACTTTGTCCGCAAACTGCGCATTGCTCTCTTTCGCAAGTTGTTCCAAGACACCAAGGTTCATGCCGAGAACAGCCAAAGTCTGACCAGCACTGTCATGCAGCTCTCTGGCGATGCGCCTCCGTTCTTCGTCCTGCAATTGAAGCAACTTTGCTGATAGATCGCGAAGGTCCATTTGTACCTGTTCAAGTTTCTGCGTGCGTTCCTGGACGCGCAACTCAAGTTCCGTTTGTGCTTCGCGTAACTCCTCTTCCATTCTTTTGCGCGCGGTAATGTCACTGGCGGCGCCAAACCATTCGACAATCTCGCCACGGTCATCCATCAGCGGAATGGCGCGGGAAGAGGCCCATCCCAGAGAACCATCCGCACGGAGAACGCGATGTTCCATTTGGAAAATGCTCTTGCTGCGGATCGCATCCCTTATCTCCGCAAGCACGCGCGGTTGATCATCGGGATGAATGTGCTTGTTAATCCAAGTGCTGGGGTCCCTTGTGTCGACGACGAACTCTTTGCCCTCAAGGTAGTACAACTGACTCCAGTCGGGGCTCATACGGTAAACGACATTGGCGCTGGCGGTCACGAAAGCGCGCAGGCGTTCTTCGTTCTTGCGCAACAGTTCGTTTGCTTCGGCGCGGACCCGAGCCAGTTCCAGATGGGTCTGCACTCGGGCAAGAAGTTCGCGCGCGCTGAACGGTTTTATCATGTAGTCGTCGGCGCCAGCGTCGATGCCCTCGACGCGCGCTTCCTCTCCCGCCCGGGCGGAGAGAAGGATGACGGGAATTGTGTTTGTCTCCGGATTTGAACGTAAGGCCTGCAACAGTTCGAACCCACCCAGGTTGGGCATCATGATGTCGCTTACGACAAGGTCGGGGGCTTGCTTCTGAATAGACTCCAGCGCCAGCGCGCCGTCGGCTACGGCGATCACCTCGTAACGTTCAGACAACAGGCGAGCCAGGTACTGGCGCATGTCAGCATTGTCGTCTGCAATCAAAACCCGGCGACGATCTGCTGCGACTGGACTCGGAGGGCAGGGAACAGGCAGCAGGTCAGTATCGAGCGGAAGTTCCTCGATACTCGGGGCTTCGTTATCAGGAAGCCAACGGAGAGCTTCCTGAACGAACGGATTGGCCCCGGTTGCGGTCGATGCTAACGTGCGTTCGCCGCCAACCTGCTCACGAGCCAAGTGAGCTTGTCCTAACGGGATGCTGACGGTGAAAGTGCTCCCTCGTCCAAGCATGCTCTCGACCTGCATGGTACCGCCGTGAATTTTGACAAGTTCGTGCACTAGAGCAAGGCCAATACCGGAGCCTTCATGAGTTCGGCTGCGAGTATTCGGAACCCGGTGGAAGCGGTCGAAGACATGAGGGATTTCCTCGGGAGGAATCCCAACGCCCGAGTCGCGAACCCGAAGTTCTGCGGCGTGCCCTACCTGCATCAGGACTACTGCAATCTCTCCCTCGAACGTGAACTTGAAAGCGTTCGACACGAGGTTCAAGACCACCTTCTCCCACATGTCGCGATCGACATATGCGACGTCATTGGTCGTTTGGCAGTCGACTATTAGTCGCAAGCCGGCACGCTCAGTGGCTGATCGAAACACACCAGCGAGTTCGGCAGTGAACGCTGCCAGATCGGTTGCCTGATAAACAGCCTTCACGCGACCTGCCTCGATTCGGGAGAAGTCGAGCAGCGTATTGACCAATCGCAGAAGGCGGGCGCCGTTGCGATTCACAAGTTCGAGTTGCTGTGCCGCGGTAGGCGAGAGGTGGGTTTGGCTCCGCGACAATAAATCCTGCAGCGGTCCAAGCATCAACGTCAAAGGTGTGCGAAATTCGTGGCTGACGTTGCTGAAAAATGCGGTCTTGGCACGGTCGATTTCCGCGAGCGCCTCGGAACGCTTGCGTTCTTCCTGGTAAGCGCGCGCGTTAGAGATGCTCGCAGCAATCTGGCCTGCAACCAGATTCAGAAACCCTCCATAACCGACATCGAGTGGGCGATAGGGATTCAGCGCAATTACGATCACCCCCGCGGGAGTGTCCTGCGCCTGGCTCGTAATGGGAAGGAGAATCGCGCGGGATGGAGAGTCGTCCCAGACTCCGGGAGGTACTGAGTGAAACCGTCGATGCAGGTCCTCTACAAGGAAGAAGTCTTTCTCATTGAGGATTTCGGCGAGAGGCCATGGCGCGTCGCTCTTAGTCAGATCGATGACTTCAGGCGCCGCTGGATGGCCTTCAGGTAAGCCAGTTTTACAAGCCAAGTTCGCATGGCGGCGTTCTGTGAACAAGTACGTAACGCTGAACGGCATGTCTTGCTGATTTTCTGCAAGAACTCGAGAGATGCAGGCAGCCACGTCCACTTCAGTTGTGGTCTGGCTGAGTTCGGCCGAAAGCGACCGAAGTGTGTTCTGCCGGCGCTCACCAACAATGCGATCAGTCTCTTCGCTGACAACGCAAAGGTGGCCGCAAACTTTTCCATCCTCGTTGGAAAGCGGACTGTAGGAGAATGTATGGTACGTTTCCTCGCGATACCCGCTACGCTCGAGGAACAACAACAGGGCTTCGTCCCAGGTTGCCTGGCCCGTTTGAAGTACCCGATCGATCCGTGGGCGGATGTCGTCCCAGATTTCTTTCCACACCTCCCACGAAGGCCTACCCAGGGCCCACGGGTGCTTTTTGCCGAGCGTCATCTTGGCGTAAGCATCGTTGTAGAGAAACGTGAGTTCCGGTCCCCAACTCATCCACATGGCAAAGCGCGAGGTAAGCAGGATGCGCACGGCGATTCTCAGGCTTTGGGGCCAACTGTCGATGGGACCGAGGGGAGTTTTCGACCAGTCAAACTCGCGGACCAGGCGCCCTAACGCACCTCCGCCGCGTACCCACTCCTCGCCTACCTCCAAACCGCTCTCCGAAGCATCCATTTGGGCCTGACCCAGAACGGCTTCGACCGTTCCTTGCAAATCTCTGGTCAGGTCAGACTTTGTCACGGAGGCGGCGGCTCCTACCGAGACTGCTTGCTGCCGGGCTATGGACGCATGATTTTGCGTGACGATAACGACCTTGCACTCCGGAATCTCACGTCGCAGGATTCGAATTGCCTCCAGCCCATCCATGCGAGGCATGTTGATGTCCATCAGCACTACGTCGGGGCGAAGCAGTTTTGCTTTGTCCACGGCCTCGACACCGTCGCCTGCTTCACCGCAGACGTGCCAATGAGACTGGGTCTCGATAAAGCTTCGCAGTGTTTGCCGAAATAACTCGTGGTCGTCGGCTATCAGGATCTCGACGATTTTGCTCATGTTGCCCCGCGCGAACGCTATTGACGATTCGTGTACGCCCTTGTGTGCCCGGAAACCGACCGCAGACCAAATAGCAGTATGCAACGTGGGTGAAGAACGCCGATCTACAGTGTTTTACCGATTAACAGTTGGTTAATGGCGTATCGGAGTTGGGTTCCGTTCAAGCCAGCTCGGATAGGTTGTTTAGGCGAAACAAAACGCGGGCAATTCACACTGCCATTTCTGCCAGTTTTCGGTCTCGATTGCGCCCTCTAGACTCTGGCAATCGCCCGTATCTGATTTATGGAAGTCAGAGCTAAGGTACTCGCCTCAGTCGCCGCTGTAGCTCTCATTTTGCTCTCTGTCCAGCCGACTCTTGCTCGAAATCCGGACGAGAAAGGGACGGCGGCGCAAAAAGATGCAGCCAAATACGTCGGTGCTGATGTTTGCAAGACCTGCCACGAAGAGATCTATAAGAAACACTTCGAACTAACGCCCCATTTTCAGACGATGCTTGAGGGCGGGCACGGTTGCGAGTCTTGCCACGGGCCGGGGTCAGCCCACGTCGAGGGTGGCGGAGACATCACGAAGATCATCCGTTTCTCGACATTGTCCACGCAAGAGGCGACCGCGCGTTGCTTGAGTTGTCACGGGAACGGGCTGCAGCAGCGGCACTTCGCGGCGTCGGCGCACGCCAGCAATGATGTTGGATGCCTGAACTGTCACTCGCCTCACTACGCCAAAGAGCCCAATCATCTGCTGGTACAAGCGCAGCCAGGTCTTTGCTACGGCTGTCACGTGTCGGCAAAGGCTGATTTCGCCAGACCTTATCACCACCGCGTTGATGAAGGCCTTCTGTTCTGCACCGACTGCCACAACGTACATGGCACAACCACTGTCCGTCAGGTGCGAACGATCCCGACGGGAGATGCAATCTGCGTGAAATGCCACGCCGAGAAAGAGGGACCGTTTGTGTACGAACACGTGCCTGTGAAAACCGAAGGGTGCGTCAGCTGTCACACGCCTCACGGATCGAACAATCCCCGTTACCTGCGAGTGAGCCAGGTGAACCTGCTGTGCCTGCAGTGCCACACGTTCCCGGTGCAGGGGCCTCAGGGTCCGGCGCATAACCAGGCAGCAAAGTATCAGGCGTGCACGATGTGCCATACGCAGATCCATGGATCCAACGCGAGCAATGTGTTTTTCAGGTAGCGGAGTCATGACCATCAGCCGGATCAAAGCGTGCGTTCTTGTAGTGGCGATGCTGTTCCTGCATGTCGCGGCGAACGCGCAGAGCGGAGGAAGCAGCGGCCAGAGTCAAACTCCGGACGCCTGGGAACATGGCGGTTATCTGATTCACCAATCTGTGGAGATCGGCTATCGCGTCTCTGATGTTACCGGCAGCATACCCATGTACAACACGCTGGTTGACCTGCGGACTGGCCCACGTTTCCTTGAGCAGACTCTTTCGATGCAGTCACAGAATCATGACGGCTTGCTCTTCGACAATCTGTTCATCGACAGCTTTGGTTGGGGCGGCGACCCGAATAACGCGCTTCACGCGCGGTTCAATAAAAACAAGTGGTACGACTTCAATGGGCAATTCCGTCGCGATCAAACGGATTTCGACTATAACTTGCTCGCGAACCCACTCAATCCGCCGACCTCAACCCCTAGCATTCCCGTTACGTTTTCTCCGCATAGCTTTTACACACGGCGGCGCATGAGCGACTTCGATTTAACAATCTTGCCGCAGTCGAAGATCGATGTCCGCCTCGGATACTCGCGGAATAACGTCACGGGGCCGTCCTATTCCAGCGTGCACGAGGGCACGGACGCGTTGCTATTTCAGGATTGGAATAACACGTTGAATTCCTACCGCATTGGAGCTGATTTCAAACTACTGCCACGCACGGTCATCAGCTACGATCAGTTTCTGAACTACTTCAAGGGGGATACCAATTGGCAATTGGCTCCATTTGCACCAGCGCTATTGCCCGGAGGGGCTGGAAGCGTGGAGCTGGGTTTGCCGATCGACACAGCCAACAAGAATCCGTGTGCGGTTAAGCCGCCGGCGAGCAGTCTGATTGATGCGACGGGAACGCTGACCAACGTGGCGTGCAACGGATATTTCGCTTACAACCGCACGGATCCGGTGCGCACATCGGCGCCGATGGAACGAGTCAGCATGCGCACTTCTTATTGGCAGCGGCTGGACTTTAGCGCGTCATACACATACGGATCCGCGAACATGAATGCTCCATTA
>Ga0070734_10001075_pt1 | contig 43719 bp, 42 predicted proteins | sample Coa_R1_8_FD_66444 | JGI IMG/M metagenome (GOLD analysis project Ga0070734, IMG submission 66444) | Surface soil microbial communities from Centralia Pennsylvania, which are recovering from an underground coalmine fire - Coalmine... | ecosystem: Environmental > Terrestrial > Soil > Unclassified ...
AACGACCTTCATCATTCGCTTGCCGATAGCGGCATGGACAGAGGATTCGGCATGAAGCAACGAGTGCACATTCTGGGCCTTCCTCTGCTCTTGTTGCTGGGTGGCTGCGTGTTCAGCCCCGCGCAGAAGACTAAGAAGGTAAGCGCGGTGCCGCCGCCCCCCAAACCGGTTTCGTCGGCTCCCTCGTCCGCGGCTCCCACAGCCTCAGCGCCCCTTTCAATTCCTCAGACGGTTGCGCTGTTGCCGGCGCCACAGCCGATCAGTCCCGATGCGCTGGCGACGGCCACGCTCAAGCCACCCGAGGAACCGGCCGAGTCGCAGCCGGGCCCGCGGATTCCAGCGCGCCGCGGACAAGTGGCCGGTCCGCCCAGAGCCGAACCGGCTCCGCCGGCACAAACGCCAACGCCGCCGCCTGCCGCAGCCACAGCTCCAGCCGAGACTGTGGAACGCGCCCCGATTCAAGAAATCCTTCCCGAAGCGGAAAAGAAGCGGCTTCAGGATTCCGTCGATTCCCGCAAGCGTGATATCAAAAAAGTGCTTGACCAGGCGGACCCGCGACGGCTGAACAACGCCCAGCGCGACTTGGTGGCGCGCATTCGCACTCTGGTCCAGCAATCCGATGACGCCGGGACGCGCAATGACTGGCGGCAGGCGGATGCCCTCGCCGGGCAGGCGCTGGTCCTGGTTCGGGAGTTGCAGAGTGGCCGCTGACGAATTCCAGGCGCGCCGCCAGACCGTTGCTTCCGGCCTGGCGGAGCGGAAACTCGACGCGCTGTTGGTGGCCTTTTCTCCGAACCTGCGCTATCTCACCGGCTTCACGGGCAGCAACGGAAACCTCCTGCTGACTCCCGACCGCGCCATCCTGTTCACCGATCCGCGCTACCAGATTCAGTCCGGCCAGGAAACTACCAGTCAAGTGAAGATCGCCAAGGGGCCGCTGGTGATCGATATAATCACCGCCATCAAAAGACTGCGTCTTCGGCGGATCGGGTACGAGCCGCCTCGTATGGCTTGCGATTTGCTGCAGTCGCTCGAGGCGCGGCTTCCCATGAAGGCCGCGATGACCCCTGTAACCGGCTGGATCGAGCAACTGCGCGCGATCAAGTCGGCTGCGGAACTGGAGCGCATTCGCCGCTCGGTCGAGACCAACTCGTGCGCGTTCGAGCAGACCGTGCCGAAGGTTCGCGCGGGGATGAAAGAGCAAGATCTGGCGGCGGAGCTGGAGTACTCGATGCGGCGGCTCGGCGCGGAGAAACCCTCGTTCGAGACGATCGTGGCAGGCGGCCCGCGAAGCGCTCTGCCGCACGCGCAGCCCACCGCCGCGCCGCTTACCGACGGCGGCCTGGTCGTAGTCGACATGGGCACCTTCCAGGAAGGGTACGCGAGCGACATGACCCGCATGCTCTTCGTCGGCGCCCCGGGCGCCAAGGTCAAGCGAACCTATCGGGCTGTTCTGGAAGCTCAGCTGGCGGCCATCGATGCGGTCCGCGCCGGCGTTTCCACCGCCCACGTCGACCGGCAGGCGCGGCGCGTGCTCAAGGGATACGGTTTGGATCAGGCATTTGTTCACTCGACCGGCCATGGCCTCGGGTTGGAAATCCACGAGCCGCCGCGTCTCGGCAAGCGGGATAAAGGACGCTTGGCGGCGGGAATGGCCGTCACCATCGAGCCGGGGGTCTACCTGGAAGGCTTCGGCGGCATCCGCATCGAGGATACCGTCGAGGTGACCGAATCGGGCTGCCGCATCCTGACCCCGACCAGCAAGGATCTGCGCATAATTTGATGATGTTGGTTTACGCGGTCACAATTTTTCTCTCCGCTTTTCTCCTCTTTCAGGTACAGCCGATCATCGCGAAGATGATCTTGCCGTGGTTCGGCGGCTCATCGGCGGTGTGGAGCACCTGCATGCTGTTTTTCCAGTCAGCCCTGCTTCTCGGTTATGCGTATGCGCATTGGCTGCACCAGAAAGTCACCGGCCGGCGGCAGGCTCTCTTGCATACGCTCATGCTGGGTCTGAGCCTCGCGGCGCTGCCGATTCTGCCGAACCCGATCTGGAAGAGCGCGCAAAGTGGGAACCCCTCGCTGCGGATTCTGGCGCTGCTGGCGGTGACGGTTGGGTTGCCCTATTTTCTGCTGGCTTCAACCAGCCCGTTGCTGCAGGCGTGGTATGCGCGCACCCATCGCAGCGCCATGCCGTACCGCCTGTTTGCCCTCTCGAATCTCGCCTCCATGTTGGCGCTGTTGAGCTATCCCGTGCTGGTCGAGCCCAATCTGCCGGCGCGCACCCAAGGTCTGTTCTGGTCGGCGGCGTACGTGGGCTTCGTTTTGCTGTGTATTGCGACTGCGTGGCTGGCGGCCAACCGCAAGTCGCCGACGGAGACGTCGGCCGCCGGCATTACAAACGATCCCCCTCCGCAGCTTTCCGCCCGCGTGCTCTGGGTGGCGCTGGCGGCCTGCGCCTCGATCCTGCTGCTGGCGGTAACCAACTTCCTCACTCAGGATGTGGCCGCGATTCCGTTCCTCTGGATTCTGCCCCTTAGTGTCTATTTGCTGACCTTCATCTTGTGCTTTGACTCGCCGCGGATTTATCAGCGCTTCGTGTTCGTGCCGCTGGCGGCGGGTGCGCTCGCTTTCATGGCCTGGCGATTATGGCCGGAACGTCCCAAAATGCTGGTGTTGCCGCTCACTACCGGGTTGGCCGCGTCGCTATTCGTGTGCTGCATGGTATGCCATGGCGAGCTCGTCCGGATGCGCCCACCGGCGCGGCACCTGACCTCGTTTTACGTGAGTGTGTCACTCGGCGGCGCGCTGGGCGGCTTGTTCGTCGGGTTGCTGGCGCCCAATCTGTTCAACGCGTATTACGAATTCCCAATCGGCCTTGGACTGTTCGCGGTCTTGGCCGGCACGCCGTTGTGGGTTGCCGCCCGCCGTTTTCCCCGAATCTGGATGTGGGGTGCGCGCGGCGCGTTGGCCGTAGTGGTTGCCGGCTGTCTCGTGTTCCTCGGCATCATCGTGCGCCAAATGGTGAATCCCTACCGGCTGGTGGCCCGCAATTTTTACGGGCAGCTCCGCGTGCGCGATGTGCGTGAAAGCCCCACCGATCCGTTCCCGTCGCGTAACCTGATCCACGGCGTGATCAATCATGGCATGCAGGTGCTACGCGCGGAATACCGCCGGCAGCCGGTCTCCTATTTTTGCCCCCAGAGTGGTATCGGCCGCGCCATGGAAGCGCTCGCCGGTAAACCGCGGCGAATCGGCATTCTCGGGCTCGGCTGCGGCACGCTCGCCGCCTATGGCCATGCAGGAGACCTCATTCGCATTTACGAAATCAATCCGTTGGTGCTGCGCATCGCGCAATCGGAATTCACGTATCTGCACGACACGCCTGCCAGCGTGCAGGTGGCTATGGGTGACGGCCGCCTGGTCCTGGAATCCGAGCCCAGCCAGCAGTTCGACATCTTGGTGATGGATGCCTTCTCGGGCGATTCTGTGCCCGTCCATCTGATTACCCGCGAAGCCTTCACCGACTATTTCCGCCATTTGAAGCCCGACGGCATTGTCGCCGTCAACATCTCCAACGCCTATCTCGACCTGGAACCCGTAATCGAGCGGGCCGCCGCCGCGTTTGGCAAGACGGCTCTGGTCTACGACTTCGATCCGGATCCCGAAGATTCCCTGTGTTTTGCCTGCACGTGGGCGCTGATTATGGATCCGAAGACTTTGGACGCGCACTCCGGCCTGCGCAAAGACGCCCGCGTCCTGCAGCCGAAACGGACGTTTCGCACCTGGACCGACGACTACTCGAACATGTTCGGCATTCTGCGCTGACGGAGCTCGTATCATGAACATTACCGTCTCCGGGGCCTCCGGTTTCATCGGTCGGCGCCTCCTCAAGGTGCTGGGGCAGGCCGGCCATTCGCTCCACGTGCTCAGCCGCCATGCCGGTACCAATCTTCCGAATGGCGTGCGTTTGTCGGTGTGGGAGCCGGCGAAAGGTCCGCCGCCGCCGGAGAGCCTCGAAGGCGCCGACGTCATCGTCCACCTGGCCGGAGAGCCCGTCGCGCAGCGTTGGAACGCGGCCACCAAACGGCGCATTCGCGAAAGCCGCGTTACCGGGACGCGCCACGTGGTGGAAGCGCTAGCCGCGCTTCCGCGCCAACCGGCCGCCTTGATCTCCGCCTCCGGAATCGGGTACTACGGCTCGCGCGGCGAGGAGGTGCTGGACGAGTCCGCGCGGCCCGGCCGCGATTTTCTGGCGGAGCTCTGCGTGGCGTGGGAGAACGAAGCGCGGGCGGCGGAAAGCCTGGGAATCCGCGTGGCGATCGTCCGTATCGGGATGGTCCTCGATCCACAGGGAGGCGCGCTACAGCGCATGCTGCCAGCTTTCCGGCTGGGCGCCGGTGGGCGGCTTGGCTCCGGCCGGCAATGGGTTTCGTGGATTCACCTCGGCGATCTTATCGAACTGGTGCGCTTCGCCATCGAGAACCCGGTCCGCGGGGCATTCAATGGGACGGCCCCGGAACCACTTCGAAATCTTGAATTTACGCGGCTGCTGGGCGCTGCTCTGAGGCGTCCGTCCCTGTTCCCGGTGCCGGAGTTTGGCTTGCGTTTGCTGTTTGGTGAAATGGCCGGCGTGCTGCTCGCAAGCCAGCGGGCCGTGCCCCACGCGGCCGAGGCGGCCGGGTTCCGGTTCCGCTTTCCGCAACTCGGTCCGGCCTTGGCGGATTTGTTACGATAAGATTGAGGTTCCGGTGTCGCCACGCACGTTTTTCCGCCTTTTCACCCACTTGCAACTGCTGCCGATTCTGGAAGCTGGCGAGGAAACCCTCGTCGGCGGCCAGGCCGTTATGGAAGGCGTCATGATGCGCGCCCCCCACAGCTACTGCGTAGCCGTCCGCAAGCCCAACGGCGAACTGGTCACCTCCCAGATGCCCATCGAGCGCATCTCGGAAAAGTACAAGATTTTCAAATATCCGCTGATTCGCGGTCTGGGCACTCTTTACCAGGCCTTGAAGCTCGGCGGCAAGGCCCTGAACTTTTCAGCCGCGGCATCGCTCGAAGACGAGAAATCGGAGTCCAAGGAAAAGCCCAAGGAAATGCCGGGATGGGTGGTTGGCCTCCCTGTGATCTTCTCGTTTCTGTTTTTCATTTTCATGTACAAGGCGGTCCCTCTCTATCTGGTGAGGCAGTTGGCGAAGGTGTACCCGATTTTCGGCGGCCAGGTATTATCCGCTATCGCGGATGGCGTAATTCGCCTCGCCATTCTGATAACACTGCTGTATGTGCTCTCCAGGCTGAAGGACATGCGCCGGATGTTCGAATACCACGGTGCCGAGCACAAGGTTGTGTTCAATTTCGAATCGGGCCAGCCGGTCAGCATCGAAAATGCGCAGCGGTTCACGACCTTCCATCCCCGCTGCGGCACCAGTTTTCTGGTTGTCGTTTTTCTGCTCGCGATTCCTCTCTACGCCATGCTTCCTTTTCATGGTTTTGCCGCGTTGTTGCTGTCGCGCGTGGTCCTCATTCCGTTCCTCATCGGTATCTCCTACGAACTGATTTTTTATGCTGCCCGCAAGCGCGGCTCTTTGCTGGCGCTGTTGACCGCGCCCGGCCTGTGGACGCAGCGCATCACCACCAAGCCGCCGGCCGATGATCAGGCGGCGGTGGCCATCCGCGCACTCGAGGGCGCCATGGCTCTCGAAAAATCTCAGGGCGGCGAATTGGTCATCGCCTGACGCTCCATGCAATTCCGTCAAAAGCTGGAAGAACTCGAAAAGCGCTTCGAGGGGCTGAACGCGCAGATGGCCGACCCCGCGGTGATCGGTGACGCCGAACAATACCGGAAAATCACCAAAACGCATAGCGAGCTTTCCGAAATCGTGGCCAAGTTCAGGGAGTGGAAGAAGGCCGAAGACGGCCTGCTGCAGGCCCGGGGGATGGTCGACGACCACGATCCCGATCTCAAAGCCATGGCGCAGGAGGAAATTGCTCAGCTCGAGCCGGAGCTCGCCCGGATCGAGGAAGAGCTCAAGGTCCTGCTGCTGCCCAAAGATCCCCTGGACGAAAAAAACGTCGTGCTCGAAATCCGCGCCGGCACCGGCGGCGACGAGGCCACCCTCTTCGCGGCCGAGATCTTCCGTATGTATTCGCGCTACGCGGAAACGCAGCGCTGGAAGATTGAAGTCACCTCGGCCAGCGAGTCGTCCGTCGGCGGCTTGAAGGAAGTCATCGCGCTGATCAGCGGCGACAAGGTCTACAGCAAGCTGAAATACGAAAGCGGCGTGCACCGCGTTCAGCGCGTGCCGGTCACTGAGCAGCAGGGCCGCGTTCACACGTCCGCGATCACGGTGGCGGTGCTGCCCGAAGCCGACGAGGTCGAAATCAAGATCGATCCCAAGGACATCCGCATCGACACATTCTGTTCCTCGGGGCCCGGGGGCCAGTCGGTGAACACTACCTACTCGGCGGTCCGCATCACGCACCTGCCTACCGGCTTGGTGGTGTCCTGCCAGGACGAAAAATCTCAGATCAAAAACCGCGCCAAGGCCGAACGCGTGCTCCGTTCCCGGCTCTACGAAATGGAGCTGGAAAAACAGCAGGCCGCTCTCGGCGCGGAGCGCCGCAGCATGGTGGGCAGCGGCGATCGCAGCGAGAAGATCCGCACCTACAACTTCCCGCAGAATCGCGTCACCGACCATCGCATCGGCCTGACTCTGCACCAGCTCGATTTCGTCATGGACGGCAAGCTGGACCCCATCGTCGACGCGCTTACCACGTATTACCAGACCGAAAAATTGAGACAGCAGGGCGCGCAGACCGCCGCCGATTGAGCCGTCATGAACGTGCAGACCGCGCTCCTGCAGGGCTCCCAACTGCTGGAAGATGCGCAAGTCGCGGTGCCGCGCCTCACGGCTGAAGTACTGCTCGCGCATGCCATGCGCTCCGAGCGCGCCTACCTGTTCGCGCATCCGGAGCAGGAATTGCGCGAAGTGGAATGGCTGCATTACGGCCGCTACCTGCACGAGCGCATGACGGGCAAGCCCACCCAGTACATCACCAACCGCCAGGAATTCTATGGACGCGAGTTCCGGGTTTCCCGCGATGTGCTCATTCCCCGGCCGGAGACCGAACATGTCGTGGAACTGGCGTTGCAGCGTGCTCGCGGAGCGCGGCAAATTCTCGACGTAGGGACGGGCTCCGGCGCGCTGGCCGTCACCTTGCAGCTCGAAACGGGCGCCGCCGCGCTGGCCACCGATATTTCGCCCGCGGCTGCCGCCGTGGCGGACCAGAATGCGCGGCGGCTCGGCTCTCGCGTGGCGGTCGTGGTCTGCGATCTGATGGCTGCGGTGCGGGAGCGTAGCATCGATCTGATTGTCAGCAATCCACCCTATGTGCCGGCTACCCAGCGTGCAGGGCTCCAGCGCGAAGTGCGTGATTGGGAGCCCGCAGTGGCCCTGTTCGCCGGCAGCACCGGTTTCGAAATCTACGATCGCATCGCCGCCGACGCTCCCCGCGTGCTGCGGCCCGGCGGCTGGGTGATCCTCGAACTTGGCTTCGGCAGCCTCGAACACGTCCGGCGCCTGTTCCGCGAGTGGGGCAATGTTACCGTCGAGCCGGATTTGGCCGGAATTCCCAGAGTTCTCTCGGCGCAGCTCACTGCGAGCCCGGCTGCTTCAATTCCGGCTTGATGTACGACCAATGGTTGTGGATGATCTTCCACTCCCCTTTGAGCCGCGCATAGACCTCGGTCGAGTTCCAGCGAACCGTCGCCTCCCCTCCATCCGGCAGCCTGGCGGTGCTGACCAGGTTATAGCTCAGTACCGCTATTTCGCCATGCACTTGCACCTTGGGATCGATCATTTCGTAGCGGTCAATCCGGAATGTGCCGGCCAGAGGAGCCAGCAATTCCGTCAGCGCTGCCAGCCCGTCGACGCGTTTCTCCTGGGCTGGGTCGAAATAAGTGATCTCCGGCGCATCGATCTCGAGGTACCCGTATGGGTCGCCCGTGCCCCAGCGGTCAAGCGCTCTCCGTTCGATGGCGATGATTTGGTCAGATAACTCGCAAGGCTGCATAGGCGCCCAGTCTACAGCGCACCGTTCCCGCGCGATAGGAAAAATGGAACGGGCCCATTTTGGTATAAAAGCGGAAGAGATGCCCGGAGCGGTCGCACGGTATCGTGAGTTTGCGCCTTGCGCCAGCCTGCGCGAGCACGTTCGCGCCTTCTTCTCGTTCGTAGATCCTCACCATAACCAGGATTCGCCCTCACGGCCGGTAATGCGCGAGGTGATTTTCCAGGCCGGGGATTGCTTCTGTTCGCCGCTTTTCGCCGACGGCCACGCGTCTCTGGTATTCAGCTTCGAAAAAGCGTGCCAACTCGACGGCCGCTGGAAGCGAGCAGCGGCGGGCCCGTCCGCGGACGTGATCGGTCCCATGACTGCTGTCGGCGCGGCTTCGCTGGGCGAACGGGCGGAAATGTTCGGTGTTTATTTCCGGGCGGCGCAAGACACTCAATTCCTCACGGTTCCCACTCGGGAGTTGACGGATCGGGTCGCGGCGCTCCGGGACCTGTGGGGGCGCGCGGGGTTGGAACTCCTGGGGCGGCTCGGCGAGGCGGCGGGGGAAAGCGCGCGCATCGCCTGCCTGGAGTCGGTTCTGGAGCGGCGCATCGGGGCGGTATCCGCTCTGCCGTCATCCCTCGACCTGCCGGCAATGACCAGTCACGTAATTCGGTCCCAGGGCGGCGCGACGGTGCAGGGGCTGGCGGACGCCGCTGGAGTCTCGCGCCAACACCTCACCCGTGTGTTTCGTGAATCGGTTGGCCTCACGCCGAAATTGTATTGCCGCCTCGCGCGATTCCAGGCCGCCTTGCGGTATGCGGGCCGGGGTGACCGTGTGAACTGGGCCCAGGCCGCGTTGGAAATGGGCTACGCCGATCAGTCGCACATGATCGCCGAATTCCGCCAGTTCAGCAGCCTGACTCCGCAGGCGCTGGCCCGCAAGCGCTGGTTCCACCCGTTCATCGAGCGGGCACACACCGGCGTCCCCGACCTCCTGGTCGGTGAAACGGCCGACGTCAGTCGGGATACCACCATCAGTCAGCTTGTTTCCCGTGTCCCGCCGCCTATGCTGAACACATAGGCTCCGCACACATCCCTTCCCTCGGCCGCAAGTTCGGCTGGGTCTTGCTTACTGCACTGGCCGGGCTGAGTGCGGCCCTCTGGCCCGGATGGCGATTTCAGCACATGACGGCTGCCGGGCATCTGCGAGCTGCCGCGACCGCCTTGGAGACGCACGCGTTCGACACGGCCCAGCGCCATCTGAGTGCAGTCGCGGCCGGCGCGCCCGAAGGCGTCGCGCTGAAAAGGAAGCTGGTGGCGGCACAACAGGCCGCGCGGCGAGCTGAAGCCGCCGCAAAACAGAAAGAGGCTGCCGCCGAACGGGCCCGGGAGGCGCGAGCCGAGGCGCAGCGGGTTGCAGTGCGCGAACTGGAACAGAACCTGAGGAACATGGGATTTGATGTGACCGTCGCCCAATCCGTGAACCCCTCGGAAATCACAATCGCTTCGCGCGGCTTCGATGACCCGGACAGGCGCAGCTGGTTTCTGATGTTTCTGCACGGCCCGAACAGCCCGGTAGCCGCAGCCTGCGCCGCCGGCATTCAAACCGTCCGTCTCAAGGGGCCTGGCGTCTTTTTCGGGTTCAGCGACCAGTTTTCGCTGGATTGCTACATGCGGTAGTGTGGCCCGCGCCGCTACTCAGGAAGCCTGCGCCAGGCGGCGGTGTTCTTTGAGGATGCAATGGTCCATCACCACCGTCAGGCCGGCCGCTTCGGCGCGGCGCGCGGCGTCTTCGTGTACGACACCTTCCTGCATCCAGATCATCTTGGCTCCCTTGCGAATCGCGGCTTCGACGATTTCCGGCACGAACTCGGAACGGCGAAAAATATCGACAATGTCGACGGATTCCGGTATCGAATCGAGGTCCGGGTAGCTCTTCTCACCCAATACCTCGGTCTCCTGCGGATTCACCGGGATGATGCGGTACCCGGCGCGCTGCATGTACTCGGTCACGCCGTAGCTGGGCCGAAACCGCTTGCTCGAGACCCCAACCACCGCGATGGTCCGGGCCGACCGCAGGATTTCGGTCACTTTGTTCATACTTTTGCGCTCTCCGGCGCGCGCCGCAGGACGCGTCGCAATTTGCTGATCTCCTCGGTATCGAGATACCGAAATTCTCCGGGTTTCAAGGGCCCCAGCTCCAGAGGCCCGATTCGCACGCGCTTCAGTTTTTCAACGAGCCGGCCGAAATGTTTGAACATCATCCTGATTTGATTATTGCGCCCTTCGAAGAGGCGCACTTCGTACCACGGGTTCTCCGCCGCATGAACTAGTTTCAGGCCCGCGGGAAGCGTGCGCTTCCCGGAGAGCGGCACGCCGCGCCGGAAGCGTTCTTCCTGCTCGGGAGCCAGCGGCCCATTTACTTTGACGAGGTACGTTTTGGGCAGGTGAGTGGCCGCCGACATGATGGCGTTCGCCATCTCGCCATCGTTGGTCAGCAGCAGCAAACCTTCGCTGTGATAGTCCAGCCGTCCCACCGGATACACGCGTTCCCGCACTCTGACCAGCAGGTCCATCACGGTCGTCCGGTGCTGCGGGTCGCTCACTGTGGTGACCGTGTTGTTCGGCTTATTGAGCGCGATGTAGACCAGGCGCTTGGGCTCGTGGAGCAGGCGGCCGTCGACTTTGATGTGATCGGTTTCGAGGTCGGCTTTGGAGCCCAGTTCCGTGATCACCGCCCCGTTCACCATGACCCGCCCTTCGCGAATCATTTGTTCGGCATGGCGGCGCGAGGCGACACCCGCGTGCGACAGGATCTTCTGTAGCCGCTCGGCGGACATTACGCCTCCGCAGGCGCGGCGGGCGGCTCGGCATCCGGCTCGCTCTCCGCGAAGGCGAGCCGCCGGATTTCTTCGAACTCCTTCAACGACGGCAGTTCACTGAGATCCTTCAAGCCGAACTGCAGCAGAAATTCCTTGGTGGTCTTGTACAAGATCGGCTTGCCAATCACTTCTTTCCGCCCCGCCGTCGCGATCAGCTTGCGATCCAGCAATGTCTTGATAACCCCGGCGCCCTGCACGCCGCGGATCTCCATGATCTCGGGCGCCGTAACGGGCTGCTTATACGCAATCACGGCCAGGGTCTCCAACGCCGGCAGCGAAAGCTTCAGCGGCGATTTGAGGCTCTTGACGAAGTTACGGACCGCGTCGTGGTGCTCGGCTTTGGTGGCCATCTGATAGCCGCCCGCCACCTCCCGAATCGCCAGCCCGTGCTCCGGCTTTTCGAATTCCGCCACCAGCTGTTCCAGCGCGCGCGAGATTCGCTCGGCCGGCTGCTGCAGCACCGAAGCCATCTGCGCAATCGTCAGCGGCTCTTCGGTGACATACACCATCGCCTCCAGCACGGCTCGCAGCTGCGTCTCTTCCATCGACACAGCCTCGGGAACGGTTTCCAGCAATTCGTCCATCGACAGGACCGGTTGGGGCTCAAATTCTTCCATGCTGTTTAAGCGTAGTCTTTCTCGATTGCCGCGATGGGCTGTTCCGAGGCGAACACGGTGTCGAAATTGGCGTGACGCTGCAAGGCAATCTCGCCGAACAGCTCTTTCTGCGCAACCACCACCGCCTGCATCCGCACCATTTCCAGCACCGCCAGAAACAGCGCGATCATGGCGCGGCGCGTGCGCTGCTCTTCGAAAATCCGCATGATGAACACCGGTTGGTCCGGGCCGGCTTCGAGGAAGCGGTCTTTCAGGTAGCGCACCATATCGCCGATCGTCACGTCCGCCGCGGACACTTCATAGACCGGCCGGTTCTTGGCGCGCTCCAGAATCTCGCCGAAGGCTTTTACCAGGTCGTACAGCGTGACTGCCAGACCCGGATCTTCATCCGCGCCAAACGCTTTCGCCTGCGGGTTCGACCAGATGTTCTCTTCCAGCATCCGCTTCTGCTGCAGCATCTCGGCGGCGTTCTTGAATTTTTCGTGTTCCAGCAGCCGGTCCACTAATTCCTGGCGGGGGTCCTCGACCTCACCCTCTTTCTGCAGAGCCGGGTCCTGGGGCAGCAGCATCTTCGACTTAATGTGGATCAAAGTGGCCGCCATGTACACGAATTCCGCGCTCAGATCGATGTCCATTTCCCGCGCTTTATCCATGTACTGCAGATATTGGCCGGTAATGGTGGAAATCGGGATGTCTTTGATGTCGATCTGCTGCTTCCGGATCAGGTCCAGCAGCAGGTCGAGCGGGCCGTCATACTGCTCCAGATGAAAATTCAGCGGTGCTGACACTGTTCTTCCAACGATAACACGGAGGTTCTCCCGGCCGGGGACAGCACCTCCTGGTGGGGCTAAACTAGCCAGCCCCCAAGAACTTTAAAAAATAGCCAGTTCTGCCTAGGACCTGCTAACCTTTGCACATAAGCTTACGTCTTTTCTTGGACAGTTCGCCCGATGCAATCGTATTTTAGTAGCGCGCCTGCTCCCGGCCCCTCACGCATTCCCGGCCCAACCTCGGTTCCAGGTCCGGCCATCGTTCCCCCTCCGGCGGAGCCCAAACGGCGGCGGAACCTATCAGGGATTCTCCTGGTGGTTGTCGTCCTGGTCGCTGCCGGGGCTGCCTGGTATCTCAATACTCGATCGACCGCCAAGGATAAGACCCTCACGCTCGTGACCATTCCGACCATGGTCGTTGGTACGGGCGATTTACAGACTACCGTGCGCATCGCCGGCACCGTAGCCGCCGAACGATATGCTTCCATCATGGCTCCCCGCATTCAGGGTAACCGGGGGAATTACAATCGCGGGGGCCAGCAGGGCAACGGGGGCAATGGTGTCAACAACGACTTCAACCTGCTGATCACGAAGCTGGCCGAGCCGGGATCGTGGGTGAAAGTCGGCGACGTTGTTGCGGAATTTGACACTGAGGCGCAGCGAACCCGCCTCGACGACTACAAGGATTCCGTAGTCCAACTGGACGCCAACATCAACCGCCTGAAAGCCAATCTGGCCGCTTCCAAGGAATCGCTGGCGCAACAGGTCCGTAGCGCGAAAGCCGATTGGGACAAAGCGGCTCTGGATTTGCAAACCGCACCGATCCGATCCGCCATCGATGCGGAAAAGTACAAGATCGCGGTGGAGGAGACGAAGGAAGCCTACGCCGAACTGGTGAAACAGGCGCAGCTTCAGGAAGTCTCGCAGCAAGCGCAGATCAAAGCTTCGGAATTCGACCGCGACCAGAGCCGCATCGAGCTGCAGCGCGCGGAAAACAATATTCAGCGCATGACGATGAAAGCGCCGATCCAAGGTATCGCGGTGCTGCAGACGCTGTTCCGGCAGGGACAGATGGCTCAGGTTCGCGTGGGCGACCAGGTCAACCCCGGTCAGACGTTCCTCTCGATCGTGGACCCCAGCTCGATGGTGGTCAACGCGACCGTGAACCAGGTCGACGCAGAGAAGATTCGTCTCGGCCTGAAGGCCCGTATCCGCCTGGATGCCTACCCGGATATCGAGCTGCCGGGTACGGTCATTGGGATCGGGGCGATGTCGAAGACCAGCAACGTGCGTGGCTCGTACGTGAGTGAGATCCCGGTGCGCGTAAAGATCGACCAGGCGAAGGTGGATTCGCGGATCATTCCGGATCTGACGGCCAGCGCGGAGGTGGTGATCGGATCGGAGAAGGACGCTTTGATCGCCTCGCGTGCGGCCATCTTCGCGGAAGACGGCAAGGCCTCGGTATTCGTCCGCAGGCCCGAAGGCTGGGTGCGCCGACCTGTCGAACTGGGAATGCAGAGCAACATCGCGGTGGCGGTCCGCTCAGGATTGCAGAAGGGCGATGTGCTGGCTCTGCAGCGGCCGCTTTAAGGTCCGGCCGGCGTATGCCATCCAAAGATCTCAAGCCGAAACAGCGTCTGGGCCAGGTGAACTACCGGCGCCGCAAAATCATCAATTGGAGCCTCGTGTTGCTGGTGTGCGGCGGCGCCTTGTTCGCCGGATACCGGTATACCAGCACAACCACCGTCGAGATTCCGGTGGTAAGAGTCCGGCGTGGCGACTTCGTGATCAGCGTTCGAACCCGCGGCGAACTCGCGAGTTCCCATTCCATCGTGCTGGCAGCTCCGCAAGTGCCGAATCTGCGGCTGGTCAAGCTGGTGCAGCCCGGCAAAATCGTGCATAAGGGCGATATCGTGGCCGCCTTCGACACGGCGCAGATTGAAAACGCCATCATCCAGCGGACTACGAACGTTTCGTCGGCCGACAGCCAGATCGTCCAGCTCAAAGCCACCCAGAAGATGGACGACGAAGCCGATTCCATGCAGCGCATGGCGAGCACCTACGACGTGGAACGGGCGCGGCTGGATGCGAGCAAAGCCGAGGTATTGTCGAAGATCGACGGTGAAAAGAACCGCATTACGGTGACCGTAACGGAAGGCGCACTGAACCGGCTGGACGCGATCATCAACGCTCACCAGACCGCGCACGTGGCGGACCTGACCCGCCTCAGTCAGAACAAGGACAAAGCCGTTCGCGATTTGAACCAGGTGCAAGAGTATCTGACCAAAATGGAAATTCGCGCTCCGGCTGATGGAATGGTGAACATTCTGCCGAATTTTCGCGTGAATGGCCAGTTCGGCCAGACGCCGCCCGCCTTCAAAGAGGGCGACGATGTCTGGACCGGAGCGCCGATCGCGGAAATGCCGGATTTGAGCCAAATGTACGTTGACTTGAAAATGGACGAGGTGGATCGCGGCAAACTGAGGCTGGGCCAGGTGGTACGGGTTCGAATCGACGCCATTCCCGATCGCGAATTCAACGCGGAGCTCAACTGGATCAGCCCGATCGCGGCACTGGTGTTCAAAGGCGCGTCGGGAAATGGCCGGCCCGGCATCGCCGCGGAGAAAACGTTCCCCGCACGGGCCCAACTGAAGAATCTCGATGCGCGGCTGCGGCCCGGAATGAGCGCCACCGCCGAGGTCACCATCGAGAAGCAGCCTGCGGTGCTGATGATTCCCGCGCGCGCCAGCGTCACCAAGGATGGCAAGCCGGCCGTTTACGTGCAGAACGGCGATCGCTTCTCAGTGCGCTACATCCAGGTAGGCAAACGGAACGACGACGACATGGTCGTTACTTCGGGGCTGAAAGAGGGCGACATGATCGCACTCGAAGATCCGGTCGAAGCTGCCAAAGCCGCCAAGAAACTATAGGATCCCGGTCAGGAAACAAGCGTTCATGAAGAGAGTAATGATTCGGCTGGCAGGGCTGGTGATCGTGGCGGCGGCCGGGTGGGGCGGCTATCGGCTCGTCAAGCAGATTCCGGAGCGGCAGGACACTGTACCGGTCACCAAAGTACTGCGAAGCGATGTCATCATTCGCGCGTATTCGCGTGGGGAATTGCGCGCCGTCCGCACCGCCACGATTTCGGCGCCCAACCTGGGCGGCACGGTGCAGGTCACGGCGATCGCTCCCAACGGAGCCCTGGCCCACGAAAAAGACCTCATCGTCGAGTTTGACGATTCCGAGCGCCGCGCCTCCCTGGAGCAGGTCCAGCTGCAGGTACAGCAGAACGACGAGCTCATCAAGAAGCAGAAGGCCGACATCGCCATCCAGAAAAGCCAGGACGACGTGGCGCTGTTGACGGCGAAGTATGGCGTGCGCAGCGCGCAACTGGATGTGCAGAAGGCGCCGGTGCTTTCGGCTATCGACGCCAAGAAGAACGAGCTCAACCTGGAGCAGCAGAAGAAGGCCCTGGCGCAGCTCGAAGCCGACATCCAGGCGCGTAAAGAGCAAGGCGACGCGCAGTTGGCGGTCTTGCAGGAACAGCGCAACCGGGCGCTCATCAACGTGCGACAGGAACTCGCGCGCATCCAGCAGACCAAGCAGCTTTCGCCGATCGAAGGACTGGTGGCGATCCGCCAGAACCGCACAGGCAACGTGAATTTCGGTCAGACGCCGCCGGATATCCGGGATGGCGACAACCTGCAGCCGGGGATTCCAATTGCCGACGTGTTGGATCTGTCGGAATTGGAAGTCGCCGCCAAAGTGGGCGAGCTCGACCGCGCCAATCTGCAGGAAGGGCAGGAAGCCGTTCTGCAGCTCGACGCCATACCGGACCGCAAATTCCGCGGCAAGATCAAATCCATGAGCGGAACCGCCATCACCGATGTGTTCTCGGGCGATCCGGCCAAGAAATTTGAAATCGTCTTCTCGATCGATATGCGGCAGTTGCTCGCCGCGCTGGGCATGAAGCAGAGCGATATCGATCATGTAATGGCCACGGCCAGCGAAAACGCCAAAAAGAACATTCGGAACACCGCGGGCTCGTTCTTTGCGCGACTGCGCGGCGGTCCCGATGAGGGCGGCGAGACGCCGGATGCCGGCGGCCGAGGCTTCGGCGGGCGCAGCCCAGGCTTGGGGTTTCCCGGACGGGGCGGGTTTGATGCCGGCGGGCGTGGCGGCCGCGGCGGCGGCTTCGGCCAGGCCTTGGCGGGATTGACGGACGACCAGCGGCAACAAGCGCAGCAATTAATCCGGCAGGCTTTCCAGAGCTCGGGCGGCGCGATGAGCCCGGAAGATCGCCAGAAAATGATCGACCAGATCGTGGCGCGCGTGAAGTCGGGCAAGACCGCCGGAGATGCCGGCGGTGCTCGCGGTCCTGCGGCGCCCGGGTCAGGGCCGAACCAGATCGAGGCTCTCTTGCGGCGCGCCGGCGCTTCTCAGTTCAGCGACCAGGATCGGGAAAAGGCGCAATTGCCGCTGCCGCCCGAGCAGGATTCTCAAGTTCAGGTGCTGCTGCGCCCGGGTCTGCTGGCGGACGTGCAGATCGAGGTGGAGAAGATTCCAGACGCCCTTCACGTTCCCGCCCAGGCAATCTTCCAGAAGAACGGCAGGCCCACGGTGTTCGTGCAGCAGAAGACGACCGGGCGGTTCGAGCCGCACGAAGTCAGATTGATGAAGCAGAGCGAATCTGTGATGGTGCTGCAGTCGGGCGTTGAGCCGGGCGATATCGTGGCGCTCGCCGATCCGACGGCCGGCAGATCGGGCAAGAAGGACAGCGACAAAAAAGGCAACGCGATGGGCGCCCTGCCGGGAGCGAAATAGCATGGGCATTTCGCACGTTATTCCCGAGCTGAAGATGGGGCTGGCGAGCCTGTTCGCGCACAAACTGCGGAGCCTGCTTACCATGCTGGGCATGATTTTCGGCGTGGGGGCAGTCGTGGCCATGCTGTCGATCACGGCGGGAGCGCAGAAAGAGATGATGAGCTTCATCGACCAGCTCGGAGTGAACAACATCATCATCGAAGCGCGGGAGGCGGTCGATCAGAACGAACTGCAGACCGTCCGCGCCATCTCGCCCGGGCTGACGTTTCGCGATTATCGCGCCATCAGCGAAAATGTTTCCGGCCTGGTCGCCATCACGCCCCGCAAGCGGTTCAAGCCGCAGCGCGTGCTTCCGAAGACCGCGCAGGAACCTCCGCAGTTGATCGGCGTCTTGCCGAATTATGTGGAGATCAACAGTCTGAAGCTCGTTTCCGGCCGCTTCTTCACCCAACAGGAAAACCTGGATTCCGCTCCGGTCTGCGTGCTCGGTGAATCGGCCAAAGTAAACCTGCTCGGATACGACGACGCCGTCGGCAAGTACGTGAAGGTGAACGATACCTGGCTGCAGGTAATAGGGGTGCTCACGCCCCAGGCCGGCGGCGATGCCGATGTCGAAGGCGCGCAGGCTGCAAACCGCAATAACCTGGTGATTGCTCCGCTCAACACCGTGATGCGCCGCTTCGAAGACAACACCAGCTTTTTGAAAGACGAGATCGACGGCATTTACATGAAGGTGCAGCCGAACGTCGATTCGATTGAGACTTCCAACGTGGTGCGCGCGATTCTGACCGCCACCCATAAGGACGCCGGCGATTTCACCGTGATCGTCCCCGCCGGGCTGCTCGAAGAGAGGCGGCGCACGCAGTTCATCTTCAACATCGTCATGATCTGCATCGCGGGCATCTCGCTGCTGGTGGGCGGCATCGGCATCATGAACATCATGCTGGCCACGGTGCTGGAGCGCACGCGTGAAATCGGAATCCGCCGGGCGATCGGAGCGCGCCAGGCCGATATCGTGCGCCAATTCCTCACCGAAGCGGTCATGATCTCGATCGTCGGGGGGCTGATCGGCATTCTTTTCGGTTTCACACTCTCGCGCATCATCGCCTCGGCCGCAGGCTGGTCGACCGTGGTCACGACATCTTCGATCGCCGTCGCCTTCGGCGTATCGGTGTTCATTGGATTGTTGTTCGGAATTTATCCAGCGGTGCAAGCCGCGAAGCTGGATCCCATCGAGGCCATCCGCTACGAGTAGCCAATATGTTATTTCGATCCCTGATTGCAGGAACCCTGCTAGTAGTCTCTGCCTGCGGGCAGTCGTCGTCCTTTCCTAAGCCGTCGTATTTCCGCGAAACTTTTCAGAAGACCCGGACCAAGGTCGAATTGCGCGATCCGGTGCGGATGAAGGATTTCGTGGCCGATGGCAAGCTCGAGCTGAATCTCAAGAACTATCTCGCGCTGGTCATGGCTAACAATACTGACATTCAACTGCAGTTGCTGACGGTCGAGATTCCCAAGAACGCGATCGAGTCCGCGTTCGGGGCGTGGGACCCCAAGGCCACCGCGAGCTTCGCCACCACCCGGGCCACCACCATTCCCACCAATGCCACGACGGCGCAAAACGCCACGCTGCTGACCAAATCGTTGAATCAGCCGTATCAGCTGGCCTACACGCAGACGCTTTCGAACGGCTTCCAGTACACGGCGTCCTTTCAGGGAGCCAAGACTTCGGCCACCAACTCCTTTAACAATTACAATCCCGCGCTGACCTCCAACCTGCGCATGAGCATCACTCAGCCTCTGATTCAAAACCGCGGGTCCTACGTGAACCGCATTCCGCTCATGCAGGCGCAGGTCGGGTACAAGGCTTCGCAGTACCAGGAATCCCAGCAGCTCCTGACCCTGGTCAACACGGCCGAGACGGCCTATTGGAACGTGATCATGGCTCGCGAGAACTTGAAGGTCGCCGAGGCCGGACGCACGAATGCGGACGAGTTTCTGAAGTACATGCAAAAACAGCTTGATCTCGGGGCGCTTTCGCCGCTGGATATTTACAACCCGCAGCAGTCGCTCGCGGCCGCCGACCTGTCCGTTTCGCAGGCCAAATTCAGCCTGTCTCAGGCGGAAGACGTGCTGCGGCACCAGATGGGGGCCGATCTGGATCCCGACGCGCGCAATCTGCCCATCACGCTCACCGAGTCGGTGGACCTGGGCCCGGCTGACGCGGCTCCGGTCGACCGCGAACAGGCCGTCAACAAGGCGCTGCTGAACCATCCCGCGATTCGCCAGGCGTTACAGAAGATGGATCTCGACGATCTCGGCATTCAATCGGCGAAAAACGGCCTGTTGCCGAACCTGGCGCTCAGTATGTATTACCAGTCCGCGGGCACCGGCGGTACGTTTTTCCCCAGGTCCAGCCTGTTCGGTGGAACCGCCGGCGAACCGGTCCCCGGTGGCTTCGGCGATGCGTTTAGCCAGATGTTTGGGTTCGGCTATCCCACCTATTTTGCCAGCCTGCAATTGACGCTGCCGATCCGCAACCGCGCGGCATCCGCAGCCATGGCCAACGCACAGGTGCAGAAGAAGACCGATGCTTTGAATCTGCGCAATACCCAGCAGGCGATCCGGCTTAATATTCTGACCGCCGTTACGAAGTTGGAAGGCGCCGAAGAACAGTTGAAGCTCGCCAAGGTTCAGTTGGACTTCGCGCAGAAGAACCTCGATGCCGAGAACACAAAATTTCAGCTGGGGACGGAAATCAACCAAAACGTGATCAACGCGCAGCAGGTCCTGGTGCAGGCGCAATCGGCGGTGGTCACCAATCAGATCGGCGTCCGGCTGAATCTGCTGAACCTGCTGACGCAGACCGGCGAGCTGCTGGACGAACGCGGTATCGTGGTGAAGTAGTCCGGACCTGCGGCCGGACCGCTGATGCCTACGCTGCTCGTCGCGCTCCTATTGGCGGCTGTTCTCAGCCTCCTCTGCACTGCAATCCAAACCCGCGTCGCGAAGTTTCTCCACCGGCGGCCGGCGCGCGTCTGGGGTTTGCCGGTCGTCCTCACGGCGGTGTTTAGCGCCGCCGCGCTTTTCGTGCACGCCTGGACGCTGCCGTTAACGGTGGCGGTCCTGGCCTATACCGCCGCTCCGGTGCTCTGTGCCTGGACGGTGCGGGAACAGCCCCGGGACCGGCCCGCGCTTGCCGATTTCGCCGCGATCCTCCTGCTCTGGCTGCCGCTGGAATTCTCCGCCGGCGCACGGATGGTGCCCCGTGCGGCCCAAGGATATTTGCATACCGTGGCGTATGCAATCGCGATTCTGCTCGCCCTGCTTCTGTTCGCCGCCTTCCGGAGCTTTCCCGGATTAAAGTACAACCTGCCGCGCGAGCGCCGGGATTACTGGCTGCCCCTCATCGGTTTTGCGGCCGCCGCACCGATCCTCATTATTCTGGGGTTCTGGATCGGCTTTATTCCCGCCCCGCATGGGCCGCTGCAACGGCCGGCTGCGATGGCCGAAGCCGTACCGGTGATTTTCTTCGGCACCGCTCTGCCCGAAGAAATCCTGTTCCGTTCGCTGATTCAGAACCTATTGATGCGCCGCTTTGGCGCAAGCTGGCGCACTCTGCTCGCGGCCAGCGTGATCTTCGGCTGCGCGCACCTGGACAACGGCCCGCAGCCGCTGCCGAATTGGCGGTATGCGATTGTTGCAACGGTGGCGGGAGTTGCCTATGGCGCGGTGTTTCAACGCGCTTCCACAGTCCTCTCTTCCGCGGCGCTGCACGCCATGGTGGATTGGACAAAACATTATTTCTTCTAGCAGATGCTAAAACGGAGGAACGCAGATCCCCGCCCGCCTCCGCGTTCCTCGCCCTTCATCGGTGGCTAATCTTTTTGCGCACCTGTTATTCCTGCCGAGCCTTACAGCCGGCGCAAGACGGCGAAATGAGGATCGAGCGTCACCTTCGAGGGAAGCTGTTTCAGGTTCATGCTGAAACTGGCCGGCTCGTTCGAAGTGCGCACCCATCGCGTAATGGTCTGGCCTCGGCCGGTCTGAATCTCGACGGGCGCCAGCACGCTGAAATCGTCGCCCACGTCCGATTGCGTCAGCGTCCCCATCAGACGAAGCGCCGGAGCCTTCCCCTTTACCGAATAGGTCAGTTTGAGAGCAGGAATCCCGGTGCCGTATACCCACTGGTCGAAGAAGGTCTCGAGCTTAGGATCATCGGAATTCGGCGGAAGGAACTGCGAAGCCAGTTCGCGAAAGTCTTCGGTGCTCAACTGGCGCCGGCTGTAACGCCGGACGACTTCCGTCAACATTGACGAAAAACGGTCGTTGCCCATCCACTGGCGCAGCATCTGCAGAATCCAGGAGCCTTTCCCGTAAGTGATGACCTGCCAGGCGCGCGGCTCCACCGAGCTTTCCAGGCGCGTCCCCAGCACGATCGGTCCCGCCGAATCCAGAGTCTGGCCCCTCTCTCCTTTCGCCAGCAAAGAGGTGCGATAACTATCCAGCAGTGTCTCGACCTCGTGCGCGCCCTTGAACTTTTCCACGTAGAGCAAGGCGGAATAGTTGGCAAGCGCCTCCATCAGCCAGTCGTCGCGATACGAGGCGCTGTAGACCAGGCCGCCCCACCACTGATGCGCCGTTTCGTGCGCTTGCAGCAATTCGTCAAAAAACAGCGCGTCGGATGCCTGCATGCGAGTCTCCGACGGGCTAACGTATGAGCGGGTCGACAGGTAAATCAGGCCGGGAAAGCCCTGGCCAAATTGCCCGGGAATGGGGGAGACGGTGAGATGCGGAATCGGCGGAGGGCCGAATTTGGATCCCATGAATTCCAGCGCCGACATCACATCGGAGGCGAGCGTTTGCAGGCGCGCCAGGGGATCGGCAGGGATCGGTGTCGGGGCCATCTCAACCGGAGGCGTGCGCCCTGCCCCGCGACGTGCGGGCGCAGGCGTGACCATCGGCACAGGAACCCCCTGTCGCGCCTGCAAAGCCGGCTCCAGCGCCCGGTTAGCGCACACATCCACTATGTACTGGCCGCGCGAGACCCGCGAATGCGCGTAATTGCCAAGGTTGAATCCGGCCAGCCCGATGGGAGCCGAAGGACGCCGCCGCGTGATGCGCCAATCGCCTTCGGTGCGGTCTTCGATAATGTCGCCGGGGGTTACCAGTTCCAGGTCGCGGGGATAGCGGAAGGTCAGATCGAAGTTGGCCGAGAGAGAGCCGAACGCCGGATACCAGTTGCCGCGCGCCGTCACGTAGAAAATGCGGTCTCCGGTTTCCACGATGACTTTGCCCGAGTGGTGAAATTCAAACTCATAGGTGCGGCCGGCGTGGAGGGGCTCCGGCGGCGTTACCACGAACAGCGCATTTTCCCGGCCGGCGTTGGCGCGCAGCGCATCCTTTTGAAGCACCTCGGCAGGCCGGCCGTCGACCGTCACTTCGCTAATCGTCATTGCGCGCGTGATCTCGAATGGCAGCGCCAGCATGCCTTCCGCCGGCGATTTCACTTTGACGCGTGTCACCGCATCCAGCGTCAGGTCCGGGTTGACCGTGGCCTGGATACGATACTCGTTCATCTCCCACTGCAAGCGCTCCGGAGCTCTTCCGCCGCGGGCCGAGCGGGAACGAAAATGCGTCCAGACATCGAAATACGCGCGGTTATCGCGCTGCACCAGCTGGCCGGCTGCGATTTGATCGGCGTTATCGGGGTCGTAGACGACGTCGAAATTGCCAAGCTTGGGGCTCTCAATAATGGCACTGAGCAGATCGGGCTTGTGCGCGGCGCGGTTCAGCAAATCCAGAGTCAGCCGCGTATCGTAACTGGCGGCGATGTTGCGCAGCGCCGGGCTCCATTTCTCATCGAGCAGCGCGCCCATTTCCGGCGCCTTCTTGTTCGTCGGATTGTTCGGAAGCTGGTTCAGCAATTCATGATAGACGTCGCCGGTGAAAAAGAAAGCGGCAGTCTGAAAGTGATCGTCCAGGTTCGGGGCTCCGATATAACCGGCAAGCGATCGCCGTTCGGCCAGGTTGGGCGGGAGCAGCAGCACTTCGCCGTCCCCGTTCTGTACGTCAGTGGTGAATACGGCGGCGATCGGTTGGCCCGCCACGGGCTTGCTGAAGATCAGGTATCCATCGCTGAGATATATGCGGATGTCTTCCTTCGTCAGTGTGAGATCTCGTACGCGGTAGCACTCATTGCGGTCGAGCCCGACTTCCCGGATCGTGCGCGCCAGGTCGTCGGCCGGCCCCGCGCGCAACGTCAACTGCGTGGCAAACAGGAGCGCGAGGAGCATACGCATCCTTCCAGTCTACTGCGCGGCGGGGAGATGAATTCCACATTGGCTCGCAGCCATCCCTGCTAAAATACACGCGGAGACGCGCTTGCGATTCGTAACGCTGCAGCGGGAGAGTTATACCGAGCCGGGGGTTTGGCGGAACGATGAGATCATCGGCTTGCGGGACGCGGGGTTTACCGGCATACTGCAGATTATCAGCGGCGGCGCCGACGCCCTGGATCGCGTCGAGAGATGGATCTACAGCCCGCCGGGGAGCGAGCGGCTCGATGCCGCTGAGGCGACCCTGCTCTCTCCGGTGCCGCGCCCGCCGAAGCTGATCTGTATTGGGTTGAACTATCGCGATCACGCGGCCGAAGGTCAAAACCCGATTCCCGAGGTGCCGACCATATTTTCGAAATTTACGACGGCCGTTACGGGCCATCGGTGCCCGATCATCCTTCCCAAGAGCTCCACCAAGCCCGATTACGAGGCGGAACTCGCCGTAGTGGTCGGTAAAGGCGGCCGTCATATTGCGGAAGCCGACTGGCGCCGGCACGTTTTCGGCTATACCATCACCAACGATGTCAGCGCGCGCGATTTCCAGTCCGTCACTTCGCAATGGATGATCGGCAAGACCTTTGATACATTCGCGCCCATTGGTCCGGCCATCGTGACCGCCGACGAGATCCAGGATCCGCACAATTTGAAGATTTCTCTCACGCTCAACGGCGAGGTGATGCAAGACTCCAGCACCAGCAACATGATTTTTGGCGTGCCGCGGCTGATTTCATATCTATCGAGTGTGTTTACGCTGGAGCCCGGCGATATCATCGCCACCGGAACCCCCGCCGGCGTGGGATTCGCACGCCGTCCGCCGCGGTGGCTGAAGCCCGGCGATGAGTGCCGCGTCCAGATCGAGCGATTGGGAGAATTGATGAATCCCGTCGTGGCGGAGACATAGCGTTACTGAGCCGCGACCCGTGGGAGCGGTCCCAGATTTCCGGAGAACCTGCAAATGCGAGAATTCACTGAAGAGAACCTCACCGAGGCCGTCGTCGAACGCTTCGGAAATACGCCCGATCCGCGTCTCAAGCTGATCATGAATAGCCTGGTGCGGCACCTGCACGCGTTCGTGCGCGATGTTGAGCCCACTTTTGACGAATGGATGTCCGCCATCAACTTCCTTACGCGCACCGGCCACATCTGCACCGACAAACGCCAGGAATTTATTCTGCTGTCGGATACGCTGGGCGTGTCGATGCTGGTGGACGCGATTAACCATCGCCATCGCGACGGCGTCACCGAGACTACTGTGCTCGGCCCGTTTTACGTGGAAGGGCCGCCGGAAATGCCGCTCGGCTCCGATGTCACCGGCGGCCTCAAAGGCGATCCGCTCTACGCCGAAGGAACCGTGTGCGGTCCCGACGGCAAACCACTCGCGAACGCGACCGTGGACGTCTGGCAGTCGGATGCGGACGGATTCTACGATGTCCAATACGCGGATCGTGAGGAGCCAGGCCTGCGAGCCAGAATCCGCACGGACTCCAACGGCAGGTTTTATTTTTGGTCGGTAATGCCGACCGCGTACCCGATACCCTACGACGGGCCGGTGGGGGACATGCTGAAGGCGACCAAGCGCCATCCCTACCGCCCGGCGCACCTGCATTTCCTGATTGCGGCCGAAGGGTACGAGACGCTGATCACGCATCTGTTCGTGGACGGCGATCAGTATCTCGATAGCGACGCCGTGTTCGGCGTCAAGAAATCGCTGATCCGCACCTACACCAAACAGGCGCCGGGGACCGCCCCGGATGGGCGGAAAATGACTGCTCCGTGGTATCGCTTGTCCAACGAATTCCGGCTAAAACTCGCCGAACCCGCCCGCGCCAGGAAAGGCGCCGCTTAGCAGTATCATAGGAATATGCGTTTCCCATCCGCGGCTGTGCTGGTTCTGGCCGGTTTCTCAGCTTGGGCGGGCGGCCTGCCGCAATTCTCGCTTACCGATACTGCCGGCGGGAAGCATACGCCGGCTGAGTGGGCCGCCAAGAAAGCCGTCGTGCTGTTTTTTTCCAGCACCGATTGTCCGCTCGCCAATGCCTATGTCCCGGAAATGAATCGCATGCGGCAGGCGTACGGCGCCCGCGGCGTTGCGTTCTACGCAGTGCAGGGCGATGCGACGATTGCCGCGCCCGAGGTCGTGAAACACGCCAAAGAATTTGCGTTCAGCTTCCCCTACTTGTTCGATCCGGAAGAGTCTCTTGCGTCGTACACCGGCGCGGTGGCGGTCCCGTCTGTCGCGGTGCTCTCGCCCCGCGGCGAGCTGTTGTATCTGGGCCGCATCGACAACCGCCAGGAGGATTTCGGCAAGCAGCGCCCCCAGGCCACCGAATTCGATCTGAAGGACGCGCTGGAAGCGGCGCTGGCCGGCAAGCCGGTGGCCCATCCCCGCACCAAAGCCTTCGGTTGCGCGATCGTGCGGAAAAGCTAACGTCCGGCTGGCTACTGGCCCGCCGCCCGCAGCTTCGTGGCTGCCGCGCAATTCTGAACCACGGCGAAATACCGCGCTACCCCGTCCGCGCCGACCTCGAATGGATTGGCTTCGCCCGCTTGCCGGTTGGCGGCGGCATGCGCCTTGAAGTAGGCATCGTCGAATTCGGAGTGGTTCGACAGCAGGGCTGTTGCTCCATAGTCGGCGGCGGCTTTCGCCACCTTCTTCGAGGAAGCGATATACCGGTCATAATACGCGGCGTTGGCGTTAAAGGGAGTCGCCGTTCCTCCGACGTACGCGATGCGCAGCGGCTTGCCGTTGTCCCGCACTTCAAATAGATACGAGAGAGTTCCCGGCGTGTGACCCGGCATCGTGACGATCTGAACCGAAGCATCACCCACCGAGACCCTCATCCCGTCGTCGCCGGTCATGTCATGCTTGGGTTTGCCGCCGGCGTGATTGGCCGATTTGTCGATGGCTTCCCAATCTTCCGCCCCGTAAATCAGGTGTACGCCCGGAATCGCGTCCTGCAGCAGCCTGGCTCCGCCATCGTGGTCCGCGTGGGCGTGCGAGAGAATGACGTATTTGACCTTGTTCTTATCCAAACCGAGCTTCTGCAAGCCTCCTAGAATTTCATCGTTGGCCGCGTAGTCGAACAGCGCCTCGATGATGATAATCCCTTGGCTGCCCACGAGCGCCCATGCGCTATGGATTTTGGTGCCCAGGAAATACAGGTTATCGGCGACCTTGGCCGGCTCGGCGAACCATACTTCCTTGGCAGGAGGCCGGCGCGGTCCTTCGCGCGCGGCCGCTCCGCCCGCCGGTGTGCTCGCGGGCGGCGGAGGAATGCAGAGGCGGAGAAAGGTTCCCGCCCACTCCGTGCCGGCGGCCATCTTGGCCGCCCCGAGGTACGCGTCAACCGGGGCCGGAGCCGCTTGGGCCGATGCCATTTCCGCGCCCCAGATCGCCAGAAGACTGCCGATTATCAGTGATTTCATCGGATGAACCCCTTTCGCGCGTTCCGCGCCGGCAAACACTGCAGGCGCTGAAATCCAGTCTCTCGCGCTCTACGTATTGTACTCGGCGGGAAGGATCCGGCCGGGTTGCCGGAGAAAGCTACCGCGCCACTCGGCCTTCCGGCTGCGCCTGTTCGCGCCCGTTGCCGTTTTTGGTCTCGCGCAGGACGTCGTTGACCACTTCGCTCGCACGGTCCGATTGCAGCTCCGCATTCATCCGCCGCAGCGCCACGCTCACAATGTCGCGGTGGTGCAGCTTACTGCCGGGGCCGCGCGCGCTCAGTTCCAGCCAGAGGCGGTGCACCAGGTCGACATCTTCCGGCCAGAGCCGCGGCGGATGCGGACCCAGGTTGAAGAACATCACGTCCTTCTGGTTTTCCAGCACGATTTCGAGCGAGAGGGAAGGCCGCGGTTCCGGAAGCTGCTCCCAATAGCGGCCCACCTGCGCGCCTTGCTCGGCAGGCGTCAGCTTGGGGGAAAGCCCCATGACGATGCGCGACGATTTTAAGCGCGCCGCCGTCTGTACGACGGCCTCGTACGGATCGCTTCCCGGCACCACCATCAACTCCACGTGCTTACCGGCTTTCTCCGCGATCGAAACCACCCGCGTGAACACGTTCGTTTCGTCATCGGAGAAAATCTGGTCGGTAGTCAGCGGGTGCTCGCCCGATCCCGCAGGGTTTACGCCGCGTACCGACAGCACCACGATGTCCTGCCGCCGCAAATCGGTTTTCTTCAGAATGCGTTCCAGGTGCTGGAGCCGGTTCGGATTGCGCACTGCAACCAGCACGTTACCCGGGCGCACGCTCACGGTTTCGGCGCTCAAGTCCGGCCGCGCATCCACGCGGAATTTTTCAAGTTCCTGCGTGTGCCCCTTCCGCCGCCGGTGGTTGTACCACTCGGACAATTCGAAAACGATGAAGAAGGCGATCGTGAAACTGAGGCCGCTGATGGTGGCAACCTTCTTGGTCAGCACGTTAATCGTAGCCATGCCGAACAGCGCCAGCGTGATCAGCGCCAGGCCCACCGGAATCTCCACGCCGCGAATGTGGAAATTCATCGGCACTTTCCATTCCCGGTTCGCCGGTTGCTTGTAGCGCAAAACCAGAACCGAAAGCGCCTTCATCGCGAAGCTCCACACGACCCCGAACGCATACGCCTCGCCCAGCACGTAAATATCGCCGCGGCTGATCGCAATCGTTGCCAGTTGCAGGATCACGACCGTGTTGATCAGCCGGGACGTCGTGCCGAACTTGGTGTGCGGATGACGAAACCAGTCGGGCAGCACGCCGTCTTCGGCCACCCGGTTGAGAACGCCGTTAGAGCCGATAATCGCCGTATTTACCGCGCCGGCGAGGATCAGCGTACCTACCAGCACCACAAAGGCATGGAATAGCAGCTTGAGCGAGGTCGGCCCGATCAGGTACATGGAAATCCCGCCGATCAGGTTGTCTAAAACGTCCTTGCGCGCCGCATCCGGGATGATCATCACCGCGAAAAACGAGACCAGGGAGGTGAACAGCATGCTATAGAGAAAGATCACCATCCCGGCGCGCTCGAGATTCTTCAGCTTCGGATGGGCCACCTCGCGATATACCTGCGCCATGGTCTCAAATCCGCTCATGGCGAGCAGCGAATGGCCGAGCCCGATCATGATCGCGACCACCGTAATAGAGGGTCCGATCGTCCCCTTCAGCCAGCCCAGCGCATCATCGCTGAAATGCAGGTTGGCGGGTATTGGCAGCGGTACCGGGTTGTAGCCGTTCCGGAAAATCGTGGCGAGGCACCAGGCAATCAGGATCACCACCATCACGGTCGTGATCTGCATGATGCGCAGCGCTTTTTCGCTGGATTCGTGCATGCCGATGATGTTCTTGCGCCAGAAATACAACGTCACGGCCGCCGCGAACAGCGCCGCGAAATACTGTGTGTTCACGTGCATTCCGGCGATATGCAGCTTGTCGCCGGTTTCGTTGATTAACCCGCCCAGGTAGAGGCCCGCGCTGACACCGCTGATCGGCCCGGTCAGCACGTAATCGAACATCAACGCGGAGACCGAAAACTTCGCCAGCGTGCCGCCCATCGCCTCATGGACCACGCGATACACGCCGCCGCGCACGAACATCGAGCAGCTTTCGATGTAAATCGCGCGCACCGAATAGGAGAACAGCATGATCGCCAGGATGAACCACGGAGCTGCTTTTCCAATTGCGGTTTCCGCGATGCCGCCCACATAGTATGCGGACGAAGCAAGGTCGCTCAGAACGATCGCGGCGGCCCGCCAGAAGGAGATAAACGACAACATCACGGTCGTCGCGACCACAACTTTCACAGCCGGCGACCGCTGCGGCTCTGTGCTCACTGGTGTGTCTCCCCGATCACGCTCTGGTGACTTTCAAATAAGCCTGCGAGGTTAGCTGACGGGCTAGAGCTTGAAAGTACTCCGTCCTGTACGGACTGCGCCCCCACAACCGGGTCCCCCGCCTTCGAGTGAAGTTCGGCAAGCCCATATTAGCATAGGAGTAACGCCGGCGATCAGATCGCCCGCATCGCATACATGTCATCCGAAGCCCTGGCAAGACGCATCATTCGTACCCTTCGTGCCCATGGACGCCAGGCCTACCTGGCAGGCGGTTGTGTGCGCGATTTCCTGCTCGGGTGCCCCGCCAAAGACTTCGATGTCGCCACCGACGCGCCCCCCGATGACATTTTGAAGCTGTTTCCCGGCTCGGGCCGTGTGGGTGCGCACTTCGGGGTGGTACTCGTGCGGCACGACCACTTACAAGTTGAGGTAGCCACTTTCCGCAGCGAGCGCGACTACGCCGACGGCCGCCGCCCGACCAGCGTACATTTTGAGACGAGTCCGCGCGAGGACGCCGTCCGCCGGGACTTCACCATCAACGGAATGATGATGGATCCGGAGACGGGGACGGTTCTGGATTTCGTGGGCGGCCGCGCCGATCTCGACCATCGCATCGTGCGCGCCATCGGCGATCCCGAAATCCGCTTTCGCGAAGACCATTTGCGCTTGTTGCGCGCCATCCGCTTCGCCGCCCGCCTCGATTTCCAAATCGAACCGGCCACCTTCGATGCCATTCGCCGCCACCACGCGCTCATCCATTCCGTCTCTGCCGAGCGTGTGCGCGACGAAGTGGTTCGCATCCTGACCGAAGGCGGCGCGCGCCGCGGTTTCGAGTTGCTGGCCGCGTCGGGCCTGCTGGTTGATCTCTTGCCCGAGGTGGCCGCGATGAAAGGCGTGGCGCAGCCCCCCGAGTTTCATCCCGAAGGCGATGTCTGGGTCCACACGCTGCTGCTGCTCGAGAAGCTCCATCATCCCTCGCCCGCCCTGGCGCTCGGCGCCCTGTTGCACGACGTCGGCAAGCCGCCCACGTTCCGCATCGCCGAGCGTATCCGTTTCGATGGCCATGTGGAAGCCGGAGTCGAACTGGCCCGCGGCATTCTCGAACGCCTGCGCCTTTCCCGCAGCGATGCCGAGCAGGTCGAAGCTCTCATCGCCAACCACATGCGGTTCAAAGACGCGCCTCGCATGAAACAGAGCACCCTCAAGCGTTTCCTGCGCCTCCCGAAATTCGAAGAGCACCTGGAACTGCACCGCCTCGATTGTCTCGCCGCTCACGGCCGGCTCGACAATTACGATTTGGTTCGCCGCAAGCTTGCCGAGCTCCCGCTCGAACAGCTCAAACCCAAGCCTCTCCTTACCGGCGCCGACCTGATCGCCGAAGGCTACACCCCCGGCCCTGTTTTTTCCGAAATACTCCGCGCAGTCGAAGATGCCCAGCTCGAAAGCCGCATTCACACGCGCGACGCAGCCCTGGAACTGGTGAAACGCAATTTCCCCCGCGTCGCATAAAAGAACGCGCGCCGCGCCACGGCCTTACTTCTAACTCTTACCGTTTCCTTTTTGCCTTTTGACTTTTTCCCCCGCCATGACCTCCCGCGCCGTCTCAAACACGTCCCGCAGCATCCGTTCCGTCAGCTTCCCGGTCGACGTATTCTGCTGGCTCGGGTGATAGGAGCTGAGCAGGGCTGGCTGACCCTCGGCGGTCCGGAACAGCCGGTTATGCCCGAAGGAAAATGCCGCGCGGCTGGCAATCACGCCGCGATCTTTAAGCATGGAAAGATACTGATCGAAGGCAATTTTGCCGAGGGCGACCACCACTCTCACGTTTCTCAATAACCCCATTTCTGTCTCGAGGTAGGGCCGGCAGTTTCGCAGTTCTTCAATGGTCGGCTTGTTATCCGGCGGGGCGCAGCGCGCCGATGCAGTGATGTATACGTCCCGCAACGTCAACCCGTCGTCCCGCGAGACGCTCGACGGCTTCGAGGCGAATCCGGTCTGGTACAGCGCCCGATATAGCCAATCGCCCGAACGGTCACCCGTGAACATGCGCCCCGTGCGGTTGGCGCCATGGGCGGCGGGTGCCAGCCCCAGAACCAGAACGCGGGCGTTCGGATCCCCGAACGCCGGCACCGGCTTTCCCCAGTATTCCCAATCCCGGTAAGCGCGGCGTTTAATGGCCGCGATTTGCGCGCAATGTTCGCGCAATCGCGGACAAAGTCCACAATTCCGGATTTCCCCCTGTAAGCGAACTAATTCCTGCGACATGGACCTTATTTATCGTAATAGTACCCGGTGCAGGTATGAACGAAAAGCCCATTTATGCCGATGAAAAATACGAGAATTTCTGGAGTAAAGGTGGAACTCTGCATGGTAAAATTAATCCAGTTTGGCGGCTCCGGCCAAACCAGGAGTCAGGGCTCTGGCAAACCTCCTCAGTCTTCCACTTCCCCGCGCATCTACCAGGCACATGAAAAAACCTTTTCTTTCCCCGATTGTCCGAACCTTCGCATGGGTTCTTGCATTGTGTTTGTTTTCCGCATCTTTGAATGCGACCGTCACCAAGAAGAGGCGCCGGTCGGCCGTCCACCGGGTCGTGGCCGGCCCCTCCGTTTCGCCGCTGGGTTTGATTCGCGGCGGGCCGTGGACAGAACCGACCTACGCGGACTCGACGAACGGGGACAATATCGACGGTGAAGATCTCGACGTGCGGCGCGCCGCCGTGGAAGCGCTCGGCCCCTACAACGGGTCGGTCGTCGTGGTCGATCCTGCCACCGGCCGCATCTTGACCATGGTGAACCAGAAGATCGCGCTGGGCTCGGGTTTTCAGCCCTGCTCGACCATTAAAGTTTCGGTAGCGCTGTCGGCTTTGAGCGAAAAGATCATCGAACCGCAGACCAAGCTGAAGCTCAATGGCATGCGCATGGATCTGACGTATGCGCTGGCGCATTCCAACAACTACTTCTTCGCCAATCTCGGTCAGAAGCTGGGTTTCGAGAAGGTCAGCTACTACGCGCACCAGTTCGGGTACGGAGAGCGAGCGGGCTTAAACATTGCGGGCGAAAGCGCGGGACATTATCCGTCAGCGCCGCCGCGCAACGGGGGCGTAGGCATGCTCACGAGCTTCGGTGAGGAGATTTCGCAAACGCCGCTGCAGTTCGCCGCGCTGATGAGTGCGGTCGCGAACGGCGGCACCCTGTATTACCTGCAATATCCGAAAAGTCAGGATGAAGTCGCCACTTTTGTCCCCCGGGTCAAGCGGCAACTGGATATCGAAAGTCTGATTTCCGGGATCACGCCGGGCCTGCGCGGAGCGGTGGAATTCGGCACGGCGCATCGCGCCCGCCAGGACGAGCTGATTGCCGGCAAGACCGGCACTTGTAGCGAAGACCGCACCCATCTGGGTTGGTTCGGTTCTTATAACGACGTCGGCGGCCGGAAGCTGGTGGTCGTGGTCTTGTTGACCGGCGGCCGCCCCGCGATCGGCGCCCTGGCGGCCGGGATTGCCGGGGATCTCTACAGGCAACTCGGGCAAGCCAACTATTTTGCTCGGACGCCGCAGTTCACTCCAGCGACACTGTTACCGAATCCATTGCTACGATAAAGGCTCACGAGCCGGCTGCGCGCGTGATCTCGCCCAGGCAGAGAAACACCTCGCGATAAAACTCCGGATGCGATCTCCAGGTCTGCGCCGTAATCAGCTTGCCATCGCGCACGGCGGGTTTGGAGACGAAGGTACCGCCGCTGCGCTCGACTTCAATCTGAACATGGGGATGGCCGGTCAGCGTCCGCCCGGTGGTAATACCCGCCGCGGTCAGCAGCTGAATGCCGTGTCCTATAGCGCAGATACACTTGTTCTGACGCGCGAATTCCTGGACCAGAGAAAGCACGCTCGCATCATTGCGCAGATATTCCGGCGCGCGTCCGCCGACAATGACCACGGCCGCGAATTCCTTGGCCGCCACCGCGGTAATCGCCACATCGGCATCCATCATGTGCCCTGGTCGCTCGATATAGGTGGACCACCCTGGCTCGCGATCATGGATAAGCAAGTGCAGCTGGCGGCGCGCGGGCGCGGCCACGACGGGTTCCCAGCGCTCTTCCAGAAGACGCTGATACGCATACAGGGCCTCATAGCTGTCTCCGCCGTCCCCAGTCAGAATCAGGATCTTCCGGCTCATGCGCTTCCTTGCTTCCCGACAGCATACCACCGGGCTTTGCCGCGCGCTCTGCCACAATAGCGGCAATGCCTGCAGCCGTCGACGTGCTGGTGGTAGGGGGCGGAGCCGCCGGCCTGATGTGTGCGATCGAAGCCGGCAAGCGCGGCCGTCGCGTGGTGGTCCTGGAGCATAATCCGCAGATCGGCCGCAAAATCCTGATCTCCGGCGGCGGCCGCTGTAACTTCACCAACCTTTACACCCGGCCGGAGAACTATATTTCCGCCAACCCGCACTTCGCGAAATCGGCTCTGGCACGATACCACCCTCAGGACTTTCTCGATCTCGTTCGCCAACATCGCATCCCCTATCACGAAAAGACGCTGGGGCAGTTGTTCTGCGATCAATCCGCCCGCGATATTACCGGGATGCTGGAAACGGAATGCGCGGCCGCCGGTGTGCGGATCGAAACCGGCTGCGCGGTCCGGCAAGTGGAACGAGCCAATCCTTTCCGCCTGGTCACCACTCTGGGAGGCTTTGAGACGGAATCGCTCGTTGTGGCAACAGGGGGCCTGTCGGTTCCGAAGGTGGGAGCGACTTCATTCGGTTATGATCTAGCCCGCCAGTTTGGTCTCGCGGTTCGGCCGTGCCGCCCGGCATTGGTCCCGCTCACATTGCCACCGGAAGCGCTTCAGCAATTCGGCGAACTGGCTGGAGTGTCGCTTCCAGTGGAAATACGGGCCGGCGGTGTAACGTTTGCGGAAAAAATGCTGTTCACGCACCGCGGTCTGAGTGGTCCGGCCATCCTGCAGGCCTCGTCCTATTGGGAGCCGGGCACGGAATTGGAAATCGATCTGGTGCCCGACATCGATGTAGCCGCACGCCTGCAAGAGCGCCGTGCGGATCTGCGCGCGGTTCTGAGCTCGTTATTTCCGCAACGCTTCGCAGCGCGCTGGCCCCTTCCCCATACCGGCGGCCCGCTGGGAGACCGCGCCATCCAGACCATCGCGGACGGCCTGCACCACTGGCGCGTCCGGCCGGCCGGGACCGAGGGCTTCGCCAAAGCCGAAGTGACGGCGGGTGGCGTCGATACCGCGGAATTGTCCTCCCAGACTTTCGAGGCGAAGAAGGTCCCTGGGCTCTTCTTGATCGGGGAGGTGCTGGACGTTACCGGCCAATTGGGCGGCTTTAATTTCCAGTGGGCTTGGGCGTCGGGCTTTGCGGCGGGGCAGGTGGTGTAGCGGGCTCGGCCGGCGGGGCAATCAAGGTGTGCCGCAGCGGGCCGGGGCCGCACAGCTCAGCCTGCTTGCGGACCGCCTCGCGCTGGATAGCGGCGGCGGCGCGCTGTTTCTCCAGCGCCGCTCGCATGCCTTCATTTTGCTGGGCCCACGCGTTCCAGGCGATCCACACGAGGAGGTATCGCATCGATCGGTAGATCGGCGGGCATCGGTGGGGCCTGTAGGGCGGAGGCGCAAAGAAGGATCAGAGCGATCCACACCAAATCAGCCAAAAGTAAGTGGACCATCTGCATCCAGATGGGCGCCAGCAGCACCAGGTTGAGCGCTCCCGCCCCAACCTGCAAGACAACCAGGCTCACCAGACTCCAGCGACGGTATAACCCCGCGTAGAAAACCAGCCACGATCCCGTGACCACGGCCAGCATCGGATGGAGCAGCCGCAGACGCAACAGAACATTGGCGCCGGGGTTGAAATCCTGGCGCAGACCTTCCGCCAGGGAGCGTACTGGATATAACGTATCGCCCAGCGCAGCCAAGGCTCCGCTGATGCCGAGCAGCACGAAAAGCAGGATTCCCGGCAGAGCCAGCCAGGCGGCGCGACCCCGCAGCCGAGCTCGTGTGCCTCCGTCGGCCCACCATGCCGTCAGGGTCAGGCAGGCGAGCAGCGTCAGCGTATTGACCAGGTGGATGGCGTCCCAGTAGGCATGTCCAAGCGAGGGATCCTGGGCGACGTGCTGCAGCAAAACCAAGGCCGCCCCGATCAAGGCTTCCGTCGCGAGGAAGACAGCCGACAATGCCGCGCCCAGACGCGCCGGATGAGACTTCGGGAAACTTCGATAGGCCCACACCAGCAGGACCGCAACCGCCAGCACATCGAGCCCGCTCATCAACCGATGAGTCAACTCGATCATGGTATTGACGGCGGCTGAGTGCGGTACCGCTACGCCATTGCACAACGGCCAGTGGTTACCGCAGCCGGCGCCGGACCCGGTGGCGCGGACATACGCACCCCAGAGGATCACGAGCAGGTTGTAGCCGAGAACCGCCGCGGCGAAGCGGGCGAATCGTTGAGACATGGGATGACAATTCCATTGTAGTGTGGGCGCGTGTCACTATAGGAGCAATGCGCAGTCTGGTGGTGCTGGCGGTGGTGGCGCGCGTCCTGGCGGTGGAACCCACGCCGGAGATTCGCCGCGCCGTCACGCGCGCCCTTCCCATCCTGCAGCGCTCGGCCGCCCGGTTTGTGGCCCAGCGTGCCTGTGTTTCCTGCCATCACAACATCCTGCCGATCTTGGTATTGCACAGGGCGCGCGATCGCGGCATCGCGGTGGACGAAGCGGTACTGGACGCAGTCGAAGACAAAACGTTCCGCGCCCTTCGCGGCCCGGGCGCGTTGGATGAAGCGATTCGGGCGGCGACCCTCAATGATCCGACGCCCAACGACAGTTTCCTGCTCATGGCGGCACACAGCGCCGGTATCGACGCGGGGTTGGTCCCGGCGATGTATGCGCTCCGTCTGCTGGGCTGGCAGCGTGAGGGGCATTGGGTCACATCGGATTTCCGGCCGCCCCATTCGAGTAGTTTTTTTACCGCGACCGCAACGGCGGTGCGCGCCATCGGCCTGTATTTGCCCGAGGAATTGCGCGCGGCACGCGAAACCAGCCTGCGGCAGGCGCGGCAATGGCTGGTCGCGACGCGCCCGGTTTCGGCTGAGGACGCGTCATTCCGCCTTCTCGGGCTGGTGTGGGCGGGCGCGCCCGCTGCCGAGATCGAGATCGCCCGCAAGGACCTGCTGGCCGCGCAGCTGCCGAACGGCGGGTGGGCGGAGCTTCCCCGGTATCCGGCGGATGCGTACTCAACGGGTGAGGCGCTGTTTGCATTGCAGGAATCGGGCCTGACGCGATCCGCACGCTCCGTCCAGCGGGGATTCCGGTACTTGATTGCCTCGCAGGCCGCGGATGGAAGCTGGCGTGTGGGTACGCGCATGCTCTCGCCGGCGCAGGTCAGTCCCCCATATTTCTCGACCGGTTTTCCATACGGCAAGGACGAGTACATTTCGTACGCCGCCGGCTGCTGGGCGGTGATGGCGTTGCTCGATACGCTGCCGGAGATGGCGCCCGCCGGGCGGGTAATCGCACACGAGACCGAGCCCTGGATTCGTACGGCGCTATTCGCCCCGGCGGAACAATTGTCTGCGATGCTCGATGCGGGCCTGGATCCGAACCGGCAAACCCGGAACGGCACCACGCTGCTGATGATGTCAGCGCCCGACGCGGAAAAGGTTCGGCTGCTGGTAAAGCACGGCGCGGACGTAAAGGTCCGGACAAGAACGGGCGAAGATGCGCTCACCATCGCCGCCGCCTACCGCGGCACGGCGGCTGCGATCGTATCTCTTTTGAACGCAGGCGCCGAAGCGCAGCCGCCCTCCGGTCTGCGGGTGCGCCACTCGCCCCTCTTGTTCGCGTCGATGACCGGTGATCTCGAGAACGTGGAGCTGCTGCTGAGCAGGGGCGCAGTTGCAGATTGAGCGGCGCTCTCCTCGGCCGTTACATTCGGGTACGCCGATGTGGTGAAGGCGCTCTTAAACGCGGGAGCTTTGGCCGGCGGAACCGAAGCGACGGGCATCAACTTGCTTCACTGGGCTGTCATTGCGGATCGGCCGAACATGATTCCGATTCTGGTTGGGGCCGGCGTGCCCCTCAACGCCACCGACGAGAACGGGTATACGCCCCTCATGTATGCGGCCACAGTCGATTTCGGCCACGCGCAAGCGGTTAAAGAACTGCTCAAAGCCGGCGCTGACGCGAGCATTCGGAACCAGGAGGGCCGCACGCCGCGCGAGCAGGCGCGCCGCTACCACCATCCGGCGCTGGCGGCCGCGCTGCGCTAGCGCCGCTAGAGAGTGCCGCCGGGCTAAAGTCTGTTACATTGAGAACTTCCCGCATGCGTAACGTCGTCATTATTGGATCCGGCTGCGCCGGAAATACGGCTGCGATCTACGCCGCTCGCGCCAATCTCAAGCCTCTGGTGGTGGCCGGCCACGAAGCCGGCGGGCAGCTCTCGCTCACCACTCTGGTGGAAAACTTCCCGGGGTTTCCCGATGGCATCAACGGCCCCGACCTGGTGGAGAACATCAAAAAACAGGCGCAGAATTTCGGCGCCGAGTACCTTCATGGATCGGTGGTCGATGCCGACCTCTCGAAGCGGCCGTTTCGCCTGGACGTGGACGGGGTATGGATCGAGACGCGCACGGTGATTGTGGCCTCAGGCGCTTCGGCGCGCTGGCTGGGCCTCGAATCGGAGCAGAAACTGATTGGGCATGGCGTCAGTTCCTGCGCGACCTGCGACGGCTTTTTTTACAAGAACCGCAAGATCCTGGTGGTGGGCGGCGGCGATTCGGCCATGGAGGAAGCCAATTTTCTGACGCGCTTTGGTGATTCCGTCACCCTGGTGCACCGGCGGGAGGAGTTTCGGGCTTCGAAAATTATGCTGGATCGCGCGCGCAGGAACCCGAAAATTAAATTTGTCCCGAACACGGTGGTAGAAGAGATTTTCGATGTCAGCAAACACCTCGTAACGGCGGCGCGTTTACGGAATGTGAAGACCGGCCAAACGTGGGACGAGCCGGTGGACGGGTTTTTCGTCGCCATCGGACACATTCCGAATACCGCGGTATTTCGCGGTCAGCTCGAAACCGATCCCGACGGCTACATTCTTTCGCACGGCGGCGCGCGAACCAATATTCCCGGCGTGTTTCACGCAGGGGACGTGCAGGACCGCGTGTACCGGCAGGCTGTAACCGCCGCGGGCGCCGGATGCATGGCCGCGATCGAAGTAGAACGTTTTCTGGAAGCCGAAGGACACTAGCGATGATTGAACGCATCACTCCTCCCGGGGCGCCTGCGCCGCGAGGCCCGTATTCTCCGGCGGTGCGCGCCGGCGATTTTATTTTTGTATCGGGGCAAGTGCCCGCCGAACCGGGCGAGGTGGGGCATGAGACGCGCCAGGCGCTCAACGGCGTCAAACGCATTCTCGAAGGCTGCGGCGCGAGCCTTACGGACGTCGTGAAATGCCAGGTGTTCCTGGCGGATGGCAAAGATTTCGCAGCCATGAACGCGGTCTATGCGGAGTTCTTTGGGGACGCAAAGCCGGCCCGCAGCACGATCGTGACGGGTTTCGCACTCCCCAATATCAAAGTGGAAATCGAAGCGATTGCCTACAAGCCGCGCTAGCCGTGCTTAGGCTGCGGGCGTCGATGGCCGCCGCCTGGCTCAGCCATACATGCCAGATGCGCGCAGTGGTGCTGAGTTGTCTGGCGGCGGTCACGGCGGCTCGCGCCACCGATCTCGATACTGCGCAAGTCCTCAAGAAGGTCCGCAATCAGATGGCAGAGACGCTGGCCCGCCTGCCCGACTATACCTGCCGCGAAAACCATGCTCGTTCCGTTCAGCGGGCAGGATCGAATCATTATGAAAACCGCGACCTCCTGCGCGTCGACGTCGCTTTTCTCAACGGCCGGGAACTCTATGCCTGGCCCGGATCGCGATTCGGACAGGAGAGCCTCCTGGAAATGGCGCGAGGCGGCTCAATTGGCACCGGCAACTTCGGGCTTTTGGGCAAGGCGGTGTATCGGGACCAGCCATTACCTGCTGCCGAAGAGCTCGGAGACAATCGTGATGGCCTCGATGGCGCAATTAGTGAATACCCCAGGCAGGTATGCGGCGACGGGTGCCGGGCGAATCGCGGTAAGCGGACCAAAGCTGCGGATTGCGGCGGGGCTTTAGATGACCTGGTTGAATGTGCCGTAGCACCGGTCAGGCCGCGCCGACGCCCGGCGCGAAGGTGAGTTCCAGCGTCTGCCCCGCCTCCGTCGCAAACCATTGCTGAAACAGGGCGCTGCGCAGAGCGCGCACGCCTCGAATCTGTTCCTGGCTCAGCGCGCGCGGGGCGTGCTGATTGAATTCTTCAGGGCTCCAGAGCGCGCCTGCGCCGCGTTCGGAATCGAACAAGCCGACCATGCGCTCGACCTCGATGGCCTCGCCGGGAAGAGCGCCGCGTTTGCCTTTGCCGGTGGTGTCTTCGATGTCCCAGCCGGCGGCGATCAACCCGAAAAATCCCTGCCGGTACCCGAGGCTGGTTTCGATCGCGTAGTGCGTCAGATCATGGAGCGCGAAGTGCGCTGCGTGCTTGGTCTGCTTCTGCCACGTTACCGATCCATCGTGACGGGTGCAACGCAGCACACCGGCTCCATCGGGTTGTTTGACGATCTCGATCTTCAACATCTGCGCCGGCTGGGGAAACCTGAACCAGTTTCGCACACCGCCGGCCCCCCAGCCGACTCACTTCGATTGCGGCTGCTTCTTCTTCCCGAAGAGTCCCTGCAGTTGCTGTAACGGATTGGGCGAAGCAGACGGGGTTGGCGATGCCGCGGGGTTTTGCGATTGGGCGCCATTTGCGCCTTGGCCGTTGAAAAACTTGCCCAAGATGCTGGAGGCCGCGGCCGTGGGATTATTGAAATCCGGCATGAGGCCCTTCAGCTTCATTTGCGCCAGCTGCTGTATGTCGGGAGCGAACTTAGGATGGTCGAACGTTCCGGTCACTGTCGCCGGGATGACTAATTCGCCTTGAGAGTTATCGAGGGCGGTTTTGGCGTAACCGCCGATACTGGTTCCACCCGCCTGTTGGCTCAGTTCTTTGGAAAGAACCGCGGTGACTCGCAGGTTCAGGGCCTGATCGACGAGATTCGCGGTGCCGGCGATTCCCACATTGCCGATATCCAGCAACGCCTGCATATTGTTCGTCTGGGCAATCCCATTCTTGACCGCGATGTTGCCGGTCAGCTTATTGATGGTAGTTCCGCCTTGATTGGATTCATGGAGTCCGAGGGCGCCGGCGATGCTCGTGAGCTCGTGGCTGATGTCGGCTCCGCTGTAATGCACGTCGTGGAAATTGAGCGCCGCGGTGCCATTCAGAGAACGCGCCAGATCGGCGGACGAGACGGATCGCACCGGGCCGCTCGCATGAAGATCAAGGTTGAGCGTTCCAGCGCCGCTGACCTTATCCATAGAGCTAACGCCATAAGCCTTGGCCATGGCGAGCAAGCCTGGCAATTGTGCGTCTGGAGCCCGCAGTGTAGCGTCAACTGTAGGGCTCTTCGAAAGATACTGCCGCAGTGCGAACTGCACGTTCATCATGGTTCCGCCGGAAGTCACGTTGAAGGGGTTCGAATGGATCTCGGTCGGCGAAAGCGACAACGCAACCGAATTGATCTGGACCGGCTGGGGGAAATCCTTCCCGCTGACTGCGATGTTGTGAGCCCCGATGTTGCCGTTCAGTGACGGGTTATCCACCGCGCCGCGGGCTTGCACGTTCAGATCCACGGTTCCGGTAACGTCTGCTCCCGGGGTGAGGGCGACGCCGGCCGTGGCCGCGAGTTTCGCGGCTTCCGCGACAGAGACGCCGTTGGCCTTCGCGGAAAGATCAATTTGCGCCGGCGTGGACTTCGAATTCACGGTTCCATTGATCGCGATGGGAGTTGTTCCGAGCTTGATGTTGGCGCTGTGAATCGTGAGCAGATCGGCGGGAACATCGTCCGCTGCGTTGTACTGAAGAGAGATCGGGTAGCCGAGATCGTGGCCGTTCATCCGTACGTTGTCGATGTTCAGCCCCCCCTCCGCCGCGAGCTTTCCACCATCGCTACTGATCTTGGTTTGTCCCGAGATGCTGCCGTCCAGCTTTTCGAGCGCCGGCGATTTCAGAAACTGGCGCGCATCGGAAATCTGGACCCGTTGCAGATTGAGCGTGCCGTGAAAGGGTGTAGCGGCCGGCTGATCCTGACGGACCGGCCCGCCCTTGCCCGCCAGCGAAATCAGCTGGTTGTTGGGGCCGGGCAAATGCGCCGCGGCATCAATCGTGAACGGCTGATTCGGAGCGAAGTCCCGCAGCGTGACGTCGATGTGGTCGTACACCGAGCGCGGTTGCTTTGCCTGTTCATCGGTGGCCGCGACCTGACCGTCCTGAATCACCAATTTGCTCAGCGAGAATTGCTCCTGGCTGGAAGATTTTGGCTGCTCGGGCGGGGCAGGATTAGACGGTTCGGCCGCAGGAGCGTTCGAAGAACTTTTTCCTAGCGACGCGAAATTCCAGGTTCCTCGTGAATTCTTGATGAGCTCGACGGCCGGCCGCTGTAAGTAGAGCGAATCGATTTCCACCGATTTGTGTAAGAGAGGAAGCAGCTTCACCGCGACGTCCAACTCCTGGGTTTGGACGAAGGGCCGTGTCGTGTTGAACTTCGGGTCGTCGGCAATCGACACGTTGTACACCTCGAATCGCGGGGGGAAGAGGTTCAAGTGCATCTGGCCGAGCGAGACATTCCGCCCTAACTGATTCGCGAGTTCAGATTGAATCTGGGCGTGATAGCGATTGATATCGAACGTCGAAGCGAAGATGCCAATGGCGACGACGATGACAATAATTATGATTCCGATTACGATGCCCACTTTGCGCATAGAAGGATCTCCTGCTCACCGTGCCCGCCGTGCACATTCCGGCATCCGTCGGTTGTTGGCCGGGTTGGAGAGCTATGCACATATTTGTGCAGTATCGGCACCAATGTAAGGGAGCTAACTCAACCGCGTATGCAAAAAGTGAACCGCGGCGGTCTAGGAGCTAGCCCAGACCAGGCACGCCGCCTAGCGACTTGGCGAGCCGCACCGCCCGCAGGATCGCTTGTACCATGGCTTCGGCCGCGCCGACGCCCAGCGAATTAATATCCGCGCGCCGGTCGCCATGAGAGAGCGCGAACACGGTGTCGCCGTCATTGGTGGTATTGACAGGATAGATGGCCCTCGCCATCCCGAGACTCGCGAATTGCGCCAGTTTGGTGGCTTCGACTTTGCCGAGGCGGGCATTCGTCGCCACAACGGCCAGCGTCGTATTGGCGCGGACCAGCGGCGGGGGAGGCGCCTGCTTCACGACTTCGTTGCCATCGGCGAACTCGCGGCTGTCCGGCGCCTTGCGCGCTCCGGCGACGATCTTACCGGTGGACGGGTCGCGCACATCGCCGAACGCATTGACCACAACGAGGGCGGCCACGAGCACCCCGCCGGGCATGATCACGGTGAAAGAGCCGACGCCGCTCTTCATCGCGTTCTTCATGCCGAGCGCTTTTCCGACGGTAGCGCCGGTGCCAACGCCCACGCAGCCTTCCGCCACGGCATCGGTGGTGGCCGCGGCGCCCGCGGCTTCGCCCATTGCTACCGTGGGGCGAATTTTCGGATTCCCCATGCCGAGATCGAAGATGACGGCCGCCGGCACGATAGGCACCTTGCCGGCCGGGGTGCTGACGCCGGCGCCGCGGTTTTCCAGATAGCGGCGAACGCCCGACGCGGCCTCGAGCCCGAACACACTGCGACCCGTCAACAGAATGCCGTGAAGGGTGGGATCCACGTGCAGCGGATCCAGCGTGGGCGTTTCCTGGGTGCCGCTCGCTGCTCCCCGAATGTCAACGCCGCCCACCGCGCCGGCTTCGCAGAGAATGGCCGTGCATCCCGTGATCGCCTGGTAGTCGGAAATGTGGCCGACGCGAATCCCCGGAATGTCAGTAAGTCCTTTCATCGCGCCAGTTATAGTTGTATGGTAGCATCGGATTCGAGGACCCAACCGGATTGCTCGATCTGCTGAAAGGGCCTGTCATCGCGGTCCAGGATTTCTTCTCGCTCACGGGCCGCGCCGTAGCCAACATTTTCCGTACACCGCATTACAGCGACGACATCGCTCTGCAGATGGATAACATCGGTGTGGGCAGCCTGTTCATCGTGGTACTCACCGGCTTGTTCAGCGGCGCAGTCATGGCGCTGCAGATGTCGCGCGTGCTTTCGCAATACGGTCAGCTCAGCAAGACCGGCACGGCGGTGGCGATCACGCTGGTGCGCGAACTCGGCCCCGACCTGACGGCGCTCATGGTGGCGGGGCGGAACGCTTCCGGCATGGCCAGCGAATTGGGTTCGATGAAAGTGACCGAGCAGATCGAC
>Ga0070734_10001077_pt1 | contig 43685 bp, 48 predicted proteins | sample Coa_R1_8_FD_66444 | JGI IMG/M metagenome (GOLD analysis project Ga0070734, IMG submission 66444) | Surface soil microbial communities from Centralia Pennsylvania, which are recovering from an underground coalmine fire - Coalmine... | ecosystem: Environmental > Terrestrial > Soil > Unclassified ...
AACGAATCGTCTCATGCGAAGCCTGCAAGCCGCGACTTTGGCGCTTGTTGCGCTTGCCTCGGCCGCGTCACCCTTGCGCGCCGACGAGGTCCGCACCCTCGTCGTCGATAGCGGTCAGGAGCGGCACTACCGCATTCATCTGCCGCCGAACCCGATGCCGCAAGGTCCCGTCGTCATCGCCCTGCACGGCATGTTGCAATCCGCCGACGGCATGGATTCTTATCTCGGCCTCAATCTTGTCGCCGACCGCGAGAATTTCACGGCTGTCTATCCCTACGGCCTAGGCGACTCGTGGAAAGACGGACGCAATCCGGCGCTGCGCATGACGTTTTGGGCGCCGCCCGGCGACGACGTCGAATTCCTGAGCCAGCTCGTGCAAACGCTTGTCGAGCAGCGGATCGCCGATCCTGGACGCGTTTATCTCGTGGGCCTGTCGAACGGCGGCTACATGACCTATCGCATGGCCTGCGAGCGTTCTGATCTCTTTGCCGCCTACGCGACATTGAGCGCGACGGTGCCCACGGCCTATCGCACCACCTGCAAGCCGAGCCGCGCCATACCGGTTCTCATGATCAACGGCACCGCCGACATGATCGTGCCTTTCTACGGCAACGCGCTTCCGGGCGTGATGTCCCTCTATCCGGTGATGAACACCGCGAAGCTCTTCGCCGATCTCGACGGCTGCTCCAATGCATCCGAGTCCCCGGTGCCGAGCCGCGGCTCGAGCGGCACGTCGGTGACCTTGATCTACTGGTCGAACTGCCGGGACAATACCGCCGTCATTCTGTTCCGCATCAATAACGGGGGGCACCAGTCACCCTCGATCGGACCGGGGCGCGAAACGCCGATGGTGGCGCGCATGCTGGGCTTGCGCAATCATGACATTGATGCGGCGGAAGAGGTCTGGGCGTTCTTCCGCCATTACGACCTGTCGATCACGTCGGGCCTTCAGCGCGGGATCAGCGCCCAGTAATCGAGATCGAGAATCACGGCGGGGTCGTATTCGTCTCCCTGCTTGAGCGGAAAATCTTCGCAGGGACGATCCTTGGTCGCGATCGTCCGCAGCCTGAGCGCGCCGATATCCTTGCGCTTGGGAATCTCCTGGCGTTCCAGCACTTCGCTCCAGGCGAACACGGTAGAGCCCGCGAAGAGCGGTGCCACATGCCGGCCGCCATTGATTGCCGCCACGTGAAAGGCATTGGCGAGCCCGTTGAACGAAAGCGCCCGCGCGAGCGAAATGACGTGGCCGCCATAGATCAGCCGGCGGCCGAAACGGCCCTTGCTTTCGGTGAACTGATTGAAGTGGACGCGGGCCGTATTCTGATAAAGCCGCGTTGCGATCTGATGTTCGGCCTCTTCCACCGTCATGCCGTCGCGATGATCGATCTTTTCGCCCGGGTGATAATCGGCGAAACGCCGCGTGCCGCCCGCGAGCACGTAATCGTAACCCTTCGACTTCAGTCTCGGCACTCCGCCACCGAGAGCCGCGGGGTCAACCTTATCGGGCAGCTTCGGTACGCTCGCGCTTGCAACGGGTGCCGCTTCCGCGCGTTTGCGCACCATCACCCAGCGCGCATAGTCGAGCACCACGGTGCCTTTCTGGTTGAAGCCCCTGGAGCGCACGTAGACGACCCCCGACTGGCGATTGGAGTTTTCGCGCAGACCCACCACTTCTGACTGCGCGGAAAGTGTGTCGCCGGGATAGACGGGCGCGAGAAAACGGCAGTCGGCGTAGCCGAGATTGGCGACGGCGTTCAGCGAAATGTCCGGCACCGTCTTGCCGAAGACGACATGGAACACCAGGAGATCATCGACCGGCGCGCGCGGATAGCCGATTTTCTTCGCGAAAGTATCGGCGGATTGCACCGCGAAGCGCGCGCCGAAGAGGCCGTTATAGAGCGCGACGTCGCCGGTGGTGATCGTGCGCGGCGTCGCGTGCCTGATCACCTGGCCAAGGCGAAAGTCCTCGAAGAAATTCCCTGCGCCCTCGCTCATCGCGCTCACACCCGTGCCGCAATGGCGTCGGCGAGCGCCACGGTGCGGCGCGCGATCTCCGCGTGCAGAAGCTCGACCATCCGCCCGTCGACCGTAATCACGCCCTTGCCGGCGTTTTCAGGCAGCGCGAAGGCGGCGACGATCTTCTTCGCCTGCGCCACTTCCGCTTCCGCCGGCGAATAGGCGGCGTTGCACGGCTCGATTTGCGAGGGGTGGATCAGCGTCTTGCCGTCGAAGCCGAGATCGCGGCCCTCCTCGCATTCGCGCGCGAAGCCCGCCGCGTTCTGGATGTCGTTGTAAACGCCGTCCAGCACGTCGAGGCCGTGAGCGCGGGCAGCGAGGATCACCGTCGAGAGTGCGGCGAGCATCGGCAGCCGCCCGGGCACGATGCGCGCGCGCGTTTCCTTGGCGATATCATTGGTGCCGAGCACAAGCACCGCAAGCCGCATTTTCGGATCGCGTCCGGCGGCGGCGATGAAATTCGCGTCCAGCACGCCGAGCGGCGTCTCGATCATCGCCCACATCGCAAGACTGGCCGGCGCCTTGAGGTCCGCGAGCTTGTGGGCGACGAAGGCCACTTCCTCCGGCGAGGAGATCTTCGGCACCAGGACCGCATCGGGCGCGGCCGCAACCGCCGCCGCGAGATCGTCGTCGATCCAGGCGGTGTCGATGCCGTTCACGCGCAGCACCACTTCGCGCGGACCGAAGCCCTTGGCTTTGATCGCAGCCGCGGCCTGCTCGCGCGCGGTCTTCTTCGCATCGGGCGCGACCGCGTCTTCGAGATCGAGGATGATCACATCGGCCGGCAGCGAGCGCGCCTTTTCAAGCGCGCGCGCGTTCGAAGCCGGCATGTAGAGGGCGCTGCGGCGCGGCCGTACGGCGTTTGTCATATCGATTTGGCGGTCGGACTTTTCGGCACCATCATTCCTCGGTATGCAAACCGAATGCCGGCCCGATAAAGTCCGTCCAAAGAAGGTAAAGCCCGAGCGCCATAATTGCTCCGGCTCCTGCTACCATCGCGAGCCAAAATTTATGGGAGTAGGCAAGCTGGATCACAAGCCAGTAGCCTCCTCCGGCAATCATTGTTGCGTAAATAGCGAAAAGAACAACTTTTCTCATGACGGACCATAACACGGCCGGGAGTTCAGCCGCTCGTCGACGCTTCGAGCTCGCCGCTTACGCTGCCTTCTTTTTCGGCGTCAAGAGCTTGCGGTTGACGAGGATCTCGGCGATCTGGACCGTATTCAACGCCGCGCCCTTGCGCAGATTGTCGGATACGCACCAGAAGACGAGGCCGTTCTTCACGGTCTTGTCCTCGCGGATGCGCGACACATACGTCGCGTCTTCGCCCACCGCCTCGAACGGCGTCATGTAGCCGCCCGGCTCGCGCTTATCGATCACGAGCACGCCAGGCGCCTTGCGCAGGATCTCGCGCGCTTCGTCGGCGGAAATCGGCTTCTCGAATTCGACGTTGACCGCCTCCGAATGGCCGATGAAGACCGGCACCCGCACGCAGGTCGCGACGAGTTCGATCTTCGGGTCGAGGATCTTCTTCGTCTCCTCGGCCATCTTCCACTCCTCTTTCGTGGAGCCGTCTTCCATGAAGACGTCGACCTGCGGGATGACGTTGAAGGCGATGCGCTTCGGAAACTTCTTCGGCTCCGGCGTATCCGCAACGAAGATCGCGCGCGACTGCGAGAACAATTCGTCCATCGCGTCCTTGCCGGCACCGGAAACCGACTGATAGGTCGAAACCACGACCCGCTTGACGACGGCGCGGTCATGCAACGGCTTCAACGCCACCACGAGCTGCGCGGTTGAGCAATTCGGGTTGGCGATGATGTTCTTCTTCTTGAAGCCCGCGATCGCGTCGGCATTGACCTCGGGCACCACGAGCGGCACGTCGGGGTCGTAGCGCCAGCACGAGGAATTATCGATGACGACGCAGCCCTTGGCGGCGATCTTCGGCGACCATTCCTTGGAGATGGCGGAGCCCGCCGACATCAGGCAGAGATCGGTGTCGGCAAAATCGTAATGCTCGAGCGCCTTCACCTTTAGCGTACGGTTACCATAAGAGACCTCGACGCCCATGGAACGGCGCGAGGCAAGCGGCACCACCTCGTCGGCGTCAAATCCGCGCTCGGAAAGGACCGCGAGCATCTCCCGGCCGACATTGCCGGTGGCTCCTACGACCGCGACCTTGTAACCCATTGTTCACTCTCTGCCGAAATTTGGCCGCAGATGCGGCCCGCCGGAAACCAAAAGTGAGCGGCTTCTACGCGAGAACGGTCACAATCGCAACGCCGACCTTGCGGGAGAGGGATAAGGCGTGAAACCGTTCAAAGCGCGGGTCACCTTTGCTGGCCCGCAAAGCTATGAATCCGACCGCTTGGCTCCGCGCCCGCCGCTCACGCTGGCGCGCGCTTTCGCGCTCCTGCGCGCATTCGCCTTCGTCGCGATCGCCTGCGCCGCGGCCGTTCTCGGCTACGACCTCGTCGGGCCGACGCCGGCGGCTTCCTCGGTGACGCCGACGGAGGACGCGCATCCCGCCTGGATCGAGGTGACGCGCGCGGCCGGCGCCTTCGCCGTGGCGATGCCCGGTCTCGACCCCGCTCAGTCCGCCTATCTCGTGCGCCGTCATCGCGATGGCGGCGGCCGCAAGGACCTGATGACCTTCGGCGCGCCGGACGACAAGGGCGCTTACGTGCGCATCGAACTCTATCGCCCGGGCACCGAAGGCGAGGCCATCGCCGATCCGCTCGACGCGGTCGCGGCGCTCGCCGCCGACACCAAAATCAACGCTGAGCTTTCGGAGACGCCGAGCACGCTCAGGACGAAGTTCGGCGATCTTTCGGTGATCGACATGAACGTCGCCGGCGCGAATACGCCGCGCTCCTGCATCGCCGTCGCGGGGGCATGGGACGATCCGCGCCTCGGCATGGTCGCCTGGTGGTGCAATGACGGCCCCGAAATGGTCGCCCACGGCCAGCTTGCCTGTCTCCTCGACCGTCTCACGCTGATGAGCGCCGGCGGCGACGAACGGCTCGCGTCCTATTTCGCCAAGGCCGAACTCAAGCGCAATTTCTGCAACGCCGCCGGATCGATCCTCGCCGCCACGCCGAAACGGCCTGATGACTGGATTTTCCAAAAAGCGGCGCCGCAATTGCGCGGCCGCATCGCCGGGCGCTGACCGAACCGCGCAAGCCCGCGTGAACAATTTTCACGCTATGGCGTTTTAACAAAGCAGGCTATTCTCCGCATCGTCCGACGGTAACGGGAGAGGCGTTCATGCGTATTGCGTCCATTGCGGCCCTCGCCACGGCGTTCGCGGTGTTTGCTTCGAGCCTTCCCGCCAACGCCGACATCAACAACAACCGGCCCCGCACCCGCATCATCATCAAGAAGCGCAGCTTTCTCGACGCCGGCACGGAAGTAAAACCGGGCACCGCCCGCTACACGAATTACATTTCAATCATCAATAACCGCTTTCCGGAATACGGGCCCCCGAACGACAACTTGAACAGCCGCTTTCCGCTGCCGGGAATGTTCGAGCTGCCGGGCTATCCCCGCTATTAGGGCTTCAATTCGCCTGCAATTCCGGAAAGCAGCCGGCGCCCCCCGCGGCGGATCAATGGCGCGTAATCACGATCTCCAGGTAAGCGCTGGGTACGACCAGGTCGCCGTCTCCCGAGCGATTGAATTGTTGAAGCAGGGTCTTGAGATCGCGGTCGAGCGTTGATTGCGAAGCGGGCTCGATCGCCGCATAGGCCTTCAGCACTGGCCCGTAATATTTCTTGAACACCTTCAGCCAATGGTCCGCGGAGCGATAGCGGAACACGAAGTGGCGCTCCACGGCCTCGATCGAGTTGGCTTGCGCCTCGAACAGTTCGGCGAGCCGCGCACGTGTGCCCCACAGCGCCGGCGACTTGATGCTGGGTGCCGGCGGCACGTATTTGCCGATGGTCTTGAAGAGCTGGCCGATGAAGCCTTCCGGCGTCCAGTTGGCAAGCCCGATCTTGCCGCCGGGCTTGCAGACGCGAACGAGTTCGCGCGCAGCGCGGTTCTGGTCGGGCGTGAACATCACGCCGAAGGTCGAGACGACCGCGTCGAAGCTGTTGTCCGGAAACGGCAGCGCTTCGGCGTCGGCCTCGCGGAATTCGATTTCGAGCCGCTCGGCGCGCGCGCGTTCGCGGGCGCGATCGAGCAGCCCCGGTACGTAGTCGGTCGCGACGACATCGCACCAGCGGCGGGCGGCGGCAAGCGAGATGTTGCCGTTGCCGGCGGCGACGTCGAGCACTTTCTGTCCCGCGCGAATGTCGAGCGCCTCGCACAATTCCTCGCCGACGATCTGCAGGCTGGTGCCGATGACGGCGTAATCGCCCGAGCTCCAGGCCGCCTGCTGGCGGCCCTTGATCGCGGCGAGATCGATGGTGACGTTCATACTTCCACCCCTTCCGCTGACCTCGCAGCGGCGCGCGGGCGCCCTTCCGCCACCGCTTCGCCCGATCCGCCCATTTCCGCCGGAAAATCCTTGAACTTGGGAAGGCCGTCGCGCATCGGCAGCACGGTTTCGGCGTAATTGACGTGGACGCCCGGCGCGAACTTCAGCGTCGGGATCGTCGCCGCATAGACGTCGTAGAGCCCGAACGGCGGATGATAGGTCATCAAATGACCGCCGCACTTCTTGCAGTATTGCCGCTGGCTCGCCGGGGTCTTTTGATAGGTGCCGACATGTTCGGCGCCGGCCGTGACCTTCACCGCATCGGGCTTCCACAGCGAGAACGCGTTGACGGGCGCGGCCGACCACGAGCGGCAGGACGAGCAATGGCAATAACCCATGGCTTCGGGATTGCCCGAGACTTCGATCTTAACGCTTCCGCAGAAGCATTGGCCCTTGTGTGTCGTCATTTTTGTCTCCTTCAAAAATCTTGCGCCGGTTATCTAGGCGTCGCGGCCGCGAAGCTGAATGACCGTGCGTCCGGATTCGTTGCTTGCGCGTCCGTACCTACTCACCCCGCCGCCGGCATTGCCTGCACACGCCGTTGCAACAGCCGGTTCAGCCGGCTCGACGGTTTTTGCGCCGCGCGTTCCGCCACCAGCGAGCGGGCAAGCCGAGCTTTGCACGCGCGCAACGCCGCCTCGGTGAAGGTGAGGTGGATCAGGTCGCACTGGGCGAGGCTGCCGCCACAGCGATGCGCGATGTGGCGAACACGTGCAAGCCACTCGACAGAGGCCGCGTAGTCGCTGTGAGCGAAAGCGAGCAGCGCCTTGCAGAACGGCGGTGCCAGCGCTTCCTCCGGAACCGATGGCGACCCGCCGATGGCGTCAATCTTGGGCAACGTTTCGAACACGCGCGCCGCGGCGGCGGTGCTTCCAGCCGCGGCAAACGCCATCATCGCGTGCACTGCATAGAAAGGCCGCGCGGCCGCCAGTGTTTGCTTTTCCCAGTGATCGGCAAGGAGCCGCCAGCGTTCGCCGACCGCGAAGTTCCGCAATTGCAGCCGCCACAGAAGCGCAGAGGCGTCCGCGAGCACGGACATGTCGGAAGCATCGGCATTCGCGATCTGCGCGTCGTAGGCCGCGAGCGCCGCCTGCGGATCATCGGCGTCGAGATGGAACAGGGCGCGGTGCCAGGCGAGATGCACGGAGAATCCGGTGCCCTCGATCCAGGCCGGTTCGGTGGCGGCGAGGAAGGCGAGGCCCTCGCGGTTGCGCCCCTGCATTTCCATCACATGCGAGATGACGTGGATGGCGCCAGGATGCCGCGGGTCGAGGGCGAGTGCGCGCCGCGCCACCTTCTCGGCGCGGCGATACTGGCCGTTCTCCTCGAGGCCAAACGCGTACATGGCGAGCACGCTCGCATAGCCGGGCATGGCGATGGTCCATTCCGACAGCACCCGCGCGATGCGGTCCCGCAGCATCGGCCGGCGGCCGAGGCGGAAGTCGAGCGCATGCGCAACGAGAAGCGCAAGGATATCGCGTGGCCGGTCGGCGGCGATGGCGCCGTAATGTTCGAGCGCGAGCGCCGCATCGCCTGCGAGCCACACGCGCGCGGCGGCGGCGTGACGGTGCGCGGGGTCGTCGAGCTCCGGGCACACCGCCTCGATCGCCTTCGCGCTCGCTTCAAGCGTGGGCCGCGCCGCAGCGTCGTCGGCAAGCACGATCATGGCCGCGCGCAGGCAATAGGGAAACGCACAATGCGGATCGTCGGCAAGCGCCCGGTCAATCTCCGCTGCGGGGTTGCCGCGATGCGTGAGCAGAAGCTCGAGCGCGTGCTCGCACCGTCGCCGCGAATTCGCGGCGGCGTCTGCGGTGACGTGTTCATGGTGCCTGCCGTTCATGCCGGGCTAGCTAGGTCCTTTGCCCGCAAACCCGAATGACCGGGCGTCCGCATTGCTTGACACCGCGTCCGGAATTCGGGAGGCCCTTGATCGGGCGTCCCGATCCAATGCTCGGGCGTCCGGCGGAGGCCGGATGGCTGCTGATGCGCTATCGGATCTGTTGAGAACGGTGCGGCTCACCGGCGCGACGTTCTTCGACGTCGTGGCGAAGGAGCCGTGGGTCGTGGGATCGGCGCCGCGGGATTTGATATTGCCGAAGGTCTTGCCCGACGCCGACCATTTGATCGCCTACCACGTGGTCACCGAGGGCCGCGCCTTCGCCACGATCGTCGGCGGCGAGGCGATCACGGTCGAGGCGGGCGAAGTCGTTGTCTTCACGCATGGCGACCCGCACATCATGTCGAGTGGTCCGGGCATGCGCCCGGCGCCGACCGCACCCGATGCGCTCGATGCCATCATGTCCGGCCAGATGCCGTTCCGCCTCAACTGTGGCGGCGACGGTACGCCGTCGTCGAAATTCGTCTGCGGATTTCTCGCCTGCGATGCGCGGCCATTCAATCCGCTGCTCGAAAACCTGCCGCCCGTAATCAAGGCCGGCAATCCGCAAGACGGCGACGGCGGTTGGCTCGGCCAGTTCATTCGCGTCGCGGTGGCGGAATCGGCGGAGAAGCGCGCCGGCGGCGAAGGCGTGCTCGCAAAGCTGAGCGAGCTGATGTTCATCGAGGTGGTGCGCCGGCATCTCGAAGCGCTGCCGCCGGAGCAAGCCGGCTGGCTCGCAGGCCTGCGCGATCCCTTCGTCGGTCGCGCGCTGTCGCTGATGCATGGCAAGCCTGGCCATAACTGGACGCTCGAGGAACTGGCGAAACAGACGGGCCTGTCGCGCTCGGTGCTCGCCGAACGCTTCACGGATCTTTTGGGCATTCCGCCGATGCATTATCTCGCCCAGTGGCGGATGCAGATCGCCTCCGAGCTTCTTGCCGGCGGCAACGGCAATGTCGCGCGCATCGCCGCCGAGATCGGCTATGAATCCGAAGCGGCGTTCAGCCGTGCGTTCAAGAAATTAATGGGCGTGCCGCCCTCGGCCTGGCGCCGCCGCGCCCGGCCCGAGAGCGCGCGCCTCGCTTCGAAAAATCCGCGCGACCCTCGTTCCCTTTCTTAGGCGGCGAGCCGTTCGAGCTCGGCGAGAATCGCGCTCCCCATTTCCGATGTGCTGACGGCCTTGTCGCTCGCGCCGCGAATGTCGGCGGTGCGCATGCCGCGCGCGAGCGCCGCGGCAATCGCCGCCTCCACGAGATCCGCCTCTTTCGTCATGCCGAACGAATAGCGGAGCGCCATGCCGAAGGAGCCGATCATGGCGATCGGGTTGGCAAGCCCCTTGCCTGCGATGTCGGGCGCGGAGCCGTGCACCGGCTCGTAGAGTGCGCGGCGCTTTTTCGTCTTCGGGTCGACCTCGCCGAGCGAGGCGGAAGGGAGCATCCCGAGCGAGCCCGTGAGCATCGCGGCGACGTCCGAGAGCATGTCGCCGAAGAGATTGTCGGTGACGATCACGTCGAACTGCTTCGGATTGCGCACGAGCTGCATGCCGAGCGCGTCCGCGAGCTGGTGCTCGAGTTCGACGTCCTTGTATTCGCGCGCATGCACCTGGTTCACCACCTCGTGCCACAACACGCCCGACTTCATCACGTTGCGCTTCTCGGACGAGGTCACCTTGTTGCGGCGCTTCCGCGCGAGCTCGAAGCCGACGCGCGCGATGCGCTCGATTTCGTAGGTGTCGTAGACCTGCGTGTCGACGGCGCGCTTCTGGCCGTTGCCGAGATCGGTGATGGTCTTCGGCTCGCCGAAATAAACGCCGCCGGTGAGTTCGCGCAGAATGACGATATCGAGCCCTTCGACCAGTTCGCGCTTCAGGCTCGACGCATCCGCAAGCGCCGGATAGCAGATCGCCGGACGGATGTTGGCGAAGAGGCCGAGATCCTTGCGGAGCCGCAACAGCCCGGCTTCCGGCCGCACGTCGTAGGGCACCTTGTCCCATTTCGGGCCGCCGACCGCGCCGAACAAAATCGCATCGGCCGCGAGCGCCTTCTGCATCGCCGCTTCCGAAATCGACTTGCCGTGCGCGTCGTAAGCGGAGCCGCCGACGAGATCTTCCTCGATCGAAAACGAGACAAGCTTCTTCGCCTCGAAGAAGGCGATGACACGCTTGGCCTCGGCCATCACCTCGGGGCCGATGCCGTCGCCGGGCAAGAGGAGAAGCTTGAAGCTTGCCATCGTCGCGTCACGCCCACGGGCGTTTGCCGGCCGCGGTCTTCTCGAAGCCTTCGATCTTCGATTTCTTTTCCATCGTGAGGCCGATGTCGTCGAGGCCGTTCAAGAGGCAATGCTTGCGGAACGGGTCGACGTCGAACTTGATGGTGCCGCCGTCGGGGCCGCGGATTTCCTGCTTCGCGAGATCGATCGTCAGCGTCGCGTTGGCGCCGCGCTCGGCGTCGTCGAAGAGCTTTTCCAGGTCCTCGGGCGAAACCTTGATCGGCAAAATGCCGTTCTGGAAGCAGTTGTTGTAGAAAATGTCCGCGAACGACGTCGAAATCACGCAGCGGATGCCGAAATCGAGAAGCGCCCACGGCGCGTGCTCGCGCGAGGAGCCGCAGCCGAAATTGTCGCCGGCGACCAGAATCTTCGCCTTGCGGTAGGCCGGCTGGTTGAGGACGAAATCGGGGTTATCGCTGCCGTCGTCCTTGTAACGAAGCTCCGCGAACAACCCCTTGCCGAGGCCCGTGCGCTTGATCGTCTTCAGATACTGCTTCGGGATGATCTTGTCGGTGTCGACATTGACGAGCTTGAGGGGCGCGGCGACCCCCTCGAGCAGGGTGAATTTTTCCATGGCGGTCTCTGAGTTCGAAAAAAGCGGGTTTCTGCCCGGCTTTCTAGCCGGTTACGCCGCCCGGTCAAAGGCCCGGCGCCGCGCCCCTTTCGAGCGCGGGCGCCGGTCTCGACGACGAAACGCGAAATTTTAGCGGCGGCTTCCGCGCCCGTACTGCATCAGCACGATCGGGAACGCGGTCACGAGGACGCCGATGACGACCGGCCACAGCCACACGGCGGGATTCGAGCCCGCGGCGACGAAGGTCATGTAGGCGATCGGCAGGAACAAAATGATCGCCGTCCATGAACCGGGCGAGAAATGCTGCGAGCTGATCCACGGCCAGATGTGGAAGATCAAGGCGTTGAGGACCAGGAACACGACGAAGGCGCGCGCGAGTTCGGGCAACGTGGGCTCGATAAACGCGGCGATCGCACCGAGCACGAGAAACACGCGCCCGATGACGTGATAGCTGTCGACATCCATCGAAAGCTTCATCGATTTCTTCATCGATGCGTGCCAGTCGAGGATGCGTTCTTCCATGATGTGCAGCGCGTAGGCTGCGACTGCGAGCCAAGCAAGTACGTCAGCACGCCACATGGTCGTTTCCCCTTCATGGTTGTTGATTTGCAAAAATTACCACGCGACGGCTGTTGAAACCAGCGGCTGTGCGCGCGCGTTATTGCACTGCATCAGTCTCGGCTTCGATGCGCTGCATGTCGTCGTCGGAAAGTCCGAAGTGATGGCCGATCTCATGCACGAGCACGTGCGTGATGATCGCGCCCAACGCTTCCTCATGCTCGGCCCAATAATCGAGAATCGGCCGCCGGTAGAGATGAATCATGTTGGGCAAGCGGCCTGTTTCCGCGACGGCGCTGTCTTGCGGCAAGCCAATGCCGGTGAAGAGGCCGAGAATATCGAACGGACTTTCGAGCTGCATCTCGTCGATCATGTCGTCGGTGGGAAAATCGTCGATGCGGATGATCACGTGCTCGCAAAGCTTGCGGAACCGCGCCGGCAGGCGCGCATAGGCCGCCTCGGCGAGCGCCTCGAAATCCGCGAGCGACGGCGCCTGCAAGCCGCGCCACATATTTTTGTCCTCCCGGTTCATGCGAAAAAAGACACCTGTGAATAACGCGCTCTTGCTCCGGGCGCACGGATCGAACCATCATAGCGGATTCGGAATGGATGCCGGGCTGCGGGGGCACAGTTTCGGAATCCGAGGGGAATTTCGATGTTGAAAAAACTGATGCCCGCCGGGGCCATGGCCCTCGTATTGGCGCTCGCCCATTCGTCCTCGCCACAACCGGCCGCGGCGGTTCCGGTTCAGCCCGGCGCGGCCAAGCGCGGCGCGGAGGCCGCCACGATCTTCGTGCGCCGGTGGATCGTCTCGCGCTACGATCCGCAGCCGTCCGGCGTGCCGGTGTTCATCATTCCCGGTCTTTATTGGGGGCCGGCCTGGTGGGACCCCAACTATTCAAAGCTCTGCTGGCGAAAAGTCCGCGCCTGCAAGGAGTGTGCGGAGAAATGGATTTTCGTCTGCTGAAAGCGCCGCCGCAATCCTAGTGCTTCGGCCATTCGCGCACGTCGACGAAGTGGCCAGCGATCGCCGCCGCCGCCGCCATGGCCGGCGATACGAGATGCGTGCGGCCCTTGAAGCCCTGGCGGCCCTCGAAATTGCGGTTCGAGGTCGAGGCGCAACGTTCCTCGGGCTTGAGCTTGTCCGGGTTCATGCCGAGGCACATCGAGCAGCCGGGCTCGCGCCAGTCGAAGCCTGCCGCCTTGAAAATCCTGTCGAGGCCTTCGGCCTCGGCCTGCGCCTTCACCAGGCCCGAGCCCGGCACGATCATCGCCGAAACGCCCTCGCGCACCTTCTTGCCCTCGACGATTTTCGCGACAAGCCGCAGATCCTCGATGCGGCCGTTGGTGCAGGAGCCGATGAAAATCTTGTCGAGGGAAAGATCCGTGATCTTTGTGCCGGGTTTCAGGCCCATATATTCGAGCGCGCGCTGCTTGGAGAGCCGCCGTGACTCGTCGGCAATATCGGCGGGATCGGGCACGATGCCGGTGATTGACACCACGTCCTCCGGGCTCGTGCCCCAGCTTACGATCGGCGGCAGCGACGCAGCATCGAGCTTCACCTCGGTTTCGAACACCGCGCCGTCGTCGGAGGAGAGCGTCTCCCAATAGCGCATGGCCTCGTCCCAGGCCTTGCCCTTGGGCGCCTTCGGCTTGTCCTTGAGATACGCGAAGGCCTTTTCATCCGGCGCGACCATGCCGGCGCGCGCGCCGCCCTCGATCGACATGTTGCAGACCGTCATGCGGCCTTCCATCGAGAGCCCGCGGATCGCTTCGCCCGCATATTCGATGACGCGGCCGGTGCCGCCGCCGGTGCCGATCTCGCCGATGATGGCGAGGATGATGTCCTTGGCGCCGACGCCGATCGGCGGCTTGCCGTCGACGACGACCCGCATGTTCTTCGCTTTTTTCTGGATCAGCGTTTGGGTTGCGAGCACATGCTCGACTTCGGAGGTGCCGATGCCGTGCGCCAGCGCCCCGAAAGCGCCGTGGGTCGAGGTGTGGCTGTCGCCGCAGACGATCGTGGTGCCGGGCAATGTGAAGCCCTGCTCCGGCCCGATGATGTGAACGATGCCCTGGCGGCGGTCGCGCTCGTTGAAATACTCGATGCCGAAGTCGCGCGCGTTCTGGGCGAGCGTCTCCACTTGCAGCGCCGATTCGGGATCGTCGATGCCCTTCGAGCGATCGGTGGTCGGAATGTTGTGGTCGACGACCGCGAGCGTCTTTTCCGGCGCCCGCACCTTACGCCCCGTCATCCGCAGGCCCTCGAAGGCCTGCGGGCTCGTCACCTCATGCACGAGATGCCGGTCGATATAGATGAGCGACGTGCCGTCAGGCTGCGCGTCGACGAGATGATCGTCCCAGATTTTGTCGTAGAGGGTGCGCGGTCTGGCCATGGCAAAGCCCGGTGAATTCTCTCGATACTATTTAAGCCTGCAGCTCGAGGAATAAAAGCGGTCGTTCAGTCCGCAACCACTTCCACTTCGACCTTGGAAGCGCCGGTGTTCAGCCGGCCGGCGATTTCCCTCGCCTCATCGCGGGTAAAGTTGCCGTCGACCTGGAACACGCCGCCCGTAATCGGCTGACCGATGACGGTCTTGGTTACGCGCTTGCCGTCGATCCTGAGCTCGACGTTGCGGCCGACATTCTCCCGCGTGAGTTCGAAAAACGCTTTGACCGAAGCCGGCCGCAAATAGATGGACACGATCGGCTCGTGCGCGCGGGAATCAAAGCCGGGGGTCGCCCGCAAAACGTCAAGGGCGAGCGGCTCCGCCGCGACCGGAAGCGCAACGAACAGCGCGAGAGCGCCAGCGAGTACGAAGCGATTGCCGGCACGCATCACTCGGCCTATTCCGCCTTCGCCTCCGCGGCCGCGGCTGGCGTCGGCAACGGCTCGGCCGGCGGCGCGGTTTCCAGCGTCTCCGCCGGTCCCTTGTCGCCCATCTCGGCGGCGAAGTCCTGCTTCTCGCCGATCCGCGCCTTCTTGCCGCGGCGCGCGCGCAGGTAATAAAGCTTGGCGCGGCGCACCTTGCCGCGGCGCACGACCTCGAGCGAATCGATCATCGGCGAATAGAGCGGGAAGACCCGCTCGACGCCTTCGCCGTAGGAAATCTTGCGCACGGTAAAGCTTTCGTTCAGCCCCGCGCCCGAGCGGCCGATGCACACGCCCTCATAGGCCTGAATGCGCGTGCGGTCGCCTTCGACCACCTTGACGTTGACGAGCACGGTGTCGCCCGGCGCGAAATCCGGAATCTGCTTGCCGTGGCTGACGCGCGCGATCTCTTCGCGCTCGAGTGTCTGAATGATGTTCATGGCTTCCAACCTTCGCGCCCGGTCCTATGGGACCGCGTTATCGAATATGTCCTTACGGGATGGGCGGCGTAATACGCCAATCCGGGCCTTTTGTCATGCTTTTTTGGGCGCCCCGCCCTTGCGCGCGGCCCACAGGTCCGGACGGCGCTCGCGCGTGATCTTTTCCGCCTGTTCTTGCCGCCAGGCGGCGACTTTGCCGTGGTGGCCGGAGTTAAGGATTTCCGGAATCTCCCGGCCCTCGAACTCCTGCGGCCGCGTGTAATGCGGATATTCGAGGAGACCCGCCTCGAAACTTTCCTCGGCGTGCGAGGCTTCCTTGCCGATCACTCCCGGCAGGAGCCGCACGCAGGCATCGATCAAGACGAAGGCTGCGATCTCGCCGCCCGACAGCACGTAGTCGCCGATCGAGATCTCCTCGAGCGCGCGCGACTCAATCGCCCGCTCGTCGACCCCTTCGAAGCGGCCGCAGACGAGAACGACGCCGGGAGCGTTCGCGAGCTCGCGCACGCGCGATTGCAGGAGCGGCTTCCCGCGCGGCGTGAGCAAAATGCGAGGACGCGGGTCACCCGCCGAAGCCGTGCGATCGATCGCGCGCGCCAAGACGTCGGCGCGCATCACCATGCCGGGGCCGCCGCCCGCCGGCGTGTCGTCGACCGAGCGATGCTTGCCCTCGGCAAAGTCGCGGATGTCGACCGCTTCGCATGACCACAGCTTCTGATCGAGCGCCTTGCCGGCGAGGCTCGCGCCGAGCGGGCCCGGAAAGAGTTCGGGAAAAATCGTGAGTACGCTCGCGCGCCACATGGATTAGGCTTTCGTGCTCTCGTCGAACAAGCCCTTTGGCGGCTCGGCGACGATCTTACCGCCTTCGATGTCGACGGCGGGCACGTACTGATCGATGAACGGAATCAGCACGTTTTCGCCGTGCGCGCGCTTGATCTCCAGAAGATCGCCGGCGCCGAAATTCTGCACGCCGACTACCTCGCCAAGTTTCTCGCCCGCCTTCGTCTCCACGGCGAGCCCGATGAGGTCGGCGCAATAGAACGTGTCGGCCGCTTTTTGCTTCGGCAGACGCGCGCGCGGAACATAGAGTTCAAGATGCGTGAGCTTCGCGGCTTCGTCGCGGTCGCCGATGCCTTCGAAGCGCGCGACGAGATGATCCTTGGCCGGCCGCAAGGCCACGATGCGAAAGCGGCGCGTGCCGCTCTCGTCCTCGAGCTCGCCATAGGAGCGGATCGCGAGCGGCTCTTCGGTATAGGCGAAAAGCCGCACCTCGCCGCGCACGCCATGCGCGGCACCGATCTTGGCGATCAGGACCCGCTCCGCCGGCATCGAGCCCTAGCTCGCGGCGGCCTCGGGCTTCGGCGCTTCCGCTTTCGGGGCTTCGGCGGGCTTGGCGCCTTCGGCGGGTTTCGCGCCCGCTTCCTTGGCGGCGGCTTCGGCCTTGGCCTTGCGCTCGGCGCGCGGGACCGCCTTCTCCGGATTGTTGCGGGGCTTGCGCTTCATCACGCCCGCGGCATCGAGAAAGCGCGACACCCGGTCCGACGGCTGCGCGCCTTTCGAGATCCAGTGCTTGATGCGCTCGAGTTCGAGCTGCACGCGCTCCTTCGAGTCCTTCGGCAGCATCGGATTGTAGGTGCCGAGCTTCTCGATGAAGCGGCCGTCGCGCGGATAGCGCGAGTCGGCGACGACGACCCGGAATTGCGGACGCTTTTTCGCGCCGACGCGGGCAAGACGGATGGTGAGAGCCATTTCAGTTCCTTTCCTTCGAGTTCATCGGTTTTGGTTCGTCATTTCTTCTTGAAATCTTTTCCGCCGAGGCCGGGGAGACCCCCGAGCCCGGGCAGCTTGCCGCCGAGGCCGGGAAGGCCGCCGGAAGGCAGGCCCGGAACATTCGGCGGCGATCCGCCGGGATTCGCCGGCATTTTCTCGGCGAGTTTTTGCAAATCAGCCGGGCTCGGGCCGCCGCCGAGCAGATTGCCGAGGCCCGGGAATCCGCCGCGCTTGTTGCCCATCGCCTTCATCATGTCGGCCGTCTGCCGGTGCATCTTCAGGAGCCGGTTGATCTCCTCGACCTTGGTGCCGGAGCCGGCGGCGATCCGCTTCTTGCGGCTTGCTTTCAGAATGTCGGGATTTTTCCGCTCGGCGGGCGTCATCGAATCGATGATCGCCGTTTGCCGTTTCAGGATTCGGTCGTCGAGATTGGCTTCCGCGATCTGGTTCTTCATCTTGGCGACGCCCGGCAGCATGCCGAGCATGCCCGAAATGCCGCCGATCTTTTTCATCTGATCGAGCTGGTCGCGGAGGTCCGACAGATCGAACTTGCCGGCGCGCATTTTCTCGGCGGCGGCCTTCGCCTTTTCGACGTCGAGATTCTCGACTGCCTTCTCGACGAGCGAAACCACGTCGCCCATGCCGAGGATACGGCCGGCGATGCGGCGCGGATCGAAATCCTCGAGCGCGTCCAACTTTTCGCCGGTGCCGATCAGCTTGATCGGCTTGCCGGTGACCGCGCGCATGGAAAGCGCCGCACCCCCGCGCCCGTCGCCGTCGACACGCGTGAGCACGATGCCGGTGAGCTTCAGGCGCTGATCAAAGGCGCGCGCGGTCGCGACCGCGTCCTGGCCGGTGAGGCTGTCGGCGACGAGCAGCACCTCGTGCGGCTTCGTCGCTTTCTCGACCTCGGCCAATTCCCGCATCAACTCCTCGTCGAGGGTGACGCGGCCGGCGCTGTCGAGGAGGACGACGTCGGCATTCGCGCGCTTCGCCGCGTCGATAGCGCGCCGCGCGATGGCGAGCGCGTTCTCGCCTTCGACGATTGGCAGCGTCTCGACGCCGATTTCGCGGCCCAGCACCGCGAGCTGTTCCATCGCCGCCGGGCGGCGCGTGTCGAGGGAGGCCATGAGCGGCTTCTTCTTCATCCGCTCTTTCAGGCGTTTTGCGATCTTGGCGGTGGTCGTCGTCTTGCCCGAGCCTTGCAGCCCCGCCATCAGGATCGGCACCGGGGCTGCCGCGGCAAGATCAACGGGCCTGGCGTCGGAGCCGAGCACGTTGACGAGCTCGTCGTGCACGATCTTCACGACCATCTGGCCGGGCGTCACCGAACGGATCACGTCGGCGCCGGTGGCCCGCTCCGCCGCGCGGTCGGTGAAGGCGCGCGCGACTTCGAGCGCGACGTCGGCTTCGAGCAGCGCCTTCCTCACTTCGCGCATCGCCTCGCGCACGTCGTTTTCCGACAAGGCGCCGCGGCCGGTGAGGCGGTTTAGAATGCCGCCGATTTTCTCCGACAGACTGTCGAACATCCTCAAACGCTTTCGCGCCCGAGGGCGCATCGCGCTGTCGGGCGTTGGCCTCCGGCCTCTTCTGGACCGGTGGGCGGTTAATTCAGCTCACGGACTTTCGAGAGCGCGCGGAAGCTAGGAGCGAGAAAAGGCCGAGTCAAGGCGATGGAATCGGGCCTGATGTGCCCCTATATGGCGGAAACAATGCCGATGTCCCGCCGCCGTTTATTCCTGGGCGTTGCCGCAATCGCCGCTATCTTTGGCGGCGGTGCCGCCGCCCGCAGCGCTTTCGCCCGTTATTATGACGGTCCGGTTTCCGATCACTTCGACGGCGAGCGCTTCTTCGACCCGCAAGGCTCGCCCTTGAAAAAGCCCGGCGACATGCTGCGCTTCTTCAGCGAACGCGGCGAGCCGTGGCCCGAGCGTGCGCCAAGCGCTTTCTCCGACAAGCCGCCGGCGCGGGTCGAAGGAAAAACCATCCGCGTTTCCTATGTCGGCCATGCGAGCGTATTGATCCAGACCGCGGGCGTGAACATTCTGTGCGACCCGGTGTGGTCCGAGCGCGCCTCGCCCTTCACCTTTGTCGGGCCGAAGCGCGTGAACGATCCGGGCGTTGCTTTCGAGAGCCTGCCGCCGATCGACTTTGTGTTCGTGTCGCATTGTCACTACGACCATCTTGATGTGGCGACGCTATCGCGCCTTGCCGCTGCGCATCATTCCCGCGTGATCACGCCGCTTGGCAACGACACCATCATGCACGCCTACGATCCGGCGATCGGCGCTACGGCCCATGACTGGGGCGAACGCGTCGACCTCGGCCGCGGCTTTGCGGTGACGCCGGTTCCCACCCGTCACTGGTCGGCGCGCGGGCTTCTCGACCGCAACAAGGCGCTATGGGCCTCGTTCGTGATCGAGACACCGAACGGAAAAATCTATTTTGTCGGCGATTCGGGCTATGGCGAGGGCCGCTACTTCAAGTCCGCGCGCGATGGCCATGGCCCCTTCCGCCTCGCCATCCTGCCGATCGGCGCCTACGAGCCGCGCTGGTTCATGCGTGACCAGCACATGAACCCGGAAGAAGCCGTGCAGGCGCTCGCCGATTGCGGCGCCGACCTCGCGCTCGCCCATCATCACGGCACCTTCAAGCTCACCTATGAAGCAATCGGCGCGCCGCGCGCGGCGCTCGCCGACGCCCTCAAGGCGGCGAACGTTTCCGCCGATCGCTTCCGCGCGTTGTCGCCCGGCGAAGTGTGGGAAATCGCCTAGAGCATGATCCCGAAAATGGGAACCGGTTTTCGGAAAAGACCATGCTCTGGAAAAGCCGCGATGAAAAATCCGCCGCCTACTTCGATTTCAGCGGCATGTAGATGTTGATCACGATCTCTTCCGGCTTCGTCGCCGTCGGATCGGTGACGTACTCCTCGATCGACAGATCCTCGGCGTCAATGCGCTTGGAGTCGATGAAATTGCTGATGTTCTCGTAGGTCGAATCCATCGCGTCGAACGGCCCGCGATAGACGAACTTGATCGCCTTGCCGGTGCGCGTCTGCCCGATCTTGAAATCCTCGCCCGGCGGCGAAGCCGGATCGGTTTCGATCGGGAGCGCCGCGTCGAATTCGAAGCCCTCGTCGCTCGTCGAGCGGTAAATCACGAGCGCGGGCGCCACCGCCTTCAGCTTCAATCGGTCGGCTTCCGCGCGCACCGCCTTGAAGGTAGCGACGAGATTGGCCCAGGCTTCTTCCCAGCTGGTTTTGCTGTGGCGAAACAGTGCCTTGTGATCCGGCAGCATGACCTCTTCGCCGAACGGATCCTGGCTTGCTTTCGGCGCGGGCGTTTTCGTTTCCTGCGCGAACGCGGCCGCCGTCAGCGTGACGGCAAGGAGCGACGCCGCGAGAAGGCGGGCCATCACCGGAATGAAAGCGAAGCGGATCGCCATGGCTGTTTCCGACCCAAGCGGTTTCGCCGAGATTGTTAACACCGAATGGAGCAAGGCGGATAGTAGCGAACGCGCCGACTCGCAAACAGACCCCGCTTTCTCCTATAAGTTCTACAACCTCGACGGTAGTCATGAGCGCGCTTCAGAACCGCCCCTTCACCAAGATGAACGGCCTCGGCAACGAGATCGTCGTGCTCGACCTGCGAACGGCGCCGGTGCCGGTCACGGCGGCGGAGGCGCGCGCCATCGCCCGCCCCGGCGCGGTGCCGTTCGATCAGTTGATGACGCTCTATCCGCCGAAGACGGCCGGCACCGAGGCCTTTGTGCGGATTTTCAATTCCGACGGCTCGGAAGCCGGCGCCTGCGGCAACGGCATGCGCTGTATTGCCGCGCTTGCCGCGAAGGCAACCGGCCGCAACACGCTCGCCTTCGAAACGCCGGCGGGCGTTGTCGGCTGCGAGATTGAATCCTTGCCCGGCAAGGTCACCGTCGACATGGGCCCGCCGCGCTTTCGCTGGGACGAAATTCCGCTCGCCGAGGAATTCCGCGACACGCGCGCGATCGAATTGCAGATCGGGCCGATCGACAAGCCGGTGCTGCATTCGCCCTCGGCCGTCAGCGTGGGCAATCCGCACGCAATCTTCTGGGTCGACGATGTCGCGGCCTACGACCTCGCGCGGTTCGGCCCGATGTTGGAGAACCATCCGATTTTCCCCGAACGCGCGAACATCTCGCTCGCGCAAGTGGCGGGAAAAGATCATCTGATCGTGAAGACGTGGGAGCGCGGCGCCGGGCTCACGCGTGCCTGCGGCTCGGCCGCCTGTGCCGCCGCCGTCGCCGCCGCCCGCACCAAGCGCACCGGGCGCAAGGTCCGCGTCACGCTGCCGGGCGGTGACCTCGAAATCGAATGGCGCGAGCGCGACGATCACGTATTGATGACGGGGCCGGTCGAGTTCGAATTCGAAGGCACGCTCTCGCCGGCAATGCTCTCCGAAGCCAGCGCTGCGTGAGAAAACGATGTCGGTCGAGGTCATCAATTTCGGATGCCGGTTGAACGCGGCGGAATCCGCGACGATCCGCCGCCACGCCGAAGCTGCCGGGTTAGAGGACACCGTCATCGTCAATTCCTGCGCGGTCACGGCGGAAGCCGTGCGCCAGGCGCGGCAGACGATCCGCCGCGTCGCGCGCGAGCGGCCGCACGCGCGCATCATCGTCACCGGCTGCGCCGCCCAGACGGAGCCCGCGACTTTCGCCGCAATGCCCGAGGTCGACCGCGTGCTGGGTAACGCCTCGAAAACCGCGCCCGCGACCTGGAACGAAGCGAAGCGCGCCCTCGATTTCGGCATCGGCGCCGGGGAGAAAATCAAGATCGACGATCTCGCCTCGGTGCGCGAGACAGCGCTCCACCTCGTCGACGGCTTCGAAGGCCGGGCACGGGCTTTCGTGCAGGTGCAAAACGGCTGCGATCACCGCTGCACTTTCTGCATCATTCCCTATGGCCGCGGCCCCTCGCGCTCGGTTCCCGCCGGTGAAGTTGTGGCGCAGATCCGCCGCCTCGTCGAAAACGGCTGCCGCGAGGCGGTGCTCACCGGCGTCGATCTCACCGCCTGGGGCGCCGATCTGCCGGGCGAGCCGCGATTGGGGGCGCTTGTGCGCGCGATCCTTCGGCATCTGCCGCAATTGCCGCGGCTCCGCATTTCCTCGATCGATCCGGTCGAGGTGGATGACGAGCTTTTCCGCGCGCTTGCCGAAGAAGAGCGGCTGATGCCGCATTTGCATCTTTCGCTGCAGGCCGGCGATGACCTTATTCTGAAGCGGATGAAGCGGCGGCATCTGCGCGCCGATGCGATCCGCTTCTGCGCCGAGGCGCGGCGCCGGCGGGCCGATATCGTCTTCGGCGCCGATCTCATCGCCGGTTTTCCGACCGAGACGGAAGCGCAGTTCCAGAATTCGCTCGCGCTCGTCGACGATTGCGGCCTCACCTACCTGCACGTTTTTCCGTTCTCGGCGCGCGAGGGCACGCCCGCGGCACGAATGCCGCAGATCGGCCGCGCAGTCGCGAAGGAACGCGCGCGCCGCCTGCGCGCGAAGGGCGAGACGGCGCTTCGCCGTCACCTGGCGCGTGAAGTCGGCCGGCAACGCAAGGTGCTGGTCGAGCAGGACGGCGGGCACACCGAGCATTACACCGAAGTAAAGCTCGAGCGGCCGTCGACGCCCGGCACGATCCAGGACGCATTCATCACCGGCCATGACGGCCGGCGGCTCTTCGCGGCCTAACGATATGAAAACTTTTCCGCACGAACGCTTTTCCTCGACGATCGCGCTCACGCCCGCCACCGTCAGCGACTTCGCGCGCGCCGCCGGCGACCGCAATCCGCTGCATCACGATGCCGCGCACGCGGCTTCGACGCGATACGGCCGGCTGCTTGCGAGCGGCCCGCAAACCACGGCGCATCTAATGGCGCTCACCGCCTCGCATTTTTCGCAACGCGGCGCCATGGTCGGGCTCGAATTCTGGTTCCGCTTCCGGCGGCCGGTTTTCGCCGACGAGACGATCAAGCTCGAATGGCTGGTCGTGTCGGTGAAGAGGAATGCCCGCCTCGGCGGCGACGTGATCGATCTTCGCGGCCGCATCCGGAACGAAGCCGGCGAAACCGCGGTGGGCGCCAAAGGCCGCGTCCTCGTCACCGAAAAACTCTGAAGATGAGCCCGAACGAAGGGGGGCTTTGGCGGCGTTTTTCGGCGGGTCTCGCGCGCACCGCCTCGCGCCTCGGCGACGGCATTGCGCATCTCGGCCGCCGCCGTCTCGACAAGGCGACGCTGCAGACGCTGGAGGACCTCCTGATCGAAGCCGATCTTGGGGCCGCGACGGCGGAAAAAATCGTCGCCGCGGTCGGCAAAGCGCGGCCCGGCCACGAGCTCGACGAGAACGAGATCAAGTCGCTGGTCGCGCACGAAATCGAAACGATTCTGGCGCCGGCCGAAAAGCCTTTCGCCGTCGACCCCGCGAAGGCGCCCTTCATCGTGCTCGGCGTCGGCGTCAACGGCTCCGGCAAGACGACGACGCTCGGCAAGCTCGCGGCCAAGCTGCAGGCGAGCGGCGATCGCGTCATCCTCGCCGCCGCCGATACCTTTCGCGCCGCCGCGATCGAGCAGCTGGTGCTGTGGGGTGAACGCGTGAACGCCCCGGTCGTCGCCAAGGCGCCCGGCGCCGATCCCGCTGGCATTGCCTTCGAGGCGATCGAGCGCGCCCGCGCCGAAAAGATCGGCGTTCTCCTGATCGACACCGCCGGCCGCCTGCAGAACAAATCGGCGCTGATGGACGAGCTTTCGAAGATCAACCGGGTAATGAAGAAGCTCGACGAGACCGCGCCGCATGCGGTGCTCCTCGTGCTCGACGCCACCGTCGGCCAAAACGCGATCTCGCAAGTGGACGCCTTTGCCAGGACCGCAGGGGTCACCGGCATCGTGCTCACCAAGCTCGACGGCACCGCCAAGGGCGGCATCCTCGTCGCGATCGCCGACCGCTTCGGCCTGCCCGTGCATTTCGTCGGTGTGGGCGAGGCCGTCGACGACCTCGCACCGTTCGATGCCCGTGCTTTCGCCCGTGCGATCGTCGGCCTCGACGAATCCGCGCCCTCTTGATCCGCGCGCACGCAACAGGCATCAAGGCGACATGAACGAACCCCCGCCGCCGCCCGCCAGGCTGAACCCGCTTGCGAAGCTCGCGCTCGACTTCGGGCCGCTCATTCTTTTCTTCTTCGCCAACAGCTATCGCGGCATTTTCTTCGCCACCGCCGCCTTCATGGTGGCGGTCCTGGCGGCGCTCGCGCTTCAATACGTCCTTATCCGCCGTATTCCGATCGTTCCCTTGGTGACGGCCGCAATCGTTCTCGTCTTCGGCGGGCTGACGCTCTGGCTGCAGAACGAGACCTTCATCAAGGTGAAGCCGACGATCATCTACTTGATGTTCTCGGCGATCCTGTTCATCGGCCTTTTCACCGGCCGGCCGCTCTTCGAGCTCGTGCTCGACGGAGCCTTTCATCTCACCGAAGAGGGCTGGAAGAAGCTCACGCTCCGCTGGGCGATTTTTTTCCTCGCGCTCGCGATCCTGAACGAAATCGTGTGGCGCTCGGTCTCGACCGACACCTGGGTTGCCTTCAAGACATTCGGCTTCGTGCCGCTGACCATCCTCTTCGCGCTCGCGCAAACGCCGGTGTTTCTCCGCCACGCGGCGAAGGCGCCGGAGTCATGATTCGCCGAGCGCCTTTTGGATCTCGCGCTCGAGCTGAGGCAGCGTCTCGTCCGTGATCGGACCCACGAGCTTGTAGGCGATCCGCCCGTTGCGGCCGATGAGAAACGTCTCCGGCACCCCGTAGACGCCCCATTCGATCGCCGAGCGCCCGTCGGGATCGACGCCCACGGCCGCGAACGGATTGCCGTGGCGCCCCAAGAAGCGCCGCGCGTTTTCGCTGGCGTCCTTGTAGTTGATGCCCACGAGCAGCGTTCGCCCGTCCGCCGCGAGCCGCATCAGTTGCGGATGTTCCGACAGGCACGGCACGCACCACGACGCCCATACGTTCACGATCGTGACCTGTCCTTTGAATTGCGCCGGATCGAGACCCGGCACCGGCTTGCCGTCCCGCAGCAAACCATCGAGCGCGGCGAGCGAAAGCGCGGGCGCGGGCTTCCCGATCAGCGCCGAAGGCAATCGCGACGGATCGCCGCTTCCGAGGTGGAAAAAGAGGAACCCCGCGAGCGCGAGAAGGCGGAAAAACAGGAGCCCCGCGAGCGCGAGAAAAAAGAGGAGCGGCAGCGCGACCAGGAAGCGCCGCGAAGTCGGGGCAGGCTCCGGCGTGATCGTCACGGTCAGCGGTCCGAGCGCCTTTTGGCGCCGCGCGCCTCGAGTTCGGCGATCGCGCGCGCGAGCGCGCGATAATCGGCGGCGACCCAAAGCACGAGCGCGCCGACGATGATCGCCGCCGCCGCATAGGCGGCGACGATGAAAGCGGCGTGCGGACCGAGATCCATCGCTACCCTGCCTCGGCCGTCGCCGCCGCGAGAATGCCGAGCGTGCGCAACCGGCGGCGCAGGATTTCATTGCGCATGGCGGCAAGCTGCAAGGCGAAGAAGAGCGCGGCAAAGCCCGCGGCTGAAATCAGAAGCGGCGTCAACAGCGAGGGATGGATGGTCGGCCCATCGAGCCTGAAAACGGAAGCGCCCTGATGCAGCGACGACCACCAATCGACCGAGAACTTCACGATCGGCACGTTGATGAAGCCGACCAAGGTGAGGATCGCCGCCGCCTTGCCGGCGCGGCCGGGATCGTCGATCGCGCCCCACACCGCGATCACGCCGAGATAGAGGAGAAACAGCACAAGCACCGACGTGAGCCGCGGATCCCACACCCAATAGGCGCCCCACATCGGACGGCCCCAGAGCGCGCCGGTCACGAGGCAAAGGAGGCAAAACGCTGCTCCAATGGGAGCGGCCGCCTTCGCCGCGACATCGGCGAGCGGATGCCGCCACACCAGCGTGCCGAGCGAAGCGACCGCCATCAGCGTATAGGCGAAAAGCGCGATCCAGGCCGACGGCACGTGAATGTACATGACCCGCACCATCTCGCCCTGCTGGTAGTCGGGCGGCGCGCGAAAGCCGAGCCCGAGCCCGAGCCCGATCAAGGCAAGCGCGAGCACGGCGAGCGCAGGAATCAAGACGCGCGCGAGTTGAAGAAACCGGTGCGGATTGGCGAGTTCGTAAAACGGCATGGGTTCTGATTATCGGGCCGCGATCGCGTCCGCAATGCGGCGGTGGCACACGTTTCTATTCGCGGGCATGACGGAGGGCGGCGGCCGCCGCGACCGGGCCCAACACCAGGAAGAAGAGCGAGATTGCGCACAACAGGCGAAACGGCGCGCCAAAGGGGATTTCGTTGGTGACCGCGGCATCGGTAGCCGCAACCCCGAAAATCAGAAGCGGGATCGCGAGCGGCAGCACCAGCACCGCCACCAACATCCCGCTTCGAGGGAGTGTCGCCGCGAGCGCCCCGCCGATAAGGCCGATCAAGGTGACGGCTGGCGTGCCGGCGAGGAGCGTGATCGTGACGGCGGCGAGCGCCGGCGGCTCGATCCCGAGCATGAGGCCGAGAACCGGCGTCATCACGACGAGCGGAAGCCCGGTCGCAATCCAATGCGCGAGCGCCTTGGTGGCGGCGATCAGCGCGAGCGGCACCGGCGCGAGCAGCAACAAATCAAGGCTTCCATCTTCATGGTCGGAAGCGAAGATGCGCTCCAGCCCCAAAAGGCTCGCGAGCAACGCTCCGATCCACAGCACGGCGGCGCCGATCCGTTTCAGCAAGGGAAGATCGGGGCCGATGGCGAACGGCACGATGGTCACCAGCGCGAGAAAGAAAATCACGCCGATGCCGGCGCCGCCGCCCGCGCGCAGCGCGAGCTTGAGGTCGCGCTTCAGAATCGCGGCAAGCGCCCGGCTCAATGTCCGTCTCCGAGCGAAATCGCGCGGGCACCGGGAAGATCGAGGTTGAGATGCGTCGCGGCAATCACGATGCCGTCGCGTCCGCGATGCTCCCGCATCAATCGCGCGAGCAGCGCCTGTCCGTTGGTATCGAGCGAACTTGCCGGCTCGTCGAGAAGCCAGATCGGCCGCTCGCTGACCAGGAGCCGTGCCAAGGCCGCGCGCCGCCGCTGCCCCGCCGAAAGCACCGCCGCCGGCAATTCCGCCAGGCCGCCGATCGCCATCCGTTGCAGCGCTGCTTCGACCGTGGCGCCGCCGCCGCCCGAAAGGCCCCGGTAGAAGGCGAGGTTTTCGCCGACCGTGAGCACACCCTTCTGCGCATCGAGGTGGCCGACGAAGTGAACGGCTTCACCCGGCGGGTTTTCCCACCCGGCGAGCGAAATACGGCCGCTGTCCGGCGGCAAAAGCCCCGCGATCGTCCGCAAAAGCGTGGTTTTCCCGCTGCCGTTCGCCCCGCTCACCACGAGAGCCTCGCCCGGTCCGAGCGCGAAGGAAAGGTCCCGGAACAAGCTTCGCCCCCCGCGCATTGAGCCGAGACCTTCCGCCAGCAATCGCATCGGCTCGGACCTTCGATTTCAGCCCAAAAGCGGGCGGGTTTGATCTAACGCCTTCGTCGCGGTGACCGCGCTTTTAAATCGCTATATAAAGCCCGCAACCGCTGGAAAATCCTGGGAACCGCCGTGACCTCGCTCGACAGCTTCAAATGCCGCCGCACCCTGAAGGTGGGCAAGAAATCCTACGACTATTACAGCCTGCCGGTGGCCGAAAAGAACGGCCTCGCGGGCATTGCCAGCCTCCCGTTCTCGATGAAGGTTCTCCTGGAGAATCTCATCCGCCACGAGGACGGCCGCACGGTCAAGAAAGACGACATCAAGGCGATCGCCGAATGGGTGAAGAAGCGCAGGAGCGAGCGCGAAATCGCCTTCCGCCCGGCGCGCGTATTGATGCAGGATTTCACCGGCGTGCCGGCGGTCGTGGACCTTGCCGCCATGCGCGACGCGATGAAGATGCTCGGCGGCGACCCGAACAAGATCAATCCCCTGGTGCCGGTCGACCTCGTCATCGATCACTCGGTGATCGTCGATCATTTCGGCACCCCGCGCGCCTTCAAGCAGAACGTCGAGCTCGAATACAAGCGCAACCTCGAGCGCTATCGCTTTCTCAAATGGGGGCAGCAGGCCTTCAACAATTTCCGCGTGGTGCCGCCGGGCACCGGCATCTGCCACCAGGTCAATCTCGAATATCTGTCGCGGACGGTCTGGTCGCGGCCGGAAAAGGACGCGAACGGCAAGACCATCGAAGTCGCCTATCCCGATACGCTGGTCGGCACCGACAGCCACACCACCATGGTCAACGGTCTTTCGGTGCTCGGCTGGGGCGTCGGCGGCATCGAGGCCGAGGCCGCGATGCTCGGTCAGCCGATCTCGATGGTGGTCCCCGAGGTGGTCGGCTTCCGCCTGAGCGGAAAGCTGAAAGAGGGCGTGACCGCCACCGACCTCGTGCTCACCGTGACGGAAATGCTGCGCAAGCAGGGCGTCGTCGGCAAGTTCGTCGAGTTTTACGGGCCGGGTGTCGGCGCGCTCACGGTCGAAGACCGCGCCACCATCGGCAACATGTCGCCGGAATACGGCGCCACTTGCGGCTTCTTCCCGATCGGCGCGGAAACAATCCAGTATTTGTCCGACACCGGCCGCGACAAGGACCAAGTGGCGCTGGTCGATGCCTACGCGAAAGCGCAAGGACTGTTTCACGCCAAATCCACGCCCGATCCGGTGTTCACCGATACGCTGTCGCTTGATCTTGCGGCCGTCGAGCCTTCGCTCGCCGGTCCCAAGCGGCCGCAGGACCGCGTTCCGCTTTCAAACGTCAAGGCCGGCTTCACCGAGGCGATGGACAAGGAATTCAAGAAAGCCACCGAGCTCGGCCGCCGCTTCAAGGTGACGGGCGAAAAATTCGACCTCGGCCACGGCGACGTGGTGATCGCCGCGATCACCTCCTGCACCAACACCTCGAATCCGAGCGTGATGATCGGCGCCGGGCTTTTGGCGCGCAACGCCATCAAAAAAGGCCTCAAGGTGCAGCCGTGGGTGAAGACTTCGCTTGCGCCCGGCTCGCAGGTGGTCGGCGATTATCTCGCGAAGTCCGGCCTGCAAAAGGATCTCGACAAGCTTGGCTTCAACCTTGTCGGCTTCGGCTGCACCACCTGCATCGGTAATTCCGGGCCGCTGGCGGAGCCGATCTCGAAGACGGTCAACGGTAGCGACCTTGTCGCCGCCGCGGTGCTGTCGGGCAACCGCAATTTCGAAGGCCGCGTCAATCCCGACGTGCGCGCGAACTATCTCGCCTCGCCGCCGCTCGTTGTTGCCTATGCGCTCGCGGGCTCGATGCTGAAGGACCTTACCAAGGAGCCGCTCGGCACCGGCAACGGCGGCAAACCCGTCTACCTCAAGGACATCTGGCCCGATTCGAAGGAAATTGCGCGCTTCGTCCGCCGCACCATCACGAAGAAGCTCTTCCAGAAGAAATATTCCGACGTCTTCAAGGGCGACGCGCACTGGCGTTCGATCAAGGTGGCGAAGAGCGACACCTATCCGTGGGATTCGCAGTCGACCTATGTGCAGAACCCGCCCTACTTCTCCCATATGAGCAAGAAGCCGGCGCCGATCACCGATATCGTGAACGCGCGCGTTCTCGGCCTCTTCCTCGATTCGATCACCACCGACCACATCTCGCCGGCGGGATCGATCAAGGCGGCTTCGCCCGCCGGCAAATATCTGGTCGATCACGGCGTCGAGGTCATCGACTTCAACCAGTACGGCACGCGCCGCGGCAATCACGAGGTGATGATGCGCGGCACCTTCGCCAACATCCGCATCAAGAACCAGATGGTGCCGGGCGTCGAAGGCGGCGTCACCGTCCACTATCCGTCGGGCGAGCGGCTTTCGATCTACGACGCCGCCATGCGCTACAAGCGCGAGCACGTGCCGCTCGTCGTCTTCGCCGGCAAGGAATACGGCACCGGCTCCTCGCGCGACTGGGCGGCGAAAGGCACGACCCTCCTCGGCATCCGCGCGGTGATCGCGCAATCCTTCGAGCGCATTCACCGCTCCAACCTCGTCGGCATGGGCGTCGTTCCGCTCACCTTCGAGGAGGGAACGTCGTGGCAGACGCTGGGCCTGAAGGGCGATGAGGTTGTGACGATCCGCGGCCTCGCGGCAGACTTGAAGCCGCGCCAGAAGTTCACCGCCGAAATCAAATTCGCCAACGGCTCCGTCAAGCAGGTACCGCTCGCCTGCCGCATCGATACGCTGGATGAACTCGACTATTTCAAGAACGGCGGGATCTTGAATTACGTGCTGCGACAGCTCGCGGCCTAACGCGGCGTTCACGAAAAGGGGACGCAATTTCACCGTGAAGTGACTCGCATTCGGGGCGCCAAGGGAGCATTTAGAACGGACCAACACCCGGAACCGCGATGATCACTCCCCGCCGACTGCCCGCTCTTCTTCCGTTGCTCGCGATTCTCGCGACGCCTGCGCTCGCGGCCGAGCCGAAGCCCGTGGTCGAACTGTTCACGAGCCAGGGCTGCTCGTCATGCCCGCCGGCCGACCGCGTGCTCGGCGAGCTTGCGCGGGAAGGCCGCGTGATCGCGCTCAGCCTTCCGGTCGATTATTGGGATTATCTCGGCTGGAAGGACACACTCGCGCAGCACACAAATTCCATGCGCCAGCGCGGCTATGCCAGCGACCGCGGCGGCCGGGTCTACACGCCGCAAGTGGTCGTGAACGGCGCGATGCAGGTGATCGGCAGCGACCGCCCGGCGATCGAGGCCGCCTGCAAGAGCGCCGCCGCGAAGCCTGCGGTACCCGTGACCCTTGCCCGCAACGGCAGCAACCTCGAGGTCGATATCGGCGCCGGAGACGGCGCGCCGGCTTCGGTGTGGCTGCTGACCGTGACACGGGCCACGCCGGTTGAAATCGGCCGCGGCGAAAATCACGGCCGCACCATCACCTATTCCAACGTGGTCCGTTCCTGGCAGCGCGTGGCCGAATGGAACGGCACGCCGATGAAGAGCTCGGTGCCGTTCTCGGATCTCAATGACAAGGATGCCGACGCGGTCGTGGTTCTCGTGCAGCCCGGCTCGATCGAAACTCCCGGCCCCGTGCGCGGCGCGTCGATGCTCGAGCTGCGCTAAAATAAAAATTCAGCCGCTGAAAACAAAAAACGGGCCGGTGTAAACCGGCCCGAAGCGCGTTGGGGGATTGAACCGTACGCGGAACTGATTGGGTCGGCCCATAGAAGCCCGGGGGGCTGGGGGGCTGGGAATTGACCGGCGCTTCTACGAGGCCGACCCGGAGGCTACGAGGCGCCTGTTTTACCGCTTGCTTTGGCGTGGCCGGGGCCGAAATCAGGCGATATTATGATTTTCTTAACGGCCGCGTGAGGCTTGCGCGGTACGCAGCCCGGCGCGAACATGAGCGCGACCACGGGTCACAGGTATACCAGGAGGCGCGATGGGCGATCTCGAGCCGATAGCGTTTCCGGGAGGCAAAAGTTCCAGGTCTCCCGGTTCGAAAGTGACGTTTGACCGGCGCGAGCTCATGCGCATCCTCGAACTCTATGGCCGCAAGGTCGCGGCCGGCGAATGGCGCGATTACGCCATTGCCTTCCTCAAGGACCGCGCCGTGTTCTCAGTGTTCCGGCGCTCCTCCGAACTGCCGCTCTACCGCATCGAAAAAAACATGGCGCTGGCGCGCCGCCAGGGCGCCTATGCGGTGGTGGCTGCATCGGGCCTTGTGTTGAAGCGCGGCCATGACCTTGGCCGCGTCTTGCGCGCGATCGATCCTCTGCGCGTCGTCAATTAGATTTGCAGCGCGTTCGAATCAAAAGGCCCCGGCAAAAGCCCGGGGCCTTTTCTTCTTTTGTGAGCGGCGCGCTTCGTTAGTTGCGGCGGCCGAAGAGCTGCAACAGCATCATGAAGAGGTTGATGAAGTCGAGATAAAGCGCAAGCGCGCCCATCACCGCTTTGCGGCCGGCGACCACTTCGTCATCAGCCTCGAAATACATCTCCTTGATGCGCTGCGTATCCCAGGCGGTGAGACCCGCGAACACCAGGACGCCCACGATCGAAACCACGAATTGCAGTCCCGAGGACTGCAAGAAGAGGTTCACGAGCGAGGCGATGATGACGCCGAAGAGGCCCATCACCAGGAACGCGCCGAAGGGAGAAAGATCCCGCTGCGTCGTGTAGCCGTAGAGGCTGAGTGCTCCGAACGCGGCCGCGGTGACGAAGAAGACCTGGGTGATGCTCTGGCCGGTATAAACCAGGAAAATCACCGACAGCGACAGGCCGACGAGCGCGGCATAGATCCAGAACGTGGTCTGTGCCGCCGCCACACTCATGCTGCTGATGCGGAAACTCAGCAGGAATACGAGCGCGAGCGGCGCGAAAATCACGACCCATTTGAGCGGGCTCGTGTAGATCAGCCGGCCGAAGTCGGTGAGGTGGGCGACGCCGCCGGAGCGGTCGACCGCCAACAGAAACGTGCCGAGTGCCGCGGCACCCGTAATCGCAAGCCCGAGGGCCATGTAATTGTAGACCCTGAGCATGTACGCCCGCAGGCCTTGGTCAACCGCAGCTCCTGTGCGGGCTGCCGGCCCGCCGTAGCGGTTGGCAGGATTGGTGTTGAAGTCGGACATGATGCCTCTGTCTCCCTCTGAAGCGCGTAAAGACGCGAATCCCCTTGGAACGGGATCAATGGCGAATTCTGGTCGCTAATATGGGGACCGCGGATGAGGGCGGCAAGTGAATTTCCCGCAAGGTTCGGGGAACGGTGAAAAAGCGGCTTATAAGCCCCCCAAATCACAGGTTCCGCAGCACCGTGGCGGGTTTCTGCCCGAGCGCCCGCCAGGTGCCGATCAATCCGAAGACGACCGTGAAAAAGACCGACAACCCCGCCGCGATTCCCGCCGCCGAGGGCGTGAAAACGAAGCGGAAATGCATGACTTCTTTCACCACATAGGCCCCGGCCGCGGCGCCCGCGGCCGTCGCGATCACCGCCGTGATCAGGCCCAGGATCGCGTACTCCAGACCATAGGCCAGCACGAGGCGGCCGCGGGTCGCCCCCAGCGTTTTCAGAATCACCGCGTCATAGACGCGCGTGTGATGACCGGCGGCGAGCGCGCCGGCGAGCACCAGAATGCTCGCGATCAGCGTGATGGCGGCCGCGCCACGCACGGCTTTTGCAAGGTCAGCAACGATCGAGTTGATCGCGTCCAGCGCTTCCTTCACGCGCACGCTCGTCACGGCCGGAAAAGCGGATGTCAGTTCCTTGATCAGCTTCAATTCGGTTTCAGGCTTGCCGCCGTCGGCGTAGGTCAGCGTCGCGAGCAAATTATAGGGCGCGCCTTGAAACGTGTTCGGCGGAAACAGCATCACGAAATTGATGCCGAGATTTTCCCAATCGACGCGGCGTAAGTTCGCGATCGAAGCCTCGACGTTGCGGCCGAGCACGTTGACGACGATCTGATCGCCCACTTTCAGTTTCAAAAGATCGGCGATCCGCTGCTCGAACGAGACGACCGGCGGCCCGTCGTAATGCTCCGGCCACCAGGCGCCGCCGACGATCGCCGAGCCTTCCGGCACGTCTTCCGCGAAGGTGATGCCGCGATCCGACTGCAGCACCCAGGCGGCCTCCGGATCGGGCTTGATGTCCTCGACCGGCACGCCCTTCAGGCTGACGATGCGGCCGCGCAGCATCGGCACCTCGTCGAGCCGCGCGTCGGCCGGCGAATGGTCGCGAATGAATGCGTCGAAGCGCTTCGATTCCGCCGAGGTGATGTCGAGAAAAAAGAAACTCGGCGCCTGCTTCGGCAGCGTCGAGGTCAATTGCCGGCGCAAATTTCCCTCGATCAACGCGAGCGTGACGAGGAGCGAGAGCCCAAGGCCGAGCGAGAGTACGACCGAGGGCGTGAGCGCGCCCGGCCGGTATATATTGGAAAGCGCGAGGCGAAGCGTCGTCGATCGCGGCCGCGGCGCGCGGCGCGAAGCCGCCATGATGGCGGCGGCGAGCAGCCGCAGCACCACGAAAACGGCGGCGGAGGCCACCACATAGATGATTGCGATTTTCCGGTCTTCGGCGGCGCCGATCGCAAGCGCTGCAAGCGCCGCAACAGCGATCGCCGTCAACACCACGTAGCGGCGCCGCGGCATTCTGCTTGCGGGCTCGACCGCGTCGCGAAAAAGGGCGGCGACGGCGGCATCGTGGGCGCGTCCAAGCGGCCAGATCACGAAGGCGAGCGTGATCAGCGCGCCGTAGAGAAGCGCAAAAAAAAGCGCCCGCGGCTGCATCGAGGGAATGAACGGCAGCGGCAGCAAATTCCCGAAGCCATAGGAAATCGCAAATGGCAACGCCGCGCCGGCAAGGAGCCCGAGGCCGATGCCCGCGAGCGCAAGCAGGCCGACCTCGGCGAGATAAATCGAGAACACCGTCTCGCCGGTTGCGCCCACCGCCTTGAACGTCGCGATCGTCGCGCTCTTGCGATCGAGATAATACTTGACTGCATTCGCAACCCCGACACCGCCGACAAGGAGCGCCGTGAGCCCGACGAGCGTGAGAAATTCGGAGAAGCGCCGCACGTTGCGCTCAAGCTGCGGCGAGGCATCCGTGCGCGTGCGGATTTCCCATCCGGCGTCAGGAAAGCGTTGCCGCGCCTCGCTCACAAACTCGCGGAGGCCCTGCGCGCTCGCATCGTCGAGTTTCACCCGATAGGTCCAGCGCACGAGGCTGCCCGGCTGCAGCAGATTGCTTGCGCGCAAGGCGCCGCTCGCCACGATCAGGCGCGGACCGAAGCCGATTCCCTGCGCGAGCTTGTCGGGCTCCGACGCGATCGTCCCGGTGATTTCGAAGGTCGCGTCCCCAATCTTGATGCGGTCGCCGATCGCGATACCGAGCCGCGCGAGCAAGGTGGGGTCGGCGATCGCGCCGTAGGCGCCGACGGGCGCCCCGAGCAGGCTCACGAGCCCCTTCGGCGGATCGAGAACGATTTCCCCGCTCAGCGGATAGCTCGCATCGACCGCCTTCAGCTCGACGAGGGTGGCGGCGTTATCGCCCGCGCGCGCCATCGCGCGCATGGTGCTGACGACCCCGACGCGCCCGCGCTCTTCCATGAAATCCATCTCGCCGGCGCTCGCCTCGCGGTGAATGAGCGACAAGGCGACGTCGCCGCCGAGAATCACGCCGCCCTGGCGGGCCAGCGCGTCGGACAAATCGCGCGAAACCGAGCCGACGCCCGCGATCGCCGCGACCCCCAATGCGAGACAAGCAAGAAAAACACCGAAGCCGCGCACGCCGCCGCGCAACTCGCGCGCGGCGAACTTCAGCGCGAGCCCCGGCCGGATGGAAACGAGCGCCGTCACCTGGACCTTGCCGCCGCCGCGGGCGCCGCCGCCGTTTCGTCGATCCGCCCCGAGCGCATATGCACGACACGGCTGCAGCGCTTCACAAGATCGGGGTCGTGCGTGACAAGCACGAGCGTCGATTTGTGCTCCGCGCGCTTGGCGAACAAAAGATCCATGATTTCCTTACCCGTCGTGTCGTCGAGATTTCCCGTCGGCTCGTCGGCGATCAGCAACGCCGGCATCGGCGCAAGCGCGCGGGCAAGCGCCACCCGCTGCTGCTCGCCGCCTGAAAGTTGCGCCGGATAATGGCCGAAGCGATCGCCGAGACCGACGCTTTCGAGCTCAAGGCGCGCGCGCGCGAGCGCATCGCTGCGGCCGGCGAGTTCGAGCGGCACCGCGACGTTTTCGAGCGCGGTCATGGTGGGAATGAGATGAAAGGACTGAAATACGATCCCCATGGTACGGCCGCGGAAGCGCGCGAGCGCATCCTCGTCGAGCCCGCCCAATTCCTTGCCGGCAATTCGCACGCGGCCCGCATCCGGCCGCTCAAGGCCGGCCATGACCATCAACAGCGTCGACTTCCCGGAGCCCGACGGGCCGATGAGCCCCACCGCCTCGCCGGCGGAAATTTGAAGCGAAACCTGCTTGAGGATATGAACGCGCGCTCTACCTGTACCGAGCGATAAATCCACGCCGTCGATGGCGACGGCAACGGGCTCCTGACGCGGGGGTTTAAGGGACAAGTCCATGCGAAACTTCGGTTCCACGTTCCTTTACGCTGCGCAGCGCTCGGCCAAAAATGGGGCGCCGTCGCGGCAGCGGCGGCTCTTCCTAGCATCGCTCGCGGTCTTGTGCGCGGCCGCGTGTTTCCTGCAAGGGCCGCAAGCCCTCGCCGATCCGGTCAGGATCGTGGCCTTTGGCGACAGCCTGACCGCGGGCTACGGCCTCGCGCCGCAGGACGCCTTTCCCAACAAGCTCGCCGCCGTGCTGCGGGCAAAAGGATATGACGTCACGATCGCCAATGCCGGCGTCTCCGGTGATACGACTTCGGCCGCGCTTTCGCGGCTTGACTGGTCGGTGCCCGCGGGCACTGAGGCCGTGATCCTCGAATTTGGCGCCAACGACGCGTTCCGGGGCGTGGCGCCGGCGATCGTCAGTCAAAATCTCGATGAGATCATCCGCCGCCTAAAAGCCCGCAACGTCGAGGTCCTGCTCGCCGGCATGTATGCGCCGCGCAATCTCGGCACCGATTACTATTCCGCCTTCGACGCGATCTATCCGGCGCTCGCGAAGAAATACGGACTGATCCTCGTCCCGTTCTTTCTCAAGGGGGTCGCGGGCGTCCCCGACCTCAATCAGGCCGACGGCATCCATCCGACCGCCGCCGGCACAGACGTGGTCGTGAAGGTGATGTTGCCGTCCGCCGAGGCATTGATTCAGCGGGTGCGAGGGCGCAAAGCTTCCTGAATGCCGCGAATCTTTACCGGCGTTGAAATCCCCGCAGAGGTGGCACAGGCGCTCGCCATCCTGCGCGGCGGGCTGCCGGGGGCGCGCTGGGTCGATCCCGCGAACTATCACCTCACGCTTCGTTTCATCGGCGACGTGGATGGGGCGGTCGCGCGCGACGTGATGCAGATACTCGGCCGCGTGGAACGGCGGCCGTTCGAAATCGCGGTCAACGGCGTGGATCAGTTCGGCGGCAAGAAGCCCCGCGCGATCATCGCTTCCGTCGCGGTGAACGGCGCGCTCACCGAATTGCAGGCCGAGCACGAACGAATTCTGCAACGCATGGGACTTGAGCCCGAGCAGCGCAAGTTCACGCCGCACGTGACGCTGGCGCGGCTCCGCGATTCCTCAAGCCGCGAGGTCGCCGACTATCTCTCCATTCGCGGCGCCTTCAAAACTCCGCCTTTTCCGATTACGCGCTTCGTCCTGTTTTCTTCGCGCGCGTCCATCGGCGGCGGCCCTTATGTGGTGGAGGCCGCCTACCCGCTGCGGTGAGCGAAGGACTTGCGGAGGCGCCGGGAAAAGACCATCTCACGGCGTGCGATTGGGAGGCGAGAATGGCGTTCTCGACGACCGAAAATATCCGGGCCGCGGCCGACGAAGCGCGCGTGCGCGCCGGCTTCTGGACGAAGATCAGGGCCGTCGCCGCGCACATCCCCTTCGCCGAGGATGCGCTCGCGGCCTACTATTGCGCCTTCGACCGGGAAACGCCGCTGCATGTGCGCGCGACGCTATGGGCGGCGCTGGCCTATTTCATCATGCCGTTCGATGTGATTCCCGACTACCTGCCGCTGATCGGTTTCACCGACGATGCCGCGGTCCTCGCGACGGCGCTGCGGCTGGTGGCCGCCCACATGCAGCCCGAGCATCGCGAGGCCGCGCGGCGCGCGCTCAAGAAACTCGTCGCCGACTAAACCTTCGGCTTCAACAGCACCTTGCCCTTGATCTTGCGCGCGCCGATGGCGGCGAACGCCTCGCCCGCGCGCTCGAACGGATAAACCGCGTCGACATGCGCCGACAGGCGCCCCGCATTGACCCAGTCGAGCACGTCCTTGATCTGCGCGCGCAACCGCTCGGGATGCCGGCGGATGAATTCGCCCCAGAACACGCCGACGATTTCGCAGCCTTTCAGGAGCGCGAGGTTGAGCGGGATTTTCGGAATCTCGCCGGCGGCAAAACCGATGACGAGGTAGCGCCCCTCCCACGCGGTCGACCGCAAGGCGGGTTCCGCGTAAGGCCCGCCGACCGGATCATAGACAACGTCGGCGCCCTTGCCGCCGGTCAGTTCGCGCAGGCGTTCCTTCAGGTCTTCCTTGGAATAATCGATGACGTCGTCAGCACCGTGCTGGCGGCAGAATTCGAGCTTGTCCGCCGATGAAGCGCAGGCGATCACCCGCGCCCCGAGAATCTTGCCAAGCTCGATCGCCGCTAACCCCGTGCCGCCCGCCGCCCCCAGCACCGCGAGCGTCTCGCCCGGCTTGATCTTGGCGCGGTCGGCGAGCGCATGGATCGTGGTCCCATAGGTGACGAAGAGCCCGGCGGCGCGGTCGAGATCGAGGGAGGGCGGCACGAGCACCAGCCGCTCGGTCGAAACCGCGAGCTTCTCGCGCGCGGCCCCAAAGCCCAAATGCCCGCAGACCTTGTCGCCGACCTTGAACCCGGTGACCCCCGGACCCACCGCCGACACGGTGCCGGAAAATTCGGCAGCCGGTGAGAACGGGAAGTCGGGCTTATACTGGTACTTTCCGGCGATGATGAGCGTGTCGAAAAAGTTGAGCGCGGCTGCGGCAATATCGACCACCGCTTCGCCTTTCGCCGGAACCGGATCCGGCAAATCGGCAAGTTCAAGCGCTTCGGGCGGGCCGGCGCGCCGGCAAAGGACGGCTTTCATGGAAATGGCCTTGCGGAAGGAGCGGAGATCGCGGACGTTTTTGCGCCATTTTTTCGGCGGCGTCCATGGCTAGTGATCCGAACCCGAAGTCCGCGATCGCGCTTGCTGCGCCGTATGGCGAACTTCGGGTTCGGGGCACTAGGCATGACGCCCCGCGCTCGCTATTTTTCGTTCACACGAGGGCGACTTGTTCGCGATCTAGAACGCGGCTCCAGCCTGGGATATCGCCATGACCACTCGTCCGTTTTTCACTTGCCTTGCCGCAAGCCTTTTCGTCATCAGCCTGCCCTTCGCAGGGCTCGCGCAGACAACGACGCAACCTTCCCAGACGCCGGCGAAGAAAGACACCAAACAGGCGGCGAAGCCGAAAGATGCGCCGCCGACCCAACCAGGCACCGCGGCCGCGCCCTCGCTCATCGCGCAATACGGCGATTGGGGCGTCTATGTGAGCCAGACGCCGAAGACCAAGGTCTGCTACGCCCTTTCGCAGCCCAAGGAACGCCAGCCCGCGGGCTTGAAGCGCGATCCCGGTTACTTCTTCATCAGCACGCGGCCAGGCGAAAGCGTCAAGAATGAAGTGAGCTTCGTCGTCGGCTTCACGACCAAGGAAAACACGGATGCGACGATCGATATCGGCGGCGCCGCATTTTCGTTCTTCACCAAGCACGACGGTGCCTGGCTGAAAAACGCCGCTGAAGAAACGCAGTTGGTCGAGGCCCTGCGCAATGGACACGATTTGACGGTCAAGAGCACCTCGCAGCGCGGGAATGCGACCAACGACCGCTATTCGCTGTCCGGGCTGCCGCAGGCGCTCGACCGCGTTGCCCAGGAATGTCAGTAGAAACGCAGGCGAGTTCGGCCGCGGACCCGATTGCCGCCCCGCTCCCCGCAAAGCGATCGCTCGCAGGGCTTGACCGTACGGCGCTTGCGGACGCGCTCGCCGCGATCGGCGTGCCCGCATCCGAATTGCGCATGCGTGTCTCGCAGCTCTGGCATTGGATTTATTTCCGCGGCGCGCGCGACTTCTCGGAGATGACCAGCGTCTCGAAGACGCTGCGAAAAACCCTTGACGAGAACTACACGCTCGCGCGGCCGGAAGTCGTGGTGGAGCAGGTTTCCGGCGACGGCACGCGCAAGTGGCTCTTGCGCGTCGCGGCGGAGCATGCGGGCGAACGGCCGCATGAAATCGAAACCGTCTACATTCCGGAAGCCGATCGCGGCACGCTCTGCGTCTCCTCGCAGATCGGCTGCACGCTCACCTGCACCTTTTGCCACACCGGCACGCAACGGCTGGTGCGCAATCTTTCGGCGGCCGAAATCGCGGGCCAGGTGCTGGTTGCGCGCGACCGGCTCGGCGAATGGCCCGAGGCCGCGCGCCCCGACGACGCGATCCTTCCCGACGGCGCCCGCGCGATTTCCAACATCGTGTTCATGGGCATGGGCGAGCCGCTCTACAATTTCGACAACGTCAAGACCGCGATCGATACGATCGCCGACGGCGAGGGACTTTCGATCGGCAAGCGCCGGATTACGGTTTCGACTTCCGGCGTCGTGCCGGTGATCGAGCCCTTGGGCCGCGAGGCGGGTACCATGCTCGCGGTTTCGCTGCACGCGGTGCGCGACGCACTGCGCGATGAGCTCGTGCCGCTCAACAAGAAATATCCGATCGCCGAATTACTCGAAGCTTGCCGGAACTATCCCGGCGTCTCCAACGCCAAGCGTATTACCTTCGAATATGTGATGCTGAAGGGCGTCAACGACACGCCCGCCGACGCCAAGGCGCTGGTGAAATTACTCAAGGGAATTCCGGCCAAGATCAACCTGATCCCGTTCAACCCGTGGCCGGGCACAAAATACGAATGCTCCGATTGGGACGCCATCGAGCGATTCTCTGAGATCGTGTTCAGCGCCGGTTATGCAAGCCCCGTGCGCACGCCGCGCGGCCGCGACATTCTCGCCGCCTGCGGGCAACTGAAATCGGAAACGCAAAAGCTGAGCGCGCGCGAACGCATGGCATTGCGCGCCATGGCCATGACGGATTGAGCATGGCGCTCTTCATCCGCTTCTTCGTCGTCATTTTCGGCCTCTTCTTCGCAGCACTCGCGGCCGGCGCCGTGCTCGTATTCGCGACACTTCCTCCGGACACGTTCGACGCGCCTTTCGACAGGGTCGATTGGCTCATTCTGTGGGGTTCGATCCTGACATCGGCGGCGATCGTCTCGGCCATCGCCTTTGTGCCGGCGGTGGTGGTGATTCTGATCGCCGAAGCGTTGGCGTTTCGCTCGCTCTTCTTTTATGCGCTTGCCGGCGGCATCGGCGGCTTGGCGTACGGATTGACATTCCCCGCCGCCGCGGTCGCGAACACGCTCGACCGTACGACCGAGATCACGCTCGCCGCCGGCGCCGCCGCTGGCATCGCCTATTGGTTGGTGGCCGGCCGCACAGCCGGGCTATGGCGCGGGAATTCCGTTCAATCCGCTGATTATATTTGAGCGGCCGCGGCCGGGTTAGTGTTTCCTCGCCCAGGCCAGCGCCTGTTCGAGCCGGTCGTTGCCCCAGAAGAGTTCGCCGTCCGCGGTGACGAAATTCGGCGCGCCGAAAATGTCGAGCTTCGCCGCCTCTTCCGTATTCGCGCGCAGCTTGTCCTTGACCGCCGGCTCGCCGCCCTTGGCGATCACCGCCGCCGCATCAAAGCCGAGCTTCTTCAGGACCTCGCCGATGGTCGCGGCATCGGCGATGTCCTTTCCTTCGTTGAACTCCGCCTGATAGATCGCGCGCGTGAAATCCGGCCGCGCCGCGTCGTCGAGCGCAAGCGCAACCCGCGATGCCCCCAGCGGATGCGCGGGGAAGGTCTTCGGCGGCACAAATTCCGGAAGCTTCAGGAGTTCGGACCAGCGCGCCATGTCGCGCCACATATACTTGCCCTTCAACGGATAGATGTTGAAGGGCGAAGTCTCCATTCCCTGCGCCTTGAAAATCGGCCCGAGCAAAAACGGCCGCCAGCGCACCTCGACGCCCGCTTCCTTCGCCAAGGGCGCGATGCGCATGGCGGCGAGATACGAATAGGTGGAAGCAAACTCGTACCAGAAATCGAGGCGTGGCATGGGCCCACCATGCCACGCTGTCATATATACCGGAAGCCGTCTTTTCATGGCCGACCGCGTCGGCTAGAGCTTTCCGCGTTTCCAGAGCATGATCCCGAAAAGTGGAAACCGGTTTTCGGGAAGGATCATGCTCCAGCAAAAGGGTTATCCATGTCGCGCCGCGGCCTGCTCGTTGCGCTCGCCTTCGCGGCGGTGATCGGCCTCCTGTTCGGTTTCTTTCCTGAGCTCGACCTCAAGATTTCGGGTCTCTTCTACGATCCCGCGGCCGGAAAATTCCCGCTCGGCGCGAGTCCTGTCCTTAGAAACGTGCGCGACGCGGCCGTCTGGATTCAAGTGATCCTCGCCGCGCCCGCGGTGATCGCGCTGGCGATGCGGTTCGTGGCGCCGCGTGCAAAACCATGGATGTCCGCGCGCGCCGCGATCTTCGTCATCGCCACCCTCGCGCTTGCGCCGGGGCTTTTGGTCAACGGCATCCTCAAGAGCTACTGGGACCGCCCCCGGCCCGCCGCCGTCACCGAGTTCGGTGGCAGCGAACGCTTCGTGGCCTGGTGGGATCCGCGCGGCCAATGCGTGAAAAATTGCTCGTTCGTTTCCGGTGAAACGTCGAGCGCCTTCTGGACGCTCGCGCCCGCGGCGCTGGCGCCGGCGCCGTGGCGGCTCTTTGCCTACGCCTCGGCCGTCGCTTTCGGCGCCGGGATGGGCATCGTGCGTCTGGTGATGGGCGGGCATTTCTTCACTGACGTCGTGTTTGCGGGCCTCTTTACCTTCATGATCATCGTGCTCATGCACGCTGTGATCTTTCAGCCAAAGGCGCGCGATTCCGAACCGAAGACCGAGGCCGCATCCAAGCCCGCCGCATGAACGCCGCTCCCATGATGTCCGCTCGCGAGATGCGCGCGCCCGCTTTCGCGCTTTGCGCCGGGATCGTCGCCTTGGTGACGCTCGTGCGCCTGATCGGGCTGCACACCTCGGTCGTCGATCTCTATTTCGACGAATCGCAATACTGGTCCTGGTCGCAGTCGCCTGCCTTCGGCTATTTCTCCAAGCCTCCTCTGATTGCCTGGGTCATCGCGGCGGCCGAACGCGCATGCGGAAGCGGCGAGGCGTGCATTCGCGCGCCGTCGCCGATTTTCTATTTCGGGACGAGCCTTCTTGTTTATGCCCTCGCCAACAAGCTCTATGGCCGGCGCGTCGCCTTCTGGGCGGCGCTGACGTTCGTCTTCACCACCGGCGTTGACTTCTCCGCGCGCATTATTTCGACCGATGTGCCGCTGTTATTTTTCTGGACGCTCGCGCTCTTTGCCTACGTCAAGCTCCTGCAGGAAGCCGATCTCCGCTGGGGGATCGTCCTCGGCCTCGCGCTCGGCTTCGGGCTGCTCGCCAAATACATGATGGGCTTCTTCGTGCTGAGCGCCGTCATCGCCGCCTTTTTCGATCGCGCCGCGCGCGACTTCCTGAAAACGCCGGCCTTCTTTGCCGCGCTCGCGATCGGCATCCTGATGATCATCCCCAATCTCGTGTGGAACATCGACAACGGCTTCGCCACCTTCCGGCACACGGGCGACAACATCCGCGGCTCGGGGGCGGTTTTCAGCCCGCTCGAAGGCATCACTTTTCTCGGATCGCAGTTCGCCGTGTTTGGCCCGATCACCTTCGGATTTCTGATCGCGATCATGCTGCGTCCCGGCAAATTCGCGCTCGTGCGTGAAGACCGGCTGATGCTCGCCTTTTCGGTTCCGGTTCTTGCGATCGTAACCGCGCTCAGCTTCATCACCCGCGCGCACGCGAATTGGGCGGCGACGACCGTGATCACCGGCATCGTTGTCGTGGTGGCGGTGCTCGTTCGCCTCGAGGCGTGGCGTTGGCTGAAGCTTGGCCTCGGCCTCGGCATCCTGGTGCAAGGCCTCTTGCTCGTCGGCGACCACTTCGCCGACCGCCTGAGTATTCC
>Ga0070734_10001079_pt1 | contig 43660 bp, 31 predicted proteins | sample Coa_R1_8_FD_66444 | JGI IMG/M metagenome (GOLD analysis project Ga0070734, IMG submission 66444) | Surface soil microbial communities from Centralia Pennsylvania, which are recovering from an underground coalmine fire - Coalmine... | ecosystem: Environmental > Terrestrial > Soil > Unclassified ...
TCACCCATGCGATCGCGATGCCAACTAGCTGGTTCAGTACCTGATGAGCATTGCCGTCGATTAAGCCGGACGGGAGCGTGTTGCCTTGCGCGTCTTTGAAGATCGGGTTGACTGCACTCACGGCGAAAACTCCGGTGAGAACCGCTCCTAACGTGCCTCCCGCCCCATGAACACCGAATGCGTCGAGGGAATCGTCGTAGCCGAACTTCGCCTTCACAACCGCGACCATGAAATAGCAAAAGACGCCGGCGATGAGTCCAATAAGGAGAGCGGGCATAGGCTTTACGAAACCAGCGGCCGGAGTGATGGCGACAAGCCCGGCAACCGCGCCGGAGATTCCCCCGAGCACGCTTGCCTTGCCATTGCGGAACCACTCGGCGGCGGCCCATCCAATTGCTGCGGCGGCAGCGCCAAAATGTGTTGCCACGAAAGCACTGGTTGCCAAGCTGCCGGCTGCCAGAGCGCTACCAGCGTTGAAGCCGAACCAACCGACCCAGAGCAAACATGCACCGATAAAGCTCAAGACCACGCTGTGAGGTGGCATCGGTTGCTTGGGATATCCAAGGCGCTTGCCAAGATACAAGGCGCAAACTAGAGCGGAAACTCCCGAGGTAACGTGTACGACGGTCCCACCTGCAAAATCGAGCGTTGGGAACCTGCCCCCGAGCGAGGCATTCAACAAACCGCCCTTACCCCAGACCATGTGCGCCATCGGGTCGTAAACGATGATCGACCAGAGCACCATGAACACCAGCATGGCGCTGAACTTCATGCGTTCGGCGAAAGCTCCGGCGATCAGCCCCGGCGTAATGATGGCGAACATCAGCTGATAGACCATGAAAGTCTGCGCGGGAATCGTCGGGGCGTAGTCGGCGTCAGGAGCGGCACCGACGCCATTGAGAAACACGTTGTGCAAGCCCCCGATAAAACTATTTCCGGCGCCAAACGACAGGCTGTAGCTGAAGAGTGCCCAGAGCACTGTAATGACGGCCATCAGAGCGAAGCTTTGCATCATGGTGCCGAGGACGTTCTTCTTTCGCACCAGTCCGCAATAGAAGAGGGCCAGTCCGGGCCCCGTCATCATCAACACCAGAGCGGAACTGGTAAGCATCCACGCGTTGTCGGCAGAGCCTTGGGCAGCCGCGGCCTGCTGCTCCAACTTGGCGAGGCGCGCATTCGTATCGGTGGACAGACTGGGCGCTGCAGAGGTTTGGGCGCAAAGAACCTGCGCAAAGGCGAGGATCAGGATTGGCGTTACCAGCCAGGCGATCCGCCCTTTTCGATTGAGCACTGAGGAATGTTCTCCTGGAGTGAATTCGATCTGCCACACTACTCCAACGACGCCTCAATGTACCGTCCGCAGAGTCTTCCCGGAAATCGAAACTATTTATCGTGCCTATCAGGTTTTGTTATTGAATTTGGCGGTGGGGCTACTTAGAACTTGAACTGCACGTCCACTTGCATCCGGCGCGGCGGATTAGCGGCTACGGGTTTGCCAAACAGTGGGGACGATACTGTTCCGATGTAGGTAACGTAGTTGGGATGGTTCAGAACATTGAAAGAGTTCAACGAAACGGAGAGGATCTTCGCCTCCTTCTTGTCTTTGGAAAGCGGAAAGTCATGGGACATATTGAGATCAAGGTCGATGAGTCCCGGACCAGCCATGGTGTTACGAAGAACTCCCACGGGGCGGTCGTTGAGAATGCCGTCATGGTTGTCGTCGCCGCCAGTTGTGATATCCACCGGTTTGCCAGAATACAAAGAAAGAGCCACCCCAGCCGTGAAGAACCTTGTCGGCTGACTCGTCGCGAGCAGATCAAACTTATGCAGGCGGTCGTTGTCAGAGCGTCCCCAATCCGCGGCCGCGTTGTAGCTGTCGGCCGGGAAGAAAGTGATGCCACTGGTGTTGTTGTCGGTGCGGCTGAGGGTGTACTGAATTTGCCCGGAGAAGTAGCGGTTCACCTTCCCGCGAAACGTTAATTCCATCGCATTACCCTTCAAATAGCCTTCAGACTGCATATCTCGAACTTGTCCGAGTGCGGGATTGGGGCACGCCAAATTGCCGTTGACAGGTGCATTGGCATCGATGGAGCGAAACAATCCGATCCCGCGGTTCCCGATGTAAACGGCGCTGAAGGTGCTCTTCTGCGTGATCTGACGCTCCATTCCAATGCTGTATTGCAAGCTGAAAGGAATATGCGCTCGAGGGTCGAGTACGACAACACTTGTAGGAACTCCCGCGAGATCGATCGGCTGGATAGGGTAGTGCGCTGGAGAATCCACGATGAAGCGCAGAAGAGTAACGCCGTTGAAATGGAACAGATCACCGATTGGGCTCGGGCCGGTGCGATCGTAGAACATTCCGGCGCCACCGCGAATGATGGTCTTGCTCTTCGCAGTTGGTGCATAAGCGAAACCGAAGCGCGGCGCAAAGTTGTCCGGATCGTCGTGAAAGTAATTCTGGAAGTAATATCGAACACCCAAATAAACGGACAAGTTCGAACGCAGCCGGACGTCGTCTTCGAAAAATCCGCAGAGCACCCGCTCAAGGAACGCGACGTGCCCATTTCCCGTCTGTAGGAAGTAGGTTGCGGGAATCCCGGCTGAGTAATCGGTCGAGCTGGCGAAGGTATAAGTACCGGCGCGATTCGTGAAATCGTCAAGGCCGCGGCGGCTGATATCAGGGACGTCGATGCCGAAGCTGATCTGATGCTTGCCATTGGCGTACGTGGCGAAATCCGTTCCGTCAAAGTGATACTCGGTGCGGCGGGAATCCGCTTGCGCTCCTCCGGCAGTGAAGAGTCCTGATACCGCGACCTGTGCCGCAGGATCTACGCTGGCCACAGAATTGTCGTAGTGGCCAACCAGGAATCGCAGCTGGTTGAGCCAGTGTGGCGAGAACTGATGGAGATAGCTGACATTGAACTCGTGCTCGAGAAAATGCGTGTTCGTCGCAGCGCTAGGGAGCGTGGTTCCTCCGGCGCCTTGGTTCTCGGAAGAGCGATGCTCGTAGGAATAACCGACCCAGAACTGGTCTCCGTTAGCGAGGTCGTGAAAGATGCGACCAGATCCGAAGAAATGATGCGTCGGGTTTGGAAGCGACTGTGCGATTTGCCCGAAGCCCAACGACTCTGCAGCAGCAATCGCGTTGACGTCCATGATGTCTTGCTGGTCGAGAATGTCTTCGTCCAGCGCAAGCAGGAAGCTGGTACGTTTGCTGTGGCCGACCGGTCCGGTCACAGAGCCCTCGAAATACTCCCGGCGCTCGGGTGGTTTGACGACCGCGAATGCATTGCTCGCATCGAACACAGAATCACGAAACATGAAATTCAGCGAGCCGTGATAATCAGGCGTTCCGCCCTTCGTGATGATTTCCAGACGCGCCCGGCCCGGACGAGAGAATCGGGCCGAATATGGATTGTTGTTGATCCGCACTTCCTGCACGGCTGAGGGTGTAACTCCCGGCCCATTGGCCTCGATTCCGTTCACCACAAGCGTGACACCATTCGTCCCGGTTGCATTGTCATCGAGGAATCGGGACATAGTGGTGATGTAGTCTTGATCGAAGACGGGGATGCGATCGAGCGCATTCCGGTCGATGGAATTGGTGTTCTGATTCACCTGGCTGTCGGTACTCACGAGAGGGACAGCTTCGCCGGTTGCCACCGTCACAGTCTCGGACTGCACCAGAATCTGCATAACGATCCGGACGGGAACTAATCGGCGAGTCGAAATCGAAACTGGGAGTTGCGAATCTCGGAAGCCATCGGCGTGGAAATCCAGAACGTATTTCCCTACGTTGACCTTGTCGAAATGGAACGCACCGAGTGCGTCGCTGCTGGTTTCGCCCAGAGCCTCTTTCCCGCTTCCCAACAGCATTATGCGAGCGTTGGGGATAGCTGCGCCGGAGGGATCCAATACGACTCCCGAGAGCACGTGGCGGTCCGTCGTTTCCCCGACCGAGTCGGGGGACTGGCCCGCATACGCACAAATCGGCAGCGAAATGCTGAGGCCTACGACTGCAATCAAGGATAGGAGGCAGTTACGCTTCAAGGTATATACGCCGGAAGAATGAGTGCTAATCGGGCATTAAAAGCATAGAAGGACTATCTGAAAAGCTCCTGAAAGCTCACCAGGAAGCTACAGGGTTTCAGGTATAGCACATACAGGAGATTTCGGAGACACTCGGCTCAGACCGTTTTCAATCTCAGAAAATAAATCAAATCGCGTGGGTAAAAGGGGACAGTCTGTGTCGACTGATGAGCATAAGGCAAGTACAACGCTTCCAGGGAAAGTCGAACGAGTAATCCAATCCCATCCGAACAGTGGTGAACCGGAAAAGGCTCAAATCGCGGTCGAGGGTGCTGACCATCTCTACCGCGAAATCCGCGTCCCCAATCGCCTGGTAGATGGCGATGGCAAGCAGGTCAAACTCAAACCGGGCGCCGAAGTCGAAGTCACCATTGAGGCAGATCCTGTCGTCACGACCGCAGAGCCTGCCGCAGGCGAGGCCAGTTAACTCTGAGGAGTTGTCCCTCTCTCTTTGTCGAGCGTCCCACTAGCGCTATTTGGTGGAGGCTTTGGGCTGTTCCTTCGGAGCTTCGGGCTTGACGAATTTCGCGTCATCCACCGGAACATTCTGCTGCATCTCGGTGAGCTGAATCGTAAACCTGCCGCTGGGTCTAGCTAGCGTCCAGCGGTATGGGACTTTCACGCCATTCACGTCACGATAATCGGCATAATCGATCTGCGTCGGAAGCCACCCGAGCGCGGTTTCGCCGAAGCGCACCAATCGAATAAGCAATCCGGACTGTTCGTCAAAATACAGCCGGATCGGAGTCTTGTCCTCGCGCTGCCCAACGACGACACGCGTTTGATGGTCGCCGATATTCTCCGTACCCTCAACCTGCAACTTGCTGAACATGTGCTTCAAATCAGTTGCGAGGTGAAGATCGGCATCGATTGCGGCGCCATCCAGATCGCTGCCCTGCATTTCGCGCAGCGGTCTGCCAGGAGCGCCAAGCCATCCTTCTTTTCCGTTAAAGGCGGTAACGCTGTCGCCATCCGGCATGTGGGTCAGCGAGATTCGCTTTTCGGGATCTTTCGCGTAGATATCAATGGGCAGAGACTTGCCACTGAAGTCGATGGAGCCCTTCATCACCCGGCTGCTGACTTTATCGACGGCCGCCGGGCCACCTATTGCCTGAATGTATTTATCAAGCAACTGATCGGCAGTTGGACCAGTGCTCTCTTTGGTCTCTGGCGTTTTCTTATCGGCCTCAGCGCGGTGAGGCTCGCCCATCGGGCCCTTTGGTTCCTCGACCATCACAGCCGGGATCGCGACCGGTCGCACACTGCCACGATGGCAGGAATAGCAGGTTACGGTGCGGTGTCTGTCGAAGTTGTCTGCGTTGATGGCGAACATCATCTCCATCATTTTGCGGGCAGTAGCCTTCGGCTTCTTGTCGTCTTTTTCAAACGCATCGCGGACGTGACAGAAATCGCACTCTACTCCCAAAGAGGCCGTGATGAACTGCATCGTCGGGAAGACCTGATCGGCAGGGGTTCCCTTCAGCACCTGAATGTTCTTGAAAACTTCTTCGGCCTTCTTTGGTCCGGGACTCGAAGGGGCATTGGACTGCGCCCTTGTTTTGATCGCGGATAAGCTGAACGCAGAAATCAAGAGGAGAGTCGACAGGGCCGTAAGCAGTTTCTTGGTCATGATCTTGGGTGGCCTCGGAAGAGTCCGAGTGTAGCAGAAATCCAGATTCTCACGGCTGATTGCTATACACGTATTTGCCCGATACCTCCGCAACGACGTAACGATTTGGAAGCATCGTGTCCACCTTGGTTTTCAAGTGCGGTGGAACGAACAGAAATATGCGATTGCTGCCAGTCCAATCTTGCTGCAGGTCCGCACTGGTCAGATAGATATGAGGAGCGTCCGGGAAAGTTGACCCGAACCACATCGACGTCGTGCGGCCCTCGACCAACTCAATTGGCCTTTGGAGATAGAAGAGAAGCGATGAGCCGAAGGCCTGATCGCCGTAAATCATCACACGATCTTGCGGCTTGGCGCGCGCGGCAATCTGACGCGCCAGATCTCGCGAAGAGAGATAGGGTCCGAATCTGCCGAGAGCGATGTGCGCAGCGATGAGGAATACAGTCATGCCCAGAGCCATGGCCCATGTCGCCGCGTAATGCCGCCGACGAATGCGAAGTAGAAAAGAAAGAATGGGCATCAGCAAAAGCGTGATGGCCGCAAGAATGGCGGGAAGCCGCAAAGCCGCAAACGACTCGTAACTCAGATCGAGCATGTGCGATGTTGAGAGCGTGTCGGTATCCATGTTGTGCTTTGCGAGCACATTCCCGATATCTGGCTCGAAGGGTAGGTGGCGTGACTTCCATAGCAGCGCAAGCAGTGTGACGCCCGCCGCCACTCCAATCACCGCAAGAATTCCCGCTGAGACTCTAAGCCATCCTTTTCGTACATGCTGATCGCAGTCGCTCGCCTCGCAGCGCACGATCCCATCGGCCAGAAGCATCAGCAGCGGAAGATAGGCCGGGAACGTGTAGTACTCCTGATTCGTCGAGACGGCGAAGAAGACGAGGATCAGGCCAGCGAAGATCCAGCACATAAGACGCGTGCGTGCGGCAAAGCCGGAACTGAGGCTCTCTTTGCGGACATCCGCGACCGTGCGAATGGCTGCTGGAAGATACAGACTCCACGGAAAAAGCCAGACCAGATGAAGCGACCAATAGAGCGTCCAGGGAAGTTTGTTGTAGTCGCGTGGATATCGCTTCCCCAGGAATCTCAGGAAGTGTTCGTTGACGAAATAAAACCAGAAAAAGCCGTGGCCGTTCTGGCCGCCGGTATTCCGCAGCCCGGCAAGAATGTGCCAAGGTGCTGCGATCAACAGAAAGAGTGCCAGCCCCGATAGCAACCGAAATTCCCGCCAGCGTCTCCATTCGCCGGTGACCGCTAAGTAGATGAAAGCAGCACCTCCCGGGAAGACGAGGGCAATCAGGCCCTTGGTTAGCACTCCCAAGGCCATGCATATGTAGCCGGCGTACCAGCGCCAAGCGCCGCTCCTTGGCTCGAGTCCGGTCAGAAAGAAATAGAGAGACGCAGCGATCAGCAGGCTCAACAGCACATCGGGGATGAGAATGCGCGTGAACAGAAATACTCCCGCCGCTGTGTAAACGAAGACGGCCGCGTAAACACCGGTGCGTTCCCCGAAGGCGCGTCGACCCCACACGAACGCCAGCAAGCCAAGAAACAGGACCGACAAAGCCATCGGCAAACGCGTGGCGAATTCATTTACTCCAAAAATGTGATAGCTGAAAGCCACGAGCCAATAAGGCAAAGGTGCCTTTTCGAGATAACGAACCCCGTTCACATGAAGGGTCACGTAGTCGCCAGTAACGAACATTTCGCGAGCGGCTTCGGCGTGAGTGCTGTCCGCATCATCAAGCAATGGTGGCGAAAATACCGAACCAAGGTAGACGGTGAAGGACACGAGTATCAGCGCACAGTACGACACCGCCCGCAGCCGTTGGGGTACGCGATACCCTTCTTCAGAAGTTGGAAGCGTTGAGATAGCGCTCAATTGGCGTGGACCTATACAAGGTTACAGAGGATTGTCGACCGCTCGCAAGCGCCGTGCGGTCAATCTGCCTTCGATGGCAAAGATTGTTTGCGCTCAAAGAACTTCCACTTGTCCGTCCCGGCTGGAACGGCAACATCGAAAAACCCCACCATCATTTCATCGGATGTCTGATCTCCCCACGTCACGGTCTTGGTGGGATCGGGATTGTGCGGGTTGTTCTTCGAGTTGTCGTACCAGGCAATCGCGCGCAGTTTCGTTCCGGCTCTCAGCAAGCGCGGCTCCGCAAGCTTGTAACTCAATTGCCAGTGAAAGTGATAGTTCACGCGCAACAGAACTTCGGCGCTACCGTCGTCGTGAACAATGTCGTATTCAAAGCGTTTTCCGCGCAGGTGCATGTGCGGAAAGAAACTGAGAAGCGTCGCATCGTTCGGAAGCGTACCTTGCACTTCAATGCGGAAATCCTCTGCTCCGGGAGGGATGATCAGCGCATGATTATTCAACTGCAGGGTGATGACGCGCTGCTTGGGCAGAGTTTTCGCGAAGACCAGGCCGATGCTCGTTTGATCCTCGGCCGCCGTCCCGTTAGTCGTGTAGTGCATCTGGAAAATGAGATCAGATCCTGCGGGAACAAATTTCGCCATTCCGTCAGGCCACTGATCCGGCGAACTACCGGGCGCATAAACGAGCAACAGATCGCTGGTCGTTTCGTGCGCCTGACGCCGCTCGACCGGATCGGTAAGGGTAGAGGCGGTGAACGGCTCTCCAACAGGCGCATGCCGAAGCCATTCCGAACCGGGCGGACGAATGTATACAACGGCGTGATGAACATGTGCCGGGCTACCCGGACGGAATTCAGACATTTGCACCCAGCGATCTTCGGCAAAGTGTGTGGGCACGATCTCGTAGGTGTACTCCACTTCTCCGTGCGCAGGAAGCTCGACCGGCTTTGGCATTTTCACAACCAGATCTGGCTGAGGAATATTCCAGCCCTCCGCCCACTTGCGCGGAGGAGGCGCATCTTTCGGCTCGCCGGCAGGCGCGCCTGCGGCTGCCCACGCCGTGATCGTTTCGATCTGATGATCCGTTAATGACGAATCATTCGCAAAGTGGCCGTATCGCTGGTCCGCAAACCACGGCGGCATCATCTTCATTCCCACCGCATGTGCAATTGCTGGGGCCCATGGACGCGTCTCCTCGTACGACACCAGCGGCATCGGTGCAACTTCTCCCGAACGATGACAAACCTGACAATGATCCTGAAGGATTGGCAGAACATCTTTGTAGAACGTCGGGGACGGCTTGCCAGCAGCTTGACCCGCGGGAGGACTCTGCCAAGCCGCGCAAATGAATGCGACTAGGCCGATCAGCAAGGCGACTACAGCTTTTCCCACGACCTTAGTCTCGCATAGTCTCCGCTTGGAGTGAGCGGTCGCACAGCATCTTTCGGACAAAAATGCTAAATTCAACAATTCATGTCCGCCCCAAATTCAAACTTCGTCCGCGCCTGCAAGTCCCAACCGACTGACCGCACACCTGTCTGGTTCATGCGGCAAGCCGGACGCTACATGGCCGAGTACCGCGCCGTCCGTAAGCAGCATTCGCTACTGGAGATCTGCAAGAAACCAGACCTTGCTGCCAAGGTCACGATCGAGGCGGCTGAGATCCTGGGCGTCGACGCTGCCATCATTTTTGCCGACCTTCTTCTGCCGCTGGAAGTGATGGGCTTGGCTTTTCATTTTTCTGCGGGGGAAGGTCCGGTTATCGAAAAGCCTGTTCGCACCAAAGAAGATATTGCGAATCTGCGTACCGACCGCTGGGCTGAGCTCGGATATGTCTCTGAAGCGGTCGGGCTTGTGGCGAAACATTTCGCGGATCGAGTCCCCGTCATCGGCTTCTGTGGCGCACCCTTCACTCTTGCCAGCTACATGATCGAAGGCGGCGGCTCGCGCAACTACGTTCATGCCAAGAAGATGATGTACAACAATCCCACTGACTGGGATGCGCTGATGGGCAAGCTCGTTTCCGTAACCACGGCGTATTCGGCCGAGCAGGTGCGTGCGGGCGCCGATGCGATCCAGATTTTCGATAGCTGGGTTGGATGCCTCAGCGTGGAAGACTATCGCCGCTACGTTCTCCCGCACGTCACCGGCATGGTGAAGCAACTGCAAAAGACTGGTGTCCCCATCATCTACTTTGGCACCGATAGCGCAACACTGCTCCCTTCAATGAAAGAGACCGGAGCCGATGTCATCGGTCTCGACTGGCGCATTCCGCTCGATGAAGGCTGGCAGCGGGTAGATCACAAATCAGCCGTGCAAGGAAATCTCGATCCCGTGTTGCTATTTGCCGATTGGAAGGAATTGAAATCCCGCGCGGAAGAGATTCTGCGCCTGGCAGCGGGGCGACCCGGTCACATCTTTAACCTCGGCCACGGCATTCTTCCTGAGACGCCAGTGGATAACGTCAAGAACCTGGCGAAATTCGTTCAGGAGCATTCGGCTGTAAGATCTACAAAATCAGGCGGCGGCAGCCGGCGTCGATGAAACGCATCGCCATCATCGGCGGGGGAATCTCGGGGCTCGCCGCAGCGTTTGAGCTCGAAGAGCAGCGCAAAGCCGGCGCCGAACTCGAATACACGTTGTACGAGTCTTCTCCTCGCCTCGGCGGCGTCCTCCGTACCGAGAAGATCGATGGTTGCGTAGTCGAAGCTGGTCCTGATTCCTTCGTCACAGAAAAACCGTGGGCAGCCGATCTTTGCCGCACCCTGGGGATCGGTGATCAGCTCATCGGATCGAACGACACCGACCGCAAGACGTACATCCTGACGCGCGGCCGACTGGTCGAGATGCCCGACGGCCTGATGTTCATGGTCCCAACGAAGATTCTGCCGACGGGCCTATCGCCGCTGTTCTCGTGGAAAACCAAACTACGCATGATGCGGGAGCTCTTTCACCCGCCGCGCGCGGTCGATCACGACGAATCCGTCGCCGATTTTGTGGAGCGGCATTATGGCCGCGAGATGGTGGATCGCCTCGCGGATCCTTTGCTCTCAGGCGTATACGGAGGAGAGTCAGCCACTCTTAGCGTTCGCGCCGTGCTCCCGCGATTTGCAGAGATGGAGCGAACGCATGGCAGTCTGGGACGAGCCATGCTGGCAGCGCGCAAGAAAATGGGGAAAGGGCCGCGGAAACCCACGCCTCCGCTCTTCACTTCGCTGAAAGACGGGATGCAGCACCTCGCCGAGTCGATAACGGCACGCCTTAGCCCCGATTCTCTGCTTACAAGTGCTATGGTGCAGGCGATTCAGCCGGAGGCTGGTGGATGGGTCGTTTCAGCAGGAATGCAATCGGATCACTTTGACGCAGTAGTTATCGCGCTGCCCGGACTCGCCGCTGCAAATGTGATGAGGCTCGCAAGTGGCCAACTCGCCGACGAGCTTGCCGCGGTGCAATATAGTTCTTCGATTACAGTAGGAATCGCCTTCGACCGGGAAGTCCGGCATTCGCTTCCTCCGGGCTTTGGATTTCTCGTGCCGCGCAGCGAAGGCAAGCGACTGCTTGCAGCGACATTCGTCCACAACAAGTTTCCCCACCGGGCGCCGAAGGATCGCGCTCTGCTGCGTTGTTTCTTCGCCGGAGTAAATGCCGAGAACGTCTGGCCGCTCTCTGACGATCAAATCGTTGGGATCGTGCGTAACGAACTGCAGCAGATCATCGGACTCCGGGCCGAGCCGTTATTCGCACGCGTCTACAAGTGGAAGTCTGCGATGGCGCAATACAGTGTCGGTCACCTTGACCGCCTGGAGCGCATCGAGCGGTTGCGCCAGCAGTTCCCGGGTCTAGCGCTGGCGGGCAATGCCTACCGCGGAATCGGTGTACCCGACTGCGTTCGATCAGGCCGCGAGGCGGCAAAGATGGCCTTACAATCCTGAGATCCCAGGTAGCTACGCCGCGGCTTGGGGAGATCGGTCTTCTGCTGCCGGAATCTCTGTAGCTTCAGGCAATTCCCCGACAGGCAAACGAACCGTCACGACCGTACCGCTCGGTCCCGAGCTGACTTCCATCGTGCCGCCCAGTTGCCGAATTCGTTCCTGCATTCCTCGAATTCCGACACCCGGAGTACCCGCAGACGCCATCTCTTCCAGTTTCTTCTGCGGAATCCCCTTGCCTTTGTCCTCAATCTCGACCTGACAGTGTCTGTCGCGCTCGCGGACCCGAATCCTCGCGACAGGACTTCCTGAATGCCGATGGATATTGGTGAGACATTCCTGCACCACGCGGAAAACTGCCGTTTCCATTTCTGCGGGGAGCCGGACAAAATCCTCCGCCATATCAAGATCGACCTTGATGTCGCTTCGTTGAGAAAATCCACCGACATACCAGCGAAGTGCCGACGCGAGTCCGAGTTCATCGAGCAGAGGAGGATGTAACAGATGGGAGATGGTTCGAACCTCGGTCACCATCTCACGGACCAGACCCTCGCTGTCGTTTAACGCGATGGCAGTCCGGGCGAGCTGCTCGATATCTGCGCGGACGGTCGTCAGGTTCATGCTGAGCGCAGCCAGAGTTTGCCCGACGCTGTCGTGCAACTCACGAGCAATGCGCCGCCGTTCGTCATCCTGCAATTGCATGAGGCGGGCAGAAAGATCGCGCAAGTTGCGATTGACGTTATCGAGATCCGCCGTGCGCTCCTGCACCTTGAGTTCTAGTTCTTCTTGCTCCTTCCAGAGCATGGCGTTCTGCCGACGGCGCGATTCGCCCATCAGAATAATCAGGGTGCACAAAAGCAAGAACACCACAAGGCCGATCAAGCCCTCTGAGGTCAGAGCACGAAAAGCGTGAATACCCGGACGAAATCCGTATGCCACCGCCAACAACGCGAGCACAGCAGTCACGATTGCTGGCACAACGCCGCAGTACCAGGCAGAGAAGGCTACAGCCACGAGTAAGACTAAGGCTTCAAAGCGGTTCCCCCCAAGGAAGGTCATTCCGGCACAAACCGAGATCGCCACCAACAGCGCAGCGGCTGAGAGGACGTAGCGCAGCAGATTACTTCGTGAGATTCGTGCAGAAAGCGGAGTGTCGCTTCCCATGTTCCCTAGCCTCCGGAATTGGCGACCAGATCGAGGTGGCGGCAGGGACGCTGTACGTGACAGCGCCGAGGTTAAGGCTTCCCACAGAATTACTAAGTTATCAACAATAATAGCAGGATGATCAATGCCATCGAAGATTTACAAGAATCATTCTTTTTTGGAGGGGAATCCCGGACGAATCTAAGCAGATATCTCCTTGTTGCCCTGAAGCTGTTGACGCCGCAGATGGGCCACAACGAGCCGGATCTCGTCGTAGGTAACCTCAGGAGGTAGAACGTCTTTGAGGGACTTCAGTCTCTCGATCTTCTCCAGTCCCGCCCGCTGGCAGGCGGCTTCAATGACAGCCAGCTTGTTGCGGTCGATCCAATCCGGATTGAATTCGACAGCCCCGCTCTCGATTAGCCCGGCCACCGCGTTAATGACCGTTCCGAGCTGGCGTTCACGAATTTCAGCGATCTCCTCGAGAGTCTTGCCTTGCGAAATCAATCCGAGCGTCTCGACGGCCGGCGCAGTTCTCTTCTGTGGAACGGCGGACGCTCGGGCGCCTTCGCGATATCGTTGGATTGCCCCCAGGATGTCGCGGCCGAAAAGCTCTGCCTTGCGCTCACCGATGCCGGTGATCGTTCTCAGTTGCTGAACGGAAGTCGGCATCATCCGGCAGATTTCCTCGAGCGTTGTGTCATGCAGGACGACAAACGCGGGAACTCCCTGCTCTTTTGCTGTCGTGCGCCGCCACTCGCGCAGATATTCGCGTAGTTCACTGTCCATTTCGGCCAGATGAGAAACAGCCGGCGTGGAGCCGGCAAAGACCTGCCGTACGGCAGCCCGGCTTGTCGTCAGGCTTAGCCACGGCGGCATGCTTCCACATACGTCGCATGCCTGGCACGAAGTCCACTTCGGAGTCTCACCAAAGTGGGTGCAGATCTGACGATGGCGGCATGCTCTCGACTCGGCAAACTCCCGAATTGTGTGATATCGCTGCCACGCTCGATCGCGTTCGGCAGCATCCATGATCTGGTTGGCAAAGAAGGCGAGTAGTCCGGCATCTTGTTTTTGCCAGAGCAAAAGGCAATCTGCAGGTTTGCCATCGCGGCCCGCCCGTCCCGCCTCCTGATAGAACTGTTCGACGGACTTCGGCAGTGACAAGTGAATTACAGCGCGTACTGTGGCTTTGTTAATGCCCAACCCGAACGCGATGGTGCCCACCAGGACGCGGACTTCATCCGACATCCAGCGCTCCTGGTTGCGACGCCGCTCGTCCCCTTGCATCTTGGCGTGATAAGGCACCGCAGGAATGCCATTGTCTTCCAAGAAGTCGACTGTCTCTTCCACCTTGCTGATGGTGGGCGAGTAGACAATCATGTTGCCTTCGGCATAGTTCCTCAGCGCAGTCACTAGCAGCGCCGAGTGTTCCACGCTGTCGCACTCGCGCACCAGATACCTCAAATTGGGCCGGTGAAAGCTGGCGATATATTTGTCAGGATTTCGAAGCGCCAGTTGCGCCAGGATGTCGTGCCTGACATGCCGCGTGGCACTGGCGGTAAAGGCCGCGATCGGGCGATCGGGGAATTTTCCGCGCAAGCGGCTAAGTTGACGATACTCGGGCCGGAATTCATGTCCCCACTCGGAAATGCAGTGCGCCTCGTCAATCGCGAAGAACGAGATTGGGACCTGCTGAAGCCATGCCGTTGTATCGGCACGATGCAGGCGTTCCGGGGACAGATATAACAAACGGTACGCGCCCTGCCGTGCCTTCTGCTGAACATGGTTCTGCTCTTCGTTACTGAGCGAACTGTTGAGTACCGCAGCCGGAATCCCCATTTGACTGAGCTGAGCGACCTGATCCTGCATCAGTGCGATCAATGGAGAAATCACGACGGCCGTGCGCTCAGAAATAACCGCCGGAAGCTGGTAGCACAGCGACTTTCCACCGCCCGTCGGCATGACCACGCATGCGTCATGTCCGGCAAGAAGGCTTCGGACGATGCGCTCCTGCAGAGGGCGGAACTCGGAATATCCCCAATAACGACGGAGGGGAGTCACGAGATCCACTTCAGGAGTCATGGTTTCCAGTATAGGGTTCAGCAAGGCCTTTCAGAGGCAAAGACGATCCGCAAAACGGCTGCAATTCCAAATAGGAACTCTAAATCTGGGGCAAGGTTCGCCCTGGTAGCGGTATCCGCGCCGCTGGATAGTATTTGCTAAACAAAACGCAAACCAGTGTGACCACAACAAAGCAGAGTACGCTACCCTCTGGCCCGACAGAACCCCCACTAAGCCAATCCGGCCCACGCAGCGACGAACTGAGCAAGTGGCCGGGAGACACCATCCCGCTGTCAGGAACGGAATAGAGGAAGGTCTCGCCCCAGTCCCATGCGGCGTGAAATCCGACGGCAAACCACAAGTTTCCCGTACGGCGGAGAGTCAGGCAAAAGAAAAAGCCGATGAATGCGGCGGCAATCAGTCCCGTCCAGTGCTCACCGTTGTTTCTGAGATGAGTTAATCCGAAAGCGCAGGAAAGAACAATCGCAGCTGGCCAAAATCCCACTCCTCGTGCCAGGGTGAATTGCGTGTAGCCGCGGAGCAGAAATTCTTCAAACAACCCCACTAGGACAAACATCACCGACCAGTAAACCGCGAACCGAAACATGCGTGCGCCGTGCAGCGCGAGGTGTCCGAAGGAGAAGGCATGCAAGGCGTAAAGCGCGAACATGAGCAGGCTGATCGCCGAGATTCCCCAAATTGCGCCCACCCAGAATCGCCGGCCGAAAGAGTCCTTGAGGGGGAGCCCATACATTCGCCAGGGGCGTCTTTCAACTCTTGCTAGTACAACCGCTGGAATCAGGGCCGCGAGAACGTTGCCAACTTCCTCCAGCAGTCCAGACCACAATCCGCTCGGCCCAAGATCTCGTGCCCATGCTAATTCGACGGCAAGCCTCTGCGCGGCGTAAAACATGAGTACGTAGAAAGCGAATCCCCAACCGGGACGAAGACCGTCCGGACCAAGAAACAAGGTGCGGGCATATGAGGGCCCAGTCGCAGCGGCGAACTGCGGAGACTGTCGGGCAGCGGGCACTGCGTCTGCACGATTGTGCTCGGACTGTGTTTCGACGTTACTCATTACAGAAGGATTTCGGCGGCTGCCTCCGCCATGGTAAAACACTCTGCTCGACTCTATGTCTCGATTCTTTGCACGAGAGCGGTTCGGACGCCCACAACTGTTTGCCGCATTGCTTTTGCTGGCCTTTCTGGGCCAGGCGTGCTGGCTCGTTTATGCCGAAATCGGTTCCGTTCAAAACCTGGATGGCAGCGAAGCTTCCCGCATTGGCGAGGGATGGAAACAGTGGCACGGTCGCGGCATTGCGGCCGCTCCCTACGATGAACCTCAGAGTAGTTCTGTTTTCGATCCGTTCTTGAGCGATCCTAGCGGATTTGACACTCAGCGCTCACCTCTTCTTTATCTTGCGACGGCCGCGCCATTGCTGACCTGGACGCACGACCTCGGTCCTGACACCGCTCCCTACTGGCGATGGTTGGTCAAGCTTCCGTTCCTCGGGTGTGGGCTGTTTCTAGGCGCATCGCTCTGGTACGTCGCGAGACGATTGTGCGGAAACACCGGTGGTCTGGTTGCCCTGACTTTTTATTGCTTCTCTCCACTTTTCATTCAGGCAAGCGCGGTATGGCATACCGAACCGGAAATCGTGGGCGCCTGGGGTGCCTTCGGAACCATCTTCACAGCAATTGCGGTAGCGCACACTCTATACGCGCCACGGGAAGTGGTGCTCTGGAATTGGCGAAGGATCGTGCTGCTGGGAATCTCAATGGCGATCGCAGTCGGATCTCAGTTTTCGCTGATCGTTGTTGTTCCGATGGCACTCGGCTTCTTACTCTATGTCGCGCCCGTGCGTCGCGGCGCCGCAGCGGTGATTTGGCTTGCTGCCTGCGCTGTTGCTGCCGTTTTGCTGTTCGGAATCTACTTCTTTCATCCACACAGTTTCGTAGAAAGCATGCGGCACGCGAGTTTCTGGGGAGCTACCTGGCAGGGCTTTGCCGTTCCCGGAGTCTACAAGCAGGTCGCGATACACATCAGCCGTGCCTGTCCGGCGCTCGCTCTGGTGCTTCCGGTCTGTCTCGTGACTTACGCTCTATGGCCGCGCACGCGATACTTCGGCAATACCGCACCGTTGCTGGTGGCATTGCTCTTTATCGGCCTCGGAATAGCGCATCCCAACATGGCTGCATCTGGATTCCTTCTGGCAGCGGTACCGTTCCTCTTTATCTTCGTATCGGGAGTTCTAGCCGATCTGATGGAAACAAGCTATCGCCAAGTCATAACGGCTTGCATGGTAGCCCTGCTGATTACGTACGTGGCGCGAACCTTGATGGCTCTGGCGCAAGTAGCGCGAGGGTAGCGAATCGCGCCGCTAAGTGTGTGCCACCGCGCGATGCTCGGCGAGCCGCTGGGAAAGGTAGCTTTGGAATCCCTGCATCCCCTCGCCGGTCTTCGCAGACAGGCGGAAGATTTGCATTCCTGGGCGGACTGATTCGATACTCTTGCGGGCAGTTTCCCAATCGAATTCCACTGCCACAGCGAGTTCATTCTTGGTGATCACTGCGACATCGGAGCTATTGAAGATTGTCGGATATTTCAGCGGCTTGTCTTCTCCCTCGGTAACGGACATCAATACCAACCGCAGGCTTTCGCCCAGGTCATAAGAAGATGGGCACACGAGATTGCCGACATTCTCGATGAACAGATAGTCCAGTTTATTCAGTTCCCAGCCCTGCAAGGCGTTCTGCACCATCGCGGCTTCCAGATGACAGAGCGTTCCCGTCGTAATTTGTTTGACAGGAGCCTTACTCCGCGCCAGGCGCACAGCGTCGTTTTCCGTGGCAAGATCGCCAACGAGCGCTGCGACGCGGTATTGCGGTTGCAGTTGCGTGAGGACCTTTTCCAGGAACGTCGTTTTGCCTGAGCCGGGGCTCGATACCAGGCTGACCACAAAGACTCCCGCGGCGCGGAATTCCTCACGCAGGGCGCGGGCGATCACATCATTCTGCTTCAAGACATTGCGTCGTACTTCGACCAGCCGCGGCTCAGTCATTGCGCTACCTCCTCATCTTCAACTTCCAGGGCGAACACTTCGAGCTCCTTGCCGCGCACGATATTCATCGTTGGTGTGCCGCAGTCGGGGCAGGTGAAAGACTGAAGCGAAATCAGCGTCTTATTCTCTTTGCACGCTGGGCAATGGATCACGATGGGCACATCCTCTACGATGAGTTTCGATCCAGCGAGTGGGGTGTCCTCGCACGCGACCTCATACGAAAACAACAAAGCATCTTTTACAACGCCAGAGAGTGCTCCCAACCGCAGATGCACGGCACTAACCTGCACACCGCGGCGTTGCGCCTCTTCCGTGGCGGCCTCAACAATTCCCATCGCAATCGAGAGTTCGTGCATTGTCCGAATCAGCCTGTCTAGCTGATTCTAGCGCCCAAAGTGGATTTCAACATCCTGCGGTACATACGATTCGCTTGGTCCGCCAGGTATATGAATTTCAAGCTTTCCATTCTTCGTGAGGACCGCGCCTTTCACGGAAGAAATCTGCGCGGGGTTCCAAACTGCCATTTCATAAGTACTTCCAGGTCGCCCTGAGACTTGCAGCGTCAACTGCGTCTTGGATGGGTTCCAGGATTGGCTGGTCACCCGAAGCCCGCGACTGGCGCTGCCAAGTGGCGGCAATTCACTGTTCAGCGAAAGCCCGAAATCGTTCCTCACATGGATGACTAAGTTATTCGGCCCGCCATACGCCGGAAACCGCACGAGCACATGCTGATCGTTTGAATTCGGCTGAATTTTGAACGGCACAGGCCGCCCATTCATCTCGACGCTCACGATTTGGGTTCGCAGGCTGAACGCAGGAGAGAACTCGATCCAACAATCACCAGTTCCAGTACGTTTGGCCTCGAGCACGATACTCTCCGCAGTCTTGCGGTATTGGAGGTCGACCGTGACTCCGTCCACATGAACATTGCGCATCGCAAACGAAGTCCAGTCCGCTGGGATGTGGGGAGCCAGGTTCATCTGGTGCCTCCCAGCATCGATCTCGAGCCCCAGCATGCCTCGCAAAATTGGACTGATGACCATCGCCGCGGACCAGATCTGGTGCGGAGAACTCGTCGCGAACGACTGGTTGTAGTCGCCGGAGAGAACCTCAGTGAAATGCCCCAGCGCGCCATCTACTCCGAGCAGAGCGTTCGATCGGAGATTCAGATAAGCCGGAAACTCCCGGTGATATCGATACTCGCCAACGGATGCCCATCCCGTGAAGAGCGGCCACACGGAACCGTAGTGATATCCGGAACCGTCGTAGATACTCGACCGATCCGAGATGATCCGCATGCCCCAGTCGGTTTGATGCTCCTCGGCGGCAAGCTTTGTGATGGTCTGATCTGCGCGGCTCGAATCGGGCAAACCGAACCACATCGGCACAGTCGTCAGAACGCTCAGTGCATCGGCGCGCTGGTTGTCTTGTTTCAGGGCAAATGCGTAGAAGTTTTTCTCTGGCGACCAGTAGGCCTGCTCCAGAGCGGCCCTGCTTTTCTCAAATTCCGATGCCAATTGTTTGCTGACATCCTCTTTGCCGAGCAACGCAGCCAGATTCGAAAGAGAGTGGAGAGCCTCCACTCCAAGCCCAGCCTGGTAATACTCATTCTTTACTGGCAGTAGAGGACCGCCCTCAACCCAGCCATGTCCCACGCCGGCATTTTGAGCGAAGCCGTTGGCATCATAGGTCGAGCGCAGAAATTCATAAGCACGCCAAACGTTGTCCCACTTTTCGCGCGCAAAGGCCAAATCGCCACTCTGCACCGCGTAGTCATTCATCGCGATGATCAGAAGCGGGGTTGCATCGGCGGAAACATACGGGTAGGGATAGTCCTTGAACCAAGGCACCAGGCCGGCGCTCTGCGAAATCTCGTGCGGGACTTTGCCATCCTGCCGCTGATACTTGCAGATGAAGTCGATCGCGGTGCGGGCAGTCGCGTAGTCCCCTTCAGCATTGAGTGCGAACGAACTCCAAAAAGAATCGCGGCCGAAGAACCACGCGAAGCCAGGCCGCTGGCTCGTACCCGAGGTTCGGTATCCCGCCACAAGTCCGGTCCCAAGATCTGGATTGGTGACAAGACCTTGAATTGTGCTGATGCGCGCCCAGTCATAGGCTTGCTGTAGGGCTGCATCGGGCAGGTCGAGAGAGACGGTCTTTGCGAGGTAGTCGCGATAATAGTCCGCTGACCGCCGAATCTCGTCAGAGTAAGAAGCCAGCAACCGATGATACGTTTTGGACGCTTCTTCCACACCCGCCACTGAAGCGGCGATCACGACTGCTTTCGTTTCTTTCCCTTTTGGAGTCACCCCAAGACGGAATGAGTTCTCTTCTGACGCCGAGTAATTCGTCTCATAGGCGAGATGAGAGTCGCCGCCCGTCGGAGATCCGACGAAGGCCACAAATTTGCGAGTTTCTTCGCCGAACACGAACGCATGGTCTCTAGGATCCCAATTGACATAGGTTCCTCCAAGAGCAGCCGGCCATTCGAGTTGAAAGTCAGGGATAAACGATGCCTCAATCTCCAAAGGCTGTTCAGTTTCGACCTCAAGCAAAATAATCGCTCCCTGTTCATCCAGCGGGACACAAAGCGTCTCGCGAACGCGGAAGGAATCCCCCGCATAAAGAATCGAAGCCGACTCCGGGCGAACGGTAAGCGTACGTGCCAAACTCTCGGCAGGAAGGGCACGGTCGTCAACGTGGAACGTCAGGTGAAGTTCACGAAAGATCTTCAGCGGATAAACCCACGCCTCAAATCGTCCCGTCTCATTGCCGAACAATCCGGTTCGGTTGCCGACTACGGGCAAGAACTCCCACGATCGGACGGTCCGAGTCAGTTCGGGACCTTGCACTGCTTGTTGCGCTGGCGCAATCGATGAACAAATGATGAGGAAGATCGCGGATCCAACAAGAATTCTGGGAAGGAACATTACGATACGAACAAGGCCAGATTTCATCATTATTTTCTTCAGATCAAGAACTTCGTTTGCTGGAAGCTTGCAAAGTGCCGGTTCCCTTGCATATAAGAGGGAAAGGGCGAATCTTAGCACGACCCGAGCGGGCCAGGTAGCGACCTCTTGTTCCCTTCACGCCGACGTTTTCTCAAATCTCTGAGCCGGTCTGCGCTTGTATTGTCTCTGGAGAATGTTCTCGCTCTGGCGTGGCCGAGACGTGCCGCCGCACTCGCGATTCCTCAAGAGAAACCTGCGAAAGAGGCACCCGCCGATCTGGGAATCAGCTTCGTCAATGTCGCGCGGGAATCCGGCCTAAATGCGAAAACCATCTTCGGCGGTGAGCACAAGAACAAGTATCTGCTTGAGACAACCGGCTGCGGCGTCGCTTTCTACGACTACGACAACGACGGCTGGCTCGACATCTTCCTGGTGAACGGCTCGCGTCTCGAAGGCTTTCCCGCGGGCAGCGAACCCACCTCGCATCTATTCAAAAATAACCGCGACGGCACATTCACGGATGTGACCCTGAAAGCAGGCGTCGCCCACTCCGGCTGGGGACAGGCATGCTGCGTGGGCGACTACGACAACGATGGTTGGGACGATCTCTTCGTCACCTACTTCGGCAAGAACGTCCTCTACCACAACAATGGCGATGGAACCTTCACCGACGTAAGCGCGAAAGCCGGCGTTGCGGGCAACGGAAAGCGCTGGAACACCGGCTGCGCGTTTGTCGATTACGACCGCGATGGCCGTCTCGACCTGTTCGTTGCGAACTACATCGACATGGATCTCGCCACCGCACCGTTGCCGGAATCTGGACCGTGTTTGTACAAGAGCGTGATGGTCGCTTGCGGACCGCCAGGACTCCAAGGCGGAAAGAATATCCTGTATCACAACAACGGCGACGGTACTTTCTCTGACGTATCAGAAGCGTCGGGCATTCTCAGCGCCAATGGAACCTACGGCCTCGGCGTGCTCACCGCTGACTTCGACAACGACGGCTGGCCCGACATTTACGTCGCCGACGACTCCACCGCGAGCGCGCTCTATCACAACAAAAAGAACGGCAAGTTCGAAGACATCGCGATTGAAGCGGGATGCGCACTCAGTCCGGATGGAAAGCCGCAGGCGGGCATGGGAGTCTCCGCGGCCGACTACGACATGGACGGCAATCTCGACATCGTCAAAACGAATTTCGCCGGCGACACACCATCGCTCTATCACAACCAAGGCGGAGGGAACTTCGAAGACGCAACATTCACGGCCGGCCTCGGGGCCCACACGCAGTTTCTAGGCTGGGGCTGCGGCTTCTTCGACATGGACAACGACGGCTGGCCTGACATCCTGATCTGCAACGGGCATGTCTATCCGGAGGTCGAGCAACTCAAAACCGAAGCAGGCTACGCCCAACGAAAGTTGCTTTACCAAAACCTGCGCAACGGACACTTCGCCGACATTTCATTCCAGGTCGGACCGGGAATCTCGGAACCGAGCCCGTCGCGCGGCGCAGCCTTCGGAGATTTCGATAACGACGGCGATATCGATGTCGTGGTCAACACTGTGAACGACTATCCCCAGCTGCTCCGCTGCGATTCGAAGCTCGCTCACAACTGGATTAAGGTTCGCACCATTGGAACGAAATCCAACCGCAGCGGCATCGGTGCGAGACTCACGTGCGTCACGCAGGCAGCGGGAGAGTCTAAGCCTCACCGTCAGATCGACGAAGTGCGCAGCGGCGGCGGATACTTTTCACAAAGCGATTTGCGTGTTCACTTCGGAATCGGCACGGCCGAGAAGGTAGACATGCTCGAAGTCCGCTGGCCTAGCGGACAGGTCGACACGTTGAAAGACGTGAAACCGAATCAGGTGATCTATGTAAAAGAAGGCGAGGGGATCACACGCACAATGCAGTTTGCCAAGCCTCCCAAATGAGTTCTCGACTGTTCCACCGAGTTTCCTCGCAGTCATTCTCACTCTTCCGTCTGTCATTCTGAGCGAGGATTTTGCTTCGCCAAAGGTGAAGCAAAACCGCAGTCGAAGAATCCCTATCAATCACGATGGAGCCATGCTGTAGAGATTTCTCGTCCAACGAACCCCGCCTAAGGCTTCTTAGATTCAGCCACGGCGCTCCCCGTTCCCTCTTCAAGCATGTGTATCTTGTCGACCCCGATTCCACTAAACCGCTCAGTCAATCCGCTAGGCCACCGTATCTCGACCCACTCAATCTTGTCGCTCTTCCCCAACCCGAAGTGCACCCGCATATCGCTGTTGGAGATATAGCTCGAACCGCTGCGGACTTCATCCACCAAAACCCGCGTCGGAGTCTTCACACGAATGCGTGCACCGATGCCGTCCCGGTTCGACTTCGTTCCAACGGTGCGAACCGCGATCCAGTGATTCGAATTGTGAACCTGATTCACCAGCAAGCTTGGCACGGCATTCATATTGTTGATCACGGCTGAGATTCTGCCGTCGTTCCACAGATCGCCAACTGCCAATCCACGCGACGAAGCCGAAGTTGTAATCGCGGCTCCGGCCGACGCTGAAATATCAGTAAACGTCCCGTCTCCATTGTTGTGAAAGAGAATGCGCGGTTCCTTGTAGCTGCTGCCGAGGTGCTGGCTGTCGACTTCGGGATACACATGTCCGTTTACGAGGAGCAGATCGGGCCAGCCGTCATTATCGATGTCAAGAAACATCGTCCCCCAACCCAGGTATTGCGTGTATAGGCCAAGACCCGCCGCAGTAGTCGCGTCGGTGAAGGTTCCATCTCCATCGTTCTTGTAGAGAGTCGATGTGTCGTCGGAAAAATTCGTTTTGAAAATATCAAGATGGCCGTCACCGTTGAAATCGCCGATCGTCGAACCCATGCCGGCTTGTTCCCGGCCGTCTTCGTTGAATGCCGCGCCTGAGGTTACAGCAATGTCAGTAAACGTCCCATCATGATTGTTGCGATACAGAATTGAAGGAGTGCTGTCGCATGCGACGAAGATGTCCGGCCAGCCATCCTCGTCGAAATCCAGCGTCGAAACGCTAAAGGCATAATGACCGTCTGTGCGATCGATGTGAGCTTTCGTCGTGACGTCTTCAAACGTTCCATCGCCGCGGTTGTGGTAGAGAATATTTTTCGCTCCGGCCAATCCGCGCGGTCCGCACATTACCGGAACACCTTTCCAGATGCAAGTCGGACGGTCGCCAGGAGCCGGCGCAGTGGCCAGATCAAAATCCACGTAGTTCGCGACGATTAAATCGAGGTGGCCATCCCGGTCGTAATCAACGAAAGCACAACCCGTACCCCATGCCTTTCCTGATCCGGCGACTCCCGACTTCTCTGCGACTCCGGTGAATACTCCATGATCGTTGTGGTAAAGCTTGTTCTTTCCGTAGTAGGTAACGTAGAGATCTTCCCATCCGTCATTGTCGTAGTCGCCGACGCACACGCCTTGTCCCCAGCCGGTCGCGGTGAGACCAGCCTTCGCGGTGACATCGGTGAAAGTGCCGTCATGATTGTTGTGATAGAGACGGTTGCTCGGCACCCTGCCCGCACGAAAACCTTCCAGCCGAGTACCATTCACCAGAAAAATATCGGGCCACCCATCGTTGTCGTAATCGAAAATCGCCACGCCACTGCCCGTGGTTTCAATAATGTACTTCTTTGTATCGATGCCGCCGAAAACGTTTTGGCCCGTGAGGCCAGCCTTTTCCGCTTCGTCTGTGAAGTTCGCGATTGGCGCGGTGGCGGCGGCAGATTTCGCTTGTTGCCCGTGAGCAACGAATGTCAAAACGAACAAACATCCGCAGACCAGGCTGCAACGCACAAAACTTCGAAGGCGCGGGTGGAAACTACAGTGAGCTGGCATGCGGCTTCCCTTGATGTTAGGGATGCAATTGAAATGGGTCAAGAAGGCCCGCGCACAGTGGCGTGCCGTCGATCGAGCATTCGATTTGTAAAATCCGTAATACCGTCCGCAGTAACTGAAGACAAGACGCGGGGAATCGGTTACTCTGGCCGCCTATGAGTTCCGTTCAAACACCTATTGCGACGGACTCCCGCGACGTAGCGCGATCTGCCGGCAACGACCAAGTGCAATTGTCAGGCGTCCGCAAGTGCTACGACGAATTCGTCGCTGTCGATAGTCTTACCCTTACTATCAATCCCGGCGGTATCTACGGACTCCTTGGTCCCAACGGCGCAGGGAAAACCAGCACGATCCGCATGCTCATGGGCATCACCGTACCCGATGCCGGGCAAATCACCGTGTTTGGAGAACAGCTCGGCCGCGCTCACATGGATCAGTTTGGCTATCTTCCCGAGGAACGCGGACTCTACAAAAAAATGAAGGTGCTCGACCATCTCGTTTTTCTTGGACAACTGAAAGGACTAAGCAGCCCGGAAGCCACAAAGCGCGCCAACGTATGGTGCGAGCGATTCGAGTTCAGCGCCTGGACAGGTAAGAAGGTGGAAGAACTCTCCAAGGGAATGCAGCAGAAAGTCCAGTTCATCGCCACGATCCTGCACGATCCGCGCCTGGTGATCATGGACGAGCCTTTCACAGGCCTCGATCCCGCAAACGCGGTCGTCATAAAAGATGTCCTGCTCGAGATGGCAAAGAGCGGCAAGACCATTCTTTTATCGACTCATCGCATGGATCAGGTTGAACGCCTCTGCCAGTCGATTTGCCTCATCAATCACGGTCGCGCCGTTCTTGAAGGCGACCTTAACCGGATCAAAGCTGGATATGGACGCCATAACGTTCAGATCAAGTACGACGGTGATGCCCGATTCCTGCAGGAAAAACGATTAGTGCAGTCGTATAACGACTATGGGAACTACGTGGAAGTACGCCTGGCTCCCGGAGCAGACTCGCAAGAGTTATTGCGGCTCGCATCTGCCAATGCGCGGCTGGATCGATTCGAAGTGATGGAACCCTCTTTGGAAGAGATCTTCATCGACGTCGTAGGAAAGTCCAATGCGTAATACCTGGGTCATTCTGAAACGCGAATATCTCGAACGTGTGCGTACCCGCACCTTTCTTGTGCTCACCTTGCTCGCACCAGCCATCATGACTGCGTTAATGATTCTGCCCGTGAAACTCGCGACCATGGGGCAGGGGCCGGAGCATATCGTTATCGTGGCTTCGACCCAGCAATTTGGGGACACAGTCCGTCAGCAGCTCTTGGCGGAACCGCCCGTCGGCGAAGAGAACGAAGGCGAAGAAGGCACAGCAAAGCAAAAGCCGGGGGACCGTTACACCATCGATGTGGACACCACTGCGACCGAGGCCGAGCGAGCCAAACTGCGCGACAAAATTTCCGCACGTGAGATCGATGGCTTCCTCTGGTTGACCGATGACGCCATTGCCGCTCACACCGTATCGTGGGACGGCCGTGAAAAGGGTGGATCACGCGACGAATCGTGGATCAGTGATGTCGTAAATCACGTCGTCCAACAGCAGGAACTTGGCAAAAAAGGTCTGACAACCGAGCAGTCGGAAGAATTGCTGACCCCCGTCAAGATTGAGAGCTTTCGCATTGAAAACGGCCACGAAACCAAGAGCAGCGGCTCAAGCCGGTTCCTTGAAATCATCGTGATGGTGATGCTGATTTACGTCGCCGTGCTTCTCTACGGGATCTCCGTAATGCGGTCTGTATTGGAGGAGAAAACTTCGCGCATCATTGAGGTACTGCTGTCGTCCGCAAGCTCGACCGAACTGATGACAGGGAAACTGCTCGGCGTCGGCGCGGTCGGCCTGACGCAGATTGTTGCCTGGACCATCATGGGCGGGGTCATAGCCCTGCCGTCTCTTGCAGCACAGCCGAACTTCAGCGAACTGCAACTCTCGCCACTGGTGATGATCTCGTTCGTTCTCTACTTTCTGTTCGGATACCTTCTGTACAGCACGATGTACGCGACGATCGGTGCTATCAGCACCACCGAACAGGAAGGCCAGCAGCTTCAGTTCATCATCGTGATCCCGCTCGTTCTGTCAGTGTTCATGCTCTCGCCGGTCATCCGGACGCCCGACTCGGCGGCAGTTGTCTGGATGTCGATGATTCCTTTCTTCTCCCCGATCGTGATGTACGCGCGAATCGTCGTTCAAACGCCGCCCTTGTGGCAGATCGGTCTATCCCTGGTCTTGCTGGTAGGAACGATCGCGGGGCTGGTCGTCCTTTGCGCTCGGATCTACCGAATCGGAGTTCTGATCTACGGCAAGCGCGCCAACCTCCCCGAGATCATGAAATGGCTGAAGTACGCGAAAGCCTAGTTCAGATCGGCAGAGGGCTTCACTCCGGTTCTGCAAAATTAGACTCGGACCCACAATGGTGTTGGGAGGGCGCGGCTTTCAGCCGTGCCATTGGAGCCCAACAGTGGCGACTTTAGTCCCCGGGGGTCTTTATCACGGCTGAGTCACGTCGCAAAAGGTGGAATGTTCCGCAAGAACCTAGCCCCGAAGGGGCGAAAGAACCGTTACCCAAGAAAGACCATGGACGACGAGCCCCGTACGGACCTCACTTTTTTCTCTGTATCGCTCATCCAAAAGACGAAATCTTCCCTCAAATCCATCTTCTGTTGACAACAACCGCCATTCACCCTGACACTCTCACCCAATCCAAATCAGGAGAGAACGCTTCATGAAGACCTTCGCCGGACTTTGTGTCGCTCTGATACTGAACGCCGCCACATTCTCCCAAAACACGACGCAGAATCCGCCTGCGACCGGAACCACCTACATCCTGGCCGGACGCCTTTTCGACGCCACCACCGACAAAGTCCGCGAAAACGTCCTCATCACCATCGAAGGAGACCGCATCAAGAGCGTCACGCCCGGAGCCCAGGCCCCGCAAGGCGCAAACGTGATCGATCTCTCTCACGCAACCGTCCTCCCAGGACTCATCGATTGCCACACGCACCTCAGCGCTCGCGCCGATCGCTACAATCCTATTTACCGGTTCAAAGACACCCCCTTCGATCACGCCTTTTACGCCGTCGTGAACGCACGCAAAACTCTCGAAGCCGGATTCACCACGGTCCGCGATGTCGGCTCGCCGCCATTCCTGGCCGTCGATCTCCGCAACACGATTAACGAAGGCTTCATCCCCGGACCGCGCATCGTAGCCAGCGGCCCCGGCATCTCCATCACCGGAGGTCACGGCGATCTCAACAACTATTCCCCGCAGACCCGCGTCAGCATGTTCCCCGACGAGCGCAACTTCCAGATCGCCGATGACGCCAACCAGCTTCGCCACGTCGTCCGCGCACAAGTGAAGTACGGAGTCGACGTAATCAAAATCCTCGCCACCGGCGGCGTTCTGTCGAAGGGAGACAATCCCGGCGCACCACAGTTCACCTTCGAAGAACTCAAAGCAGCCGCTGAAACCGCGCACATGGCCGGACGTAAAATCGCCGCCCACGCTCACGGCACCGAAGGCATCAAGAACTCGATCCTCGCCGGCATCGACTCCATCGAGCATGCGAGCCTCATCGACGACGAAGGCATCCGCCTCGCCAAAGAACACGGCACCTATCTCGTAATGGACATCTACAACGACGACTACATTCTCAATGAAGCTCCGAAAGTCGGCTTGGAGCAGGAAAACATCGACAAAGAGAGAATGGTTGGACGCCTGCAGCGCGAAAACTTCGAAAAAGCCGTCAAAGCCGGAGTGAAGATGGCCTTCGGCACCGACGCCGGCGTCTACCCGCACGGCGACAACGCCAGGCAGTTCTACTACATGGTGAAATTCGGCATGACCCCGGCCCAGGCGATCCGCGCCGCCACAGCAAACGCCGCCGATCTGATCGGCCGCGCCCAAGAGGTAGGCACCATCGAGCCCGGAAAGTACGCCGACATCATCGCAGTCCAAGCCGACCCATTAACCGATGTCCGAGCCCTCGAACACGTAGACTTCGTCATGAAAGGCGGAGTCATCTACAAAGACTCGCGTCAAAAGCAGTGAAACGAAAATAGTGGGGCGCGACAAAGACCTGCATGAAGTTCAACCCCGCCAATGGACGCTCAACGAAAGCGCGCGCGAAGCACATGCATTCCTTCGTGTACCTTAGTGACCTTCGTGGTTTAGGCCTTTCACGGTGTGAATCGAGCTCGAATCGCCCGGCACCGAATCGCAGCGTCAAGCAGATTCTCTCCGTGCCTCCGTGTCTCCGCGGTATCCTCTCTCCGCCCGCTTCCGAAATACCACCCGCACTCCCTCTCTCCACCGCTCGTCGATCCCTACAAATACCCACTCAATCTCAGGCGAGAGATATCGCAGAATGATGTCAGTCGCAGGATGCACGCGCAACGCCGGCGCCACCAAGAAAAGCAGTGGCGATTCCACGGACAACTCCCGCCCACCAAAATACCCAAACTTCAAAAACTCCCCGCGCCCCTGATGCCACTGTACCCTCGCCCAATAATCGAGCCCCTGCAGCGGCAGATGAATATCTTCATCCGCCTTCAACTCGACCACGGCCAGCCGCCCCTCGCGCGTCAACGTCAGCACATCGATCATTGCCCGATCCGCCGCCGAAAACGCCGGCACCTGCGAATACACCGACTCCGTCTCCAACCGCTCATCGATCACGCTCACGTCCGCGCGCACCAGCGACTCCAGCCACCGCTCCGGATGCATCCGGAACAACCGGTCCGCGCGCGGACCATACGGATGCCGCGCCTCCCGCAGCGCGGTTAGCAAATGCACAAAGAAAGTCCACTTCCGTTCGTCCAAAACGCGCTCTTCCGCCCCAACTCCAAACACAATCTCCTGCTTGCTGCAGAACGTAACGGCTTCAGCACCCATGCGCGCCCGAGCAAACTCCAACCCGCGCCAGCGAAACCCAATCTCCGCCGGAGACAGCACCGCCACTTCGCAATTCGGCAAGATCGTCTGAATCCGCGCAATCGACTCGGCAAATCTCTCCAGCGCCGCCGTCTCATTGGTCGCATGCACCAGCCGAGTCGCGATGTTCCCGCGATCGGTGCAATCGACCTCGACCACGGAATCATGCCGCTCATCGAACTCAAACAGCCGCCATTTCGCCGCCCCCCGATTCAAATTGGCCATCCGCTCCCGCACCAGCGCAGAAGTCCCGGAAGGCACAAACAAAATCAGTCCCTGCACTAAACAAGATGGGTGCCCCATTTCTCCCTGTTTTTGGGAGAAGTGGGGATTTTGACGGCATACATCCAACCACAAAATCCCAAACGTCAACGCCGCATCGATTGAACTCTGCGTCTCGGTCGCATTCACCCCCAGCACGGCAAACGCGCTCTGCCCCTGTCGCAGCAACCCGCGCGTGTAGACGGGCCCAAACGATCTCTCAAGGTCAACCCCGGTAGTGAGCCGCGCAATCGCAAATCCCGGAAAGTGCCTCTCGATCGCCCGCCGCAACTTCGCTTCGTACGCCGCGCGCGCCGCCCGCTTTGCCGAAGGAGACCGCCGGTCCCGCTCGCGGCAAATCTCCAACTTTGTCGGACGCGCCTGCCCCAGCTTCGCCACCGCCAGCCGCAGCGTCCCGCTCTTCACCTCCGCATCGAGCACCCGCCGCACCGTGTTCCGCTCCGCCGACCACAGATGCAGCAGACACTTATTGTGCTCGCCCGAGATCGAATACTTCGACTGCGCCAGATCAAACACCACGGCTCCGTCTTCCAGCACAACAGCGCCGGATGCCTCGCTCAAAAAGTCCTGCACAGTCTGGGTCAACGATTCTGGCGTCATACGGAAATTGTTCACATCCAGCCGAGGCAAGTCTGTGACGAATGAACATTAGAAGCATGTGGAAATCACGAGCGTCATGCAGCTCTCCACACAAGGTTGGGGACAGCCACGGTAAACTTCCAGTCAACTCATCTCTCTCCGCCCCTGTGTCCCCTGTGGTGATCGCCCTTCTCAGCGCTCTCTGCGGCATTTTCTCTGCGATCTCAGCGGTAAAACGATCACCGCCAAGACCGCCAAGCAGCCTCGGCCACGCCACGAGCGTAACCCGCCCTATGGGATAATGACCGAGGGAGCCGTCCGAGTCCGCACCACACTCGCCGGCATCAAATACACGTGGATAAACATAATCGTTTCTTCTTCGACCACTACGGCATCACCGAGCAAGATCTCGAGCGCTACTTAGCCGCCGCCCTCTCCGCCGGAGGCGACTACGCTGACCTCTATTTCGAGTACCTGTCGTCCACAGCCCTCTCCATGGATGAATCCATGATCAAGTCGGCAAGCCAAGGCATCTCCGCCGGATGCGGCGTCCGCGTCGTCAGCGGCGAGCGCACCGGATATGCCTATACCGACGACCTTTCCGCCGATCGCATTCTCCACGCCGCCCGCACCGCCGCTCTCATTGCCAGCGCCCCGGCCAAATCCACAGTCGCAGGATTCCAGAAGTCCCAGGCCCGCAGCCTCTATCCAGTGACGCTGCCAAGCGTCAACGCGGAAATCAGCGCCAAAGTCGAGCTGCTGATGCGCGCTGACAAGACCGCCCGCGCCTACGATCCGCGCATTAAAGAAGTCCGCGCCAGCTACTCCGACGAACTCCGCAACATCCTTGTCGTCGCCTCGGACGGCACTTTTGCCGAAGACTCGCAGCCGCTGGCTCGTATGAATGTGAGCTGCATCGCCAAGACCGACACCAACTCTGCCCGCGGTACCTCCGGCGGCGGAGGCCGCGTGGCCCTCGACTTCTTCTTCAGCGACAAGAATCCCGAATTCTTCGCCAAAGAATCCGCTCGCCAGGCGCTCCTGCAACTCGACGCCCGCGAAGCCCCGGCAGGAGAGATGGAAGTCGTGCTCGGCCCCGGATGGCCAGGCGTTCTCTTACACGAAGCCGTCGGCCACGGCCTTGAAGCTGACTTCAATCGCAAGAAGACCTCAGCCTTCGCAGGCCTGATCGGCAAGCGCGTAGCCAGCGAGCAGTGCACGGTCGTCGATAACGGCACCATGCCCTGGCGTCGCGGATCGCTCAACGTCGACGACGAAGGCGAGCCCACCCAGGAAACAGTTCTGATTGAAAAAGGAATTCTGAAGGGATACCTGAGCGACAAGCTCTCCTCGCGCCTCATGGGCATCGCCGACACCGGCAACGGACGCCGCGAGAGCTACGAGCACATTCCCATGCCCCGCATGACAAATACGTACATGCTGGCTGGGAATGACAATCCCGAAGACATCATCCGCTCGGTGAAGCACGGCATCTACGCCGTCAACTTCGGCGGAGGCCAGGTCGACATCACGAATGGAAAGTTCGTCTTCTCGGCCAGCGAAGCCTACATGATCGAAGACGGACAGATCACCGCCCCGATCAAAGGCGCCACGCTGATCGGCAACGGCCCAGACGTCCTCACCAGGGTAAGCATGGTAGGCAACGACCTGAAATTAGACGAGGGCGTAGGCACCTGCGGCAAAGACGGCCAGGCCGTCCCGGTAGGCGTAGGCATCCCGACACTAAAGGTAGATCGCCTGACAGTAGGCGGCACCGCCAGAAAAGACACCGGCGGCTTCATGCAGTGAAGCTTTTCGCCGCGAATGATGGCAAACAGAAGCCTACGGAGCGCATTGAGGAATCGGGCAGACAGAAGCCTTGTCATTCCGAAGCGAAAGCGAGGAATCTGCTATTGATCTGTCATCCTGAGCGCAGCCATGATGAGCGAAGCGAAATCACGGCGGAGTCGAAGGATCCCTAGCAGCTCCGCAGCGCCAGCGGCCCTACAAGGAATTTTTGTCCTGTAGGCAGCGCACACGAGGTAATGCAAGCAGGGCAATAAATTGACCTCCGCGTACTCAGCGACCTCTGCGGTAAGAATTTTCTTATGACCCCAACTGAACTCGAAACCAGAAACCAGAAACTCGAAACTGACCTAAGAGAAGTCGCCCAAGATATCGTCGCCCGCGCCATGAAAGGTGGCGCCTCCGCCGCCGAATGCGTCGTCCGCGAAGGCGACGAATTCTCCACCCTCGTCCGCCTAGGGCAAGTCGAAACCCTCAAAGAATCCGGATCCAAATCCATCGGAGTCCGCGTCTTCTTCGGACAGCGCGCCGCGAGCACCTACTCTTCCGACTTCTCCCGCGAAGGCCTCGACCGCATGGTCAAGTCCGCGCTAGAACTAGCCAGGATCACCTCCGAAGATCCCTTCGGCGGAATCCCCGCCGCCGATCAACTCGGCCAACTCCAGGGCGACCTCGACCTCTACCACGAAGACGTCTACTCGCTCCCCGGCACAGACCGCATCGACTACGCCCGCCGCGCCGAAAAGGCCGCGCTCGATTTCGACCCGCGCATCAAGAACTCCGAAGGCGGATCCTTCGACGCCGCCACCGGACACAAAGTCCTCGCCAACTCCCACGGATTCGTCGGCGAATACAAGCGATCCTATTGCTCCACGGCCGCCGTTCCCATCGCGCAATCCGACGATGGAGCCATGCAGCGCGACTACTGGTACTCCGTTGCACGCACACTCAAGAAACTAGACGCCCCCGAGAAAGTCGGCAAAATTGCCGCCGAACGCACGATCCGCCGCCTCGGCGCAAAGAAAGCAAAGACCGCGAGAGTCCCCATCGTTTTCGATCCGATGGTCTCGACCTCGATCCTCGAGCACATCTTCGAAGGCATCAACGGAGACTCCGTCTACCGCGGCGCCAGTTTCCTCGCCGGCAAGCTTGGCCAGAAGATCGCCGGCGATAACGTCACGGTAATCGACGACGGCACCATACCCGGCGGATTCGGCACCAGCCCCTTCGATGGCGAAGGCATCCCCACGCGCCGCACGGTTGTCATCGAAAACGGCGTGCTCAAGTCGTACATGCTGAATACCTACACAGCGAAGAAACTAGGCCTGCAAACGACAGGCAACGCCGCTAGAGGATTAGCGGGCACCCCGGGCATCGGTCCCGGAAACTATTTCCTCCAGGCAGGCCCAAAAAGTCCGAAAGACCTGATCGCCGGAATTAAAGAAGGCCTCTACGTGACAGAATTCCTCGGCCAAGGCGTGAACCTGGTAACAGGCGACTATTCCCGAGGCGCCTCCGGCCTCTGGATCCAGAACGGCGAGCTGACGTTTCCGGTAGAAGAAATCACGGTAGCAGGAAACCTGAAAGACCTCTTCTTCAACATCTCAGAAATCGCGAATGATCTGGAATTCCGCGGCTCAGTGGCAGCCCCGACAATCCGCATCGAAGGCCTAATGGTAGGTGGCGAGTAACAGGGAGCGCACCAAACTCAAACGCCTTCTCATCCTGAAGCGTAAGCGCAGCGCACGCTGAAGGACCCCACGAGGCCCACAATCACGACACCTTAGAAGGGAAATTCTCAAACCATACCCCGGAGGGTGTTTGTGTAGGGACGGACGCATTCGTCCGTTCCGCGAGCGCAGCTCGCGTCCAGCGACCGACGCAATGTCAAATACCATGATCGATCGCGCTCTAGAAATCACCGTGGAAGAGCGGCGCTTCCAGCGCCGCGTGCAGCGACGTTCAAGTCAAGGGCTTCACGGCCCGCGTCGTATGTGCGCCGTGTCATCCTGAAGCGTGCGCGTAGCGCGCGCTGAGGGACCCTACGACACCGAACGCCACGATGACGCGAAGAGGAATGTTTCAAATGCCGCTACCGAGCGAAATGTGCATCCCAACCGCCGTCTCACACCGCGAAAAACCTACCTGCTCCAATGAAACACTCCATCAACCAAGGCATATAATCTGCGGTTCGTAGGAGCTCCCATGAACCGCCGCTCATTCCTGAAATCCGCCAACGCCGCCGGACTCGCGCTCGCACTTCCCTCAACCACCTTCGCCGAAGAAAAAAAATCAACACCCGCAAGCGCGACCGCAGCCGCGTCGAATCCAAAAACCATCCTCCTCAAAGACTACCGCCCACGCTCCATCCACAAAGTCCCCGTAACGCACATCGACAAAGCAAAATTCCCCATCATCGACATGCATTCTCACCCCGAGCCCAAGACCGACGCCGAGATCAACACCTGGATCAAAAACATGGATGAGGTCGGCGTAGAAAAAACAATCGTCCTCACCATGACGACAGGCAAGCCCTTCGACGAGATCAACGCAAAATACTCAAAGCATCCAGACCGCTTCGAAATCTGGTGTGGCCTCGATTTCACCGGATACCAAACATCCAGCTTTCCCGACTCTGCCGTCAAAGAGCTCACACGCTGTCACGACGCAGGCGCAAAGGGCATCGGCGAGATTCACGACAAAGGCCAAGGCCTGCGCTCCGGAAAATCAACGGCTCCCGGCCTCCATCCCGACGACCCACGTGTAGACGCCATCTGGGAAACGGCCGCTGAACTCCGCATGCCCATCAGTCTTCACGTCGCCGATCCCATCTGGATGTACCAGCCCATGGACAAGCACAACGATGGCCTGATGAATGCCTACGAGTGGCGCCTCGACAATCAGCCGAACATCGTGAAGCTTCCGGGCATGATCGAAATTCTAGAGCGGACCGCCAGTCGCCACCGCAACACGACTTTCGTCGCCTGCCACTTCGCCAACCTCGACTACGATCTTACCCACCTCGGAGAAGTTTTCGATCGCAATCCGAACCTCTACGCCGACATCTCCGCGCGCTATGCGGAAACCGCGCCCATCCCGCGCTTCGCCGCCCAGTTCTATGCGAAGTATTCCGACCGCCTCGTCTACGGTACCGACATGGGCTACGACACAAGCATGTACCGCATCACCTTCCGGATTCTCGAATCGCAAGACGAACACTTCTACGAAATCGACCAGTTCGGCTATCACTGGCCCTTGAACGGCCTTGGTTTGAACGACGAAATCCTGCAGCGCGTCTACCACGACAACGCCGCAAAATTACTGAAGTCCCGCGAGGCCTAACAAAGCACTGTGTTGAGCAAGGCTCAAAAAAACAACTTGTCATCCTGAAGCGTAAGCGCAGCGCACGCTGAAGGACCCTACGCCAATTCACCGCCACAACGACAGTAAACACGAATATCGCAAACGCGTCAGCCTTGTGCGAGCACTCGGAGTGAGACGGGCGCAGCTTGCCCTGAGCGGAGTCGAAGGTCCGTCGCGCGCGTCCGTCGCGCGCAAACAGCTGTCCCGGGAATGCGCTAAAAATCACCGTGGAAGAGCGGCGCTTCCAGCGCCGCGTTAGCAGTCCCTTCGAGACGGGCTTCAGCCCCCGAGGACCACTGCTCCCGCTACAATATCCATCGCATGGATGCATCGCGCATTGCGCACTTACTCGAGCCGTTTCTTGAGGGAAATGTCCTGTCGAAAACTCAATTAGAGGATATATCGACATACATCGATATACTACAGCGCTGGAACACTCGCATAAACCTCACCGCCATCCGCAATCCCGACGAGATCGTCACCCGCCACTTCGGCGAAAGCCTCTTCGCCGCGCGTCATCTGTTTCCCAATCCCTCCGCGTACTCAGCTTCCTCTGCGGTGAAAGCTTTTGAAGTAGCCGACCTGGGATCAGGTGCCGGCTTCCCAGGCATCCCCATCAAACTATGGGCACCTGAGATCTCGCTTACTCTGATCGAGTCGAATCACAAGAAAGCAACATTCCTTCGGGAACTAGCCCGCGCCCTTACATTGACAAACATCAATATACAAAACACCCGCGCCGAATCCATAATCAACAAGAAATTCGACGTAGTCACGCTCCGCGCCGTCGAGCACTTCGAGTCGACGCTGCCGATCGCAGCCAGCCTCCTCAAGCCAAACGGACGCATAGCACTCCTCATCGGCTCATCCCAACTGCCAACGGCCCAAGCCATCTTGGCCTCATTCTACTGGCGCGAACCCGTCGCAATTCCGGCGTCCGACTCACGGGTGCTACTGCTGGGTTCATTCACTCCTTGGTTGGACCAAAGAGAATCAACTCAGTAACAAGTGGAATGAGAACGCTACCTTGGCCCAATGACAATGGTGCTGGTGGGCTCATCGACGCCAAGAATGCCTAAAAGTGGGATACTTTGGCAGATTGCTATGAACTCACACTGCGTCTTGGGCGGTTTTCCACAGTGTTCCTGCAGGAACACTTCTCTCATTTCTGACTCTTTGACAGGAAACTCGCAAATTGGGTGTGTCTCTGGGGAGCCTTTGGCTCACTCGACCCGGTAGGTTTCGTCCTCTAGTTCGAGCACGATTTCTATGAGCAATAGGCACAGATGTTCCTGCAGGAACATTATTCGCTGGTCGCGATCAGATACTCAAGAGCCTTGTGGACGTGTGCCTTCCTAACGCGGCACGAATTGATGGGGATGGAAGTGTTCCTGCAGGAACACTTCGCATCGCGAGTGATTTCTCTTTCAATGTTCCTGCAGGAACATTGGGAACCTGTTTTGCACACGAATTCACTCACGTTCACAGCACTTCGTCATTGAATTGAAGGATGAAGCGGATTATTCTGCCAGTGCTCTGCTTCTCCTTACAATTCAATGGGACGTGTAATCGCTGTTGCCAATCAGAAGGGTGGCGTCGGCAAGACTACGACTGCCATCAACCTGGCGGCCTCATTTGCAGCCGCTGAAGTAAACACGCTGCTGGTCGATTGCGATCCGCAGTCGAATGCCACCAGCGGCCTCGGCTTCGCCAAAGATCCTGACCGCGTCAGCTCCTACCATCTGCTCATGGGCGCAGCTTCAGGTGAGGAGGCGCTGGTCACGACGCAGCTCGAACAGCTCTGGATCATTCCAGCGCACAAGAACTTGATCGGAGCAAATATTGAACTGGTTGACGCTGATGGGCGCGAGTTCAGGATGCGCGACGCGCTCGCGCCTCTGCGTGACCGCTTTCAGTTCATCGTGTTGGACTGTCCGCCAGCGCTCGACCTCCTCACGCTGAATGCGCTCGTGGCTGCCGACACCGTGCTGATTCCGATGCAGGGCGAGTACTTTGCGCTGGAAGGTATCAGCGAGCTGCTTGACACGATCGAGCGCATACGAGCCGGCCTGAATCCTGAGTTGGGGATTGAGGGCGTGGTGCTGACGATGTTTGATGAGCGCACGAACCTGTCGCAACAGGTGAAGGCTGAACTGAACACCTATTTTGGCGAGAAGCTATGCAAGACGACCGTGCCGCGCAACATCCGCCTGGCGGAGGCGCCAAGTCATGGCAAGCCCGCGCTGATGTACGATCCGCGATCGAAGGGCGCGGAGAGTTACATACGGTTGGCGAAGGAGCTGATCGAGAGGGCTTCGAGCTCTGAGCTTCCGGCTTCGGCGGAGCTCACCCCAGGGGGCACAGAGGAACACGGGGGGGATGCTGAGGTGCAGGAGATTCCTGCGGAGATGGACAAGACCGCTTAGTATATCGATTGGCATCGATATACTAGATTGATCACCATCGATATGCTTTGCGCGTAAATCGCCTCTTGGTAAGCGGTAATGAAGATGGCAGGGATCCTTCGACTGCGCTCAGGATGACAAAACTCTAGTTTGCAACGACTACCGAAACTGCGTTTGGGTTTTGACTAAACCACATGGCCTTTCAATGGAGACGGGATCGGGAAAAAGAGAATATGACCACTTCGACGGCGGGAAATCTGGCAGAGCATGCGGAGAAGGAAAAAGTGGAGAAGCGGCGGGCGCTGGGGCGGGGGCTGGAATCGTTGTTGCCTCGGCCGCGGGTGGTGGGCGGGACGGCTGTGGTGCCGGCGCAGGGTGGTGGCGCTGCCGGCGGACAGCAGATTCCTCCCTCCGGCCGGAATGACAAGACTTCGGATAGCGCCAGCAGCACCGTCCTGGAGCACGCGGTGAGCACATCGCCTGGTGCTTCTGCGGCTCCTGCTGCTATTCCCAGCAGCGGCAGTCCTGACTCTGGCAGCCAGCGGGCGGGGGCGCCCGCGCCACAACAGGCTCTCCCGGCATTGCCGGAGGGCTCGCCTTACGAGCTGGCTTACGCCGATCCCTCGGGGGATTTGGCTGGACGTCCGGCTACCGATCCACGCGGAGCTCAACCTGCTTATGACTCTTCCACCGGCGCGGGCCCGATCGAGATCAACGCAGTGGCGGAGACCCGAGTTCCTGCAAACCTTGTCATCAACCTGCCGATCCAGGATGTCAACAAGAATCCTTTTCAGACGCGGTACGTGGATGACGACGAAGCCCTTGAAGAACTGGCGGAATCGATCAAGGCGAATGGGGTGGTGCAACCGATCGTGGTGCGTCCCGCGGAAGAGAGCGGACGCTACGTTCTGATTCTTGGCGAGCGGCGGCTGCACGCGTCGAGGAAGGCGGGAAAGACGCATATTCCGGCGCTGGTGCGGAGAGTTTCGGAGCAGCAGGCGGCGGAGATGACGATCGTCGAGAACCTGCAGCGCGAGGACTTGAGTCCGCTCGAGCAGGCGGAGGCGTTTCGTGTTCTCAGTAATCAGTTCAGCATGACGCAGCAACAGATCGCAGAGCGAGTAGGACTCTCGCGCGCGTCGGTCGCAAACTATATGCGCCTGCTGAAGCTGCCGCGCGAAGTCATGCAGATGTTGGCGGAGAAGCGGCTTAACTTTGCCCAGGCCCGCGAGCTTTTGAAGCTCGGGGACGACGACCGCATCGCGGAAGCCGCCCTTTATGCCGTGAAGAAGGGCATGAACATTGAGCAGATCGAAATGCTTGTATTGCGAATGGATGGCCTGCTCGATCCTTTGCCCGACATGCCGGGAGTAAAGAAAAAGGAAAAGACTGGCGGCGCGCGTTGGGTGGATCCGAATGTGAGGGCAGCGCAGTTGGATCTGGAGCGGCTACTGGGTATGCGGGTGAGGATTCGTGATCGCAAGGGCAAAGGAAAGATTGTGATCGAGTATTCGACGGTGGATGATTACGAGCGGGTGGTGGAGACGCTAAGGGGAAAGAAATAAGACTGAGCTCTCAAATACAGTGAACTCGACGTAGGCTGGGCGAAGTGGCACTCGCGGGTAACGTTTGAGTGTAAATCGAGATGTTACGTCGACACCCCAGTCTTCAGAATCTTGCTCGCCCGCAGAGATTGTTGCTACGGTCTTCTTGCGGGAAGAATCCAACCCCCATCTACGGATGTGAAGTAGGACCAAGTCTCTCCTTTTCGACTAGTTCTCGCAGCAACAGGAGGGCTTCCGGGTAGAAATGGAGTTTTTATGCGGGAAGACGTCGTCCATGCTGTTGAAGCGCACCTGAACGGCCTTGGATCAAAAGATATAAGTGCTTCGCCATTTCACCAGGACATAGAGTTCGTGGGACCTATTGGACCTCCTATTAAGGGAGCATCCACGGTGCGAGCGGTGTTCACTGGATTTTTCCCGACAATAAAAGGCATCAAGATCAACCGGCACATAGTGGATGGCGAGTTGTGCGCCACCGTCTTTGATTTCGATACGACGTTCGGCATCATCCCGATGATCGACTGCTTTCACGTGGTAGACGGGCAGATCTTGTCCATTCGCGTGTATTACGATCCCCGCCCGATTTTGGAGGGGATGAGCAGGGCCGCGCCGCCAGCATCCTAAAACTCCATCCTCATTCTTGACGTTATCAGGGATTTAACAACAGTTGCCGGGAGGCGTTCGGATAATCCTTTCTGTCACTGTTTCAAGTATCGAAGCGCGACACATCCTGATTTCAGGGTCTTGGACTCAACCAGTTTCAATTGCAGTCTCTGCGGCAGGCTAACACGGTCGAACAAGCGTCTGCCTTCTCCCGCAACGATTGGCTGAACGACAATTCGATATTCATCCACCAGACCAAGCTCGACAAGTTGTGAAGGAATATCCACGCCGCCGACCAAAATACCTTTGCCGCTTTCTTGTTTCAGCTTAAGTATTTCATCGTGAAGATTCCCACGGGCAATTCGCGTATTTCTGTCTTCAGCGCTAACTAATGATCGCGAAAAAACAATCTTCTGGGTAGAGTCAAACGCCCGGGCAAATTGGATCGATGCATTTGTCTCCGTCGGGTTTTTGGCGACATCAGGCCAATAAGGAACCATCAGTTGATAGGTTATTCGCCCAAAGACCTGCAGGTCAGCCTCTCCGAGGAGCTGCGCATAGTGTTCAAGTATCTCGTCGTCACCAATCATTTTGGCGTGGTCGCAGCAACCATCCAGGGTGACGTTGATTGCGTAGATTACATTTCTCACTTTTCGACTCCGTTTCAGGACGCCGGCGGATCAGCGTCGATCCTAACTGTAATACCGGAGTGAAGGCAAAAACTCATCGCCTAGTCGAAGTTTTCCAGAACGCGTGTAAGCAAACTGGTGATCGCGAACTGGCCGTGGCAGCTCATGAACTGGCTGACTCGATATTGGAAGTACGTAGTGTTCGGAACGCTCGTACCCGGTGTCGCACTCGCCATCGCTGCTGCGCCGAAGTTAGTCTCTCAGGGTGTGTTTCGCACAGATCGCCCGACTAGATCTCCGATTTCGTAAACTTGGGCGCGAGGGCTTGGAGCCTTTGTACGGCCTCTTCCAAAAGCACTTTCTTGTCCTCTGCCGCTAAACGTGCCTCTTCCTGTTCCAACCCCCGAAGGTTGCTGTGTGCGTCTCGAATCGCCTGCCGTTCTTCAGGGTGCAACCCCGGATATTCCTGTAATGCCTCAAGGCGTGAAGCGATCTCCACGCGGGCGTCAGCGATGCGCCCGGTCATGGCAGCCCGCTCCAATTCCAGCATGGCTGTCTTGTACAGATCGAACCATTTTTGGAGTCTGAAGTCCTCCACTGAAAGCTGTTCTGCCTCCTCCCCCACAATCTTTGGAACGAATGCATAATAACGGCATTAAACGTAATTGCTCATACGAAGCGGGATTTTAGGTTGTCCGAAAGGCTAGATCATTCCGGTGCGTAATGGAGCATTGAATCCTTAATACTGTATTGACACCCCGCCGGAGCACTCCTACGGTCCTTGTATGCCGCTTAAGAATCCCACGAATTGCTGGATATGCGGCAAACCGGTATCCCCGGAAGCCGCTGGAATAGATGAGTTCGGCGTTCCTGTTCACGATGAATGCCAGCGTCCGTGGATGAAAGCGAAACCACCTCCTAAACCGCCACCGAAATCGTCAGAGGGGGCCTAGTCGATCTGGCGGGAGAGAATTTCCTCGCGGTCATGGAAACCAGCCGCCAGCCACTGCCCTGCTTGATGTAAACGAACGTCCCATTCAGAACTTGCTTGGAACCGGAGGTTGATTGGAGGCGTCCCATGAGAACGGCTGTAGTTCCATACTGGCGTGGTAGCAATAAAACCTTCGTCCATTGTTGCGTTCAAAGCGGCGCGATTACCGTTCGTGCTAGGGGGTGACTTCGAATACCGTACCGGCACCGTTGGATCCACCTCCTCCGGTCGTGCCGTAGAGATTGCCAGCCGTGTCCCGAATCAGGGTGCCGTATGAAAACAGCCCGTTCGAACCGCCGACCTCACTTAAGGCTCCGAGAATCTTCTCTGTATAACTGCCGGTGCCAACCGGCGCGACTAACTCATAGACTAATCCCGATTCGGGCCCAAGGAGGGTAGTGCCGTAAAGGTTCCCGGCAGGGTCGAACACAACGCCGACCCAGGGCTGGGCGCCGCTGCTGCCGCCAGGAAAGGAATAAAGAATCTCCTCTTTCGGTTTTCCGTTTGCTTGGGGCACCAGTCTATAGACCGTCCCTTGGCCCGCAGAGCCACCGAGCACCGTCGTGCCGTAGAGACTTCCTGCATGAAGCACGGGAGTTGCTGCGGGAAAACTACCATCTTGTGCGTCCGTAAATGTATGGAGCACTTTCGGGGTCCAGCCCCCGTGGCCATTCTTCGACAGTTCGAATACCGTTGTGCTTGAGGTGCTGAAGATGTTTCCAGATCTGTCAATAGCCAAGCCGCCGTAGCCGGCATCAAGGTTATAGATTACCCGCTCCGTCCAGGCACTACCGGAAGGGCTTACTTCGAAGATGGTTCCGTTTCCGCCCGTCCCGCCGTTCATGGTTTTGCCATAGAGATTGCCTGCTTCGTCCATGACCAAACCATTTACGGGGTTTGCGCCATCCGTTCCGCCGAGAAAACGATACAGCACGTTCTCAGTCCACACCCCTGCCAAGCGGCTTAACTGGAAAACCACCCCGTAACCGTCTCCTCCGTCTCCTTCGTTTCCGCCCCAAGCCAGTGTCCCGTAAAGATTCCCGGATTTATCAAGTATCACATTCGAGAACCATGGGATAGAACCAGCGGCACCACCCGTAAACTTGTAGATAACAGTTTCGTTCCAACCTCCCGAACTGTTCCGCGAGAGCCTAAAGACCGTTCCGTACAGAAGACCTCCCTGATAGGTAGTACCGTAGAATCCTCCGGCACCGTCGGGCGTGAGGCTGGATTCAGGATCTGCGCCATCCGGGCCAGCCGCGCAGTCGTTGTCTGGTGGTGGGCAGAAGCTGTAGAGGGCGGTTACAGTTTGTGCCTGCATGGAAACCGCGGTGATTAGAAGAACGGCTGAAAGCAGAGCAAATCTTGGCCCGCGCCTTGCATGTGCTGAGGACGGTTTCGGTTTCTCGACTCGCTGGCCGACCCAGGAAATGTTAAAGCTGGCTTTCATCGTCCGTCCTTCTTGGCAGAATGCACAACCCGCTCGGGGATACGCGAATCGCCGGGTGGTGGTCCAGATAATTCCGCAGATTGTATCCCGAACAGGGAGTTCTGGGCATCGTGAAAATAAATGAGGTAGCGTCAATGGACTCAATAACAGCGCGGGAGGGGAAAGGCGGCTAGCTGTTGAAATCAGGCGTGCACTCAAATTTCGACTTTCGATTCAGTTCAATTTTGAAGCGTTCGACAGTAATCAGATTTTGAGTGAAATGGGGATTCTACGTCAGTTATCAAGGAGTGGTGACCTAAGTATCGGCATCAACCGGAGATGGGGTCCTTGATTTCGGGCATCGGGTGTCTAATCGTTCAGTGAGTCAAAGTCAGACACATGAGCA
>Ga0070734_10001080_pt1 | contig 43621 bp, 36 predicted proteins | sample Coa_R1_8_FD_66444 | JGI IMG/M metagenome (GOLD analysis project Ga0070734, IMG submission 66444) | Surface soil microbial communities from Centralia Pennsylvania, which are recovering from an underground coalmine fire - Coalmine... | ecosystem: Environmental > Terrestrial > Soil > Unclassified ...
CATTTGGCAGCATCCCCTCCTTTTCTCGAATTCTCGTCGCAAGGTCACTATCCCGCACCGCCTCGTCCTCGCTCTGCACGAAGCGGCTTGCTATGCCCAATGATTGGATAAAGTCGAGGTCAAGGTGAGAGCGAAGAATTCGCGCGTGCGTAATCATATCCGCCATTTTTCTGTCCGTGTGTACAATTCGTCAGGTCGTGAGGAACTGATTCAGTTCAACGTTCCTGATGTAAATTTTGATATGCGGTCAGGCGATGTCGCCGTTTTCTCATATGTGGCAGGCAAACTCAAGTTCGTTCAGAACTTGACAATCGGACAGAACTTGAACGTCGGTGGGGGTTGCGCTTTTATTCTGGTTGTTTTCGCGACCGCGGTAGCCGGCATTTGTGGCATTGTCAAGTTTTTGGCCTAGATTACCACGGGCTTAATCCCCTTGATGGAACAACACCGCGATCGTTGGTTCTGGCGCCAGCCGCACTTTGATCCGGGAGCGACGAGGCATCAGACCAGCAGGATGATGGGCCACGCACTGCGGAGTGGAACTCCGGCGAGATCGGTGTGTCAGCTATGTCATTTGGATAAGTGAGGAATCGAACGGGAAGGGGCAGTTTCGCTAAAGACCGAGACCGGCGAACTGCTGGTGCTACTTTAGTCCAAGCGCCATGACCCTGAATCGGAACGACAGCCAGATTTACTATGAAGTCCACGGTACGGGCGATCCCGTGCTCCTTCTGCATGGATTCACGGGAACCAGCCAGGATTGGGCCAGCGTGGCGGCGGCCTGGTCGCGGCAGTTTCAGCTCATCGTGCCTGACTTTCGGGGACACGGCAGATCGGGCACACTCACGAAGCCGTTTCGTCATCAGGACGCAGCCAACGACGTCGTCGCGCTGCTCGATCATCTCCAGATCGGCACGTGCAAAGGAGTGGGCGTGAGCGGCGGAGGCAACGTTCTGCTCCACCTGGCCACGCGACAGCCCGAACGCATCGCCGCGATGGTGCTGGTGAGCGCGACCCCGTATTATCCCGCGCAGGCGCGCTCCATCATGCGGCAGTACCGGCAGCTTTTACCGGAATCGCAGCGCGCGCTTTTGCGGCAGAAACATCCCGGCGGGGATGCCCAGATCGATGCCCTCCTCTCGAGCACCGAAGCCTTCGCCGACAGCTACGACGACATGAACTTCACTCCACCGCACCTGGCGACCATTCGCGCGCGCACACTGATCGTGCAGGGCGATGGCGATCCACTCTATCCGGTGCAACTCTCGGTCGATATGGCACAGGCGATACCGCAAGCGAGTCTTTGGATTGTTCCGGGCGGAGGACATGGGCCGGTCATCGGCGAACGATGGCAGGAATTCTTGAAAACGGCTGAGGACTTTCTGCGGGGAGCCTGAAGCAGACCCCACGTTACAATAGAGGTCTGTATGCCATTCCAGGAAGTGGTCGAAGCGGAAGGCCACCTGATCGATTCCCATATCATGGAGAACATCTTCGATAAGGTCGTGGAGTATAGCGGCCGCTTCGAAGTGCAGCAATTCCGCATTGGCCGCACCAACAGTGAACCTTCCTATCTGCGCCTGAAGGTGGAGACGCCCGACGGCGAGGCGCTCGAACGGCTGATCGCCAGCCTGCTGGAACTGGGCTGCGCGCCAGTGGATGCGGGCGACGCACAGCTCCGTCCGGTGGAAGCGGACCGCTGCGCGCCGGAAGACTTCTACTCCACCACCAACCATCATACGCACGTGCGCAGCGGCGGCAAGTGGATCGAAGTGGAGGCGCAGCGCATGGACGCGATGATCGTCGTCCGCGAGGGTCGAGCGGTGTGCCGCAGGTTGCGCGATCTGCGCAACGGAGATCAGATCGTGGTGGGGCTGCGCGGCATTCGCGTGATCCCGGAGGCCAAGGAGCGCGACCGTTTGGCTTTCGCTTTCATGTCGAACGGCATCTCGTCGGAACGGCAAGTGGAGACCGCGGTCCGGCAGACCGCCGCGCTGGTCCGGCACGCCATAGGGCAGCAACAGAAGGTGATCGTGGTGGCAGGTCCGGTGGTGGTGCACACCGGCGGCGTGGCGGGACTGGCCTCGTTGATCCGCAACGGCTGCGTGCAGGCGGTGCTCAGTGGCAACGCGCTCGGGGTTCACGATATCGAGGCCGCCCTCTTCGGCACGTCGCTGGGAGTGCGCATGTCCGATGGCCGCGCCGAGGAGCACGGGCATCGCAATCACATGCGCGCGATCAACGCGATCAATCATGCGGGATCGGTCGCGCAGGCGGTGGAGTGCGGCCGGCTGCGCTCGGGCATTTTGTACGAATGCGTGAAGGCAGGGGTGCCGTTCGTACTGGCGGGGAGCCTTCGCGACGATGGGCCGCTGCCCGACACGATCACCGACATGAATCGCGCGCAGGACGCCTATGCCGAGCAATTGCGCGGCGCGGGGCTGGTGCTGTGCCTGGGTTCGATGCTCCACTCCATCGCCACCGGCAACATGCTGCCCAGTTGGGTCAAGATCGTTTGCGTGGATATCAATCCCGCGGTGGCCACGAAGGTGAGCGATCGCGGCACGGGGCAGGCGGTGGGCGTAGTGGCGGATGTCGGCCTGTTTCTGGATCTGCTTTCGAAAGCCTTGGCATGAAACGCGAATATACCGATGAACACGCCAGGTCGGGGGTCGACGCACCTCTACCGGAGATCGAGACTTGGCCGAATCAGTACCCGGATTACGAGATCGAGATCGTGATTCCGGAGTTCACATCCGTCTGTCCCAAGACCGGGCTCCCGGATTTCGGCAAGCTGGTGCTGCGATACGTTCCGGAGCGGCACTGCCTGGAGTTGAAGTCGTACAAGATGTACCTGCTGGCCTATCGAAATCTGGGCATCTTTCAGGAGAATGTGGTGAATCGCGTGCTGCGCGATGTGGTGAACGCGGCGAAGCCCAAGATGGCCACAGTGATTGGCGATTTTGCGCCGCGCGGAGGACTCGGCACGATCGTGACGGCCACCTGGACTCGCCCAACCAAACGGAGCTCGAAGCGTGGAAAGCGCTGAACTGCTCGCGATTTTGCAGGAAGTCCGGGACCGCGTACGCGCGCGCCATCCGCAGGGGATGCCGGCAGGGAACGGCGCGTCGCCGGGAGTGCCCCAGATCGCGCTGCCCGATCTGATGCCGCTGCTTCACGCGCGCGATCGCGCGATGGGTAAGGTGGCCGCGATCGGGACCGTGAATCCGCGGCGCGGTGGGATCGTCAATGCGCTGGTCCAGAGCTGGAAGCGCATGGTGGCCCGCGTACTCGACTGGCATGTGCGCGAGCAGGTCGACTTCAATCGCAAAATCGTGGCCTGTATCGACAGCACCCTGGAAGCGCTGGCGGATGCCAATCGCGCCTTGGTGACCTTGGGCGCGGAGCTGAATGGACGCATCGAAGTGCTGGCGGGCCGGATCGGTGAAGAGGAGAAGATCGGCGAAGAGTTGAAGGATATTCGCAATCACTGGGCCGAGTGGCGCTTCGAATGGGAGCGTAAGCTGCAGCAGAACGAGATGCAGTTCCTGCGCAGCGTGGCGGACTTGCAGGGGGCGTTTCAGCATCGTGCCGACATGATGGATGCCACCTACCGCGACGCTCTTCATGCACAGCACACCGATTTCGAAGGCGCTTTGGGGCGGGCGAATATGGATATCCAGCAGCGGCTGTGGGCGGACCTGGAGCGCATTCGGTTGGAATACGAGCGGCTGATTCACTCCGAGCTCCGGACCATCCGGCAACGCGCGGTGATCCGTCCCGCGGCCGAAGCTCCTGCGGCGCCGGCTACAGAGCCGAGACGCGAGGCCGAACACAGTTTGCCCTTTGACTACGGCCGCTTCGCCGAGCGTTTCCGCGGGTCGGAAGAGTACGTGAAGAACGGGCAGAAGTTTTACTTGCCCTACTTCGCACAATGCCGCAGCGTCCTGGACATAGGATGTGGCCGCGGCGAATTTTTGGAGATGATGCGCGATGCGAACGTTCCGGCGCGCGGCATCGATCTGAGCGAAGAGTCGGTGGCGCTCTGCCGTCACAAGCAACTGGATGCCGAAGTGGCGGATCTCTACGAGTATTTGCAGGCTTTGCCGGAAGCGGCGCTCGACGGAATCTTTTGCTCGCAGGTCGTCGAGCATCTTCCCCCCGAGCGATTGCCGGAGATGGTCAAACTAGCCGCCAGCCGGCTCTCGCGCGGCGGGGTGATCGCGATCGAGACGCCGAATCCGGAATGCCTGGCGATCTTCGCTACGCACTTCTACCTGGACCCGACGCACACGCGTCCCGTGCCCCATCCGTTACTGGCGTTTTATCTGGAGGAGTTTGGCGTCGGGAATATCGAGGTGCGGCGCCTGGCGCCGGCAAGGGAATCCATGCCGTCGCTGGAACTGCTGCCGGAGCGATTCCGCGACGCCTTCTTCGGTTCCTTGGATTATGCGATCCTGGGCCGGAAACTGTAGCACGTAGGGTGCGGCGCAAACACCCTCTTTGCCGCGTCGAGGACTCCCTCAGCGCTTTTCAGCTGTTCGCCAAGTTTTTTTTCGAGAGCGGAATTCGTACACACCCGAAAAGTCCCGACAGGAGTGTCGAGACGGCAAACATAGTGTTTGCGCCACGTCTAAACGTCTAGATCAGGCGATCCTGGGCCGGAAACTGGAGCACGAGGGGCTTGAAACCCACGGGCCGCTTGACGATCATCAGAGGCCCCATCCGCATTTCTACCGCAGGCGTCGCGACCACCCACGGGCCGGTGATATTGGCCCGCACTGCGCCGGTACTGGCGGTCTCGATCGTCACTGTGATCGGCATCTCCTTTTTGTTCCGCACAACCAGAACCGTCACCGTCTTCTTCGAACGCACGGAGCGCAGCACACTGGTGATCTCACGAGACGTGGACACCTTGGAGTCGTCAATCTTCACGATCACATCGCCGGCCTTGATGCCGGCCTTCTCGGCGGGGGAATCCTTGCTGACCGACTTCACCAGCACGCCATCTTTCACGCCCAGAAACTCAGCGAACTGTTCCTCCTGCCCCAGACCCTCCCCGATGATTCCCAAAGTGGGGTTCTGGTAGGACATAGAGAAGCGTGGCAGTTCCATCGGCGGAATCGGCGGAATCGTAATCTCCGGAATCCGCATTTCGGGGAAATTCAGAGTCCCGCCGCCGCTGAAAACCATCGTGTGGCTGTTCTCAAGGGTCGGAGTGAGCGTCATCGTCGCCCCGTTTCGCCAAACCTGAACCTTGACCTGTCGTCCGGCGGGCGTCTCCCCGACCATACGGGTCAACTGATCGATGCCTTCGACGCGCTGCCCGTTGTACTCCAGGACGACATCGCCCTTCTGGAATCCGGCTTTCGCCGCAGGCCCGTCGTCCATAACGTTAGTGATCTCCGCGCCGCGAACTTCGGGAAGCTTCAGCGCCTTGGCGCGATCGCCATCGACGTCCTGCGCGCCGATGCCGAGATACCCCGGAGTCGAGACAGCGGCGGCCGACCGCGCCCGCGGCCGCACCGTGCCGACCTGGCCGAAAGCGGGCGTCAACCAGCTCGCCGCGGCCACAAGGATCATTCCTACACCCAAACGAGTTCTCATCGCTCACCTCACCGGTTTACTTTGCTTGCCGTTTCAGAAAGATCGTGCCACCCAGGCCCGAGATCTGCAGCAGGGGGCCGCCGCCATTCAAGGGCCCCTCCGCAATCAACTGCGGACCCTGCCGGCGAATCGCAATCTCACGAAAATCGGAGACGATCCGCAAGTTGTTCTGGGCCTGAATCGTTACACCCACGTTAGACGGAATTACTACCGTGATGTCACCGTTGCCCGTTGCGAGATATGATTCGCCCAACCGGCTCCCCAGCAGATTGGCCACGATGCTACCCCATGACGTGGAGACCCGCATCGGGCCCGAAATGTTGCTCACGTGAATGCCGCCGCTACCTGAGTCGCAGCGCACTCCAGCCGAAGACCATACCTGCACCGGTCCCGCCATATTGCGAACTGTGGCAATCCCGTTGGCCTTCTCGACGATGATTTCCCCGCCGCCACTGGTGGCCGTCACCGGGCCGCCGGCGGTTCCAATATGGACGCCGCCACCGCCGGTGGTCGCGTGAATCTGCCCGCCGGTCTCTTTGGCCACGATATCGCCGCCGATCGTCTCGAGAACGGCTTCGCCTTTTACTCTGCCAACCGTAATATGGCCGGCTCCCGTCGTGCACCGCAGCGAGCCACCAATCTTGCCCACATGCACATCGCCGCCGCCGGTCGCCAGCTTGCAATCACCCGCGATGCCATCGATCGTGAGCGCGCCTGCGCCGGTGTCTACCTCCAGGGGGCCATCCACACCATCCGCTTCCACGGCGCCATCCGACGTTGAAATCTCGACGCCAGTGAGGCGCGGCGTCTTCAGTAGAACGGCCGCCACTACAGGACCATTCGGCGCGGTCAGCACCGTCGTGTCCCCTTGCGAAATCACCCGCACTGCATACTGCTGCAACCAGCGGCGCGCCTCAGCCTCCGTTCGGGCACTGACGGTTACGGTCACGACATACTGCAGGTTCGGGGAGGTTCCACCTTGCAGCTTCACGGGTCCATGCGCGTTCACCCGCAGGCGAGCGGCTGCTGGGGCGGTTCCGTAAATGACCTTCTCGCAGGTCCCGTTCTTGCAGGTGAAACCCTTTTGGGCTCCGGCAAACGGCAGAAACGCGAGTATGGCCAGCGCGCTAAAAAGTGCCGATCGAAGCATTCATTTCCTTCAACGCCTTTTCCAGCTTCAGGCGAATGGTATTGTTGTCTTCCTGCTGGTACACATTCTGCAGAGCACTCACCAGGGATCCGTCTCGCTGCGCCACCAGAACATCCACCACTTCCTGGCGCACGGCGGCATTGTCGTCGGTCCGCAGTACCTGCAACAACGTCTTTCGTACGGCGGCATCCGCCAGGAGAGGCTTCAAGCCTTTCAGGGCATCCAGCCGAACCGCGACGATGGGGTCGTTCACCAGCCGGTTGAGGAGCTCATCTTTCACATCGCCCGAACCGGCCCGATCCTTCAACACGCCCACCGACTCCACCCGCACCGATGCATCCTGTTCGCGCGCTCCGGAGAGCAGCAACTGCTGGATGTTCCGATCTTCCATAGAGCCCGAAACGGTGCGGCGGCGGGTCTCGTCGAAAGCAATCTGTACGTGGCCGGCATTGTCCGGACGGACTGAGCGAACGGTAGCGAAGACTTCGTCGCCCGATCCCGTTCCCGCCATGGGATTGGCGGACGGACTGTTGGTGGTCAAACGCGCGGCGACGAATCCCAAAGCTATGAGCGCCATCGCGCCCACCGGCCGCTGCAGCCGGTTTAACCCCGCGAACGTTGAGCCCATGGCTTCTAGAAAAAGCGTCCAGGGTCCCTTGGAAGATTTCTCGGTGCGTGGCGCACCACCCTGGATGGCCGCCATCAAATCCATGCGGCAATCCTCCAGCAGCAACATCGGCACTTCGGCTTGCCGCCGGTCGAGAGCCGCCGCCATGGCCCGCTGGCGCGACAGGGCGCTGGTACATTCGGCGCACTCGTGAAGGTGATCCTCTACCTTGTCTTCCTCATCGGGGGTCAACTCGCCGTAAAAATAAAGCGGAATCAGCTTCGAAACCGAATCGCAAGTCATACGAAATCTCCCAGCACCGATCGCATTTTCTGAGTCGCCCGAAAGAGGCAGTTCTTGGCGGCCTCTTCGGTAGTCCCCAGCATCTCGCCGATATTTCGCAATCGCAGCCCCTGGTAATGCCTTAATTCAAAAACCATCCGCTCCCGCGGGGTGAGATCCCGCAGCGCGTCCTCAATCCGGTCCTTCAACTGGCGATTCCACATGCTGCGTTCGGGATCCGCCTGCGCTGCCTCTTCCTCAAACGCGTCCATGCGATCGATGGCGCCGTCCGACGTCTCCACGACTGAGGATTCTTCTTTTCGCACTTTACGTTTGCGGAGCTGGTCGAGACAGATATTCGTGACGATGCGGTACAGCCAGGTGTGAAAGCTGCAGTCGAACCGGAACGCGTGCAGGTTGCGGTAGACCCGCAGAAAGGCCTCCTGATACACGTCCCGCGCATCTTCGGGCGACCGCAACAAATTCATCGCGAGCCGAAGCACACTCTGATCGTAGGTGCGAACCAGTTGCTCAAATGCTTCCTGGTCGCCGCGTTGAGCAGCCCGAATTAGCGAATCAACCTGTGGACTCAAACGGGCGCCTACCGCTCCGGCTGCATCCTGCGCCATAACGCCACTTTTTATCTAGGACCTTTTACCGACTCCCCAATCTTCCTACCTGTGAACTTGGACGCGGCTGTGGCAAATTCGTCACTAGCTGAAATGTGCGAACTTGAGAAAAGTGTACAAAGTTTTGACAGCCCGGTTCAAGTCCTGCCGTGCCCAGTTGCCCTGTCACAACTTAGTGAACATCGCCTAAATTATTGATTACAATAAGCTGGCAGACAATTTGCTCATTTTCGAGGATTCCCCAGGGGTGTCCGCGCAGCGGCTAACCCATCCTTGGTCGCCTCCCGGACCACGGTCCGGACCACATAAGTCCCCGGCGGCGCGGTGAAAGAGGTGCTCGTGCGGATTCCGCGGGCCCGCAGATCCTCCAGGGTGCCGTCCGAGAGCGCCAGATCCATCACCGCCTGCTTGCCCGCGACGAAAGCCCCCGCGCTATCTTCGAGGAGGGTCACGAAGGTCAACTGTTGCCGGTGATGGGCCTCCTTCTCCTCAAAGACCAAGCCCTTGGCATCCACGGTGGTGATGACCTTTATGTTCAATTGTCCATCGCTCGCGGGAGCACCCGAGACCTCTACCGTCGCGGGGAAATCCTGCAGGGAGTCCTTGGAAATGGCAACGCGATCGATCCGTTCCTGCGGAGTCTCTGCCTTCGCGGGCGGCCTCTCCGGCTGCTTTTCGGGAACGGTGGCGAAGTACCCGGCACGGGATTCGATTTTGTAGGATCCGGATCTCCGGAGCATGACCTTGAGCGAGTGATACTGGTCGTCGGTTGCGCTCGTGGGGGCGATGCCGAGCATGTACATCGCTTCTGTGGGAGTGGTGAGGCTGCGGATCGCCGTGTCGAAGTCGTTGGTGTTCACGACGAGCTGCCCGCCGGTGGCCGGCGACAGAGAAGCCATCACGCCAGTCAAGGTCATCTGCCGAAGATTCATGGTCCGCTGCGCCCACTCGTAGCGGGTGCCGTCGCGGGTATTGAGCACTTCCGGAGAGAACGACGCGAGGCCGCTGGAATCCAGCGAATTCACTACGATGCGATTGCGTACAGCCAGGTCAATCAGGCGATCGATGGGACGGTCCATGGCCCCCGAAGGGAAGCCCGGCGACATCCACAGAAGAATGCGCTTTCCGGGCGCGGTAGCGAGGTGACGTAGCACAACGGCGAGCGTGTCGAGAGCAACCTCATTCTCGATCTGAGTCTGTTCCCATACCGATTGCGCGGCCGATTGCACGACGCCCTCTTGTCGTCGCGGGCAGTCGGCATCGCCCGCAAGGCAGTTGCAGGCGATGGCCTCCCGGAGCGCGACATTATTGGCCCCAAGGTCACTGCGCGAGATGATTCCATAGGCTTGGTAGCGCGTCAGCGTGGGGCAGATGCCAATTCCCTGGCTGCCGCTCTGCGGATGCACCCGCAGGTGCGAAAGCGCAGTCAAAAGGTGCGCGGGATTGTCGGTGAGGTCCTCGGTGACGGAGCCGGTCGCAGTGAAGATGCCAACGAGGTCGCCGGGCTGGAGGTGCGAGACGAGTTTCTCCGCTGCCGCTTTGGCGCGATTCAGTCCGAACGGCTCGGTGCGGGTGTCGTCGAAGTAGAGTGCCAGGGAACGCGGATCGGCGGACGGTGCTGAGACTGCAGCGGTGCCGGGACGCGTCTCGGACACGCCGGACGCGCTGGAGACGTGCGGCTTGTTTTCGTTGAAAAAGGTGACGGGCACGACCTTGCCGTCATCGAGCACTTGGAAATCGGAGACCACGAGCCCGTCCACTGGGTTGCCTTTGTGGTCGCGGACGGTGACTCCGATTTCGACGAGATTGGTTTCGACGGAAATGCGGGCGGGAGGCGGCTGCCAGGCTCCGCCGCGGATTCGGACCTCTCCAGGCTCGGTAGCTGCCAGCGCCCCTGTAATGGCGGAAAGCAGGAGAAGACGCCTGAAGGTCATGATTGGGGTCCATTATACTGCTTGAGGCATGTGGGGCAGAACGCAGAACGCCCCGTGAGGTGTCCACATACTCTGGCATTTGGAGGGCGGTAGCACACACCCCTCCAGACGTGATTTTGGAAGGAGGTTGAAGAGCCGCTACGTTCAAGCCGCTTTCGACACTGCTTTCGCCAGCCTGGACTGATACTCCGCCACCACCACCATCGCGCAGTACTCTTCCTGCTTCAACCCCATCTCCGCGTACGCTGCCTCCTGCTCTTTTCCGCGCTCCATCGTGGGAAACAGCGATCCGTCGGCGTATGCATCCAAAATGGCGGGATGCACATAATATTTCCGGCAGGTCGCTGGGCGATTGCCTAAACGCCGCGCCACCGACTTGATCGCCTGCACAATATTTCGCTTACTCGCCGTCTCACTGCTGGAGGGACCGGCGGCGCACAGTTCCCGGACCGCCAGCAGAGTTCCGGCCCAAGTTCGAAAATCTTTGGCCGTGAAATCCTGGCCCGCCACCTCGCGAATGTATTCGTTGACGTCGGCGGAATCGACCGCGCATCGTTGCCCGCTCTCGTCTATATATTGAAACAACTCATAACCCGGCAGATCCTGGCACTGCTTTACGATGCGTGCCAGCCGCCGGTCCGTCAGTTGGATCTGGTGGTCGAGCCCGCTTTTTCCCCGAAAGTGGAAGGTCAGTCTGGCGCCCGCAATCTGCACGTGGCGATTTCGCAGCGTCGTCAAGCCGAACGAGTCGTTCTCTTTCGCATACTCCTCGTTACCCACTCGAACGAAGCTGGTCTCCAGCAGGCGCACCACGGTGGCGAGCACTTTTTGCTTCGGGAGACCGGGCCTTTCCAGGTCTCGCATCACCTGTTGCCGGATCATTGCCAGCGACGCTCCGAACGCGATCATGCGCCCGAACTTCGACTGGTCGCGGACCGCTCGATATTGGGTGTGGTAGCGATACTGCCTGCGGCCGCGGGCATCGCGGCCTACCGCTTGCAAATGTCCGTTCGGTGTCGGACAAATCCGGACATCCTGCCACGCTGGAGGAATCACCAGTGCGCGAATCCGCGCCAGTTGTTTGGGGTCGCGCACCGGCTTGCCGTCTGGCCCAATGTACCGGAACGACTTGCCGCGCCCCACTCGCCGGATGCAGAGTGCTCCGCAGCGTACATATCGCAAGCCCGCCTCAGCCGCGGATTCTACCGGATCCGTAGAGAACATGACACTCTCGGCGACCGCAGATTCCGGGCCATTGTTGCGGCACTTACAATAGCTCCGGCTCCTTCGGGATCGCGTGCCTCTATTCACCAACCTGCCAGAAACTTCCTTGTAAGTCGCTCGCTCTCGCGCTAGCCTGAGATCGGAGAAACTTACCCTATGAAAGTGCAGTCACTAAACGAACTGTATATCTCGGAGTTACAGGACTTATATAGCGCGGAAGGGCAGATTCTCAAAGCTCTTCCGAAAGTAATCGAAAAGACAGACTCCCCCGAACTTCGGCAAGCCTTGGAAAGTCACCTTGCAGAAACTCGCAACCATGTTACGCGCCTGGAGAAGGTTTTCAGCATGCACGGCGTCGAAGCCAAGGCGCAGAAGTGTAAAGGCATGCAGGGCATATTGGATGAAGGCGATGAGATGATCGGCAAGGACGCGCCTCCCGCGGTCCGCGACGCCGCCATCATCTCGGCCTGCCAGCGCGTCGAACACTACGAAATCGCTGCGTATGGCACCGTGCGGACGTACGCCGAGCAACTCGGACAGGAGCGTGCTGCGACAGTACTACAGGACACCCTGGATGAGGAAACTGCGGCCGACGAAACCCTCACGGAAATCGCCCGCAACCGCGTCAATGTGGAAGCGACTCGAACCGCATAGGAGCTCACAAATATGCCAGAACGACTTGATGGATACCGTGTAGCCATCCTGGTCACCGATGGCTTCGAGCAGGTGGAAATGACGGAGCCGCGCAAGGCGCTGCAACAGGCCGGTGCCAAAACCACCCTGATTGCGCCCGAGAAATCCAGTGTGCAGGGCATGAATCACGACGAGAAAGGCGAGAAGTTTCCAGTTGACTTGAAGCTCGAATCCGCCTCGTCTTCCGAATTCGATGCCTTGCTGTTACCCGGAGGAGTGGCCAATCCCGATAAGCTTCGCACCATATCGAAGGCGGTGCAATTCGTGAAGGAATTCGCCGGCGCAGGTAAGCCGATCGCGGCGATTTGCCATGGCCCGTGGCTCTTGGTGGAAGCCGGATTGGTCACCGGCCGGAGAGTGACTTCGTGGCCGTCCCTCAAAACTGACATCCGCAATGCCGGCGGTAACTGGGAGGATCGCGAAGTAATTGAAGATCATGGCTTGGTGACAAGCCGCAAACCCGATGACCTGCCCGCATTCAATCGGGAAGTCATTCAATTGTTCGCCACTCACGCCCGCAAGCCGGTGGGAGTGAATTCATAGGTGGGTGCCGGCGTGGCGCAAACACTCCTGTTTGCCGTCTCGACACTCATGTCGAGACTTCTCGGAGCGTGCGGCGGGTCGAAGTAACAGGTTCACTAGACAGCCCAAAAGCGTCGAGAGAAGTCTCGAGTGTTTGCGCCACATTTTAGTCCCTCGTCACGTGGTAAACCCGAAGCTCCTCTTCACGCACTATCTTCCACGCGCCTTTGAACTTTGCAAACGTTAGCCTATCCTGCGCCTCTCCCGCGAAGTGCTTCACCCGATTTGCATCCCAGCTATCCCATCGTTTGCGAAAAGTCACCGACGGCCGTCCGTCCTGTCCCATCCTGTAATCGATATCCCGTATTTCGTACTCATCAGTGTGCGCCCAGCCGATCATCCCCGACCGTTTCATGGAGCGCAGCACTTCGCGATCCAGATTCTTGCGCCGGAAGAACACCTCTACCTTCGGCGCGTAACAGTTGACCTGGCCATTCAGGTCATTGCTGAGCATGGTCGTCCGCCAGTGCTCCAGAACAGCCATCACGGCGGCTCGCGACGGGTCACGTGTACGAGCGGCCTGGGGCGCGGGCTCTTTATGCGGCACGGTCCCGGCTGCCGTAGGAACCGGCGGCTCGGGATGAGTTTCAGACTGGGGAGCATCGATAGGCCTCGACACCGGAGATGGTTCGGCGGGCGGCTGACTCACGGGCGAGTTTCCTGCCGGACTGCTGGAAGATCCCGAAACCGACTCCGATCCGACGGGCCGGCCCACCATCAACAGTACGAGGCCCGCGACCATCGCGAAGGCGAGGATCACGAGAAGGCCCGCCGACGTCCCCCAGAAACTGATCGGGGGTGGCGCTTCTGGCTTAGGCGTCGCCGTTTTCTCCGGTTCGAGTCTCGGTGGGTCCGGCTTCGGCGGAGGCGGAACCGGCTGCCTCGCCACTCCAATCAATCCAGGCCATTCGCCTGGAAACAGCCCGCGCGCGCGAAGTCCCTGGAGCGCAAACGCCGCCCGCGCGTCGCTACCCGCGACTATATAGAAGGCGCTCTCGGTGGAAAAAAGCTCGGCCGACTCGAGAGTCCCCATCGACTCCGCGACGGCCGCGGTACTGGCCTGGACTTGCGCCTCGCCCGGCGTCCATTCACATACCGTGACCACCGAGTCGTTCGTTAGATCGCGGCCTTCCATCACCGCATTCGACGGCCCGCGATAACGTTCCTTGACCAACTCGAAACGGTACAACCGCTGCATCTACTTCCTAATCGCTGATTTCGATCCTCGGCCCAGTCTCCTGCGATACCTCTTCCGAGCGCTTTACCGTATTCCGGGCCAATTCCAAGAACGGCTCGCCTTCCCCTTTGCGCATCACTATGGGTTTTCCGCTGTCCCCGCCGATGCGCACCTGGGGATCCAATGGCAGCTCGGCCAAAAAATGCTGCTGCATCTCACTGGCCGTCCGCCGCCCGCCGCCGTGACTGAAAACGTCGATGCGCTCCTGGCAGTGCGGGCAGATCAGGAAGCTCATGTTCTCCACAATTCCCAAAATCGGCACTTTCACCTGGTGGAACATGAAGATCGCCTTGCGTGCGTCTTCCAGAGAGACGTCCGACGGGGTGGTCACCACGATTGCGCCGGTAATGGGCGCCGTCTGAATCAAGGAAAGCTGCACATCTCCCGTCCCCGGCGGCAGATCGATGATCAGGTAATCCAGATTGCCCCAGTCCACACCCCGCAGGAACTGTTGGATCACGCTGTGGAGCATGGGACCGCGCCATACCAGCGGCTTGTCGCCGGGATTCAGAAAGCCCATCGACATCAGCTTTACTCCGTACTGATCGAGAGGCTGAATCCGCTCCCCATAGGCCATGGGTGTGCGATTGATCCCCATCATCAAAGGAACGTTGGGTCCGTAGACGTCGGCGTCCATCAGCCCGGTCTTATAACCGAGTGAAGCCAACCCCACCGCGAGGTTGACTGACACCGTAGTTTTGCCGACACCTCCCTTCCCCGAACCCACCGCGATCAGGTATTTCACGCCGGCTATTGGCAACTTGGGCATTTGGCCCGGTTGGTTGGGAGTCATCGATTTCTATCGTAACAGTAGCGAGTGGAGCTTCGCTCCTGCACTGCCGGATACCAATTGGAAAAATCGGTCCTTTACTTTCAACCCGTTAGGATGGTAGGCTAAGTGTCTCATAATGCGCACAGTTGACTTGATTCAGCGGAAACGGGACGGGCAAGAGCTTGCTCCGGAAGAGATCGAGTTCCTCGTGGAAGGGTACACCAGGGAGGAGATTCCCGACTATCAGATGTCGGCCTTCCTGATGGCCGTATTTTTCTCGGGGATGTCTGACCGCGAGGTCAGCCGGCTCACGGAATGCATGCTGCGTTCCGGCGATACAGTCGACCTGTCGGACATTCCCGGAGTAAAAGTAGACAAACACTCCACGGGCGGTGTGGGAGACAAAACCAGCTTCATCGTAGCCCCGCTGGCAGCCGCGGCGGGGGTGGTCGTGCCCATGATGTCCGGACGTGCGCTCGGACATACGGGCGGCACACTCGACAAACTCGAGTCGATTCCCGGTTTCCGCACGAACCTCACCGCTGAGGAATTTCACAAGCAGCTCTCGGAGTTGGGACTCTGCTTCATCGGTCAGACCGAGAAACTCGCACCCGCCGATCGCAAACTGTACGCTCTCCGCGACGTCACCGCGACCGTGGAGTCAATTCCACTGATCTCCTCTTCGATCATGTCGAAGAAATTGGCCGAGGGTGTTGATGCGCTGGTGTTGGATGTGAAAGTGGGAAACGGCGCGTTCATGAAGAAGCAGGTGGAAGCCCGCCGTCTCGCGCAGACCATGGTCGGCATTGGCCGGCGCATGGATAAGAAGGTACAGGCGCTCATCACCGACATGAACCAGCCGCTGGGCTACGCCATCGGCAACGCCCTCGAGGTGATGGAGGCGTCCCAGACGCTGCAAAACGCCGGGCCCGCCGACCTTACCAAGCTCTCGATTGAACTCGCCGCGCGCATGATCTTTCTCGGCAAGAAAGCGCCGTCGCTCGACGATGCCCGCCGTGTCGCCGAGAAGCACCTGGTGGATGGCTCGGGTTATCGCAAGTTCAAGCAGGTGGTGGCGGCACAGGGTGGAAACGCCCAGGCACTCGACAAGTTCGAACTGCTGCCCAACGCCACCGGCATGCGGGAAATCACTTCTCCGCGTGGCGGATATGTGAGTTCCATCAGCGCTGAGGACATCGGCATCGCTTCGAACATGATTGGCGCGGGCCGCGATCGCAAGGAAGACGCCATCGACCCGGCAGTGGGTATCATCCTCGAAGTCAAGGTCGGCGAACGTGTAGACGCCGGCTCGGTGCTGTGCCGCCTGTATTACACGAAGGAAGATCGTGTGGAAGAGGCCGCCGAAATGGTGGAAGACGCCTTCTCTCTTTCCCCGCAGAAGCCTGACGAGCGCGAGCTCATTTTGGAAGTCGTAGGGTAGATGGGCCGATTCACGGGGTTGCTGGGCATTATCGTCATCCTGGGAGTTGCCTGGCTCTGTTCCGCTCACAAGCGTGACATCAAGCTGCGCATACTCGCCTGGGGCCTCAGCCTCCAGTTCGGCTTTGCACTGTTGGTGCTCAAAACCAATTTCGGAAAGGTGTTTCAGGCCATCGGCGCGGGTGTCAACGCGATGCTCGGCTACACTCAGGAGGGCGCTAAATTCCTATTCGGACCGCTGGGCGATAAGTCCGGACCGTATGGTGTGCTGTTCGCTTTTCAGGTACTGCCGATCATCATCTTTATTGCCTCGTTTTTTGCAATCCTGTATTACCTGGGGGTGATGCAGTGGGTTGTCAAAGGCATGGCGATCGTGATGCGCGAAGTCATGGGCGCGAGCGGCGCGGAATCGCTGAACGTGGCCGCCAGCATCTTCATGGGGCAGACCGAAGCTCCCCTGACAATCCGGCCGTTCCTCGCGGGCATGACGCAGTCGGAACTCTTCACCGTTATGACGAGCGGGATGGCGCACGTTTCGGGCTCGGTGATGGCGGCCTACGTGTTGATCGCCGGTGTCGACATTCAACATCTTCTGACTGCCGTGATCATGACTGCGCCTGCGACCATCATGCTGGCGAAGATCTTCTTTCCGGAAGTCGACAAGCCGGCGACCTCGGGCAAAGTGGATGTCAAAGTGGAGAGTTCGGCGGTGAATATTATCGATGCCGCCGGGCAAGGAGCGGGCGACGGCCTGCACCTGTCGCTGAACGTCGCGGCTATGCTGATCGCATTCTTGGCCTTGATCGCGATGGTGAACGGAATTCTGAACGGGATTCATGGCATGCACTTCATGGCTTGGTTTCCCTCGTCGCTGCAGCAAATCTTCGGCACTATCTTCGCGCCTGTGGCGTGGCTGCTGGGGGTGAGTTGGAAGGACGCTTCAGCAATCGGGAATTTGCTCGGAACGCGCTTGGTGCTGAATGAATTCGTGGCGTTTATCGATCTCGGCAAGATTAAGGCCACGCTGGATCCGCGGTCGTTCACCATCGCCACCTACGCGCTTTGCGGATTCGCCAATTTCAGCTCGATCGCCATCCAGGTGGGCGGCATCGGGGCCCTGGCGCCAACGCGGAAGTCCGATCTGGCGCGCTTGGGATTGAAGGCGGTGATGGCCGGCACCATGGCCAACTTCATGTCAGCCTGCATCGCGGGAATGCTGCTGTGACCGCCGAAGCCAAACAACTCATCGAGAGCCGCACTTCGCTCCAGCCGAAGATCGGCATTGTCCTGGGCAGCGGGCTGGGCGCCTTTGCGGACGAACTGACCGATCGCATTGACATCCCTTATGCGGAGATCCCCGGCTGGCCGCCTTCCACGGCCGTGGGTCACGCGGGGCGCCTGATCATTGGCAAACTGGGAACGCTCGATACCGTCGTGATGGCGGGGCGCGCGCATCTGTACGAGGGCAACACCCCGGCGCAGGTCACTTACGGAGTGCGCGTGCTCGGAGCGCTCGGCGTGCGGGTGATGGTATTTACTAACGCGGCGGGCGGCATCAATCTGACACTGGAGCGCGGCGGCCTCGTCCTGATATCCGACCACATCAACCTGCAGGGGTGCAATCCGCTGGTGGGGCCGAATGACGATTCGTTGGGCCCGCGCTTTCCCGACATGTCGGAGGCTTATCCAAGACAGCTTCGCATGATCGCCAGGGACGTGGCCACGGAATTGTGCGTTCCCGTCACCGAAGGCGTCTACGCCGCGATGCTTGGGCCCTCGTACGAAACGCCCGCGGAGATTCGTTATTTGCGGGCCATCGGCGCGGATGTCGTCGGCATGTCCACGGTGCTCGAAGTAATCACCGCGAATCACATGGGCATCAAGTCGCTCGGCATCTCGTGCGTCACTAATATGGCCGCCGGCGTTCTGCCCCAGAAGATCAATCACGAGGAAGTTCTGGAAGCCGGAGCCATGGTGCGCGACACCCTCGTGCGATTTCTCAAGGGGCTGGCCCCGCGCCTGGTGGAGCAGCTCGCCGGGCCATCCAGTTAGCTTATGCCGGACGCGTTGCTCTCCGCCGCGCTGGCTGTTCGCGAAAACGCCTTCGCGCCGTATTCCAAATTCAAAGTGGGCGCCGCACTCGAGGACTCGGACGGCCGCATCCACAGCGGATGCAACGTCGAGAACGCCACCTACGGCCTCACCGTTTGCGCCGAGCGGGTCGCGGTTTTCAAGGCGATTTCTGAAGGCGTGCGGAAGTTCCGGCGCGTCGCCGTGGCCGCCGACACGGACGTGCTCACGCCGCCCTGCGGAGCATGCCGGCAGATCCTCTGGGAATTCTGCGGGGATATCGAGATTACGCTGGTGAATCTTCAGGGCAAAACCGAAACCTATCGTCTGAAAGACCTTTTCCCGAAGCCCTTCGATGTTTCGTATCTGTAGCATCTTCCTCTTCGTCGTCTCCACGCTCTTCGCCGAACCGGCGGACTGGATCTGGAGCGCGCGTTATGTGATCACCGAGGACGCGCAGCACCGCGTCATCGAGAACGGCGCGGTAGCGATCCGCGGCGACCGCATCGTTGCTATCGGCACCAAGGCCGAAATCGATGCCAGGTATCAGGCCAGGCAGCGGCTCGACCGGCCGGACGCGATCCTCGCGCCGGGTTTGATCAATACCCACACGCACGCCGCGATGTCGCTGTTCCGCGGGATCGCCGACGACCTTAAGTTGCAGGATTGGCTCGAGAAGTTCATCTTCCCGGCGGAAGCCAAGAACGTGTCGCCTGAATTCGTCCGCTGGGGAACGCGCCTGGGCTGCCTGGAAATGCTCCTCGGCGGCACCACCACGTTCACCGACATGTATTACTTCGAGGACGTGGTGGCGGAAGTTGCCAAAGAAGCGGGCATGCGCGGGGTACTGGGCGAAACCATCATCGGCTTCCCGGTGGCGGACAACAAGACACCTGCCGAAGCATTGCAATTCACCGAAAAATATCTGACGCGTTTCCGCAACGATCCGCTGGTGGTGGCTGCCGTGGCGCCGCACGCGCTCTACACCAATTCCGACGAGACGCTGAAGGCATCCCGTGCGCTGGCCGACAAGTATGGTGCGCCGCTGGTCATCCACCTCTCCGAAACCAAAAAAGAGAATGACGACGCCATGGCGCAGCGGCACATGTCGCCCACCAAGGTGCTCGATTCGCTCGGCGTCCTGACGGGCCGCACGGTCGCTGCGCACTGCGTATGGGTCGACGATGAAGATATGGCAATTCTCAAGTCGCGCAATGTGGGGGTGGCGCACTGTCCGTCGAGCAATATGAAATTGGCGAGCGGTGTGGCGCCGGTGGTGCGCATGCTGGCGATGGATATGGCGGTGGGCCTCGGACCGGATGGTCCCGCGGGCAGCAACAACGACTTCAATTTGTTTGAGGAGATGGACCTCGCGGCCAAGTTGCAAAAGGTCATGACCAACGATCCGCGCGCCCTGCCCGCCACGGCGGCGCTCGAAATGGCGACCATCCGCGGCGCCCGCGCGTTGGGCTTGGAGAAGGAGATCGGCTCTCTCGAAAACGGGAAGCGCGCCGACATGATCATGGTGCGGATCGATCGCCCGAACGCGGTTCCGCTATACGACCCGATATCGCAGATGGTATACGCGCTCAAGGCGGACGACGTCCGCGATGTGATGGTCAACGGCAGACCGATCGTCCGCGACGCGAAGATTCTGACGTTGAACGCAGCGCAGATTTTGCAAAAGGCAACAGAGTATCGCGTGAAAATCAGCACTTCCCTGAAGTAGGCCTGTTCGGTACCGGGCTACAATAAGTACAGCTGTGGGGGCCCTCAAGAACAAGACGCTGGTGTGCTTGGCGATTGCCGCGCTTCTACTGAACGTACCGTGCATCGCCGCCTGTTTCGCGTGCGCGACTCCTCCACCCTCAGCGTCGCACTGTCATCACAAAGCGCCGCCTCACGACGATGGTAAGCAGCCGTGCCCGCACCAGCTGTTCCGGGCGACAGGGCCCGTCAGCCGGCTTGCACAGCAGCCAGCGAGTTACAGTCCGGCAGTGATCGCTGACGACATCAAGATTGAGGTTCCGCGCGTCGCTGGATCGGCGCAGGCTCCGCTGATCGGATGGTCCCCGCCCTTACCTGACTCGACTCGTCCTTCCATTCTGCGCGTCTAGGCCGTTTCTCTTTCCCAATTTGTATTAATAGTGCGAATTCAGGAGAAGAGAATGAAGAGGATGGTTGTGTGCCTTGTGTGGGCATCTGTCCTGGCGTGTGCGCAAGATCAGAAACCGCCAGATCAGAAACCGGCGAAGGACGAAAAGATGGAGAACATGCAGATGCCCGGCATGGATCACTCCCAAATGGACCACTCGCAGATGAAGGGCATGGACCATTCCGGTATGGCAGGCATGGCCGGCATGGACATGTCCAATGACGACCAGGCGGGCATGCTGTTGATGGAACAGGCGTCGGGCACCAGCGTCGGGCCGAAATCGTGGGCGATGCCGATGCACATGGTGAAACTCGGATCGTGGCAGACCATGTTAATGGGCAGCGCATTTGTGGTGGAGACGCAGCAGAGCGGCCCGCGCGGAGGCGACAAGCTTTTCGCGCCCAACTGGTTCATGGGAATGGCGCAACATCGCGTCGGGCGCGGAAGCTTCCTGTTTCAACTGATGCTGAGTCTCGACCCTGCGACGATTACGGGACGCAGCTTTCCCGAATTGTTCCAGACGGGCGAAACGGCGTTCGGCAGGCCGCTGGTGGACGCGCAGCATCCGCACAACTTCATCATGGCGATCGGGCTGAACTACGCGCGCCCGGTGAGCGAGAGCACGGTGCTGCAGTTTTACTTTGCGCCCGTGGGAGACCCGGCGCTCGGTCCGGTGGCATTTCCGCATCGCGCATCCGCATCCGAGCTGCCGCAAGCGCCACTGGGCCATCACTGGCAGGATTCGAGCCATATCGCCGACGAGGTGGTGACCGTCGGAGTCACGCACAAAAAGGTGCGGCTGGAGGCAAGTGGCTTCTACGGCACGGAGCCGGGGGAGAATCGCTGGATCATTGAAACTGGTCCGATCAATTCGTGGGCCACGCGCTTTTCGGTGTTCCCAACGAAGAATTGGATGGCGCAGGTTTCAGTGGGAAGGCTGGCGCATCCGGAGCGCGAGTCGCCTGGCGACGTGCTGCGGTCAACTGCGTCGCTGCATTATACGAAACCTCGGACGCAAGGGCCTTGGTCTTCGAGCTTCATTTGGGGTCGCAATCATAACACGTTCACGCATCGAAATCTGAATTCGTATCTGCTGGAAAGCGAGTACCCGGTGACGCGGCGCAACTTTTTGACGGGCCGCGCGGAACTCGTAGACAAAGACGAACTTTTCAGCGATCAGCCGGACCTCGAGGAGCGGCTGGACCGCACGGTGGGCAGCACCTTCCGGATCGGCGGCTACACGATCGGCTACACGCGCGATATTGCCGTGACGCGGTTATACCAGGCCGGCATCGGAGCCAATATCACGACGTACTCGATGCCGGACCCGATTCGTCCCTACTATGGCGATCACCCGATTGGCGTAACCATGTACCTGAGGTTCCGGCTGCGTTGAAGTGGAGCAGGAATGCGGAGCGGGTCACCGGCCTGCTCTTGCCGACGAAAACGGCGTGTTCGCCAGACAGATAGGCTCGGCCACGGCGACACGCCGCGACCCCAAACCCCAGCCCCCAACCCCCAACCCCCAACCCCTGCTTTCAAGGTTTGCGCCGCTTCACGAAGCGAGGATTCGCTCGGCGGCGTGACGGCCCATGCGGATGCAGTCGGGAATGCCGATGCCGCGATACGCATTGCCGGCTACGTGAAGTCCAGGAATGGAGGCCACACGCGATTCCACTTCTGTCACCCGGTCGGGATGGCCTACTGTGTATTGCGCCATGGACGCCGGCCATCGGAAGATGCGTGTGAAATGCGGCTCGGCGCGGAACCCGGCGATCTCCTGCAACTCGGAGCTCACAGCGCTGAGAATCTTGTCGTCCGGCTCACCGAGAATCGCGGCATCGTCCATCCCCCCCAGAAAGCAGCGGGCCAGGATGGTCCCTTCCGGAACGCGATACGAAAACTTCGTTCCGACCCAGGTACACGCCACCAGGCGTCGCCGTTCTTTCTTCGGCACCAGGAATCCGAACCCGTCCGGCGGGCGAGCGAAATCCGAAGTGCGATAGCCCAACGCCACCGTCATGGAAGAGCTGTACGGCACCATGCCCAACAGCTCGGCCAGCCGTGCATCGAGCCCCGAGAGGAGTTGCGCACCACTGTGCGCTTCGCAGGCGATCACGAGGCGGTCGGCCTCCATCCAGCCGTCCTCCAGGCGGATGCGGAATCCGCCTTGGTTGCGCTCCACAGCCTGTGCGCGCCCTTGGCGGAAGTCCACTTTGCCGCGAATGAATGTTGTGACGCCATCGACCATCTGTCCCAGTCCGCCCTTGAGTGTGCGGAACAGGGGCTCGGGAGCAGCGCCCGACGCATTCTTCGACTTGGCCTTCGCACGCTGCGCCAGCACGCCTCGCGTGAGGCTGCCGTATTGCTTGGCGAGATCGACGAAGCGGGGCAGCACGCTGGTGACGCTGAGCTCACTGGGATTGCCGCCGTAGATTCCGGAAAGCAGCGGCTCGGCAAGGTAGTCGACAGCCTCGCGCCCGTAGTGCTCGTCGATAAACTCGGCCACCGATTCGTCGCCGGGCCTCAGGCGCGGTGAGCGAAAAAGCTCCAGGCCCATGCGGAACTTCGTGCCCCAGCTCAGCAGGCGCGTGCCGACCAGAGGCAGGATTTTGGTAGGCACCATCATCATCAGGCCGTCCGGAAGCGGGATCAGACGGCCGCCTCGCCGGACATAGGTTTTGCGCAGTTGATCGTTCGAGCCGATCACCTGGTCGCTCAATCCTAAATCACGGATCAGTTCGAGCGCGGCGGGCTTAGCCGATAAGAAGCTGTCGGGCCCGGCCTCGATGGTACAGCCTTCCACCTTCTCGGTCTGGATCACGCCGCCCAAGCGGGGACGCGACTCCAGGATGGTGCAGTGGGCGCCACCTTTCGCGAGGTAATATGCGGCGGAAAGGCCTGAGATGCCGCCCCCGATGATGACGATTTTGGCCAATCAGAGCCCGCCCATTCTTTGCAGATATTGGTGCAGCTTATGGAGCATCTCCCCGTACTCCACGCTGGTTTGCTGCGGCATGAAGCGCGGTCCGGCCGCGATCTCGTCGGGAAGGTTCGAGGTGAAGAGGCTTCCTGGAGATTTCAGAGAGTCGAGTGCCAACTGTGCGACGCCGATTTCCTGGATCATGGCACCCGTCGTCGTGTCCGTGGAGCCGTGGTAGTTGCGGTAGGGCTCCTTCCATAGGCCGGGGCGCTCGAAGGAATCGACCAATGCCACAATCGTGGGAATGAAGTTCGCCTGCAGATGGGTGGTCTCGTGAAACATGCTCAAAGTGACGACGACAAGCGCCGCGGCGGGATCGTAGGCAGCGTCGAGCATCTGCTGAAAGGCCATGCCGGAATTGCGCGGTTGCGTGGACCGGCCCCCGGCCACTGCGGCTTCCAGTGCGTGCCGTAATTCGCCGAGCAGCGTGAGTTCATAGCGCATGACGGCCGCGCCGAAAGCATTCGAGTTGCGCGTGTGGATGCTGTTCAGCAATCCGGGATTGACGCTGGCGAGCCGGGGATTGCGGCCTGCCAGCTTACCGAGCTCACGCAGCGCATCGTCCTGCGCGCCTTCGGACGCCGAGAAGCGGCGCATGGTGCGCAGCACCTGGCGGTCCGCCAATTCCTTGGCCAGATTATGAGTGTGAAGCAGATAGCGTGCGATGAAGTCGCGGCCGCTGCCACGCGACAGGTAAAAAGAGGAAATCGTCTCGAAAGGACTCAGAATCGCAGTCGCGACGTCGTTGAATACATGGTCGCCCTGCTTGGGCGTTGCGAAGCCCCCCACAGCTACCTCCGCAAGAATCTTACAAACATCGTCCCGCCACCGCGGCCAACGCTTTCGTGAACGCCGGAGAGCCGTTCAACGATTCGGGCCTGTGAATCGTGATGCCCAGCTTGGCCGCATAGTCGCCGAACAATTGGTCGACGTCGAAGAGCACCTCGACGTGATCGCAGACGAAGCCGATGGGGTGGACGACTACTTCGCGCACACCCTCGGCGGCATAGCGATCGAGGCACGACTCGACGGTCGGCCCGAGCCAGCGATCTTCAGTCATGCCTTGGCTCTGATAAGCGAAATCATACTGTTCGAGCCCTACACAAGCGGCCACAGCGGCGGCGGTAGCGCGTGTTTCGCGATCGTAAGGATCACCGGCTTCCAGAATCTTCTCGGGCAGGCTGTGCGCCGTGAAGAGCACCCGCCGGCCCCCGAAACCCACCGCCCGCAGACGTTCCGCAAACGCCTCAATAAGCAGTGGCTCATCGTGAAAGCTCTTGGCCCAGGAGGTCTTGGCGGCCACTCCGGCATCACGCTTGGCCTCTTCGGTGCGTTTCATATAAAGTCCGACGCTCAGGCGCGAAAACTGAGGGGCAAGACAGACCGCCGCCAGCCGCTCCACGCCGGACTCGCGAACCTGGTCCATGGTTTCGCGAATGAAGGGATGCCAATTGCGCATTCCGAAGAACACGGGTATTCCCATCAATTGCTGTAGTGCTTCAGCCTGCACCCTCGTCCATCGCAAGAGCGGAGACGATCCGCCGATGGCTTTATACCGGTGGCTGACCTCTTCCAGAATTTGCGGCGAAGGCGGCCTCCCGGACCGTACAAATCCCAGGTACGCTTCAACGTCCTCGACTCGCTCCGGAGCTCCGTGCGCGAGCAGGAGGACGGCATTCTTGCTCAAGGGCGATACTCCCTCACCATTTCCACGACGGCTTTCACATGGTCAACCGGGGTCTCGGGTAGAATACCGTGTCCCAGATTGAAGATATGACCGGGCCGGGTGCCTGTACGTTTCATCAGTTCGTGCACCTTGGCTCGCAGTTCATGCATCGGCGCGAAGAGGGCTACGGGGTCGAGATTGCCCTGGATGGCGGAGCGGTAGCTGATGTCCATCCACGCCTGGTCGATATTGATGCGCCAATCCACGCCCATGACGTCGCCGCCCGCGGCGTGCAATTCCTTGAAGAAGCCGGAAGCGCCGGTGCCGAAGTGGATGACGGGAACGCCGGTGGAGCGGATGCGCTCGATGAGGGCGCGCGAATAAGGTGCGGCGAAGCGGACGTAGTCGTCCGACCCGAGCGCACCGACCCAACTGTCGAAAACCTGGATGGCGCGAGCCCCCGCGGCTACCTGAAGATGCGCAAAGGGCGCGAGCACGTCGACAATCTTGCCCATCAGACGGCGCCAGAGAGTTTCGTCGCTGTACATCAGGCGCTTGGTGCGGACGAAATTGCGCGAGGCTCCGCCTTCGATCATGTAACTTGCCATGGTGAAAGGCGCGCCCACAAAGCCGATGACGGGCACCTTGCCGGCGAGGGCTCGCACGACATGTTGAATCGCCTGGCCGACGTATCCCAACTCGTCCGTATTGGTCGTGGAAAGCGAATCTACGTCATCGGACGAGCGGACCGGGTTATCGATGATGGGGCCCTCGCCGGCGGCGTAGCGCAGTTTCAGGCCCATGGGCTCGATCGGCAAGAGCAGATCGGCGAAAATAATGGCGGCGTCGACATCCAGCAGTTCCACCGGCTGCAACGTTACGGTGGCCGCCAGGTCGGGGCGTTTGCAGATTTCCAGAATGCCGTGCTTCTCCCGAATCTGGCGATACTGCTTCATGTACCGGCCCGCCTGCCTCATAAACCATACCGGCCTCACATCCGTGGGCCGGCGCCGGCAGGCATCTAAGAAACGGCTGCTCATTGGAGCCACGCGCATGGCTGATCCGTCCTGTCCTCGCAAAAATACACGCGAAAGTCCTTTGGCTTATGCCTCGCCGCCCATTGGCGGCCATTCACGAAGTACGGTTTTGCCCAAGCCTCGCTGTCGATGGTACGCGGTGCGATCACCGAAACCGACAGACTGCCCTGAGCCGGGTAACCGGTTCGCGGGTCCATGATGTGGGCGTAGGTACGCCCCTCCGCACGGAAAAACTTCTCGTAACTACCCGAAGTGGACATAGAGGTGTCACGAAGGAACACCTCAGCCGAAGATTTCTTCGGGTCCTTGGGATCGCGGATGTCGATACGCCAGCCCTTAGACTCATCGGGCGGGGCTCCTATGCCGTAAATACTGCTGCCCGACCCGGCCACCAGCGCCATCGCGACCCCGTTCTTTTTCAAGACCTCTACCATCTTGTCGACTGCATACCCTTTGCCGATCCCGCCGGGGTCAAGTTCCACTCCCGGACGATCGAACCACACCGTCTGCGCGCCCTGATCCAGGTGGATGTGCTTGTATCCCACCTTAGTGAGCGCCGCCAACACTTCGGGGCGATGCGGCAGGTGGCCGCTGCCCTTATAGAACCCCCAGACCTTCATCAGCGGGCCCACCGAGATATCGAAAGCGCCCTCACTCTCCCGGCTGTACTCGACACAGGCGGCCAATAACTCGAAAAGTTCCGGCGACACCTTCACCGGCCGTTCCGCCGCAAGCCGGTTCACCTCGCTCCACTCACTCTCCGGCTTGTAATTCGAGAGCAGGTCGTCGAGCCGCCGCACTTCGTCGAAGGCCGCGTCCGCTGCCGCCTCCATCCGGATTCGATCGTTCCCGTACACGACGATCGAATAAGTCGACCCCATCGCGTCCGCGCTCTTTTCGAGGCGGAGCATTTCCGGCCGATCCGCAGCCACGGCCGCCGGCAGGAGACAGACGATGACAACCAGTCTTAACACACACCTAAGCCGTTTATTTTCAGTATCAGTTCGCTGATTCCAGTCGATCGGGCAACCGGTCACAAAGGTAACGGATACGCGACAATGCCGCTAACCAGCATGATATCAATACAGTTGTCGGTTTTGATAATAAATCTTAGCTCGCTTCGCTGACGGGCTGAGAACCCGGGACGAAGAAGGGCTGGGTTTAGCTGGTGCGGAGGGCTAGCAGCGGATCCACCCTTGCGGCGCGGATCGCCGGGGCCAGGCAGGCCAAAAGGCCCGTGATCGCAAGGATCGCGGCCACCGCCAGATAGGTCTCGGGGTCGCTCGTGGCGACCCTGTAAAGCATGGCGGCCATTAGCCTGGTGAGGGAGATCGCTCCGATCAGACCCCCGACTATCCCGGCTACTACCATCCCCATTCCTTGCCCCATGACCATCTTCACAATCTCAGTCCGGCCTGCCCCCAAGGCGACGCGAATTCCGATTTCCGCTGTGCGCTGGGCCACCAAATAGGCGATCACACCGTAGACTCCAATCAGGGCGAGCAGAACGGCGGTTCCTGCAAAGGTGGCGAGGAGTGCCATGCTGAATCGGCGCGGTGCCACCGAATTCGCTAACTCCTGTTGCAGTGTTTGCAACTGGAACACCGGGACATCTCTGTCGATGCTCGCCGTTAGCTTTCGCAGAGCAGGCGCCAGCAACAGGGGATCGCCCGAAGTCCGCAGCACCACTCGCACGGACCTGACCACCGGGGCCCTCGGATAGGCGGCGTAGACTTCGGCGACCGGCTCGGCATCCAATTGCCAGTCCTTGAAATTCGGGACCACCCCGGCCACCGTGGTACGAATGAAGGTCCCTTGCAGCAGCCGGCCCACAATGTCACCGACACCGGCCTCGCGGACCAGTTGCTCGTTGACAATCGCGAAATCGAACATATCGCTACGGGTGGGCCAGCGGCCCTCGCGCAACGGCATTCCCATCGCCCTGAGGTATCCGGGCGAAACATATCGCACTGCGGCGGAGGATTGGTCCGTGCCGGATTCCCGCGAGACACCTGCGATCTTCACGGGCTGCTGGAATCGTCCGCAATCGATCCCAAATTCCACAACGCCGGGCAGAGACTGCACAAGCTCGGAAAGCCGGTCGAGATATGCACTCTGCTGCGGCCAATTGTGGTCGTAACGCGGGCCGGAAAGTGAGAGGCGCATTGTCAGGATTCTGTCGGGCTCCATGCCGGAGGGCAAATCACTCATATGCCGGAAGCTTTTCAGCATCAGGCCCGCGCCAACCAATAGGATCAGCGCCAATGCCACCTCTGCTGCGACGAGGAAGCCACGCAGACGTAGCTTGCTGGCGGAAACGGAAGATGTCCGTGCGTCATGCCGCAGGATTTCATCCAGGCTCTCTCGGACGATGGTCAGTGCTGGAGCCAGTCCGAAGAGGATTCCCGTCAGGCAGGAGACCGCGAAAGCGAAGCCCATCACAGAACCGTCGATGTGGGCCTCGTCGAGTCGCGGGATTGCCGTGCCGAACCGCTTGATTACTCCGAGAGAGAGTTGCGCCAATGCAAGTCCGGCGGCGCCTCCGAGCAGCGCCAAAGTGGTGCTCTCTGCCAGGAACTGGCGAACCACACGCATCCGGCCCGCGCCAATCGCAACGCGGATGGCAATCTCACGTTCCCGCGTCGACGCGCGCGCGAGCAGGAGATTCGCAATATTTACAATCGCGATCAGCAGAACGAATCCGACAGCGCCGAGGAGAATCAGCAACGCCGGACGCGCATGGCTCGCAAGGCGCTCGTCTAGGGTTTCAAAAAGCAATCGATTCTTCTGACGATGACTGTAGGGGTTTGGATGCTCCGCAAACACTCGCTGGCTGATCACTTGCATTTCAGGGAGCGCCTGAGCAAAGGAAACGCCCGAACGGAGCTTCCCCACGATGCGGAACCACGGCGGGCAGGGGCCCTGAATGGGAGCGGGTTTCACGGGATCGCCCGGGAGTTCATGGCCGATGGTGGTTGGGATGTAGGCGTCGATTTCGCGCAACTCATCGCCGGCCCAATTGGCCTGAGGAAAGAGATTGCGGAAGGTGGCCGGCAGAACCCCCACCACGGTGAAAGAATGCCCTTCGATCGTGACCGCCTTGCCGACGACTCGCGGGTCGGCGCCAAATTTGCGCTGATAGAGCTCCCATGTCAATACCGCAACATTGGTGTCGTCACGTCTAAATACCTGGCCAAGCGCTGGTTTCGAATTCGTGATGGTCCAGAAATCGCCCTCAATCGAGCCGACCCGCTCTGTGCTCGCCTCGCCGTGATACACCATCGAGTAATCGTCATTACTCATGAGCGCCATACTCTCGAACGCGTGCGACTCCTCGCGATACATCAGATAGTCAGTGCGCGCGACCATGCAATCACCGCTGGAAAGAGGGCAGTCCTGGGAGATCCAGGTGAGCCGTTCCGGATCGGGATAGGGCACTGGCTGAAGAAGCACCGCATGAACTACGCTAAACACCGCGGTGTTCATTCCGATCCCCAGAGCGAGAGTCAGGATCGCGACCGTGGCGAATCCAGGATTCTTCCAAAGGACTCGGAGCGCGTATCGCAAATCTTGCGACAAATGATCCAGCCAGACGAACCTCCAGACGTCCCTCACTTCTTCCTGAATGCGCGCAACATTGCCGAACGTGCGGAGCGCGGCGAACCGGGCCTCGTCTGGCTCTATCCCGCGATCCACATTCTCCTGCGTCTCACGCCGGATGTGGTCCTCGATATCGAGGTCAAAGCCCTGCAGCATCCGCTTGCGACGCCAGATCATCGATCCTCTTTACGAGACATTGCAGGCGATCATATGCCCCCGTCCGGTAGAATGTCAAGGTGAGCGTGTCCGTCCGGCCTTTGCTGCCGGAGAATGGGGCAGGATCGCCGGGCAGCATTCCGGGAACAGATTTCCGATTTACTTCCATGCTGATTTGAGCTCCCATCCCTCTAGTGTGATCCGCCCTGTTTTTCCGGCTGCATAGAACTCCACGCCCTTAGCCGAGGCAGGCGGGTAAACCAGGCTGGTCATGGCGACTGCTCCGTCCATCGCGAAAACCTCAATCGTGGATCGGTCCACGAGGATCGTCAGTTGCAGCGGAGCATCACCCAATGCGAGCGGTGCCGAGGTGCGCGCCGGAAAATCGTTACTGAAGTCTGTGACGCCAGACTTCGTGCGGTCGACGAACAGTTTGCCATCGGCGTACCCCACGGTGGTGAACTTCCCGTCGCCGTCCAGCAGTCTCCACCCGACTTCCGCAGAGGCGCCTGAAACGGTGCTCCGCAACTCAAAGCTGTTGCCGCGGATTTTCCCGGTCAGTGCCCGGTTGAGATCTGCAATGCTTGTCCCGCGCCACGAGAAGTGCGCACCACGCAACGTCTGTATCGTCTCGGCGGGCGCCTGCACGAGGCGGAGTCCTTCCGGCAGCTTCCGCAGTTGCAGTCTCCGGGGGATCGTCATCTGCCCGCGCCAGGGCTGGGTCGGAACCTTCGCCGCGTACTGCCAGTTGTTCATCCAACCGATCATGACTGGCACTTCGCTGCGCGCCATTCCGTTGAATGTCAGGGCGCAGTAGCAGTCTTTCCCATAGTCGGTCCAGAGCGTCGTCGTAGAGGGATTATCGTTCGTGAACCGCATGCCATCGAAGTCTCCGACGAAATACTGCTCACCCGATCCTCCCTGCAGCCCGCCGGGATTCAATCCCACCTTGAGCACCCACCGCGTCTGGCGCGGACTGCCCTCCACCGGAACCTCCGTCAGCGTCGGACACTCCCACTGACCACCCGTAGCGCCCGCTGGCCCAAACTCACTCAGCCGCTCCCAGGCTTTCAAGTCGGGCGAACCGTAGAGCAGCACCTTGTGGTCGTTGGGCAAGGCGACGGCCATCACCCACCGCTTCGCCTGGTCCGACCAGAAGACGTGAGGATCGCGGAAATCCGAAAGGTGGAGGTCGAGCACGGGATTTCCGGAGTACTTGGTCCAGGTGCGTCCGTGGTCGTTGCTATACGCCAGATTCTGCGTCTGCAGGGCCGCTCGCGGAGGGGCTGGTGGTGTATGCCCCGTATAGATCGCCACCATACACGGCTTGCCACCCGAGCAGAAGCCACTGGAGTTGTGCGTGTCCAACACGGTGCTGCCGGTGAAGATCATGATGCCGTTCTCTTCGCGCAAGGCGACGGGCAGTTCCTGCCAGCGCATCAGGTCGCGGCTCACCGCGTGTCCCCAACTCATATGGCCCCAGACATCGCCGAACGGATTGTATTGGTAAAAGAGGTGGTACTCTCCATCGAAATAGACGAGTCCGTTGGGGTCGTTCGTCCAATTCTGGAGCGGTGAGAAGTGAAATTGGGGGCGGTAGGGCTGGTCGTAGGAAGTGGACTGGCCGAAGGCGCAGGCCCAGGCGAACAGAATGGGCGCGAGGCGGTGCATCACAGCAAGTGTGGCACACGCGCCTTGTCACAAACGATGCACCTCTCTCGTCGTAGCTGTGGGAGGTGGATATTTTGGAATCATTTACCGTAGTTGGCGGCGGACTAGCCGGCCTGGTGGCGGCCAACGCACTCGTCGGAGATGGCCGCAAAGTAGTGCTCCTGGAACAATCCCAACACTTAGGGGGCCGCGCCATCACGCAGCAGGATCGCGGCTATCTCTTGAATCTCGGACCACACGCCCTGTATCAGGGTGGCGTTGCGGCGCGGACTCTCCGCCAGTGGAAAGTTCCCTTTTCGGGCAAGCCGCCTGACACCACTTCAGCATGCTTTATGTTGAATGAGGGTCGCCTGTACCCGTTGATCCAAAACACGCGGCAACTCCTTTCCACTCGCTTATTCGGTGCTCGCGAAAAGTTCCAGGCGGCCCGCATCCTGCAGCAGTTTGTCAGCGGCCAGGCAGCAGAGGGCGAGTCCATGGAGCATTGGATCCACCAGCGGGCCCGCTCTCCGCGGGTTCGAAACCTGGTAGCGATGCTCACGCGGGTCAGCACCTATACCGCCGATCATGCGCGGTTGAGCGCTCGCGCCGCACTGGACCAATTCCGCACTGCCAAGGCCCACGGCGTGCTCTATCTCGACGGCGGTTGGCAGACCCTGGTTGATGGTCTTGCGCGACGCGCCCGATCTCTCGGCGTAGAGATCCGCCTGGGCCAGGTGATCGAGAGTCTGGAGCCGATCCGCACCGACGGCGTCATACTCGCCGTATCTCCGTCCAGCGTGGAGCGCATTACAGGCCGCAGCCTGCCGGCGATGCATCCTGTGCGGGCCGCTTGTCTGGACCTCGGCCTGCGAACGCTCCCAAGGGGATCTGCGCGCCTGGCCTTGGGCGTCGACCAGCCTCTTTATCTCTCCGTGCATTCCGCAGTCGCGAAGCTTGCTCCATCGGGCGCGGCTCTCGTTCACGTGGCGAAATACCTGTCCGGTGCGACCAACCCCGCAGACGACCGTCAGGAATTGGAGCGGCTGGCCGACCTCGCCATTCCAGGCTGGCGCGATCGCGCCGAAGTGGTAAGTTTTCTGCCGAACATGACAGTCACGCACGCCATTGTTTCTCCCGAAGGCCGGCCCGCCATTAACGCCCTCGGCCTTCCGGGTGTGGCCCTCGCCGGCGATTGGGTCGGCTCCGAGGGCATGCTTGCCGACGCCGCGGTGGCCAGTGCGCTCCATGCAGCCGGCATGGTACAACGGCAGGGGCTCCTTGCAGCCTGATCTCGCAGACAGACCTATGGACCGGGAGGGGCAGTTTCAGGAATTGCGCCCGCTGTTGTTCTCGCTGGCGTACCGAATGCTTGGCACACGGGCGGATGCCGAGGACGTAGTGCAGGATGCCTATCTGCGCTGGCAGTCGGCCGGCGACTTGGATGTGCGCTCGCCCAAATCGTACCTCACCACGGTTGTGGCTCGGCTGGCGCTCGACGGATTGAAGGCGGCGCATCGCAAACGGGAAACGTACATTGGACCTTGGCTTCCCGAACCTTTGGTGGAACCGCTGGGAACAGAAGCCGTGGAGATGGCAGAATCGCTCTCACTGGCTTTTCTCCACCTGCTGGAATCGCTCTCTCCCGCTGAGCGCGTGGCGTTTCTACTGCGCGAGGTCTTCGACGCCGGTTACGACGAGGTGGCCGCCGCGCTCGAAACCAGCGAGGGCAACAGCCGGCAGATCGTGAATCGGGCCCGCAAGCATATCCAGGATCGCCGCCCACGTTTCATCGTCGACCGCGACCGCCAAACAGCGGTGCTGCGCGAGTTCCTTTCCGCCTGCGCCACCGGCGATCCATCGCAGCTCACCGCGATGCTCACGGAGGACGCCGTTTTGTACTCGGATGGTGGAGGCAAAGTGAGCGCGGCGCTCAATCCGATTTTCGGTGCGGAGCGTGTGGTTCGTTTCCTGATCGGTGTTGCCGGGAAACTGCCGGCGCTGACCGTGGAGTTCGCCCAAGTCAATGGTGGCGTCGGAGCAGTTCTGCTGGAGGCCGGCAGACCCTTCAGCGTGATGGCGTGCGATCTGGCCCCCGATGACCGCATCTGCAGTTTGTACTTCGTCAACAATCCCGACAAGCTTCCGCGGTGAACGAAGGTCGTGTATCGTCGACTCACCCTGCGGCAGCCACCCGGCGCTTGGTACGAGTTACCGCGGCGCGGGTGGCCCATAGCAGCAAGAACACCAGCGCCAAAGCCGCGTAGTTGACGGCCATGAACCAACCCGTCTCCCACGGAATCCCATCCACATGTACGGACGAAACTGGCCACAGAAAGTGCGTCGCAAAAAGCCCCCGGTGAGTGAAGATGTCGATCAAAATGTGAAGAAGCCAGCCGAACATCTCCAGCACAGGCCTTCGCGCAAATAGCCACGCAGCTCCGAAAAACAACGCAAATACCAAGCCACTATGAACGCAGTTGTACAGAGTCCATACCCACTCGAAATGAGGCCCGTTCGCCTCGGGCAGCAGCGACTTTGACGCCCCGGTCAGCCGCCACCAAATCCTGAGGGTCGCCGGAATCGTAAAGCTGGCCAGGTCGGGAAAGACGCCCCAAAACGCTGCCAGGCCCAGATGAACCGGTCGGTCCACTTTCCGCCGCACGGCGGTAGCTGCCGCGGTGGTCCAAAGGACATGGGCGATGATATCCATTTGCACATATGGTATCGGCAAGCACGATCGGGTGTAACCTCGCGACGAACAGGTGCGATCTGAAATTAGTAAGCACCTGCGGGTGATGATCCCGCTGAACTCCGTCGAGCTCAGGTTCCTTCCGCCCGGGAGATCCTCAACCAGGTCAACTTCGATGCAGCGATTGCGTGGCCGCCCCTGGGCATGAGGGGACTGAACACAGCCTTGGTCGCGGTTTGCTGAACATGACTGCTCGCGCCGTGAGCCGGAGCAAAAAGACAGACGAAGCGGCCGATCCGGCCGCCCTCTTAACGTCGCGGCGGCGCACCGTTAAGAAACTTCTTGTGGATCTTAGCTACCACCACGTAGTTCGGGTCCACCATCTCGTCCAGGTGAATCTCCGCTGTCTTCGAGAGCAATTCGTAAGCGTCCATTTCCGAAAGGCCGGCGCGTTCGTGCATCCACTTGACGAGTTCCGTGAAGGCGATCCGCAGCGCGTCATCGAGAGGGCGATAAATGCCTACCGCCATCAGGTAGTTGTCATTCTCGAAGCGCGGCCAGCGAATCGACTTACCCTTGATCAAGTCCACCTGAATGCGTACCTTCATCGAGACTTCGATCGCGGTACCGGCGATCTCGCCGTCGCCCATGGCTGCGTGTCCATCGCCCAGATACAGCAAAGCGCCCGGAACGCTCACTGGGAGGTACAAAGTGTTGCCGGCACTGGCCTCGGGAGCATCCATGTTGCCGCCGAACTCCGCGGGAACGATCGAACTGCGCACCTCCCCTGCGGCTGGGGCCACGCCCACGCATCCCAGGAACGGGTGCAGCGGGATCTTTACCGAGAAGTTGGAATCGTTGGCGCGGAATGTGGCTACGTTGGCAGCTTTGTCGATTGGATACACCCACTCTTTCTTGGGAATCCCGCCGCCGAGCATGGGCGTGTAGTCGCTGCTGTTGAGCGCGCCGAAGCCCGGTCCGGCGTCGCCATAGCCTTCCTTGCCCTCGATATCGAGCGCGAGGAATCGGACCACCAGAGTGTCGCCGGGCGCTGCGCCTTCCACGTAGAAGGGGCCGGTCAGTGCATTGGGACCATCCGGCTTGACGCCGGCGGCTTCCTGGGCCTTGCCCTCCGCGTCCACGGTACGGCCACTTTCATCGGAAGTGCGTCCGGAGGCGGGTTCAACTCGTCGCCCGCGAACTCCCACTGCGAAACAACCCTTTTTAAGCCAACGGTACAATGGTTGACACTCATGACGACACACTCATGTTTCGTGGCGCCAAGGCGTCAGCGATGCCAGGAATTTCGGCTGATTGCGCTGCTGCTGATTTACGGCCCAGCGATCTTTGCTCAGAACTCCGCCGCCGATCTTGACGCGATTGTGAAACGAGTGATCGGGCAAGAACGAGTGGTGGGCGCTTCCGTTCTGGTCGCGCAAAAGAATGAGATCATTCTTCACAAGGGATACGGGTTTGCGGATGCCGGGTTGGACGCGTTGGCGAATGCGGAGACAGTCTACGGAGTCGTCGGACCGATGATGCCGTTCACCGGTGTCGCGGTGATGCAACTCGTCGAACGGGGCAAGTTATCGCTCGACGACGACATCTCCAAATTCGTCCCGGAGTTCCCCTTGCAAGGCCATCATGTCAGCGTCCGGCAGTTACTCAATCATACGTCGGGAATCGTCGATTACCACTATCTCGGCGATCCGATCGAGGCCACCAGCCGTCAGCCGAAGGCATTGGACGAGGTCATGGCGCTCTATGCCGACAAGAAGTGGGTTCACGAACCGGGTACGAAATGGGATTGGTCGATTTCGGGCTTCCAACTGCTGGTCACGATTCTGGAACGGGTCAGCGGACAGACCTACGAGGAGTTCGTCCGTCAGAATATCTTCAACCCGGCTGGAGTCAAGTCCACAGTCTATTGCGACGATTCCACGCTGGTCCGGGGATTGTCCCGCGCGTACCACCGGCTGGGCGAAGGCCATGTCCTTGCTCACGAGGATGGAATGGCCTACAACACAGACCTGCGGTATTGCAGCACGGTCGGCGATCTTTATCAAACCTGGCGCGCCATTGAGGACAAGAGACTCCTCCGTCCCGAGACGTTCCGGATGATGGCTACCGCCGTAGGCGCGGCAGAACAGATGAGCGCCCAAGACCCGAAGATGCATTATGGATTGGCGCTCACGCTGAATCACGAAGACGACCACCGCAGCATCGGCCAGCACGGATCGCTGCTCGGATTCAGCGGCAGTATGTACGAGTTTCCGGCCGATCAACTGACGATCGTGGTGCTCACCAATACGGAAGGACAGAACGCCTACGCGATATCCAGGGCGTTGGCGCGCGCGATCCTCGGCTTGCGAGAACTTCCGCAATCGCCAGCACCCCGGCCTATGTCTCCGCCTGCCGACCTCCCCATTTCCGCTGGTGAAATCAGCCAGTTGACTGGGACTTTTGTCCTCACCGCCGGGGAGGTGCCTTCCAACCTGCACGATTCCTACGCACAATACCGAAGAACCTACCGCGTGTTCAATGAGAATGGCAGGTTGATGATTCAAGCTTGGGGGCAGGCGCCGGAACGACTTCTCAAGCAGGAGGACGGTACTTTCACAACGCGTTCGTCCGCCCGTAATCGAATCTCTTTCGTGATGCGAGCCGATCGCGCCGCCGGCATGAAAATGACCTCACAGGGCGGCCTTCCGCTGTCCGGCGATCGCGTGGGCGACGGAGATCCGAAAACATTTCACCGGCAATAGGGCCCCCCGCGGCGCTTGGAACGCCATCGGCTGCAAAGTCGCCAGACGCCGTCGCCGGCCGATCAACGAATATCCGATAACCGAGGAAAGCTTACCGGAAAGGACCGCCGCTGCCCCCGGCTGTTCTAGTGACGAAGCATAAACCTCCGGCGATTCGATGAGGTGGGCCAAAACGCGAGAGGAGATGGGGCCACCGGAAAACAGTTGGCCCCACGAATTGAATTCGTCACGCGAGCTCTCGCGCGGACCTATTGACCTTCACAGCTCACGTCGTTATTCCAGTCCACGAAGGCGCCGGCGGGGTTGTCACGCCAGGCCCACACGTGCAGTTCGAAGAAGGCGGGCAAGCCGTAGCGGTTCGGGCTGCTGACGAACTGGAACGCTTGTCCCTCCAGCATCGGTGGGCTGCTATGATGCGCCAGCCATGTGGCGGAGTCCACAATGTACTCCACGCCCACCAACTGCAGACCGCCGCCAGACGGCTCATAGATCAGCGCTTCGGGCCGCGATTCATCGATCGCCCCGTCGCCATACAGGGAGAGGTTGATGTAGTGCACACCCATCGCGCCATGATCCGGACCGGTCACACAACCGAACAACGGCTGGTAGGATGCCGCAGTGGCGGCATTGACGTCGGCGTACTGAAAGGTGGCGTTGCGAACGGCGGTAACGAGCTTTGCGGGAACCGCGTGCGCGTGCGCGGCGTCGTGGGGACCGTCACCCGCTGCCAGGAACGGCGCGGCCGGTGTAAGCAGGCCCAGAAGTGCCAAGCCTGCGATTCTCATCTTTGAGTTGTTACTGAAAGTTCCGATTTGTGTTTTCATCTTCTTCTCCTTTGAAATTCGCTTCTCTTTGTCGTCGTTCTTTCCAGGGCCTTCAGAGTGCCTGGATGGGGTAATAGCCCTAATCACCCCGCCGTTTGGCGGGACGTTGAGCCGATTCGTCTCCGTGGCCATCTCGTGGTGCGTAAACCGGGCCGCAAGTGCGCCTGCAACGGCGTGTTCATAAGGTGTCCCCATGCAGGGAACCACTACCGTGCCGAGGCCAGATCGGCGACGCGACTCGCGTGAGAAATCCGTTCTGACCTGGCTTGAAAAGCGCTATACGGGGTTACATCTTGTTTGCGGCGTCCGCCGCAATCTCAAAACTAGCGCCAAACGCAGCGCCCACTCTTATAGGCGTCGGTGGCTGCGCATCCCGGTAAGTGGAAATCCGCCGCAACGGAGTCTCAAGAGCCCAATAGCTACGCTACGAACGCTCTGCGGTCGATCTCATGTTTCCCGCCTGCCGTATGCGCTGGCCGGGCTCATTGTAGTGTGATGTTCACCGGCGTGGCCGCAATCCACGCTGCGCTGATCTGGATCGTGGCCACTCCTTTTGCCGCATCCGCAGGTACTCGAAAGTTCACCTGATAGCCGTTCACCGAGCCCGGATATCCGACTGCGGCCAGCACCTCAGCGGGTTTCCCATTGACCGTTACGTCCACGGGCGAATTGACTGCGGCCGCTGGACTGGATGGAAAAGGTTGTCCGGGGTCAACGCCCGGATTCGTGGGACCCAGACCGGTCGCGAAGAGGGACAGGATCTCCCCCGCGGTAGCCGGCTTGGAGGCAGTTACCGGCGTGAAATCGCTGGAGTGCGTCACTGCTGGGCTGCCCGCGCTGGTCGCGATTTGCGGCGCAGACATCGGGATCACATGCAGGAAAAAACGAATCGTTCCGCCTCCGTTCGTGCGCCGGTTAGCAGGATCCTCCGCCATCGAAGCCGCACGAGGAGGAACCGCTTCCAGACTCTGCTGACGCTGCACCAGTTCCCCCCGCGCGCCGAGAAATGCTCCCGTGCCGCCGAAAATCGTGTAATTCCCTCTCACGGCGACAGGATTAGATGGCGCCCCTGGGGGAGGCAGGCCCCCATCCAGTCCAAAGGACATCATCGTCCCGATGGGCGTTCCGTCGCTCTTCAAGATCTCGAAGGTATGGGACCGGAGCGACGCGTGCGCGGCGTCGGCGATTGCTTGGCCAGCCTTGGGAGTCGGGGTCAGGACAACCCCCACTGGTCGCCCGACGTATACACCTTTGGCCGGCTCGCCATTGACGGCCACAATGTCCCCAAAGACCACGTTGACACTAAATACCCCTACCCCCGCTGAGGGTGTCACTTTGGGATTGGTCCCAAATTTCGATGGATCGGAGATGTCACCCTGGTACTCAACGACGTTCTGGACGTCAATAGTGAGGATGGTGGAGGGCTGCTGCCCTATGGCCAGCGTACAGTGCACGCCGGCCAACACAACTGTCATGGAAATGGTTTCTGCTATTCGAATCATCTTGCTCCTTATTTTTTGGTGATGGCCGTCGTCGCATTAAATGTGGTTCCAATCGCATTAATTAAGAGAATTCACACCAAGCAGCGAGCACTCTCCGAGGGCGCGTGACGCGGCCAGAGGAGTGCCTGTCCGAATCGCCGACCGCTCGCAGCCTTTCCCGACTCTCGCCGTGCCCGGATCGCCAGACGCCGATTAGCGGGTCACTCCTCCCTGTTTCCTAATTGCGGGGTGGAAGGGAGGAATTAGCGAGCCGCGAGAGATTATTCTTGATTAGAGTCAACTGGTCGAGACTTTGGAAGGCATGGTCCGAACTGCTCCATGATTCGGGCCGACTCGGGCTAACAACGCCAATGGCTACCTTATCGGCTCATACCGCATTGCCACCGCTCCCGAACCGAACTCCAGCCGGCTCACGAGCCTCAAGTCGACGGGCTTCGATAGTCCCGCGAACAACGTCGGCCCGCGGCCCGCTAGCCTGGGATGCACCACGAACTCGTACTCATCGATCAACCCCAGCTCCGCCAACGCCTGCGGGAGCTTCACGCCGCCCGTGAACAGTCCCTTGCCCGGCTCGCGCTTGAGCTGCTGAACGGCCTTTCCAAGATCCCCGCGCACGATCTCGGCGTTCCAATCGACCCGGTCGAGTGTGCTCGACACGACGTATTTCTTTGCCGCGTCGATCGTCCGGGCGAAGGGTTCCATCCAATCGGGCCTCGCTCCCGCCGGCGCCGGCGGCCGCCACGCCGCCTCCATCATTTCGTAAATCACCCGGCCAAAGAGGAGCGCATCGGCCTGCTGAAGGTTCTCGACGGCATGACGATGCAAGTCTTCGTCCGGGATCATTACACGATGGTCGCAGCACCCGTCCAACGTAACGTTGATGGAATAGCGAAGGGGTCGCATTACGCCAGAGTACCGCCGATGGGTACGGAACACGGACGCCACATAGCGCACAAGAAGTACCACCGTTTATCACTGAAGGTCACGTACTACATCGCTTGAGCTGTCCCGTTTTGGTGTTCCACTCCACTCGATGCAGGAACGCTTACTTTAGCGCGCGGCTCGCAATTTGCGCGTGCAACGAGACACCGCGATCGTAAAAGAGCAAAACCACCGCGAAGACGCGTTTCCTTGCAGCTCTTCTTCGCGTTAATCTCTGCGCCTCCGTGTCTCCGCAATGAACTCTTCCGCCCTTTCGCGCGCGTGTCGACCTCCGCATGGTGTTCGTAGTTTCGACCGGCGCGGTCGCATTTCCGGGCGCTTCGGAGGCATCCGTACGGGTCACGTTACGGTAACAGTTTGCGGCGCAGACCGGCTGGGTCGAATCCGGCGGCGCGGTAGATTTCGTCGGGCTTGCCGGAACGGGAGAATTGGTCCATGCCGAAGATTCGCGTGGTGTGGTCCGCAGGCAATAGGAACGGGTATAGGAAGCCGCGCCAGCCATTGTGCAGCGCGACCACGTACGCGCGCTCTTCGTCGCTCAGAATTGCGGATGCTTTCTGCGGGTCGGTGTGGCGCAACTCCTCGTAAAGCTGAGGCGAGGTCACGGCGACGATCTTGACGTCGTGCTGCTCCTCGAGTTCGGGCAGGATCGTCAGAACATTGGCCATCACCTGGCCGCCAGCGATCGCCAAGACCTTTTTGGGCTTTCCGTTCTGGCGGAAGGGCTTGAAGACGTATGCGCCATAGATGGCCTCACGCGCGGGAGGCACGCCATCGCCGCGATGGAGCACGGGAGTGCCGGGACGAACGGCAGAGAGGACGATCGGCTCGCCGCGAGTAGCCGCGTAGAACAGCATCTCGATGGCTTCGTTCGCGTCGAGGGGCTTGTAGACCTTAATGCCGGGATAGGCGGTGAACAGCGACATCCAGAAGAGGCCGTGATGGGTCGGGCCGTCCTCGCCGGTTTCGGGGCCATCGTGGGCGGCCAACATGATGAAGAAGCTGCGCGCCTGCGGATTGAGCTCGTTGTTGATCAAGGTCATGCGGACGCCATTCGCCATCATCGGTGTGAAGACGCCGTAGGTCGCGAAGGCGGTCATCGGACGGAAGCCGCCGGGCAGGACGTCCTGGCCGATCGCTGTGGACATCTGCGCCATATTCTGCTCGGCGATGCCGAAGCGAAGCCCGCGGCCGAGCACGTTGTCGCGGGTTTGGATGCCGTAGACACTTTCCGCCTTGCCAGTAAGGATCGACTTCATCAGGTCGCCCGCGCCCACGTAGAAGAAGGCCGTGTGCTTCATTGCCCAGGCGAACCATGCTTCCGTGGCCTTGCGAGTGGGCACGGAATCGCCTTCTTTGAAGACCAGTTCCGGAGGAAGAACGTCGGGCCGGACGAAGCTGGTGTAATCGGCGATCGGGCGGCCGGCGAGGGCGGTCTCCATGCGGTGGACGAGTTCCGGTTCGGGAGTAATCGCGGCGGCGGAGGCCTCGAGCCGTGCTGCGAGGTAATCGCGTTCGCGGGCCGCGAGGGAATCGACTACGACGCGGATGTCGGCGGCTGTATTCCCAGCAACGCCGGGGATCGCGAAGCCCAAAGCGCGCATGGCCTCGACGTATTCGTCATGCTTGAGAGGTGTGCCGTGCGAATCGGCCGAGTCCCGCAGGCGTCCATATGCCAGGCCTTTGGTGGTGTGGGCAATGACGACCGTAGGGCGGTCGCCGATTCCTTGCGCGGCCAGCCGGTATGCGTAGGCGAGCTCGCGCACGTTGTGGCCATCCGCCTCGATGATATTCCAGCCTTGCGAGAACCAGTGATTCAGGTACGGGAAGGGCAGCGCCTCGGCAATCGGGCCGTCGATGCCGAAGCGGTTGTAATCGAGCAGGACGGTGAGGTTGCGGACTCCCAGATTGGAGGCGAGATTGCGCGCTTCATAGCTCATGCCCTCTTCGGTTTCGGCATCGCCCGCGATGACGAAGGCGCGGGTGGCCAGTCCGCAGGAGCGGTGCAGAAGGGCGAAGCCGAGTCCGGCTGAGAAGCCATGTCCGGAGGAGCCGGTGGAGGTGTCGGCCAGCGCGTAGGTAGACTCGACATGTCCGCTGGGGCCGCCCCATCGGCGGAAGCGCGGGAGTTGCTCGGGATAGACGGCCGCGTGTTCCGCCTCTTGCGAGAGGACGACACCCTTCTGGCGTAAGGACTCGTAGATGAGCGACAGGAGCGCATGGAACAGGGGCGTGCAGTGGCCGGCGGACCAGACGACGCGGTCGCGTCCCGGATGCTTGGGATTGCGCGGGTCGAAGGCCAGGGCCCCGCTGAGCAGGAGGGTGAGCACCTGCTCGGTTTTGGACGAGGATCCGCCGGGGTGGCCGGATTGCGCGGCGTCTACGGCCGCGAAGGCGAATCCGCGTGCGATGCGGCAGAGGCTGGCGATCTTGTCCTCATCGATCTCGGGCAAGGGCTCGAGCGGAAGGCCCCGGAGGTTGAGGTATGCACCTCCCTCGGCGTGGTACTGGCGGCGTTCGGGTTCGCAGGCGGAGAGCGCTTCGAGGGCGCCTGGTTCGAGAAGCTGGTAGCGGCTGACGGCAACGGGCACGGTTTCCTCCACGTGGAGTATACAGGTATTATATATCTCTTTATCTGATTTAAAAAGAAAGGTGCAAGCAATGTGAGAGCAGGTCACCGGCCTGTCCTATTACTTGCTTTCAGAAGTCCGCCTGCGTATCGCCAAATCGCTTGCTTACGCGCGCGGCTCGCAAGCGCACGTATCCCGCGAAGGTAGCTTACGAGCCGCGACCGTGAGGGAGCGTTGCCACCACGCCGCTAAAGCAGTCAAGATCGCTTGCTGACGCGCGCGGCTCGTAAGCGCACGTATCCCGCGAAGGTAGCTTACGAGCCGCGACCGTGAGGGAGCGTTGCCACCACGCCGCTAAAGCAGTCAAGATCGCTTGCTGACGCGCGCGGCTCGCAAGCGCACGTATCCCGCGAAGGTAGCTTACGAGCCGCGACCGTGAGGGAGCGTTGCCACCACGCCGCTAAAGCAGTCAAGATCGCTTGCTGACGCGCGCGTGTCAAGCAAGCGCACGTATCCCGCGAAGGTAGCTTACGAGCCGCGACCGTGAGGGAGCGTTGCCACCACGCCGCTAAAGCAGTCAAGATCGCTTGCTAACGCGCGCGGCTCGCAAGCGCACGTATTCGCGCGAAGGTAGCTTACGAGCCGCGACCGTGAGGGAGCGTTGCCACCACCCCGCTAAAGCGGTCCAGATCGCTTGCTACGCGCGCGGCTCGCAAGCGCACGTATCGCGCCAAGGTAGCTTACGAGCCGCGACCGTGAGGGAGCGTTGCCACCACCCCGCTAAAGCAGTCAAGATCGCTTGCTGACGCGCGCGGCTCGCAAGCGCACGTATCCCGCGAAGGTAGCTTACGA
>Ga0070734_10001081_pt1 | contig 43591 bp, 38 predicted proteins | sample Coa_R1_8_FD_66444 | JGI IMG/M metagenome (GOLD analysis project Ga0070734, IMG submission 66444) | Surface soil microbial communities from Centralia Pennsylvania, which are recovering from an underground coalmine fire - Coalmine... | ecosystem: Environmental > Terrestrial > Soil > Unclassified ...
TCAAAACGCAGCGGCCTGTTGTCCATGCAGGAGGGCAGGCGGAAGCCATATTCCGCTAGCGTCGCCTTGCGGCGAAAGTCGCCACGGTACATGCCGCCGAGTTGCGGAATGGTGACGTGGCTTTCGTCAACGAAGACGAGCGCATCGTCGGGCACATATTCGAACAGCGTCGGCGGCGGCTCGCCGGGCCGGCGGCCCGTCAGATAGCGCGAATAGTTCTCGATGCCGGCACAGCTTCCCGTCGCCTCCATCATTTCAAGGTCGTACAGGGTGCGTTGCTCGAGCCGCTGCGCCTCAAGCAATCGCCCTGACGCGTTGAGCTGATCGAGGCGCCAGCGCAGCTCCTGCTTGATGCCGGCAATTGCCTGCAGAAGAGTCGGGCGCGGCGTCACGTAATGCGAATTGGCGTAGACCTTGACGAATTTCAGTTCGTCAGTCTTGCGCCCGGTCAGCGGATCGAACTCTTCGATTGATTCGACTTCATCGCCGAACAGGTTGACCCGCCAGGCGCGGTCCTCGTAGTGCGCCGGGAAGATATCGACTGCGTCACCGCGCACCCGGAATGTCCCGCGCGAAAAGTCCGCGAGCGTGCGTTTGTATTGCAGCGCCACCAAGTCGGCGATCAGCCGGCGCTGGTCGATGCGCTCGCCCTGCTTTATCGCAAAGGTCATCGCCGTGTAGGTCTCGACTGAGCCGATACCGTAGATGCAGGATACCGAAGCGACGATGATCACGTCGTCGCGTTCGAGCAGCGCGCGCGTCGCCGCATGGCGCATGCGGTCGATCTGCTCGTTGATGGAGGATTCCTTCTCGATGTACGTGTCGGTGCGAGGCACATAGGCTTCGGGCTGGTAGTAATCGTAGTAGGAGACGAAATACTCGACCGCGTTGTCCGGAAAGAAGTTCTTGAATTCGCCGTAGAGCTGCGCCGCCAGCGTCTTGTTGGGTGCGAGGATGAGCGCGGGACGCTGGGTTGCCTCGATCACCTTCGCCATCGTGAAGGTCTTGCCGGATCCGGTGACGCCGAGCAGCACCTGGGTGCGCTCGGTGCGCTTGATGCCCTCCACCAGTTCCGTGATGGCCTGGGGCTGGTCGCCCTTTGCGGCGAAATCCGATTTGATGACGAGGCGCTGGCCGCCTTCGGATTTCTCCGGCCGCGGCGGACGGTGCGGCACCCAGGGTTGGTCGCGGAACTCCGGGCGGCCCTCACGCAGCAGCGCTTCCAGCGCCTGCGCGGTGGCTGCCACGCCCGATGGGTCACCCTCGCCCGGACCGGGCATGACGCGGGGAAGCCTGAGTGCGTGCTGGAGGTCCGATTGCCCGGCATGCGTTGCACTTTCGACGGACGGAGATGAACCTTCGCCTTCGTCGTCAACGAGCCCGAGCGCCTTGGCGAGGTCAGGATCGATCTCGCCGGGTCCAACCGGGGGCGTCCTGGGGCCCTCAAGCGGCGATTTCCCCACGTAGCCCGCCTGAGGCCGTTCCTTGAAGCCGTCAGGCGTCGAGGCGCGCGCCCGATGGGCAGCGGCAAAGTCGGCGCGGCGGTCGCGCGAATTGTCCGGCGGCGGCTGCAGGCCGGACGCCCTCTCCCTGCCCTCCCCGGCTCGCGGCGGAGCGTAGGGAGGGGGCAGCCCGGTCTGCGATCCGACCCCGGCCTTACCGCGGTTGATCGCCGGGTTGAGGAGGTCCGCGAGCGCAGGACCGATCGGCGGCGCCGCCTCGCGCGCCGCTTTGGCGCGGGTCGGCCGCGCAGGGTCCTTGGGCTTCTTGGGCGGCTTGTCGCGCCGGTCAGAGGGATTCGCCATGCGGCCAATATGGGCTGCGAAAAGCGTCGGGGAAAGGGCGGCTTAAGCTGCCGTCGTGTCAAGAAATTCCCACCCTTTGATGCTTACAACCAAAGCGATGCGCACGGCGCGCTCATGCAGTTGCGGCCCGGTGTCCATGACTCCGGTCTCCTTGATATTTGGCCGGGCCAATGTCACGTCGGTCGTCATGAATGCGCCGAAGTGCCTTATCGAAGTCGACGAAGAGACCGCCGCCGTTGATATTGCGGAGCTGGATCGGCGATGGGCAGCGATTGAAGCGGGCGAGCCGACCATATCGAACGATGTTGTCGTGCAATGGCTCCAGACCTGGGGGGGCACCGGCATTCAAGCCGTGGCATAACCGGTGAAACTCGAGTGGTCGGCGGACGCGCTCGCAGACCTTGATCGATTTGAACGGTTTCTGAGCAAACAACACCCCTCATCTGGCGCCAATCGTCGCCAAAGCGATCATTGATGCCGCAGATGTGCTTGAGGAGCACCCAAAGCTCGGTCGTCCGATTGCTGGGCGGAGCGAGTATCGCCAAATGGTCCTGCGCGTCTTGAACGCGACGTACGTGTTTCAGTACCGCTTTGATGGTGTGCGACTGGTGATGCTTAGAGTCTTTTCATAGTCGCGAACTGCGCGACTAACGTCACCGGAGCATGCCTGCAAGATCGTGGCTCCGAGTCAGGGTCAAAATCCCTTCACGACCTCTTCGACGTGCTCCACTTCCGGCGGCGCGGCAAAGCAATGGCCCACAAGCTTGCGCCATTCGGCGAAATCCGGGGAACCGCGGAAATCGACGGTGTGATTCTCCACCGTTTCCCAATTGACGAACAGCCGATAGCGCGTCGGCTTCTCGATCGAGCGCTGCAGCGCCATGCCGGTGCACCCCTTGGCGCGCCGGAACACCGGCACGGCCTTCGCGACGCCGACCTCGAATTCCGCTTCCATGCCGGGCTTCACATCGATCTGTGCGATTTCGAGAACCATGAACCATCCTTTCCAAGTCAAGTGTCCCGACAGCTATATTGGCACTGCACGGCAAGTGGAAGGCGGCGCCGCCCCGATCACCGCTGTCGCCGCAAAGCTAGCCCGCCCCATCATCGAGCGAGGCGGGCAAGTCGTTCGTGAATTTCGTCACCTCGGCGCGCGATCGCAGAACGATGCCGCGCGTTTCCGCCGGCAGGCTGGCCAAAATCTGTGCGTGTCGCGCGCGGCTGCGGGTGGGATACGTCCACACCCAGTCTTTGAAAAACGAGAGATCGAACCGCTCCGGACACCCGGGGCCGAGATCTTCCCGCGCGCGTCCGTAGTTTCGCACTGTTCGCCACAGGGCGCGCGGAAAGTAGACGTGGCGGGGAAGATCAAGCCAGATCACGGCCTCGGCTCTGGAGAGACGCAGGTCAAGATGGTTCGTGTAGTTGCCGTCCATGACCCACGCGTCGCCTGCTGCGGCTTCCGCCACTCTCTCGCGAAATCGCCCTGTCTCGGTCTGCACCCAGCCGGGATTCCAATTGATTGCGTCGAGATGCACGACCGCAATCCCGAGCCGCTCGCCGATTTGGCGCGCCAGCGTCGACTTGCCCGCCCCGCTCGGCCCGAAAATGAGAATGCGTTGCGGTATCGGCATCGGCTTATGGTCACGGTCGCATTCGCCGTGACAGCATCACGCCTGCGCGGCTGCGAAGATGTCTCGCGAGCGCGTCTGCACATCGTTGTCGCCAAATCATGGCCGAACCCCGGTAAAAGCGGGTTCCGTAAGGCCATCCAGAATGGCATTTCTTGGCGAGCGGCGCGGCCATCTTTTACAATTATTCTAAGCTACTGAAGTTGTTACCGGCTTCCTCCTTGACGCTACCGCGCAAGTGCCGCACATGGAAGAAAAGCCGCTCACCGCGCGGGAAATAACATGACCGACACCATGCCGTCAGCTGCACCCTGCATCCGTCTGGGCGAGGCGAATCGCGGATTCTGCGGGCGCATCAATGCGATTCACGTCGGTGAGGAGACTCACGGCGAGGCAGCACCAGAAATCGAAAGCCGTTTGCTCGAACTTGGGTTCGTCGAGGGTGTCGAGATCAAAGTGCTTCACGAGGGACCGATCGGCCGCGATCCCATAGCGGTGCGTGTCAACGATACCACGGTGGCGCTCCGCCGTCGCGAGGCGATGGCAATTGTCGTGACTTCATCGAATTAACCCGCATGAGCACACAGACGGAAATCGGCGTACCGCACTTTGCGCTCGTCGGCACTCCGAACAGCGGTAAGACCGCCTTGTTCAACGCTCTTACGGGCAGTCGTCAGAAGGTTGCGAACTATCCCGGTGTGACGGTCGAACGCAAGGCCGGGGTGCTGCAGACGCCGTCTGGCCACAAAGTCCACTTGGTCGACCTCCCCGGCACCTATTCGTTGCGAGGCCGCAGCCCGGATGAAGAAATCACGCGCGACGTGGTGCTGGGTCGGCTTACGAGCGAAATCACGCCGGACCTTCTGCTCTGCGTTGCGGACGCCACCAACCTGCGCGTGGCGCTCCGGCTGGTGATCGAGCTCAAGCGGGTCGGCCGCCGGCTGATGCTGGTGTTGAACATGATCGATCTCGCCCGCCGGCGCGGCATCGAGATCGACCTTGACCGCCTGTCGGCCGAGCTTGGTGTGCCGGTCGTCACCTCCACAGCGGTGCGCCGCGGCGGCACCGAAGAGTTGCTGCGCCGCATGGACGAGATGGCCGCGGCCCCGCTTGAATCGTTGGGCGAAAACACCTGGAAGCCCCTGACGGCCAGCGAATTACGTGCTGCTCAGCGCGAGGCGGACCGGGTCATTGCCGCGGCGGTCGGTATGCCGGCGCGGCCGGACACCGTGAGTGCGCGGGTTGACGCCGTGCTGCTCCACCCGGTCGCGGGATTGCTCATTCTGCTCTGCGTCTTGTTCGTAATGTTCCAGGCGGTGTTCGCCTGGGCGAAACCCGTCATGGACCTCATTTCATCCGGCTTCGATGCACTGGGTGAGGCCGCGCATGACGCTTTGCCGGCCGGTCTGCTGCAGAGCTTTATCCAGAACGGGGTCATCGCGGGGGTCGGCAGCGTGATCGTCTTCCTGCCGCAGATCCTGATCCTGTTCCTCTTCATTCTGATGCTGGAGGACCTGGGCTACATGGGGCGGGCGGCGTTCCTGATGGATCGCATCATGGGCGGCGCGGGCCTGCACGGCCGCGCGTTCATACCGCTGCTGTCGAGTTTCGCCTGCGCCATCCCGGGCATTATGGCGACGCGCGTCATCGACAACCGGCGCGATCGGTTGACCACGATCCTGGTTGCTCCGCTGATGACGTGCTCAGCGCGCATTCCGGTCTATACGTTGATCATTTCGGCATTCATCCCCGCGAGATATGTGTGGGGATGGGTGAATCTGCAGGGCCTCGTCATGTTCGCCCTTTACGCGGCCGGCATCATGAGCGCGCTTGGGGTTTCCTTCGTTGCCAAGCATTTCTTTCTCTATGAAAACCACACCCCGCCGTTCATGCTCGAATTGCCGGCCTACAAGCTCCCGAGCGTCCGCAGCGTCGTGATCGGGTTGTATACGCGCGCCAAGATGTTCCTGCAGCGCGCCGGGACCACGATTTTCTCCATGATGGTGCTGATCTGGTTCCTGGCCTCGTTTCCGCGGCCTCCCGAGGGCGCCGAGGGGCCCGCCATCAACTACAGCCTTGCTGCAATGATCGGCGATGCGGTCCAACCGATTTTGGCGCCGGTCGGGTTCAACTGGCAGATCAGCGTCGCCTTGATCCCCGGCATGGCAGCTCGCGAGGTCGCGGTTGCGGCCCTGGGAACCGTTTATGCCATCGAGGGCGGGAAGGAAGCTGCGGCGCAGATTGGCGAGGCCCTCGCCAGCAAATGGAGCCTTGCAACCGCGCTCGCGATGCTCGCCTGGTATATCTTTGCGCCGCAATGCGCGTCCACGCTAGCGGTGATCCGACGCGAGACCGGCAGTTGGCGGTGGATGGCGATTACGTTCACCTACATGCTGGCGCTCGCCTACGTGGCGGCTTTCATCACCTACAACATTGCAGTCGCGCTCGGCGCCGGCTGAGCGTTTCGCTGGCTTGGCCGAACTGAGGCCATAATATTCCGTTCAAACTGCGCTCGCCGGGGTCATGCCCGCGACAATCCGCGGATCGAATCCGGGGACGGGCATGATGTTGGAGGGGGTCTCGATCTCATCGAACGCGATCCCACACCAGATCGAAATGCCAATAGCGGGCGTGGTGGCATGGATCTGTTTCTCCGCGGCCGGTCGCAAGCACCGTCCGAGATCAGCGTCGGACTGGTTCAGCGGCGGCATGTCATGTACGTCGCGGGTTACGAGCCCCGCGGCGCGCGCGGTTATTACAAGCTGCTTGCGCGAGAGTGCGAACGCTTTCGACGCGTTTGGCCGGTTTCGCTGACCATTGAGCCCAGCGACATCGAGTCTGAGGATTTTGCGCGCTGGCTCATCCACGTGCGCGCGTCGCATTGGCAGGTTTCGACCACTTACGATTTCCTTCGACTCGAAAAATTCATTCAATCCGATCTGGCCCAACCGGTCGCGCGGCACCTCCTGGGCTCGCTTGGCTGGGTGATCGGCGACCTTGTCAGCGGTACGGAATTGCGCATCTTTCGCGCGTCGTGGCGCTTTGGCCTGCACCTCTTGTTTGTGCAATTTGTGCTGCTTTCCTGGTTGGCGCTCGCGGCGGCGATTGGCGTGACGGCTGAATCTATCGTCACGGACCGGCTTGGTTTGTTCCTGCCGGTCGGCATCATGATGGCCGCCCTTGCCGCGCTCGCGTCTTTCCTCGCGCTGCAACCCCTCGCGAGCCGGTGGGGAGCGATCCAGATTCCCAGCTGCTGGATTATGTTGCGGAGGTTCGCGCGCGGCCGAGCGACCTGGCTTGATCGGGTTATCGACCGCGCGGCGCGGCGCGTGATAGCGGCCGCCCGCGGAAGCGACGCCGACGAGATTGTTGTGGTCGGGCACAGCGCCGGCGGCGTCATCGCATCGGCCATAGTGGCGCGCGCGCTGGAATTCGATCCGGAGCTCGGTCGTCGGGGACCCCGGCTGGTCCTGCTGACATTGGGCTCCGTCATGCCGGCGGTCGCCCTCCATCCAGCGGCACAAAGAATGCGGGAGATCGTCAGGCGCCTCGCGGTCGAACCGAGATTGGCCTGGATCGATTGCCAGTCCCGCAAAGATGTTATGGCGTTCCTGAATTTCGACCCGGTTGAAGGTCTCGGTATCCACGTCGGCGCACGCCGCCGCAACCCGCTGACATGGCGGGTCCCGTTCAAGGATATGCTCTCACTCAAGGACTACCGTCGTCTCAGATGGAAGTTCTTCCGCGCGCATTTCCAATACATCATGGCGAGCGACCGACCTTGCCCGTACGACTACATTTTGCTGATAGGGGGACCTGTGGCCGTTGCCGAGTGGGCAAAGAGACACCACGAACTCACGCTCTCGTTCATACGGGATGGACTCTGCGCCGGCCAGCGCCGTGCCCTCTCGCTACCCTCCGCCGCAAGCGGGGCGGGGCATTGATAGAGTCCCCCCGCTTGCGGGGAGGAGAAAGAACCTGCCAATGACCTTTCCGCGCCGCGTCGAACCCGAATTGCTCGATCGACTACCTGCGGACGACCCGCGCGCCGTTCGGGCGCGACGCGATGTGACACGCGCCAATACGTTGATGATGAACGCCGGCATCATGGCAGCGGCGCTAGTGAAGCATGGAGTCGGCCAACAGCCGCGCACGATCGTAGACCTCGGTTCAGGGGACGGCGAATTCATGTTGCGCATTGCGCGCCGGCTGGCCCCGCATTGGCCTCACGTCACTGTTGTTCTCCAGGACAAGCAGAACATTATAAGTGGTGCGACACGCGATGCGTTTGCAGCTCTGGGCTGGCGCGCGGAAACGAGCGCGACGGATGTTTTCGACTTTCTGGCAAATGCCCGGCCTTCGCGCGCAGATGTTGTCACCAGCAACCTCTTCCTGCATCACTTCACCAACGATCAATTGGTTCGCCTCCTTGCGAGCGTCGCGCAGCTTGCGCGGCTCGTGGTGGCCTGCGAGCCGCGGCGCGCCAAATTCGTCGTCCGCGCCAGCCGTCTTTTGTGGGCGGTCGGATTCAGCGACGTGGGCGTTCATGAAGCGGTTGTCAGCGCACGCGCGGGCTTTCACGGCAACGAGCTTTCCGCTCTATGGCCGGTGCCAAGCCAGTGGGAACTGCACGAGCGGGAGGTCGGACTGTTCAGCCATTGCTTCGTGGCCCGACGCGCCGCGCAATAGCCCCTCCCTGCCCGGTGGACTTCCCGAGTAGCAGGAGTGCGCGCACACCGGAGCTCGCCCAGATGGACGATCCCTCAATGCCTGCGCCCGTCCGCATGACGGGTCATGCCGCATGGCGCTGGGCCCTGCGGTTCGGACTTGATCCGCTGACGGCGACGCGTCGCGCTTTCGCCGCTTTCGGTCCATTCGTCGTGCTTGGCGAAGCCTTACCGGTCGTGAGGCGTCCGCGTGTCGCCTTGCTGAACCTTCCCTTGGTGCTGACCGCCGGCGCCGCATTCAATCGCGAACTCCTGTCCGACCCGGAGACGTGGCGCGGCGTCAGTCTGTTGCCCGGCGGTCCCAGGAATTCAGCCGCAAGGCGACTGAGCCAGGGTCTTACCCGCACGACCGGCCGCGAGCACGCGCACTACCGCAAGCTCATATCCCCTCCGCTGCGCAGAACCAGCATCAGCGCCTTGGCCGAAAAAATGGCCGGGATCGCCGAAGCGGAGGTGGCGTCCTGGCCATCCGGCGAGACGATCGACTTATGGGAATTTCCGCGCCGCCTGATGCGGGCCTTTGCGGTCGAGCTGTTGTTCGGCGGGAGCAGCGAGCACGGTTATTTTATCGCGGATGCCGTGAGCCGGCTAATGGAGGAAAAATGGGGTGCAAGCGCATTCGCTCTTCGGATCAACCTTCCGGTCACGTCCTACGGCAGAATGCTGCGCCACTCCGAATTGCTCGAACGGCGCGTCCTCGAATGGGCTCGCATCAAGCGTGGACAAGGCGACGGTGGCGACCTTGTCTCAATCATCGCGAATAGTCCGGACGCGGATGGAAATCCGCCGAGTGATGAGACCATCGCGGGACAGATACCGTCTCTGTTTGCTGCGGCGTTTGAGGCCGGCCAAAGCGTACTGACCTGGACCTTGGTTCTCCTCGCACAACATCCGCGCATCGCAGCTGAGCTCCTCGACGAATTGCACACCCGGCTGGGCGAAGCGTCACCATCGTTGAGCGGCGCCGGCGATCTTGCGTATCTCGATGCCGTAGTGAGGGAATCGATGCGCATTCTCCCGCCGGTCCCTTTCCAGATCCGTGTCGCACAACGCGATACGGGGATTTCCGGGTATCGCCTGCCGAACGGCACGCGAGTCATTCTCAACACATTCCTGACCAATCGGATGCCGCACCTCTATCCCGACGGCGATGTGTTCAGACCCGAGCGATGGATTAAGATCGCCCCGACTGCGTTCGAATTTCCAGTGTTCAGCGGCGGCCCGTACAGCTGTCCCGGCTATTGGTTCGGCTCGACCGCCGTCAAGATCGCACTCGCCGCCATTCTCACCCGCTATCGGTTGGTCCTGGCGCCGAACTGCCGCATCGACTACCGCGTGCAGCCGACCATGCGCCCGCTGCAGCGGGTATATGCGCGTCTGTATCGTCAGGACGGCGCGTTTGGGGCAACCCCGATCAGCGGCGGAATTCGCGACTTGGTTTCGTTGCCGCCATGAGCGGTCCTCGCGGTGGCGCGAGGACGTGCAGCGGCACGCGGTCCGGCATGGGGAAATGTCGCAGGAAGCCCAGGGAAAACCCGCAGAAAGCTGAGGCCGCCGGCCGCGGCGGCCTCGTTTCCGATAGCGCAACTGTGAAGTGCGCCCGGTGAAGATCGTGGTAAAATTGCGTGCTCTGTCCCAAAGAGCACGGTCCCGATCTCCGTCCCCGCCCCCCATCTCCCCAGGAGGTCGGGACCGTCATTGCCGAAACGTTGGGCGCAATTGCGGCGAAGCGGGGGTTATAAGTCGACGCCCCGACCGGATAAGTCTCATTTCCTACGAAATCGATGCCCTGCCTGCGTCCACCCGCCTTCATTCGGCATCGGCACCGATAGCGGCCGTTTCGTCCAGTGGGAAGCCTGGAGGGTTGCGTTTCCACAACAACAGCCATTGCGAGCGGCGCCCGGCTGCCTATGTTGCTTTGCCGACTTTCCGCTGCGGTCCGGCCGCTGTCGGAAGGCGTCTCGAATGACCTGCAGTCCACACACCTCCCGTCCACGAGGATACCGAAATGACTCTCAATGCCCTCATGATTTGCGGAAGCCTGCGCAAAGGATCGTTCAACCGCGCACTGATGAACGCGCTGCCAGGTCTCGCGCCTTCCGGGCTCAAACTGGCGGAAGCGCCTTCGTTCCGCGGCTTTCCGCATTATGACGCCGATCTGCAGGCAAGCGCCGGGTTTCCAGCGGACGTTATGGCGCTGGCCGACGCGATTCGCGCCGCCGATGGCATCATCATCATCTCGCCGGAGTACAACTGGACGATTCCGGGCGCACTCAAGAACGCGCTTGACTGGATATCCCGCCTCAGCAACCAGCCGTTCAAGGACAAGCCCGTCCTAATCCAATCAGCGACCGGCGGACCGCTCGGCGGCGCTCGCATGCAGTATCACCTGCGCATGGCCCTGACGTTTCTCAATGCCTTCGTGTTCGGTACGCCGGAAGTCTTCGTCGGCTTGGCTCAAACGAAGTTTGACGACAAGACATTGGAGCTAAAAGACGAGCCGACGAAGAAAATCATCACCCAGCAACTCGCCGGATTTGCAGGTTTCATCACGCGCGTAAAGGCTTGATCGAAGCTGGAGCGTGTTCTGAAGAAGGTGATTCACCGTTCTGCCGGTCACCCGCGGGGCTTGACCCGCGGGTCCATCTCGCCTCCCTGCCTCCCCGCAAGCAGGTAGCGAGGCCGCCGGATTGCCCGGGACGACAAGGCCGGGCGATGACAGCCGAGTGTCTACATAATCGGAAAGCGCTCTAGCCGCGAGGGATAAGGTCGGTTTACGAACGTTTCGTGTTCAGGCATGAATGCCTGCACGTGCCCCGTGCCGTAAACCAATTTTTTTTGATACGTCCACCACCGGAAAGTCCTAGATTGACTTTCTATTGCGGGGCTGGAACGTCGATCTGGAACGGCTGAGGAAACGAGCAATGCCTCGAAAGTATTTCGGCACCGATGGAATTCGTGGCCGTGCCAACGGCATCATCACGGCGGAATTGGCGCTGCGGGTCGGTCAGGCTGCCGGCCTCGCATTTCAACGTGGCGATCACCGTCACCGCGTGGTGATCGGCAAGGATACCCGGCTCTCCGGCTATATGATCGAAAATGCCCTGGTCGCCGGTTTCACCTCGGTCGGAATGGACGTGTTGCTGCTCGGCCCGATGCCAACACCGGCGGTTGCGATGCTGACACGCTCGATGCGCGCAGACCTCGGCGTTATGATCTCGGCATCCCATAATCCGTACGACGATAACGGTATCAAGCTGTTCGATCCTGACGGATATAAATTGTCCGACGAGGTCGAGAGCGAAATCGAGCGGTTGATTGACGGCGACATCGTCAAGAGGCTCGCCAAGTCCCAAGCGCTCGGCCGCGCCAAGCGTATTGATGGCGTGCATGACCGCTACATCGAATTCGCCAAGCGCACCCTTCCGCGCCATCTCTCGCTCGACGGCATACGGGTCGTGGTCGATTGCGCCAACGGGGCCGCCTACAGCGTAGTCCCCGCCGCTTTGTGGGAACTCGGCGCTGAAGTCATCTCGATCGGCGTCGATCCGGACGGGTTCAACATCAACAAGGACTGCGGCTCGACCGAACCCGAGGCGCTGCGCCGCAAGGTGCTGGAGATGCGGGCCGACATTGGCATCGCGCTCGATGGGGATGCCGATCGTGTCGTGATCGCCGACGAGCGGGGCCATCTGGTCGACGGCGATCAACTGCTCGCTGTCATCGCGGAGAGCTGGCAGCGGGACGGCCGGCTCGCCAAGCCCGGCATCGTCACCACCGTGATGTCGAATTTCGGCCTGGAGCGCCACCTCGATGCGCTTGGAATCAAGCTGGTCCGTGTCCAGGTCGGGGACCGCTATGTGCTCGAAGAGATGCGCGAACACGGCTACAACCTCGGCGGCGAGCCGTCCGGCCACATCATCCTTTCGGATTACACCACAACGGGCGACGGCTTTGTCGCGGCTCTGCAGGTGCTCGCAGTGGTGAAAAAGCTTGGCCAGCCGGTCTCCGCGGTGTGCCACCGTTTCGATGCGCTGCCGCAGATCACCAAGAATGTCCGTTACCAGAACGGCAAGCCCCACGAAGATGCAGGGGTACGCTCCGCGATTGCGAGCGGCACAGAGCGCCTCAACGGCCACGGCCGCCTCATCGTGCGGCCGTCCGGCACCGAGCCGGTCATCCGGGTGACGGCTGAAGGGGAAAATCCTGATTTGCTGGAAGAGGTTATAGACAAAGTCGTGGACGCAATTAACGCCGTGGCGTAGTGGGGCGGCGGCGCGGCTACACTACGGGAGGACACGGACTTAGCTGGAACTGGACGGGGGCTTCGCGATCGCGCCCGTTTTACGCAACGGCTGTTGATGATTATATTGGGATGAAGATGACGGACGATGCCGTGTTACCAATATTGCAGAAGATACAAGAGAAGCTTGCGGCTCTCGACCGCAAGTTCAGTCGTGACTTCGATATCCTGAAGCAGGATGTCAGGATGATAAGGGCTGCGGTCCACGACATGGGCGAAACGCGGGTCACGGAAGGCGAGATCACGGTGCTGCACGAAGATGTCAATCGGGTGCAGCAGCGTTTGCAAGATCTCGAACTGCGGGTCGAGGAACTGGAAGGTCACAGACCCGACTGAACCGCACAATTGCCAGCCTTCCATCGGTCCTCTTCCACGCCTGGTTCAGTCGCCCCCAACAGCAGGCGATGCGGTCGTTGAATCGGGGAAGCTAACGCTCCATTAAGGTTAATAAGTCAGAATCGCTTCTGAGGCGGTTGGGTGCGCGTGTTACCGCCGCGGAGGCGAGCATGCGCTCTTTGATTCACGGCCTGTTGCTTGCAAGCGCGGCGTCGCCGGCCTTTGCCGGCGATATCGATAATGCATGGCTGCGCGGCTCGTCGAGCTTCCCGGCCGATCCACCCAGCTATCGGCGCTGGAGCGGGTTCTACGGCGGTGGGCAGGTTGGAGCGGATTTTTACGGCATCGATTTTCGCGGCGTCGTCGGCACCTCGATCACCACCATCTCGGGCTTGGACGCGAATTTCGCCGGTATTCCGTTGAACGACTTCCCTCGGCTGTCGACGATGAACTCGAAAGGGCTGAGCTACGGCGGTTTCGCCGGCTACAACTATCAGATCGACGATATCGTGCTCGGACTTGAGGTCACCTTCAACCGCGCAACGCTCAATGGCAGCATGTCGGACAAGGAAAGCCACAGTTACTATGTTTCGGCCAACGGCCAACTCTATGCGACCACATTCAACGTGATCACCAGCGCTACGGCCGCGGCTGCAGAATATGGCACGATACGCGCGCGCGGAGGATGGGCAGTTGGAAGCTTCCTGCCATACGTGTTCGCCGGCATTTCGGTTGGGCAGGTCAATACGTCGAGTTCCGTCAATGTGAACTACTTTGGTACTGTTACGCCGGCGGGCGGAAACCCGCCGACGATCGGTGGGGACTGGACCCAGTCCCAGGTAAGCCACGGCAAATGGCTATATGGGTTCGATGCCGGCCTCGGCGTTGACTACGCGGTTACGCAAAATCTTTTTCTGCGCGGCGAAGCTGAGTACGTCCAACTCGCAGATCAGAACGATATTAGGACCAGCATCGCCAGCGTGCGTGCCGGCGCGGGCCTGAAGTTCTGATCGCATATCGGCCCAGCGGTTTTGCGACCCCGGTCGCACGTCTGCGGCTTTCCGCACAATTTCTGATGGTGCGACTTCGCTCTTGACGTCGCGCGGGCCCTTGCCGTATTCCGGCCGCGGGACACCCCTCCCCACCGGGGGGCGCCTATCTGGAAGGATAGATTACATGACGAACGTGATGCCGAGCGTGCGGCCACAGGTGCCGCATTTTTCGTCTGGCCCCTGTGCCAAACGCCCCGGCTGGGGCCCCGAAGTTCTCGCCGACGCGGCTCTTGGACGTTCGCATCGCGCCAAGCTCGGCAAAGCGAAGCTTAAGCTTGCGATTGATCTCACCCGAGAGGTGCTGGAAATACCGGCCGACTATCGGATCGGCATTGTGCCGGCGTCCGACACCGGCGCTGTCGAAATGGCGCTGTGGTCGCTGCTCGGCGCCCGGCCCGTTACCATGTTGGCGTGGGAATCGTTCGGCGAAGGCTGGGTGAGCGACGTCCAGAAGGAGCTCAGGCTCAAGGATGTTACGGTCTTGCGATCCGGCTATGGCGACTTGCCGGATCTGAGGGCGGTCGATTGGTCGACCGACGTGGTGTTCACGTGGAACGGCACCACGTCGGGTGTTCGCGTGCCTAACGGTGCATGGATTGCGCCCGACCGCCAGGGCCTCGCGATCTGCGACGCGACCTCGGCGGCGTTTGCACAGCCGCTCGATTGGAACAAGCTCGATGTCGCCACCTTCTCGTGGCAAAAGGTGCTGGGCGGCGAGGCCGCGCACGGCATGCTGGTATTGTCGCCGCGCGCCGTGGCGCGGCTCGAAACCCACAAGCCGCCGTGGCCGCTGCCGAAGATTTTCCGCCTCACCAAGGGCGGCAAAATAAATGAGGGCATCTTCGAAGGTGAGACCATCAATACGCCCTCGATGTTGTGTGTTGAGGATTATCTTGACGCGCTGAAGTGGGCGAAATCGATCGGCGGCCTCAAGGCGCTGATGGCGCGTGCCGACGCCAACGCAAGCGCGATCGCCACCTGGGTAGCGCGCACGCCGTGGGTGGATTTCCTGGCGCGCGACTCGGCAACCCGCTCCAATACTTCGGTTTGCCTCAAGATCGTCGATCCAGCCGTGACGGCGCTTTCGGGGGACGCGCAGTCGGCATTCGCCAAGGCGCTGGCAGGAGCAATCGAAAAAGAGGGCGCCGGCTACGACATCGCGCATTACCGCGATGCGCCGCCGGGCTTGCGCATCTGGTGCGGGGCGAGCGTCGAGGCATCTGACGTGGAGATATTGACCCGGTGGCTGGACTGGGCCTTTGCCAAGACCCGGGACGCGCTGCCCAAGGCGGCGTGAATCACCTCTTCCCCCGGTCGGGGAGGAAACCAACCTCGATAAGCGTCCATCTCCAGCAAGCATCGACGAGCAACACCATGGCTCCTCGCGTTCTCATCTCCGACGCCCTCTCGCCGGCTGCGGTCCAGATTTTCAAGGACCGCGGCGTTGAGGTCGATTTTCAACCCGATCTCGGCAAGGATCGAGACAAGCTCGCCGCCATCATCGGAAAATTCGATGGCCTCGCAGTGCGCTCGGCCACCAAGGTCACGACCAAAATCCTGGAACGTGCCGACCGGCTCAAGGTGATCGGCCGCGCCGGCATCGGGGTCGATAATGTCGACATCGCGGGCGCGACCGCCAAAGGCGTCATCGTGATGAATACGCCGTTCGGCAATTCGATCACCACTGCAGAACACGCCGTCACTTTGATGCTCTCGCTCGCCCGCCAAATTCCCCAGGCGGACGCCTCGACGCAGGCCGGCAAATGGGAGAAGAACAAGTTCATGGGCGTCGAGATCACCGGAAAGACGCTCGGCATCATTGGGTGCGGGAATATCGGCTCGATCGTGGCGGACCGCGCCATCGGACTGAAGATGCATGTGATCGCCTACGACCCGTTCCTGTCGCCTGACCGGGCGACGGCGCTCGGCGTCGAAAAGGTCGAACTCCCCGATCTCATCCGGCGCGCCGATTTCATTACGCTGCACACGCCGCTGACCGATAAGACGCGGAATATCCTTAGTGCCGAGACCATAGCAGCGACGCGCAAGGGGGTGCGGATCATCAACTGCGCGCGCGGCGGCCTGGTGGACGAGAAGGCGCTGCGCGCGGCGCTGGATTCCGGTCACGTGGCGGGCGCGGCCTTCGACGTGTTCACCGAGGAGCCGGCGATCGCCAATCCGCTGTTCGGTCACCCGAACGTCGTGTGCACGCCCCACCTCGGGGCCGCCACGACGGAAGCGCAGGAGAACGTGGCGCTGCAGATCGCCGAGCAGATGTCCGATTATCTGTTGCGGGGCGCCATCACGAATGCGGTGAACTTCCCCTCCATCACGGCCGAAGAGGCGCCGCGGCTGCGGCCTTTCATCACGCTGGCCGAGAAGCTTGGCTCGTTCGCGGGACAGCTCACCGAGACCGGCTTGTCCCGGGTGCAGATCGCGTACGACGGCGAGGTTGCCAAGATGAACACGCGGGCGCTCACCTCGGCGGCGATCGCAGGTCTGCTGCGTCCGATGCTGCAGGACGTGAATGTGGTCTCGGCGCCGATCGTCGCCAAGGAACGCGGCATCGCAGTCGAAGAGACGACACGCGAGGGCGAATGTGACTATGAGAGTCTGATCACCGTCACGGTCAAGAGCGAGCGCATGACCCGCAACGTCTCCGGAACGGTGTTCGCGGACGGCCGGCCGCGCATCGTCAACATCAAGGGCATTCGCATGGACGCCGAATTCGGTGCCTCGATGCTCTACATTACCAATCTCGACAAGCCAGGCTTCATCGGCCGCTTCTCGTCAGTGCTCGGCGAGGCCAGCATCAACATCGCGACGTTTCATGTCGGTCGCGAGGCGCCGGGCGCCAATGCGATCGCGCTGATCGAGGTGGACGGCGAAGTCCCAGCCGAGGTCCTCGCCAAAGTGCAGGCGCTGCCGCAGGTACAGCAGGCGAAGCTGTTGCGGTTTTGAGCCGGATGCGGCGGGCCGCGAAAGCGGTCGCACCCTTATTGTGATGGCCCATGGCCGCTATAACGGTCTAAATAAGATCACCACCACCAGCACGGCTCGCAGCACGGATAATAATGGCGATGCACGTGAACGACCCGCCTGGGTGGCGGAGGCCTGACGCTGTCATGAATGGGGAACGGACCATGTCTGTCTCCCACTACCAGGTGCGCCCTTAGGTCGTCCCTCACTGCGTTGACCTCGGTCCTAACCGAATCCATTTCGGTGCGGAGAGCCGCCGTCTGGGTCTCGAGCGTTGCCGTCTGCTTTTGAAGAGCGATCGTCTCCTTCTCGAGCTTGGCTGTCTGGTTCTCGAGCTTGGCCGTCTGGTTCTGAAGAAGTGTTTTCAACTCGCCAAACTGATTGCTCATCCGGTTGTTGAGGTCATTGACACTCTTTTGCAACGTCTCCTGCAATGTCTCCAGTCGTTCCGGCAAGTTCACCTCGGTCGGCATCGTCGACGGCAACCGATCCTCCGCCGGAATGGCGGACGAAATCATCATCATTATGGATAGCCCCAGGCCAGCGGCCGCGGCGGCGAGCAATTCGATTCGCAATCGCACGACGACATCCCCTCTCCCCACTATCGTACCGCACCCCTGCCGCTGATAGTATGCATTGGCGTCAATTGTCAACGCGCCGCCGTGTCGATGCGTAGTCGGCGGCGCCGGAGGGACAATGGCCGCAAGTTTACGCCGCTGCGCGAGCGCGCGCTTGCGGCTTGCCTGGCGCGCCATCATTCGGTATCCGATAAATGATGTGAGTATTGGGGATAGCGCCTTGTGACAAAAGCGCTTTCGGGCAAAGCTCGCACCATTGCTCCCCCTCCTTCTCCGCCTTCCGCAAGGTGGGGCGGGAAGTCCGGAATTGATTAAGAGCCACACCGCCTTCAATGGATATGAACTAACGGGTGCACCATGGCGAATGTGGTGGTCGTCGGCTCGCAGTGGGGGGACGAGGGCAAGGGCAAGATTGTCGATTGGCTCTCCGAGCAAGCCGATATCGTGGTGCGTTTCCAGGGCGGCCACAATGCCGGCCACACGCTCGTCATCGACGGCATCACCTACAAGTTGTCGCTGCTGCCCTCCGGTGTGGTGCGACCCGGCAAGCTGTCCGTCATAGGAAACGGAGTGGTTCTCGATCCCGCCGCTCTGATTGAGGAAATATCGAGGCTGAAAGGCCAGGGTGTGGAAGTCACGCCCGACTCGTTGCGCATCGCCGAGAACGTGACGCTGATTCTGCCGTTGCACCAGGAACTCGATGCGCTCCGTGAGTCCTCAGGTTCCGGTACGCGGATCGGCACCACACGACGTGGCATCGGCCCTGCCTATGAGGACAAGGTCGGGCGGCGGGCGATCCGCCTGATGGATCTCGCCGATCTTTCTGTCCTTGGTCCCAAGATCGACCGGTTGCTTGCCCATCACAATGCATTGCGGCGCGGTATGGATCTGCCGGAACTCAAGCCAAAGGCAATTTACGATGTGCTTGCGGCTGTAGCACCGCATGTCTTGCCTTACATGGATTCGGTCTGGTCATTGCTCGATCGCAAGCGGCGTGAAGGCAAGCGAATCTTGTTTGAGGGTGCACAAGGAGCCTTGCTGGACGTTGATCATGGCACCTACCCGTACGTCACCTCGTCCAACACGGTTGCGTCCCAGGCCGCGACCGGATCCGGCCTCGGTCCATCCGCGATCGGCTACGTGCTTGGCATAAGCAAAGCCTACACGACGCGGGTCGGAGCGGGGCCGTTTCCGACCGAGCTGGACAATGAGGCCGGCCGGACGATCGGCGAGCGAGGCCACGAATTTGGCACCGTTACAGGGCGCCCGCGTCGCTGCGGCTGGTTCGACGCCGTGCTGGTGCGGCAAACTGTCCGGACCAGCGGAATTGATGGGCTGGCCTTGACGAAGCTTGATGTTCTGGATGGGTTTTCAGAGATAAAGGTCTGTGTTAATTATAGAGTCGAGGGTCACATCGTCGACTATCTGCCGGCAAGCGAATACGCGCAGGCGAGGGTGGAGCCAGTCTACGAAACAATATCGGGCTGGCAGGAACGGACTGCGGGCGCAAGATCCTTTGCGGAATTGCCGGCACCTGCAATAAAATATGTGCGGCGGATCGAGGAATTGGTTGGTTGCCCACTGGCGTTGCTGTCAACAAGTCCGGAGCGGGAGGACACAATCCTCATGCGTAATCCATTCGAAACGTAATAAGATGTCCGGTGCCGGCGCGGGCGGCGTGGAGAACCGATGGCCGATTATTACCCGTTGATCGCCAAAGCCGTTTCCGGGCTCGAAAAGAGCACCGGGGAGGCGCGGCGGGCGTTATACGATCGGGCGCGCACGGCCCTCCTTGCGCAACTGCGTGGCGTTGAGCCGGCGCTGAGCGAGCCGGACATAACCCGCGAGCGGCTGGCGCTCGAAGAGGCCATCCGAAAAGTCGAAGCCGAGGCGGCGCGTCGCTCTCGCAACGACCCGCTGCCGGCGATGCGTGGAGATGACCGCCGAGATTCCCTCCAGGAGTCGCCTGCGGATGGCCACGCCGACTCGGTGCCTGATGCAGCAAGTCCGCTGCCGCGTTATGACCTGCGTGTATCCCGTCAAACGATCGTGGCGCCCGTTGATGGCGATGACGACCGGCCTGACTCGGACGGAGCACGCCAAGCTGTTCCGCTGTCGGCTGCTGCCGCGAAGCCGATTGCCGAGTCCCGGCAGGCCGAGGAGCCGCGAAGCCGCCCGCCGCGGGGACTAGGCGGGGATGCGCAGCGTACCGAGCGAACGCGCCGGAGCCCGGGTGCAGGACCGTCGCTGTCCGACGAGGGACTCAAGGGCTTTCGGGATGTAATCGCAGAAACCGAGACATTAGGAAGCGCGACCGCAGAAGCTGCCAAGAATGTCCGCGCCTATCAGGCGGCGACGAACCCCGATTTCGAGCGCCTCGAATCGCGCGCCGACGGCCGGATGGATGCGCGCGGGGAATCGGAGCCGGCGTTCCCACTGCCGCGCCGTTCACCGCGCGACGGGCAACAGCCGGCCGGGCGTGAATCGCCTGCGGAGCCAACTCGCCGTGTCGAGGCGCGCGAGTCGAATCGCGGTCGCGCCGTCGGTCCCGTTCGCACATCGGCACGCCGACAGGAAGCGCCGTTTGAGCAAGAGGCCGACGAGCCGCTGGAGCAGGATGCGGGACCGGATTTCGAATCGCCGGTCAGGTCCGATTATGCAACCCGATCCCCATCCTCGATCATGCGCCAGGAGGATGTGGGGGGGCGCATACATCCAATGCCCCGCGTGGCCAGGGCGGAGCGCGTATCCGAGCGCGAGCCGGAGCACCAACTCACGCCCGCCGCCTGGAGCGCTCCGCGCAGGCTGAACAAGATCATCGCGTTCGCGCTGGCCGCCGTGCTGGTGCTGGCGATCGCGGGCGCCGCCTACTGGTGGGGCGGGGATATCGTGGCGTCGATTCGGGGCTCTTCGGGTGCCGTTCGCAGCGCGGATCAGGCGGCACCGGCACCTGAAAGCAGCGCTCGGGGCAAGATCGTTGAGCGCGCGCCATCGGCGGTCGGCTCCAGTGAAGGCGCCTTGGTGGCACAAAAGGTTGTGCTCTACGAGGAGGATCAAACGAATCCCAATGGCACCCAGTATGTTGGTTCCGCGGTCTGGCGTACCGAACGGGTCCCTTCTGCTGCGGGCCAGAAACCTGATTTGGTGGTGCGGGCCGAGATCGAGATTCCGGAGCAGAAGGTTTCCGTGCGATGGTCGTTGCGGCGCAACGAGGATAAGCAGCTTCCGGCAAGCCATACGGTCGAGGTCGTCTTCACGCTGCCGCCTGACTTCCCTCATGGCGGCATCGCGAACATTCCTGGCGTGCTGATGAAACAGGGCGAGACCACGCGCGGGATTCCGCTCAACGGCGTCGCCGTGAAAGTCACGACCAATTTCTTTCTGATCGGCCTCTCGTCGGTGGACGTCGACATGCAACGCAACATCCAGCTCCTCAAGGAGCGGTCCTGGTTCGACATACCGGTGGTTTACGGCGACGGAAAGCGGGCCATTATCGCGATCGAGAAAGGAACGCCTGGCGAGCGGGCGTTCACTGAGGCCTTCGCGGCATGGGGACAATGATCATGGGACCGTAGGCGTCCCGCCCGCATCCCCAGGAAAGCACGAAAAGTCAGGAAAGCACGGGAAGCGGGCGAGACGCCCGCGGTCCCGTTCTTAATGTGCTTGCATCGCTGCCGGCGTTGCCATGCCGCGGGAAGACGGCGCTTCCATTGCGGCGACGCGATTCTTGACGGCCTTCTGGACCTTCTCGAACGCACGCACTTCGATTTGGCGCACCCGCTCGCGGGACACGCCGAATTCCGCCGCGAGATCTTCGAGAGTCACCGGTTCGTCGGCGAGGCGCCGCGCCTCGAAGATGCGCCGCTCACGGTCGTTGAGCACCTCAAGCGCATCGGAAAGCGCAGCGCGCCGATTGTCGAACTCCTCGTTGGCGACAAGCGTCGCTTCCTGGCTGTCGCGCTCATCCATCAGCCAGTCCTGCCACTCGCCTGAATCCCCATCCTCGCGGATCGGAGCATTGAGCGACGCATCGCCGCCGAGCCGGCGGTTCATATCGATCACATCCTGCTCGGTGACACCCAGCCGCTTGGCGATCAACTTGACCTGGTCGGGGCGCATATCGCCCTCGTCCAGCGCGGAGATTCTGCTTTTCGCCTTACGCAGGTTGAAGAAGAGCTTCTTCTGGTTGGCGGTGGTCCCCATCTTGACGAGCGACCACGACCGCAAAATGTATTCCTGGATTGCGGCCTTGATCCACCACATTGCGTAAGTGGCAAGACGGAAGCCTTTTTCCGGCTCAAAGCGCTTGACCGCCTGCATCAGGCCGACATTGCCTTCCGAAATCACCTCAGCAATCGGAAGGCCATAGCCGCGATAGCCCATGGCGATTTTGGCGACCAGGCGCAGATGGCTGGTCACCAGCTGGTGAGCGGCGACGCGGTCGCCATGCTCGCGCCAGCGCTTGGCCAGCATGTATTCTTCCTGCGGTTCCAGCATCGGGAACCGCCGAATTTCGTCCAGATATCGGGCGAGACCCGATTCGGCTGTGATAATCGGTAATGTAGCGGTTTGGGCCATGACAGCGCCCTCCTCATGTTGTGCCCCCGAAATCGGCGGGCAGGGCTCCAAACCGCTCCATTGAGCCGGTCGGAGCCGGGAACTTTATCGCTCCGAGTGACCGGGAGAATCGCTCCAAGTCACCGGAGATTTGCTGCAACCGCGAACGATTGCGAAGCGCACCATACACACATAACGCGGCGAAAACAGTGCTGTGGCGTCACTTCACTGTGACGCAGGCGTGACCCGCGGCTCTAGCCTTAGGGCGAGCCTAACAAGGCATTGAACATTAAGCTTATTTTTTAAGCCCCACGACCCCATTACTGCGCACAGCCCAGCTCTGCGGCGATTTATCCGCACTCCAGCGCCGCCCGAAGCCTTGCAAGGTCCGGCGGGAGCCCGGAACGGAACACCATTTCTTTGCCGCTCCCTGGGTGCTGGAGAACCAACATATAGGCATGAAGGGCCTGTCTTGAAAGGGCCTCGAGTGCCGCCCTCGCCGCCTCAGACAACTGGGCCATCTTGGTCCTGAAGCCCGGACCGTAAGTCGCATCGCCCAGCAGCGGGTGGCCCACAGCAGCAAGATGGACGCGGATTTGATGGGTGCGTCCGGTCTTGAGTCGACAATCGAGCAGGCTCGCCACGCTCGTATCGGAGTAGCCCCGGTTCACGCCGGACCGCTGCGACCCGTCCCTCGCGGCGACCGGAAATCTTTCCAGCACCTCCCATAGCGTCGTGGCTTCGCGGCCGCCGGAGCGCACCGCCATCCGGTCACGGGCCACGGGGTGGCGATCGATCGGCTTGTCAATCAAGCCCTTGGGGCGATCCGGCGCCCCCCACACGAAGGCAAGATAGCTGCGCTGCAGCGGCCCGGTGCGGCCATGGTCGGCGAACTGCGCCGCCAGGGCCTGATGGGCACGGTCGTTCTTGGCCACCACCATCAGACCCGTTGTATCCTTGTCGAGGCGATGGACAATTCCGGGCCGGCGCACCCCGCCGATGCCGGAAAGGCTCGACCCACAGTGGGCCAGCAGGGCGTTGACGAGTGTGCCGGTCCAGTTCCCGGCCGCCGGATGGACCACGAGGCCACGCGGCTTATCGATGACGATAATGTCGGCGTCCTCATAGAGGATGGCGAGCGGGATGTTTTCCGGGCGCGGCGCAGCGGGCACCAGCTCCGGCACCGTGAGCGCAATATCGTCACCGGCGTTGACGCGATAGCCCGGATCGCGGATCGTGCGACCGCTGATCGCGACGTGTCCGGCAAGAATCAGCGCCTTGAGGCGCGAACGCGACAGATCCTTCACGAGAACGGTAAGCGTGCGATCAAGCCGCTCGCCGGCCTCAGCGGCACCGATCGTCGCGGTGTGCACGATTGGCGCCTCCACCTGGGTCTCGACTTCGCTCATGCGCAATCCTGATATCGACGACGATGAACCGCTAACTCCGGCGCAAGCGCAAATCGTGGCGCGGGTGCGCTGGTTGATGCTGATTTCCGGGATCGCCACCGTGCTGGGCATCGCGGTCGTCGTCACGGTCATCGGCTATCGCGTTTTCCGCACCGAGGGAAGGCCGAGCCTGGTGGAGGCCACAACTCAGCTGCCTAAAGGCGCCCGGGTGGTTTCCACATCGGTTGCCGGCGAGCGGATCGTCGTCACGGTGGATATAGGGGGTACGCTGGAGGTTCGCACCTTCGATGTGAGGACCCTGAGCCCAGAGGGGCGATTACGGTTCGTGGCCGAGCCCTGAGCACACGCGCCGCCCAGCGGCGGGAGGCCGCCGACGGCAACTGGTAATGCGGCGGTCTGCGTGTGGCGGGGGCGGCTCCTGCCGCGCGAAACGCTCACGCCGGCTTGCGTCAACCGGGCGCCCGGCGGCTTGCACACCGCAATGATCCGGGCTATTCGGAAACATTGGCTCCCTTCGTCTAGCGGTCTAGGACGCGGCCCTCTCAAGGCTGAAACACGGGTTCGATTCCCGTAGGGAGCGCCAGGGTTTACTTAAGCCTCGATAATCCCAACGCAAGAACTTCAACGTGGTACAGGGTCGCGAGGGCACGTTCATCACGGGCATCTCGATGGGCGGCATGGGTTCGCTGCGCATGGCGGTGAAGTATCCGGAAGTCTTCCAGGCGGTGGCCAGCCAGGAACCTGCCGTCGAGCCCGCGCTGGCGTATGATGATATCACGCTGCGCGACAGAATCGGTCGGCCTGACGGCGCCGGCCTCGAGGATCGCATTCTTCTCAAACGAATCTACGGCGATCCGATCGACAAGGACTATTGGGCAGCCAATCATCCCGCTGCCATCATCAAGAAGGACCCTTCGCGCCTCCTGGGTCTCGGCATCTATCTCGAGGTCGGCGACCAGGACTTGTTTTATATCGACCAGGGCACGGAGTTCGTCCATCGCGTGCTGTTTGATGCTGGCATCAGCCATGAATATCGCCTGGTCAAGGGCGCGGACCACGTTGGCGCTTCGCTGGTGCCGCGCTCGCTCGATGCGTTCGCCTTCATCGGACGCCAGCTCAAACCGCCAAAGTGGATTGACGACACGGTGCTCAGGTTTCGCGCGACCGCGGACGAGAACAAGAAGGCGCGTGGCTACCCTGTGACGCCGTTCGATCCCAACCGCATCCATGCGCAGTAGTCGGCGAGTTCTAAAACGGGCCAGCGCATGGCGCTCGCGTCGCGCTCCCCAGCGGCGCCCACAAAACGCAGTGCATCGGACCCCTAGTTTCCACCCGAGAGTCGCTTGACCAGCCGGTAGAGATATTCACCGCCCTCGCGGAACGACTTCACTGCGACGCGCTCGTCCTTGCCGTGGACGCGTACGTCGTCCACATCGCCCGCAAGCCCGGAATTCCCGTAGGTCGGAATGCCGGCATTGCGCAGATAACTGCCATCGGACCCGGCGGCGGCCATAACCGGGACGACGGGCACCCTGGGCCAGAACTCCTCGGAGGTTTTCTCGATGGTGCTCAGAAACTCCTCGTTGAGCGCCGATGGTGCGCTGAGCAGAGCTCGTTGGCCGCCGACCACCGAAATCTGGTCGTCGCCCAGCACGCGAATGAGGGTCGCTTTCACGTCCTCCACCTTCTCGGTAGGCATCATGCGGCAATTGACGATGGCCCGCGCGGTCTGCGGCAGCGCGTTGATGGCATGCCCGCCCTCCAGCGTGGTGGCGACGCAGGTGGTGCGCAGTTGCGCGTTATAAGAAAAGTTCTCGGAGAGCCTCGCCAGCGCGGCGGGGTCCGGATTGGCGGCGAGGACGGCGCGGATATCGCCGGCGGTCTGCGGCGTCTCAAGTTCGGCGGCGCGCTCGAAATAGCGGCGCGTTGTGGCATTCAGGTTCAGCGGAAAGCTGAACTTCGCCAGCCTCGCGAGACCTTCCGCGAGATGGTAGATCGCGTTGTCGGGAGACGGCACCGAGGAGTGGCCGCCCTTGTTGAATGCCTCCAGCCGGTAGAACAGATTGACCTTCTCGCTGGTCTGGACGCCGTTGCGGATCGGCTTGCCGTGCTTGAGGTCGACGGCGCCGCCTTCGTTGAGAGCGAATTCGGCGTCGATCAGGTCTCGGTGGTTTTTGATGAGCCACCTGATGCCAAGCGTATTGACGTCGCCGATCTCCTCGTCCGTCTCCAGCGCTACGATGATGTCGCGGTCGGGGCGATAACCCTCCTGTTTGTATCGGATGAGGTTCGTGACGAACATCGCTGCCATGAATTTATCGTCGACGGTGCCGCGGCCGTAGTAATAACCATCTTTCTCTGTCAGCTTGAAGGGATCGAATGACCAGTCGGCGGGAGGCGCCTCGACCACATCGAGATGGGCGAGGAGCAGGATCGGCTTGCGAACGCCCGTGCCGCGCAGCCGCGCCACCAGATTGCCCTTCCGCGGCGCCGGTTTGAACACCTGCACATCGTCGCCAGAAAAGCCGGCGGCGCGCAGCCGTGCCGCCATGGCGTCAGCGGCCTGCCCCGTATCACCAGTCGCCGTAACCGTGTTGATCTCGACCAATTCCTTATAGATGTCGAAAGCGAGTTGCTGTTGCGCCGTAAGTATCTGCCCCAGCGAGGGAGCCGCAGAGTCAAACGCAAGCAACGCCGCCGCCACGACGGCCCCTATCAGCCTGAGTGCGATACGTCGGTTCATGATGTTCTCCCAAAGGAGCATGTGCTGGTGATGACGCGAGCGCTCAGCACGCATTTCAATTGGTCAAAATACCCGCCCGCCGTGGGCACCGACGCTGCCGTTGATTGACAGCACTTCGGCAGGTCCCGTTGATAGTTTGCGATTGCACTCTACACGAATTTCCCGCGCAACCGACAGTGCGCGCGACGGCCGGAAGGAAATCCGCCGGATCCCTCGATGGGTCTCGCCTCGAAAGGGCGGGGGCGTGGGGTTGGCGTCGCCGCGGGACACTGAACCATTGCCGTCCTGGTTCGCGCTAGCTCGGCAGGCGGCTTCTCAATGGGTACTGCCCGGAACGTTGATAACTATCCCGGTGACGAGGCGCACTGGTCGCGGCAGCTTTGGGCCAGGGGGTAGGAATTTTTAACTGTTTAGCTTGAACCTTCGGGTCGGCAGAGGCCACACAAAGCTTGTTACGCGCTACGGACACACAAAGCTTGTGAGACTGTGGGCTGTTGAGGAGGCTACGATGCTGGCCGAGATCTTTTTCTTGCGACTGGAGAACATGGCGCGGGCGTCGGCAGCGGCAGCCCCGGCAAAGAACTCTCGGTTCGTTCCATTTTCCTTCGACGCCTTGGCCGGGCTCAGAGAGAGGCAGGCCAGGGAGGCCGGAAAAAGCGTCTAGGGCGTCTTCATACCCACGAGCTCGCCCCTCGCCGGTCTTGCCGGGTTCGTAGCCTTGTGGCCCCTCAACAGGCGTAGCCTGCGCGCGTTTCCCGATTCGCTCAACAATCAAGAAGCCCGCCGTGCCTTCGGTTCGCACCCAACGGCGGTCCGCCGCCTGACGATCGAACAATGCACGGCCGCGTGAGACGCGGCGGTCAGGCGTCGGAGGAACCCAACAATGCAAAAAGGGTTGGACTTACGGGCTGCTTGGCAGTGAACGGCACGGATATGGGCGGGATACGGATCTCAAAGGACCCCGCGGCGAATTTCGCGCCGTTTCGAGGGCAGGAGGTCCGCAGATGCTGTCACTTCTCGTATCGACCGCTGCCGTAAGTTCGCAGCTCGTCGTCGCCGTAGCCGATCGCGTTCCCAATCTCGATGTCAAGGCAACCTGCCGCGAATCCTCTATTCGCGAGTGCTTAAGCATGGAGCAAGCCGCTCGCCAGAAGCTTATCGAGGAATGGCCGCACTTCACAGCAGATGAGAAGAAGACATGCACCTTTGACGAAAGACTTGCTGGGCCCCCGAGCTATGTCGGATGGCTGACCTGCCTGGAGATTAATGCCGACGTAAAGAGGGACGTTCGGGCTGCCGAGAGTGCGCCTACGGGCGCTAGTCCCGGCGACAAGACGAGCAACGAGCCTTCGCTGGGGGTTCATCGCTCTCCGCCACGCATCAAGCAACGGCACGCTTCTCAACGATAGCGGTGCTGCGTCGTCGAGTAGCGTGCGCTTCCGGGGAAGCGACCGCCCGATCGCAGCCTTCCGGGCTGCCGATGCCGATGCCCGATGGCAGACGGTGCCGAAAGTCATCTGACAGGCGGCGGTGGGAAGGCCGCTCGCGCCGAGAAGCCTGGAGCGCTATCCAAATCAACTCGAAATGCCCAGCGCTCCCCGGATTGACGGTTCGCGTCATTCCGGCTCCAGCCGTCAGGCGTTCATGGATCCGCCGCCAAGCGCGCCCGTCACCTGCTGGTTGAGTTGCCCCTGATAGAGCGCCAGCGCTGCGGCCAGGTTGATGCCGTTAGGGCCCTCGGTGGCGGACGAGCCGGCGGGGCCGCCCGAAGATGCTCCAGCGCTCGATTGCAGCAAGGCCAGCAGTGCGTCCCGCGCTGATGTGCCGGCTGAATCGAAGATAAAACTGGAGCCGCCGTCGAACGGGGAGAGGAGCGGATCTTGTGTGGAAGCACCGGACCCATTGATGCCGAGGCTGCCGTTCAACAGTGCCAACATGGCATCCTGCGCGGTGTTGCCGGCCGCGTTCGCGCCCGTGGCTGAGCCCATGCCGGAAGCGTTCAACAGGGCAAGCAGGGCATCCTGCGCGGTATTGCCGCCGCTCGCCGATGTGCTCGTTGCGTCGGTCGAGCCGTCGCCGCCGCCGACTGCGGGAGCCGGCGAGGTGTTCTGGAATGAGGGATCAAGCAGCGCCAGCAGCGCATCCTCGGCCGTGGTGCCGCTCGGCGAGGGCGGTTGCAGCGCCTGCGCGAATTGCTGCTCGCTCACGCTGCCGGTATTGTTGGGGTCGAGTTGGGCATAAAGCGCATCAGCGGCCTGCGAAGTGCCGCCGGCTGCCGTCACAGCCTGCTCCAGTTCGCTCTTGCTGACGGAGCCACTGGCGTCCGTGTCGATCTGCGAGAAAAGATTCTGCGCGAGCTGCCAGGGGGGCGTCGCCGCGTTCACGCCAGCGCCTTGCGCGTCGAACGGCGGGGCGTTCTCTGCGCCGTTGCTGTCGCCAGGCTTTCCGCGGTGACCGTGGTGATGATGCGGCAGCATCTGAGACAAGGCATCAGTGAACTGCTGCTGGCTGACGCTGCCAGCGTTGTTGGGATCGAGTTGTGCATAGAGCGCGTCGGCCGCCTGCGCTGTGCCTCCCGCCTTGGTCACGGCCTGTTCCAATTCGGACTTGGTGATCGATCCATCGCCGTCCGCGTCGATCTGCGAGAACAGATTCTGTCCAAGCACGCTCGCCGGATCGCCGCCCGATGTACCTGGCCAGCCTTGCGCCTGGTACACGATCAGCTGCGTGCCCATGCTATCGCTCAACGGAGGACCCGGAAGGTTCTGGTTGAACTCCTGTTGGGTGACGTTGCCGGTGTTGCTGGGATCGAGCTGCGCATAGAGCGCATCGGCGGCCTGAGTATTGCTGCCCGCCGCGGTGACGGCGTTTTCGACTTCCGTCTTGGTGACCGACCCGTCGCCGTTTGCATCGATCATGTTGAACAGGTTTTGCCGGATGGCGTAGGGATTGTAGCCGGCAATTCCACTCAAAATCGTCATCGCACATCTCCTGGCTTTCGCGGGCATAGGCAGCTCGCGTTGCCCCGGCTGTCGAGCCGGCAAATGACGTGCCATTCTCGCGCACCGCGAAATTCCGTCGTGATTTCGCGCACATTGTTTCTGCGATGTTTTTCGATGGATTGCGACTACGGGATATTATTGCCTTTTGGCCGGAAATTTTCGCCGCATGCCCGGCAAGATTTTCCGTCCGCCACACGCAGCAGCGAAGTTTTCGATGCCGTCGCACGGGCCGCGCGGCACCTCCGGCATGCCCGAAAGCAGACGGCCCCGACGCGGGTAGTGGGGACTGACTGGCCTCGGGGCCGCGCTCTCTGCGGTCCGAGGGAGACCGCGACAACCTACACCTTGGTTGCGATCTCAGGCTTGCAGAGCCGCCGTCACGTCGTCAAAAAGTTCGTCTACTTCGAGGCGCCGAGGTATGATCTTTTGTTCCAAAGACCAGTCAATAGCCATGTCCAATGCTCGCCGGTTCGCCTCCACGCCAAACGGCGGAAGAGTTGAGAGCGCGCTCGCTGGAGCTGCGGCGCGGCTTTCGACAATCATCCGAAACAACTCCTTGACGACGTCGGGGCGCTGCTTGGGCAGGTCACGGTGAACCGCAAACATATGATTGATCGGGATCACACCTTCCCTCTTGTACCATTCCTTCGCGGCCGAATGCGCATCCGGGATGAGGGTGCGAATCCGCGGATCACTCGGCATGTCATTGCCGAGAATTGCCGCGGCGATCTCACCTGTGAGCATCATCTGATCGAGCTTCTTGCCGGTTGGAATCCGCTGGCAATTCGGTGGATCCGTATGCTCCGCCAGGTGCGCATCATCGATTGTCAGCCAAGTCACTTTGTTTAGATCGACTCCATACTCATGCTGCAGAATTCCGCGGACCCAGAGACCCGTTGTCTGCGCGTAGGTCCGCACTCCGACCTTGCGCCCCTCAATATCCTTGGGCTTCAGCTCACCGAATTCAACGCTGTAGCCGATGCAATGATGCTGAAACCGCCCGGATATCGGGGCCGGGAGAAGGACGTAGGGCTTGCCGAATGCCTTCGCCTGGAGGAACGTGACGATCGCCAATTCGCCCGCATCATAAGCATTTTCGCGGACCATCGGTTTGAAGCCATCATGCGCAGTTTTCGGCCCGCAGAAGTCGAATTTGACCAGGGGAGAGGAGGTCCTTCCTTGCTTCAAGGCCATGGTCACAGGGTAATCGGCAAGGTTGATGCGCAATGTGACTGGCCCAGTGGAAGGCAATCCCATCGAGCTTCTCCGTGTTTCGAATTGGTGAATGCGGAACGCCGATTTGGGCCGCACTGCGCTGCCAAAGCGTCCTCGGGTCTTCTGTTGTACGCGGGATAAGCGTGACACCGAGGCTGCCATGGGTCCAATCGAAACCCAGTCACTGGATATAAGAATTTGCAAAAGCGGCCATCTTGAAACTCAGCCACGTTGGGGTGGATCGAGAGTTAGAGCATCTGGACTCTCCTCGGGGTTCGTAGCCGGGCTTGTCCCGGCCACCCCGATCGTTCGCGGGGAGTGCAGGCGGGATTGAGTCAAGCGAGAACTTATAGCCCAATGACAGCTTCCTATTTGCCAACCCTCACTGTCTGAACAATTATGCCTGCAGGGCCATCCTGATCAGCTGTTTCACTTGAAATCGTTTCACGTCGAACAGAGAGGGTGGTCGTGCTTCGCATTGAGAACGAGGGAACATCCTTGGCTGACCCTATTAAGTTAGACATCGCAATTGCGAGCTATCCGCACACCGCAGCCCTCCTGAATGGCGAGGTTCGCATTGCAGGCATCACTCCGAATTTCATTCGGGTGGTTCCGCAAATTGCGGCGTACCGCCGAATGGTCCGTCAGGTCGAATTCGACGTCTGCGAAATCGCTCCGACCACCTACATCATCGCCCGCGCGTACGGAGCGCCTTTCATTGCGCTACCGATTTTCGTCACGCGTCGCTTTCACCACAGCGGCCTGCTGGTGCGTCCGGATGCAGGCATCAAACATCCGAAGGACCTGGAGGGCAGAAAGGTCGGCGTGCGCGCCTATTCGGTCACAACGGGCGTGTGGACGCGCGGCATATTGATCGATGAATATGGCCTCGACTCCTCCAAGGTCACCTGGGTCGTCGATGACGAAGAGCATGTGACCGAGCTCAAGCTCCCGGCCAATGTCGTGCATTCGCCGGAGGGCAGGTCGCTTGCCGACATGATGGCGGCCGGCGAGCTGGCGGCCGGTTTCGATGCCAACGCAGGGATTGGCCGGTCCGGCTCGCCGACGGGCGGTTGGAAACAGCTTGAGGCGAATTACCCCGAGCTGTTCTCTAATGCCGAGGAACTCGAAGCAGCCTGGTACAACAAGACCGGCATCTACCCTATGCACGGCACCATCGTGGTGAAGGATGAAATCCTCAAGGCGTATCCATGGGTCGCGCTATCGCTCTACAACGCTTTCTCTCAAGCCAAAGCGCTGTGGCTCACCAAGCTACGGTCCGGAGAGGCCAATACGGCAGGCGACAAAAAATATCTTCAGCTTTCAAAAATCGTCGGTGAGGATCCTCTGCCCTTCGGGATGAAACAAAACCTGTCCACGATTCAGGCGCTTGAAGACACGGCGTTCAAGCAGAAACTGACGCCGCGACGGATGCCCGTTGAAGAGCTGTTCGTTGATCCGGAGAGCTAGCGGCTACAACCGAGCACCAAAACAAGTCGGCCGGGAAACCTTGGTAGCGCGCGCACACAGGCGCGCTCCCGGTCCTATTTCTGCACTGCCGTGGCGAGGTCAACGATCTCCTTCGGCGTAGCGACGATCGCATCGCTTATTTTTTGCACCTCGACGCCGGGGGTCGGGTCGAGTTCGGCGCCGGCGCGCTCCGCTTCCATGATGAACACCGGGTCCTTGACCATTGCATCGAACGCCTCGCGCAACGCGGCGATTCGCTCGGCCGGTGCGGCCTTATGGACCAGGAGCGCGCGCCCGATCGTCGATGCGCTGCTGAGGAATTCCGCGACCTGCCGGTGCTTGGGATTGTCCAGCAATTCTTGCATCAGCGGCACGTCAGATAGCTCCCTGTGCCGCTTCAGGCCGGATTGAATCACCGGCCGGAACGATCCGTCGATCACGTCGGGCCGCCGCCGCCAGGCGTTCCAGGCGCCGGAGATGATGTCGACTTCGCCGCGGGCCAGCGCCATGGAATATTCCATCGAGCCCGGATAGCCGCATACAATGTGAAACTTGAAACCCCCATAGGTCTTGAGCACCGCGTAATTCACATAGGACTGTCCGAGGCGGCTGTTGCATCCGACTTTTGTTTCAATGCGGTGCATGTCGTCGATCGTCTTGGCAGGCGAGTCCTTGCGCATCATGAAGGCCGAGTTCACGTTCGCAAACGAGCCGAGATACGCGAAATCCTGCACTCTCCATTTGCCGATCTCGGGCTGCGACAACTGGATCAGCCCGACGGTTTCGGTGAAAAGCCCAAGCAGCGTGCCATCGCGCGGCCCGTAGCCGTACAGAAACTGGACCGCGCCGGCGCCGCTGCCGCCCGGCCGGGACTGCACCACGACCTGCGGATGCCCGGGGATGAACCTGCCCAGCTGGCCCGCGGCGAGCCGGGCGTACAAATCATACGAGCCGCCGGCCGGATGGCCGATCAATATGGTGACGGTCTTGCCGCGATAGAATTGCTCGACCGCATTCTGGGCACGTGCCGGCAAGCCGATCAACAGGCCGGCGCACAGAGCCGCGAGGCTCAATGGCCGAAACGGAGCCTGGTCAATCCGCATTCGTGTTCCCCGTGGCGGCTGATTCCAATCAGAAGCACGGCGTTCTCATTTCGTCGGCCATGGCAGACACTCCGCAAGAGCGCGTCCCATGATCCATTCGAGATCACCCTTGGAAAGGAATGGCATCTCCTCGGTAAACATCGTTACCGCCTGTCGATAGGTGCACTTCGATCGGCTCAGCATCGCGGAAAGGTCCGTTCCCCAGAATGCGCGGCGCGGACCGAATGCTTCGACCAGCCGCTGAACATACGGGTGGACGTTGCGGTACGGATAGGGCGCCGATGAGCATGTCGGCACCAGCGTGAGCTTGACGAACACATTCGGATATTTCGCGAGCGTGATGGTCTGCTCGATTGCGGGCGCGAGTTCATCGTCCTTCGTGCCCTTCAACCGGCCCATATGATCCATGATCAGGCGCAGACGCGGATGTCGTGCCGCGATCTTGGCGATCTCGCCCTGCAGCGTCGGCGCGTTGAGCATGACCGGAATGTCAAGCCGTTCCGCCGCTGGCCAGAACCAGTCCGCGGTGCCGTCCGTCATCCACGGGCGGTCCCACTCGTGGTGAAAGGTCAGCCGCACGCCGAGCATGCCGGGCTGATCCTTCCAGGTCTCCAGCATCTGGCGCGCTTCCGGCTTGTTGATGGGCAACCGGCCCATGATGGCGAACCGGCCCGGATGCCGGGCGACCGCCTCAAGAGAATAATCGGCGCGCTCGCCTTCCCATGAGGGTGGGATCAGGATCGCGCGGTCGACGCCGGCCTCGGCCATCCTGGCGCTCAGGTCTTCGTACCCGATCGGGGTGTCCAGATGCGCCGTGCGCCCCGGCTGCCATGGCCGATCCGGAGCTTCGGCCCGCCAGATGTGGAGCCCTGAATCCGTGATGATCATCCGTGTGCGTTCCTCAGTCGTTGAGGGCCGGGATCGTCTTCACGTCAGGCGGCGGCGGCAGGCCCGCGATATAGGCGTAGATGTCGCTCGCATCCTGATCCGACAGCACAGCCGCCACGTAGGGCGGCATTTCGTTCGCGGGTTGCCGCAGCTGGTTGAGAAACGCCGCGAACGGGATCGGCATTTGCGCGAGGCGCAATCCTCCGGTCCGTCCGCCGCCGCCCTGGCCTACGGTGCCGTGGCAATAGGAGCAGCCGTCTCGCAGGTAGAGCTGCTTGCCCCTGGTGGCGTTGCCGGTTGGCGCGTCCTGGGCATCGGCCCAGGTGATCCACGCCGCCCCGGCGAGAAGGAGCGAAAGGATGGCACGCTTCATCATCATGGCGTCCCCCTCATCGCCCCTGGGTCACTACGTCGACCAGCGCTGGTTCGCCGCTCTTGACGATGGCGATGGCGCGCTTGAGCGCCGGCGCAAGGTCGTTTGGGTCGGTGATCGGGCCGATCGCCTGCACACCCATGCCCTGCGCGATCTTGGCGTAATCGATGAATGGATCGCGCAGCGTGGTGCCGATATGGGGTCGGTCGATGCCGCGCATGTGGCGATTGGCCATGCGTTGCACATGCATCAGCTCCTGATGGTAGCCGCGGTTGTTGTGCATCACGTGCAGGACCGGGATGTTGTGGTGGGCCGCTGTCCACAGCACGCCGATGGTCATCAGCAGGTCGCCGTCGTTTTGCAGCGACACCGATAGGCGGCCGTGCTTGCGGTTGGCAAGCGCCGCGCCAGTCGCAGCGGAGGCGCAATAGCCGATACCCATGCCGCCGCCGTCGCCAAGGAAATGATAGGGCTTGTCCATAGTCCAAAGCCGCTGCGGCCAATAGCTCACCGAAGCGGTCGGCGACACCAGCGACCAGTCCTCGTCTTTGATCTGCGCCCACACCTCCATGCACAGCCGCGCCGTGGTGATCGGGCTTTCGCCCCAGCCGTACGTCGCATCGACGCGGGCCCGCTCGAAATCAGCGCGATGACTGGCGGCAAGCTTCTTGCCGCGCGCCTCGTAGGCGGCCTTCTGTTCGCCATTGACGAGGCGTCGGACCTGCTCGATCAGCGCCGGCATCGTCGCCTCTGCATCGGCCGCGATGGCGAGATCGATGTCGGCGAATCTCTGGAAGTCCTGGAAATTCGATTTCATGTAGAGATCGCCGCTGCCGAGACTGATGGTCCGGGCGCCTGCCTTAAGGATCGGCCGCGAGCTGCGGTGGACCTGATCGCGGTAGGAGTTGAGGAGCGCCCAGAAGTCGCTCATCTCAAGCCCGAGGATCACGTCCGCCTGGGCGATATGCGAACGCCCGCGCGTGCTTTGATTGAGCGGATGGCGAGTCGGACAGTTCAGCCGCCCGCTGGTGTCGATGATCGGACATTGCAGTACTTCGGCAAGGGCGACCAGGTGCTTGGCCCCGGCGGCGGTGCGGGCATAGCGGTCTGCAATGAGGACCGGGCTTTCCGCGTTGACTAGCATGCGCGCCGTCTCGGCAACCGCACCCGGATCGCCCTGCGGATAGGCGACCTGCGGCAGCTTCGGTATGCGAAGCTTCAACCCCTCCGGTACCGGATCTTCCTGCAACTCGGCATCGGCAACGATGAGTACCGGCAGGGTCGGCGGCGTCATGGCGAACTTGTAGGCCCGCACCGATGATTCCGCGAAGTGCTGCAGCGAAGCCGGATAATCGTCCCACTTCACATAGTCGCGGACGAGGATGCCCACATCCTGTGCCGTGTGATTCCACTCGACGCCGGGACGGCGCATCTGCACATCGCGGATGTTGCCGACCACCACATAGACCGGCACGCGATCGCACCAGGCGTTGTAAAGCGCCATGGTGGCGTGCTGGAGCCCGACCGTGCCGTGCGCCAGCACGGCGAGTGGCTTGCCCTCGATCTTGAAATAGCCGTGGCCCATCGCCACCGAGATTTCCTCGTGCGAGCAGGTGAGGAATTCCGGGCTGACGTTGCCGCCGTAGTTGATGAGCGATTCATGCAGCCCGCGAAAGCTCGAGGCAGGATTGGCCGCGATGTACTCAAGGCCGAGGCTCTTGAGGCAGTCGACCATGAAGTCGCTGCCGCTGCGGCCCTCGGTCAGCACCTCCAGGGCCGCCGGCACGGCGGTTTCCGCGACCCGGTTGGGGGGCGCGACGCCGGCGCGTGGCGCCGCATTCTGGCCGGCGGCATCGAACGGCGCCGACAGGGCCGCAGCACCAGCCAGCGTCGCGCCTTTGAAGAAATTGCGCCGCTTCAAGTCAGGAACGTCGTCACGCTTCGACATGGCTTGTCCCTTTCTCTGGTTATCTCGAAGATCCTTCAGTCACCCTGCACACCTTTCCACGGCGCGCCGGTGCGTGATTCAACATGTGATCGAAATCAGTTCTGGTTGTCGCGCAAGGCGGGATACAGCGATTGCGCGGTCTTGGCGAAAATCCAGTCCTGATCGGACTGCGGCAGGCTCGCTACGCAAGCGCGTGCGACTGCGAGCAGGTTTTTGAGCGGGCCCTCCGATGCCGGGTAGTTCGAGCCCCAGGCGATCCGGGAGGCACCGAATTCGCCGACCAGCTTGGGAAAGAATGTCTCCGGGGTCGCCTTGCCGGCGCGGCATTCCGTGAACGTGCGCGGTGTCACCTTGAGATAGACGGTCGGAAACCCAGCTAGCTCGAACAGGCTCGCCGCGGCCGCATAGGGCGGTCCATCGTCGAGCACGGGCCGTGCCAGGTGATCGAGAATGACTTTCACCTGCGGAAAGCGTTTCAGCAGATTGACGAGTTGCGGGAAGGCCTCCTTGGACATCTGCATGCAGATCGGGATGCCGAGTTCACCGGCAGTCTCCCAGGCCGGATAGACGCGGGGATCGTCGATCCAATTCGCCTGGGTCTGCATGGTGCTGCCGATGGTGAACAGCCGCATCCCGGTCAGCCCGCGGCCAAACCAATAACGCATCCGTTTCGGCGCATCGGATGCGAGCACGTCCACGGAGAACACCCCGGTGAAGCGGTTCGGGTGAGCCTCGACCGCGTCCGCCACATAGGAGTTGTCGTAGCCGTAACAGGTTGAGGCTTGCACGATTGCCGATTTGTCGACGCCCGCCTCGTCCATGGCGGCGATCATCTGGTCGACCGAGACTGGCCGCACGCGCGACCAATCGGATTGATGGCCGCCGAGCGGGGCCCGCGGATAACGCTTATCGTCGTTGGCGATGATGTGCGGATGAGTGTCGATCGTCTTGCTTGGCATCGAGGCGCTTACTCCTACCGGTCGCTATGTTGACCTTCCGTTGTCGAGACGGCGGCTGACGATTTCTCGGCGCGTCCGCACGCGCTCCGTATGGGGCCGATGCAGGCCTCACGCTCTCGACGGCGCGCAATCGCGCCTGGTATGTCACCCGCCGCTCCGCGGCGCGTCGAGGTTGCCACGCATCCGGCGCGTGTACTGGGGTTATGCGCGCCCCGCCCCCGATAGGGCAAATTGATTCTGCCGCAACTTCCATAAGTTTTTAGGCAGGAGATGGTAAGACTGCGCGGTAGTCTTCTGCTGCCGCGGGATCCGCACGAAGAGACCGCGTTCAGGTCTGCCAGCGGGTTGCCGGCACCGCTGGGGACAGAGACAGCTCAGCTGGCCCTCAGCAACTCCTTTATGGGCGTCAGAGACGCCGTCATTCGTTTGCGAATGAGGTGAAGAAAGTTCACCTGAAGTTGAGTCGGCAACCAGTTGTTTCGCATCGTCACGCCGATCGAAGGAGTCGGTTCGATTGGGCCATAGGGGAGAGCAGCGAGCGCGTCATCCTCGTACATCAGTTCATAGGAGGTGAGCAGTGTAAGGCAGTCGCTGCGAGCCAGCACGAGTCGGATTGTTGGGAGCGACGATGTCTCCACCCGTGCTTCCGGTTTGCGTCGACCGGCAAACAGGGAGTCGAGGCAAACGCGTCGGCAGGCCCCAGGGCTTCCGACCACCCAGTCGTAAGCCGAAAGATCGTCAAGCACGATTTTCCTCTTGGCGAAGAGAGGATGCCCGCGCCGCGCAACGATCACGTAGGGCGCCTCGGCAAGGGGCTCCTGGATCAGGTCCTCAGGAACCGGCTCTCTGAGAAGCCCAAGCACAAAATCAACGTCGCCGCACCGCAAACTCCTCAGCATGGCGCCGTAGCCACCGTTTGAAATTCGTACGTTGGCGTGCGGATATGTCGAAATGAATTCGTTGAGAACCGATGCCAGCAAGAAGCTGCCCGTAAGCTGCATGGCGCCGATCACAACCTGCCCCCTAAGGCTCCCTTTGGCCGATTCCAGCTCTTCAATGCCCGACTCGATCTCTCGGGTGGCAAGCTTGAGCTTGCGCGCAAGTTCAGCTCCGGCCGGAGTCGCCGCGATCCCGGCAGCCGTCCTATGGTAGAGAGGCTTGCGCAGATCCCGCTCCAGATCACGGGCGGCGCGGCTCAGCGTCGCCTGCGAGACACCAAGAGCGCGTGCAGCCTGGGCAAATGACCCATTTTCGACAATTGCAATCAGGCTTCGGATTTGTGATCTCGTTATGCGGCTGGCCATCACGGGAGCGTGGCAATTCGGCACTCCGAGCTCAATAAGCGCCTGTTCGATTTGCGAGAACAGCCGCTCGGTTCGCCGCTGGAAAATAACTCCGAGTTGGTTGAGATAACTTCCGCTGGCGCCTCGTTCCAGCAGGCCGACGCCTATCTGCTCCTCAAGCTTGGCGATTGCCTGGGTGACGGCCGGTTGGGAAAGGTGGCACTCTTCGGACGCGCGACGAACACTGGAGAGGCGTGCAACGGTCTCGAACAACTTAAGGTGTCGAAGGCTTACCGGGACGGCTCCTCTTTCTGTGTCTAAGCCATACATTTATTGTTTCCTCCCATGGCCGACTTAGCAGGATTCTATACCCCCGCGCGCCGGCCACAATTTTTGGACCAGCTTGCGTCACAATGACGCGAAGGAGGCATTTTCACTAATGTTGAGAGGGGCTTGCGACATCGAGGCGTCGCCGGCGCCCCGGTTCCAGAGCCTGAGTCGCGCACCGATCTCGACGCGCCGGCGGTGATAATCAGCGCAACCTGAATGAATGCGGCATCAACGCCCTGACCGGCGCGTCTCGGATTTCGGCCCCGCGTGTGCCGGTAATCGCCGATCGCGATTTTCAGGCGTGGCTGATCAGCCCGCTTCTGTTTTGTTCCGCGGAAATCTCGTTCGGCCTCACGCGCGCCGGTGAGAGTCGCGACGCGCTGGTCCTCAATGCTTGGGAATGCCTGCCGTCTCGATGACCTCGCGCCACCTGGCTACATCTTTGGCCATTCGATCGCGCATTTCTTCGGGCGTGCTTCCGCGCGCTTGGAGCCCGAGCCGCAGCATCCGCTCCTGAATGTCAGGCGCCGCCAAGGCCCGTCTGATCTCAGCGCTGAGCCTGGTGATGATTTCGGTGGGAACGCCCGCAGGCGCCCCGACTCCATTCCAGCTGGTCACGACATAGTCCGGAAGACCACTTTCCTTTGCTGTCGGGACGTCTTTGAGCAAAGGATCGTGCGCCTCGCCGGAAGTGGCGATGACGTGAAGCTTGTCCGGACCAATCGTGCTCTCGAGGCCGGCAAAATAATCGAATCCGAGATCGACTTCGCCGCGCAGGAGCGCGGTCACCAGATCCGGCGTGGTGCGATAGGTGACGATGGTGAACTGCGCCTTGCTGACCTGCTGGAACAAGTGCGCCGAAAGGTTCTGAGTACTGCCGGGGTTGATTGCCCCCAGGTTGAGCTTGCCTGGTGCCTTGCGTGCAGCGTCAATGACGTCCGTTACCGACTTGTAGGGGGAGGTGGGTGGAACCACCAGCAGCATTGCGAAGCTTGCCGCAATGGAGATTTGCGCAAAATCATTCAGTACATTGTAAGTCAGGCCTTGGAACAGGCTCATGCTGATAGCCTGTCCATTCCCCATTTCGACCAGCGTATATCCGTCCGCGGGAGCGCTCAGAGCGGCACGCATGGTGACGATTCCGCCAGCGCCCGGCCGATTCTCGATCACGAACGGCTGCTTCAGGTTCTGATTGAGCTTGTTTGCGAGCAGTCTGATGGTCAGATCGCCGGCGCCGCCAGGTCCGTAGGGCACGAGGATGCGGACCGGCCGGTTCGGATAGTCCTCGGCCGCTTGCGCGGCTTCGCCCAGAGTGGCTGCGCACGCAAGCGCCACGAGAGCCATTCCGTGGCGGAGCGAGCCGGAGATGCCTGTCGCTGAACGTTGAGTGAAAATCCACGCCTCCTTGACCAGATTTATGCGCTGCGAGAGCCTGCTCCAGACGAAGCGACTTCCCGCGCGGTCCCAGGGCCGTAGCTCGTCTACGTTAGACCGAATGCCATGGACATGGCCGGGCAAGCCAATCGGAATTGCGCGGAAGGCCATAAGTTTTTGTTACAAACGATGTCGGCTTCCGTTTCGATCCCCTAGATGAGGTGACGCAGCGTCGGACGCAATCACGTGTAGAAGAGAAGGTCATGATGATCATCGATTCGGGCGTTCACATCTGGCTACCTGAAGCGCCGGATCGGCCGTGGATGCCGGGCCGCACCGCGCATCTGCCGGAGCCTCTGAGCTATCAAAAACTCAGCGCCATGATGGATGAAGCTGGAGTGGACCGCGCCATCCTGGTGCCGCCCTCGTGGGAGGGGGAGCGCATCGACTACAGTTTGGAGGCTGCGCAAAAATTCCCCGACCGCTTTGCCGTGATGGGGCGCTTCCCGATCAACAAACCTGAGGAACGCGCGCGGCTCCGGACCTGGCGCGAGCAGAAGGGGATGCTCGGCGTCCGGCTGACGCTGCATCACGAATGGGACCGGGCGTGGATGCATGATGGGACCGCCGACTGGTTCTGGCCCGCAGCAGAGCGCCTCGACATTCCAGTGATGCTCAATGCGCCGTTCAGTCATAAGGAAATCGGCGAAGTGGCGGCACGTCACCCGCGCTTGCGCATCATCCTCGATCACCTCGGCGCGCACGTTGCGCAGCGAGATGACGAAGTCAAACTTCAGGTTGAAAGCACCGCCAATCTGGCAAAGTATCCAAACGTGTGCGTGAAGCTGACACTCGTGCCGCTGTTCTCAACCGCCGCCTATCCCTATGAGAACATCCAACCCTGCATCCGGCATCTGCTGGAGACCTTTGGCCCGCAACGCTGCTTCTGGGGCACTGACGCCTCGGCCATGCTTCAGCGCACCAGTTGCAGCTACATCCAATGCGTGAAGCTGTTCACAGAGCGAATGGATTTCATCTCCGCGGCGGACAAGGAATGGATCATGGGACGGGGGCTTGCCGAGTGCCTTAACTGGCCGACAAAATCCTGAGATTCAAACGCACTATCTCGTGACGGGGGCCCGAAGTGCACCTCATTTTTTGACGTACCGCTCGACGGTCCCAGCATCGTACATTCCGACAAACACGTTGCCGGCATCATCGGCGGCCACGGATTCTCCCCAGGTGTTGCTGGCGGCGCCCGTCCCCTCCTTGGCTGGAGCCTGTTCGACAATGAAGGCCGTGACCTTTCCGTCCTTCACGCTGCCAATTCTGACGCCCCGCTTGAAGCCCGGATTCTGCGCCATGTTGGATTCGGAATCGGTGACATAGAGAATGTCGTTCTTGTCGATGAAAAGACCGCTTGGGCGGCCGAACTGTTTCCATTCCGCGAGGAACACACCGTCCGGACTAAAGATCTCGATGCGATTATTGGATCTGTCAGCGACGAATATGCGGCCCGACGAATCGATCGCCAGCGAATGGTTGACTCCGAACTCGCCGGGGCCAGAGCCTCGTCTGCCCCATGCCGTTATGAATTTGCCGCCACTGGTGAACTTGACGATCCGAGCGTTGGTATTGCCGCCATGCCCGTCACTGACGATGATGTCGCCATTTGCCGCAACCGCCACATCGGTTGGAGCGTTGAACATGTCGGGGCCGTCACCTGCGACACCGGGGCGGCCGAGCGTCAGCAGTACCTTGCCGTCACGACTGAACTTGATGACGTCGTGGCCTTTGCCATTGCCACCGGTGTTGTCAGTCGTCCACACATTGCCCTCGCGATCTACATAAAAACCATGTGGGTGGTTGAAGAGGCCTTGGCCAAAGCTCACCACAAGATTCCCGGAGGGATCAAACTTCTTGATCGGATTAGCTGTGGAGTTGACGCAGTCTCGCGCTCCGCACCGTTCGAAGACCCAGATGCTCCTGCCGTCGGGATCGATGTCGACGCCTGTTACTTGCCCGATCTTGCGGTCATCAGGCATCTTCAACCAATTCGCATCGAGACGGTATGGGTTGGGGGCGCCATTCGGGTCGGCCGGCGCCTGCGCAAACGACGCGTCGGGCCCGGTGGTCGCAGCCGTGATAATCCCTAGCAGCAAGGTGATTGTGCTTGCGCGGAACATGGATACCTCCTCGCGATGATCGATTCATTTTTGCCGTTTAATTCAAGCCCAGCGCCAATCGTATTCATACCCGTAGCCATAAGAATTCGCTCATCTTGCCATCGCATTTGCGATGGTGAATATCGCCGCCCCACCGACCAGCAGCGCAAAGGGGTGCAGGCGGGTGCGCCAGGTGAGCAGTGCCGCGGCGGCGACGGCGAGGCCCCAGGACAGGGGCCACAGGGGTCCGTTACTGCCAAGACGCAGCATTGCCAGCGCGCCCGCAAATGTGAGGCCGGTTCCGATCGGGACGAGGCCACTTGCGAGTGCCTTATGCCACGGCTGCCCACGGTAGCGATCCCACACCCGGGCGACGAGAAAGCAGATGACCGATGACGGCACGAACAGAGCGAGTGTCGCGACCGCGGCGCCCGCGAGTCCGGCAACTTTGAAGCCGATCAGCGCCGCCAGCATGGTCCCGGGGCCAGGCGTTATGCGTGCGATCGCGAACAGATCCATGAATTCCTGCGGCGTCAGCCATTGCAGCACCTCGACGATCTGGTGCTCCAACGGCGCATAGATGCTCGATGCGCCGCCGATCGAGACCACCGACAGCGGCGCCAGAACCACGATCAGCGCAAGCAACGACGCCTCACGCATCCGCCACCGACCTGGGCCATGCGGTCGCAATGCTGATGGGAGCTAACACCAGGACAACCCAAACCAGCGGCAACTTGAAAACACCGACTGCAATGAACGTCGCCGCCGCGATGGAAGCGGGCATAACTCGGCGCGGGAGTTGCCGCGCAAACGCCAAACCTAACCGCAGCAACATGCCGACCGCCACTGCCGCGACACCCGCCATGGCGGCTTGAAGTCCCGGGATGAGGGGGAGATACCGATAGGCCACCCCGACCGCAATGACGATCACGAATGGGCCAGTGAGCAGCCCGGCAAGCGCTACGCCGGCTCCGATCCAGCCACGCAGATGCTGGCCGATATAGATCGTGAGATTGGTCGAGTTGACGCCGGGAAGCATTTGCCCGAGGGCAAAGCCCGACACGAATTCTTCCTCCCTTACCCAGCGCCGCACATCGACGATCTCGCGATGCACCCAGGAGCTTATCCCACCGCCGAAACTGTAAAAGCCAAGCCGCAGGAACACGACGTAGAGGGAAGCAAGTGATACCTTCAACTTATTGTCCATGGCTGCCCCGGTGGCTGGTGCTGCCACTGGTATTCTCAATCGGCGGTGCTGGGGACAAGTAGGCTGCCTGAAAAATTCGCCGATGCGATGGAACCTTCTTTCCCTTTCTACGTTGCGCCGCCATGACCCCGCGGAGCCACTACCTGAATAAGGC
>Ga0070734_10001082_pt1 | contig 43588 bp, 33 predicted proteins | sample Coa_R1_8_FD_66444 | JGI IMG/M metagenome (GOLD analysis project Ga0070734, IMG submission 66444) | Surface soil microbial communities from Centralia Pennsylvania, which are recovering from an underground coalmine fire - Coalmine... | ecosystem: Environmental > Terrestrial > Soil > Unclassified ...
CATGCGTACCTATCGTGTCGGCGTAAACTCCTATCCCGTTTTCCTCGAAGGGCGCGCCTGGATCGACCCGCCAAGTTTTCAAGTGCTGCGTCTCGAATCGCAGCTGATGAGCCCAGTCCCGGAAATCGAGCTGAAGATGGAACATCTCATGATCGATTACGCGCCGGTCCAGTTTCGTTCAACCCGTCAGGAAATTTGGCTTCCGCAGGAAGCCGAACTCTACGTCGACAGACAAAAGAAGCGCTATTTCCGCAAACACACGTTTTCAGGCTTCGAACTCTTCAACGTCGACACCGCGCAAAAGCTGCAAACAAAACTCGGCTCCTACGTCATCATCAATTTGTCTGACAAGGAACTCGCGTGCGAGCTGAAGGTCACTCCCGCCGCGCTCATGCAGGGACAGACCGCAACCGTGCGATTCTCCGTTCCCGCCCACGCAACCGCGACAAAAGTCGTCGGCCTCGGCCGCGACGTGAATCTCTCTCCTGATGCAGTCGCATCCGCGGTGCTCACCCACAACGGCCGCTCCGACCAGGTGCTCGTCGAGTCTTCACTGGTCAGCGGCTCCGAAATCGCGGTAACCGCCCTCGTCAAATCCCCGTAACCCACGACGCTGCGCTTCTCGAAACTCGGACCTCTCCCGGTTCAAAAATTCCTCGTGTCGCCATCTTCACTCGTGATTCGTGTAGGCGTGACTCTACTCTTGTGCGCGGCGGAAGGTCACCGCCTTCTCTTACTTTTGATCGCGCTTCGCCCTTGCGCGGGCGAAAAGCAGATTGTCTGATTTAGTCTGGCTGGAAAAAACGGAGCACGAACACAGTCTAAGCGGCCTCGATTACTTCGTGACGCAATACCAGTAGCTTCTCGGCAGGAACTGCCACGGTCGCATAGGTTCTGCCATCGTTATCGCTGAATTCCACCTCGAACACACTCGGGGCAACCGCCTCAACGACCGTGCCTACTTGCCCACGCAGCAATCCGTGCTTCGCCTCGTCCTCCAGCAAAGCCACAACATCTAGCAGTTTCACCGACATCCGGCCACCTCCTACAACACGTAACAGCTCGTCAATCGCGGATAATCTTCGTCGGTAATTGCAATGCGTCGCGACCGCAGCGGCAAGCCAGCCGATCGGATGGGTGCTGTCTTTGATTGGATCTCATCGCCCAACTTCGTCAACACGGTTTCGATCCACCCCGGGACACTCACCGAACGCTCCGCTCTTAAATCGGAAAGTACAAAACCGAGTGTGGTAGAGGTTCCCACGGACATCGAAGTATTCAAAGTATGCCAGTAGCGCGATTCCATCATCATGCTGAGGTATTTGCTTGACGTCCTCTTCACTAAGAATTTCAACAGAGAATCCAGTGCTATAGGCGGGATCTTGCGGCGGCATGACGCTTCCGCCCCGATCGTTGGGACCGTCATGAAGCCCGTCATATAAATCATTCCTTATTTTGAAACGGCTGTTTGTGCCGAAGATGGTTTGGGCCCTAAGGCGGACTCCAATAGCCGGAGAGCGTCCGTAATTCGTGTACTCGAAACTCCAAGTGGCCTTACGTCCCGCTTGTAGTTGCGGGTTCTCCGTCTTTTTGACCCATATGTAAGGCCTCTGATCCTCAACAAACCTTGCCCTTTCGGCGTCCAGCGCTTGTCTCGATATGTCTGCCGCCCGTTTGGCTTCGTTCGCGAGAGCGCTAGCAGCTTTAGCTTGCGCTATCGCCTGGACGGAAAGCTGGGTCATCTTTTCGGCTTGAGTCGATGCAGCATCAACCATTTTTTTAGCGGCATCAGCTTGAATATTCGCAGCGCATATCAGCCTATTGGTTTGACGCCCGCTTTCCACTATCGATTCCTTGTAGGTAAGATAATAGAAAAGACCAACAACGGCATTCATGAGCGTGAAGAGTCCTACAAACACAGTCAGAATGAGCTCGGCCCATTCTCTGGGGGTCCAAGAACTAGTGAATTTTAGAAGACGCATGTTTATATTCCGATCCTCATCGGCGAAGCCTATTTTCCATGAACAGGATTTGGAAGAACCTAGGCACAGTCATACATATCGGCCTAGACCCATCAGACAAGACCGAAAATTCGAAAAAGACAAGAAGAGCAACAGAAGTTTGAATAGACAAAGCATTTAGCTATTAAGAAAAACGGAATATTCCAAGAATATAAGCAAAACCCGACCTAAGGGCAAGGATTCGACACAATCGGGGACAGCCAACTTAAGCCAGCTCGGCCGCGCCATTCTTGGCTATAGAGGGCGGATCTTGGCCAATTTTTCTCGCCACCAGGGCATCCCCATCCTCATTCGAATTAACCGAACAATAAGTTCAATAATATTGATTGACATTTGGTAAATCCATGCTATACTGTCTGTGTGTTACGGATCCCATTTCGAACAGTTCGCGCCTGACCGCGCTTTCCTAACTCCTTTTCTTTCACTCTCTTCCAAACGGCTTCTCCCGCAACTTCCCTGTTTTGATGCTCATACAAACTGCCCGGGGATGGGCATACCACACCTTCCCACCGCTCGCTCTTTTGCTCTTCTTTGCCGTTTTTTGCCGCGACCGGCAAGTCATCTCGCTTCTTTTCAATCGTTTGTGCACTCTTTGCAAAAAACACCGGGGTGTACCCAAACGGTTCCCATTTTGGAACCGCCGCACCCTCTCCGCGGCCGTTCGCCGCTTCCCGGCTTCCTTCCCTCCTCACTTCATTCCTTCCCCTTGCCGCGCTACTATGGTGTGCCCCAATTCCAAAAAGGAAACCACACGATGACCCGGACGACGGAAGCCAATGAACGGATGCAGCGGCCGCTGGACGCCGTGGACCCGCAAATCGCCGAACTCCTGCGCGAAGAAGCCAAACGCCAGGCCACCGGGATCGAGCTCATTCCGTCTGAAAATCTCGTCTCGGAAGCCGTTCTCGAAGCGATGGGCTCCATCTTCACCAACAAATACGCCGAAGGCTATCCCGGCAAGCGCTATTACGGCGGCTGCGAAGTTGCGGACAAAGCCGAGCAGCTCGCCATCGATCGTGCCAAATCCCTTTTCGGCGCCGAGCACGCCAACGTGCAGTCGCACTCCGGCACGCAAGCCAACGTTTCCGTTTACATGAGCGCGCTCCAGCCCGGCGACACCGTCCTCGGCATGAATCTTTCTCACGGCGGCCACTTGACCCACGGCCATCCGCTCAATTTTTCCGGCCGCATGTACAAATTCATCGCGTACGGAGTGCGTCAGGACACCGAACAAATCGACTACGACGAAATCGATCGTCTCGCCGCCGAGCACAAACCGAAAATGATTGTCGCCGGCGCCAGCGCCTATTCGCGCGTGATCGACTTCGAGCGCATCGCCAAAGCGGCGCGCAGCAACGGCGCTCTCTTCTTCGTGGACATGGCCCACATCGCGGGGCTCGTCGCCGCGGGCATTCATCCAAGTCCAATTCCCCACGCCGATTTCGTCAGCACCACCACGCACAAAACTTTGCGCGGACCGCGCGGCGGCCTCGTCCTGTGCAAAACGCAATTCGCCAAAGAACTCGATAAGCTCACTTTCCCCGGACTCCAGGGCGGCCCGCTCGTTCACACCATCGCCGCAAAAGCGGTCTGCTTCAAGGAAGCCGCCGAACCGAACTTCCGCGACTACCAAAAACAGGTCGTCGCCAATACGAAGGCTATGGCTGCCGCTGTCGCCAAGCGCGGCTTCCGCATCGTCACCGGCGGCACGGACAATCATCTTTTCCTGGTCGAGATTCATCCCCGAGGCATCACCGGCACCGAAGCCGAAAAAGCGCTCGACCGCGCCGGAATCACCGTCAACAAAAACTCGATTCCGTTCGATCCCTTGCCCCCAATGAAAGCCGGCGGCATTCGTCTCGGCGGCCCTTCGGTCACGACCCGCGGCATGCGCGAACCGGAAATGGAACTTATCGGCAACTGGATCGCCGACGTGTTGACCAACGTCGGCAACGCCGAGGTCGAACAAAAGATTCGCGGACAAGTGGCGGAGCTTGCCGCGAAATTCCCCATTTATGAAGCGCGTGTGCGCGGCAGTCTGGCCACTGCCAGCTCGGCGCGCGGCTGAAAAGGAATGTCAGCCGCACAAAGGTACAGATGACAAAATCCGTCGCCGCAAAATTCAAGGTGAACGGCATCGTGGAGGCCACCGCCGATTTTGAGAAGTGGCTCGCGACGCATCTTCCGATCGTCAAACGCGATCTGAAAACCAAGCACGAGCAGATGGCGCTCGCCGCGTTTCCCTTTTTCCGTGCGACGTTTTACCGCTGGCTGCAACTCTGGCCGCATCTTTGCCACGAGATTTCCTGCGCTCCCACCGTTCTCGCCGTCGGCGATCTGCACATCGAAAACTTTGGAACGTGGCGCGATCTCGAAGGCCGTCTGATCTGGGGCGTCAACGATCTCGACGAAGCCTGGCATTGCGCGTACACGATCGATCTCGTGCGGCTCGCCACCAGCGTCTATCTGGCCGTAGAAGCAGAGCACCTTAACCTCCGTCGTCGCCACGGCGCGGAAGCCATCGAGCACGGTTATCGCGATGGCCTGGAAAGCGGCGGCGAACCGTTTGTGCTCGCGGAAAAGCACCAATGGCTTCGGCTGATGGCATTGAGCGAATTGCGCGACCCCGTTCATTTCTGGGCGAAGATGAATTCACTGCCGAATTACAAAGGCGAATTTCCCGCGGAAACCCGCAAGTTAATGGAAGCCGCGCTTCCCTCTCCGACTCCGGAATACCAGTTGAAATCACGCGTCGCCGGCCTAGGAAGTCTGGGCCATCCGCGAATTCTCGCGCTCACAAAAACCCGAGGCTCGTACATTGCGCGCGAAGCAAAAGCGATTCGTCCCTCCGCCTGGGTCTGGGCCAAGGGCGTGAGTGAAAAAGAGATTTTTGGACCGCAGCTTGTAAACAGCGCGATCCGCGTGAAAGACCCGTTTGTCAGTTTCAGCGACCGTTGGCTCGTGCGGCGGTTGGCGCCGGATTGTTCGCGCATCGAACTATCCACGCTGCCGAAAGAACGCGAAGAAGAACGGCTTTTGTATTCGATGGGCCGCGAAATCGCGAACATGCATTTCGGATCGCCGCGCGCGATCCCCGCGGTGAAAAACGATTTGGCAAAACGCAAAGGCAAATGGCTGCACAAAGCGGCAAAAGAAATGCTTGAAGTAACACTCCAGGATTGGAAAGAGTGGCGCAAATCCGTGGGCTGAATTTTCCCGGCTGTACGTGACTGGCCGAAGCGCCAGTTTGGACAGGCGCAAATAATGTCATCGCGAGACTGTCCTTTTTTGGCGCCGACCTCGAAAGTGCAAATGTCCCAAGACTGTCCCTCGGTCCAGTAGATTCCCACGCACGAGACGCGTAATTTCCAGAGTGATGTTACTGGAAACCGCACTCGCTCTGCTCTTCCCCGCGCTATGCATCCTGATGCTGGCTGGAAAGCTCCTGCATGGCCCGGTCCCGATAAACTCCGCGATTTCACGCAATCGGCGAGGGCGCGTTTCCGCTTCCCGGGTGTCAATTTAACGCGCGCTCACCGCGCTATTGACGAGGTGGTCCATGATGGATACTGAGGCGTTTCGAGAATTCAAACAGGGGTTGACGCTGCTGCGCGACAACTATGCCGGCAAAGCGCTGCCGCATATGAAGCGCGCGGTGGAACTGGAACGCAACAATCCCTATTACATGTCGTACCTTGGCGTGGTGCTGGCGCGGTCGGAACAGAAATGGGGCGAAGCGGAAAAGCTCTGCGACGGCGCGGTGCGGCTGAAAAGAAACCAGGCACAACTTTACTTGAATCTTGCGGAAGTTTACGCGACGGCGGGCCGGCGCGATGAAGCGGTGGAAGCGCTGCAGGCCGGATTGAAATTTGCGCGGCGCGACATCCGGCTAAATATCGCGATGAACAAGCTGACGCGGCGCCGTCCTCCGGTGCTGGGATTCCTGCAGCGGCAACATCCCGTGAATCGCAGCCTCGGCAAATTGCGGCATCAGACGCTGACGATGATCGGAAAAGCCTAAAGCGCACAAACGAGTTTCCCCACCCCCCAAACACGGGAAAGGGCGGCCTGAGTTTTCTCAGACTGCCCTTTCTTGTTTTCGTTGAGTTGTGTCCGCGCGCTGCGCGCGCGAAATTTTACTTTGGGGGCGGGCCGTAGAACGAATAAGTGTGCTGCTGCATTCCCATTTCCATCAGGATCTTGATGCCGACACCGGTCAGTCCATTCGAAAGCGGAATGATGCGTACAACTTCCGCGAGGTACTCGCGATTGATGGCCGCGGGTTCTTTGGAATAGGGCATGGTGACGAAAAGGCGAAGGCCAATTTCGTAGGTCTTCTCGCTGGTCTGGAAATAAACGCCGCTGCGAGAAACGCTCATGGAGCCGCGAAGGTCTTCGAAATGATCCTTTTCGGGATCCGAAGGACGGATGCGCATGAGCTGCGTGATTTTGCAGCGCCGAAAGCTGCGGCGCTCTGGTTGCGAATTGGGACGAGAAACCGGACTGGAGCTGCTGGGCGTCTTGCTCATTACTTCCTGCATAGCCATGAAAAGTTCACCTGAGAAATTTACCGCTTTTCTTGAAGAAAGTGTACGAGTTGCTGGAGATAAAACCTATAGAGGATTGGTACCTGAGGGAATTGGGACCGGAGCCGGGAAAATAAGTACGGAAGTACTAGAGATTTCGAAATGGTCTGATTTGGACCGAGACACAAAGTTGGTACTAATTTGGGAAGGGTCATCGTGACGAACATCACTGGCACAGCCGTAAGGCATTGAAAAAAAAGATGATACGAGCTACGGGTTGCGACGATTGGTTGCGCGCTCGGCACGCAAGTTGCGTAGGTAATGAACTTGACGCGAGTGACCGTGGTCGTTCACCGAAAAGGCGGACCGCACTCGCAGGGGGCGACTATGCGCGGAGCAATTCGAAGCGAAGTGGCGCGTTTAGGAAGCATGGATCGAGCCGGAAAGTTACGGGGTCAGGGCGAAGAAGAAAAAGCGCGAGCTTATATTTTTGCGGAGGCAGAGTACTTGCAGGAAAGGCTGGCGCGGGTGATTGGCGGAGAAAAGGAAATTGAAGTTGTTATGAATGGCCCGACGGCGGAACGAGACGGCAAGAAGAACGGCAAAGCGATTGCGAAGAATTCGAATGAGATTCTGGTGCTCGTTTCGTCGGGCGCGGTGTTGGAGGATTTGCAGCGAATTCATTCGTGGCGATCGGCGGCGCCGGGAATCAAAGTGATTGTGATGGGAGGGTCGCACAAGGAGCCGGATTTTTTGCAGTATGTGCGAAGCGGCGTAGCGGGTTTTTTGCGTGGAGATGCAACGGCAAGTGAGGTTGTGAACGGAGTTAGAACGGTGCTGAACGGAGAATCGGTTTGCGGGGCATCGCAGTGCGCGATTCTTTTCCGATATTTTGCGCAGGAGGCGGAGTCATTCCCTTCCGCGGCGTTACAGCGCGATTTGGGGCTGACGCGGCGGGAGCAGCAGTTGATACCGCTTTTGACGCGAGGATTGACGAACAAGGAGATTGCGAATCATTTTTCGCTGGCCGAGCAGACGGTGAAGAATCATTTGTACCGGATGAAGAGAAAAATTGGAGCGCACGGACGGCTGGAGATTGTGGACGTGTGCCGGCAGCATGGATTCCTGGCGTGATTGCGATTGGTTGAAAGAAAAGGCAAGAGCAGATTCCGAACCTCGCAAAAACCGCGAGGTTCGGAATGACAGTGTGGTACGCGTGTGCACGAAGTGCCGCGGGGGTGACTTGGGGGGCGGAGTTGTGCGATTCTTCCTGCTCAGTTTGAGCGGAGCGGGAACGAATGCTGAAGAAATTCAAGGATTTAACCGAGCGCGAAATCCTGGCGCTGGCGATTCAAAACGAAGAAGAAGACGGAAGAATTTTCGGCGAGTTTGCCGACCAGTTGCGGGAGCCATATCCGGCGACAGCGCAGATGTTCGAAGAGATGCGCGAAGAAGAAGCGGCGCACAGAGATCGGTTGTACGCAACGTTTCGCGAGCGCTTTGGCGATCACATTCCGCTGATACGGCGGGAGGACGTGAAGGGGTTTTTGAAGCGGAAACCGCTGTGGCTGGTGCGGCCGCTGGGAGTGGACGCGGCGCGAAAGCATGCGCAAGTGATGGAGATGGAAGCGGTGCGGTTCTATCAGAGAGCCGCGGGCCGCGTGACGCACATTCCGACGCGTGAGCTATTGAATCGGCTGGCGGATGAAGAGCGGAAACATTCGGAAACGGCCGGCGAACTGGAAGAAAAACATCTGACGGAGAGCGCGCGGGCGCAGGAAGACAAGTCGCACGAAAAATTGTTTCTGCTGCAGATTGTGCAGCCGGGGCTTGCCGGATTGATTGATGGCTCGATTTCCACGCTGGCGCCCATCTTCGCGGCGGCTTACGCAACACATCGAACGTGGGAAGCGTTTTTGGTGGGATTGGCGGCTTCCATTGGCGCGGGCATTTCGATGGGATTTACCGAGGCCCTGTCCGACGATGGTTCGCTGACCGGGCGTGGCTCGCCGTGGATTCGCGGTGCGGCGACGGGACTGATGACGACCGCGGGCGGAATGGGGCACACGCTTCCCTTTTTAATCAAGGATTTCCGGATTGCGATGATAGTGGCGTTTCTGGTGGTGGCGATAGAGCTGGCGACGATCAGCTTTATTCGGCACAAGTATATGGACTCGCCGTTTTTGCAGGTGACATTTCAAGTGCTTGTGGGCGGCGTGTTGGTTTTGTTGACAGGAATCTTGATTGGAAGTTCGTAGGTCGTTCAGGCCCCTGCCGCTCTGGAAAGGGGAGCCGCAACTTGCCTCGGATTCCATTTGATGTCGGTATCTTCGAAGTTTTGGGCGCGGACAATTCCAAGTGGCGGCACTGCAAATCGATGAATGGGAGGCTTGCCACCCGGAATGGTCACTGTGTCGATGGGAATGAGCGCTGGAACGGGAGTGCCCGTCACACCTTTCACGACTCCATCCAACAAGACCTCGGCCGACACTGCGGCGCCGGTATTAGGATCCGTTGCTGTGACAAGGAGTTGAAATGGAACACCAACTGGCTGGACGGCCGGTTGGAGCGTGAGCCGAAGCAAGACGTGACTGGAAGATTGAACGGCGATTTGCGCGTCTAATGTGGGCTGGCCGAAGAAGGTGACGCCGTCCTGGACCATCTGCCACTGGAAGTCGAATACACCTTGCAGTGCGGGCGACGTAACGTTGAAAGCGAAAGTCACTTGTTGGCCGGGAACGACAGGAAATGGCAAATCGACCCGGTCCAAACCCCAAGTATTGTTGTCTTGCGGATTTTGAGACCCCAGCCGAAAGGGAGTGGCTCCGCCGGGAGTCCAGACGGTGGTTCCGATGTTCTTCATCGATACGGTGACGTGGGTAGGTTCACCGGTGCTAAAGGGGCCGGATACGTTCATCGAGACAAACCAGGCATTGGACAGAAATAGAGTGGGTGGTTCAAGTGCAGCGGGGTTTTTGAATGAATATGGGACCGGAAAAACTCCCCGAACAGCACTGTCGACCGAGATGTTGTCCGAGAGCGGGACGGTGTGATCGGTTGGGTTGAAGGTTATACGGACATCGTCCGCGTCAGCCGGGCTCGTGTTTGGGTCGTATACACGGATCGTGACGGTGGAGTCCGCATTGAAGTCATAGCCGTAGGCGATGACCTGGTGGTTGGCCCCGAGGTCGAATGGGCTCGCGGACTGCGGAATAATGCACGCCAAAGGTACAAGAGACCCGGCATCGAGTAGCCCCTTTATAGAAGGCCACGAGTCGATGGTGAGTTGAGTCGTGCCTGGTCCCCATAACAGTGTGTTGTGGGAGGGCCGTGCCATCCATGAATAATACTTTGCGATAAGGCCAGGTCCGTTAAAACTATCGAGAAGCCGAGTGACGATGTAGTCGAAGAGAGGAGATCCTCCGGATGGCTTGGTCAGATTCTGCAAAGGAGGCAACCCCGCGATGAAGAAGTCCGTGACAGCGAATACAAACCCTCCGCACAGTCCGTTGCTGGCATCACCGAGACCGACCGGTCCGAAAGGAGTAGGAATGGTGATGTCGGGCGTACCCGAAGAATAGTCATTTTGGAAATGGAAACCGTTTACGCTTGCGATAAAGCCCGGAACGGTAGGCATGGGGCACCTCTCTTCCAAGTAGTGAGTAAAACGTGGCGGGCGTTTCATGTACCAAATGGCGGGTTTGGTTTTGTCGCTGGGAAGTTGAAGAAGGAAGACATTTTTGAACGGGCGGATTTCCGCGCGAGGAGCGGCGATTTCCCCTGCTATACTCTCGGCCGTGCCGTCCCTACCCGCCCGAATCATTGCGTATTTGTTCGTCGGCGTTGTGTGCGCGGCGGGGCCGGTCGTGCTGCTGATAGCCGCCGGAACCGGGATTGAGCGAGCGCTGTTTGTCCATTCCAGCCTCAAAGCAGAAGGTGTGATCGTCGGGCTAAGCCCGGTGCGGCCCAACAGATCCAAGACGTCCTGGCGGCCGGTGTTCCAGTTCAGTGCGGAGGACGGCAGGAGCTTCACTGTGATGTCCAACATCGGCCAGAGGCGGTCTACCTGGAAACAAGGCGAGCACGTAGCGGTTCTTTATCAAGCGGATCATCCGGAGAACGCGCACCTCGATTCCTTCGCACAGCTGTGGATGCCGGAAGTGATTCTGGGAGTCGTGGGTGCAGCGTTCTCGACGATCCCGCTTCTTATCCTGCTTCGCCGTCGCCGATCTAACGCGTGAGCGGTTTTGCGGGCGGAGGGCCGCCACTAACGCGGTCGAAGATTAGTTTGACGCCGTTGGATGTACAGGGCGGCTTGGCGGGGTTGCGGGCGGTTGGGAAGGAAATGGCGCGCGAGACGGCGACGCGATGGGAGTCTTCCAAGCGAGCGTAGAAGTAAGAGGCAGTTCCCTCGACAGGCAACGGATCTCCGGAAGCTTCGAGGATGATCGAGGATGAAGCGGAATCCCGCAGATTTACGGTCTCATCCACGCCACCACCCCATACGTGAAGAAATGCGTCGTCCGTGGCTTCGCCGCCATGAACCTCGCCGACGACGCCGGACCAACTGCACGAAGGTCCTGCGAAAAAGGCGGGCTTGCGCGGAATATATTTTTCGCCGGCGGGAGGAGGAATTTTTTCGGGGACAAGGGCGCAAACGGCGGAGCGGCGAACGGGATCGAGAACGTCCGGGGCATCGAGAAACAGGCGGGGCTCCTTGGAGTATTCGAGGCGGCGAATTTCCAGCAGGCGTTTGAGAGCGGATTCATAAAAATCGCGCTTGCTGGCAGGAGTCGAAGCGTTGAGAGCGGCGCAGAGATTGGCCTGTGCCGCGTCCCAGCGGACTTCGTCGGAGCCGTTGGTCATGTGCGAGTCAAGGTCCTGGAATGCGTCGCGAGTCACTTGTACGGCTTCGTTGAAGCGGCCTTGCGCAATCAAAACTTCAACAAGAGTGTCTTCGGCGTTGTTCAAGTAATCGTTGCGACGCCGCTGGCGGGCGATATGAACCTGGCGGCGAGCGAAGGTCTCGGCGGATGCGGCATCGGCGTCGGATGGCGGCGGAATGATCGAGTTTTCGAGCGAAGCGAGGCGCCATTCCCAATAGGTGTAGGCAAAACCATTTAGTGCGTCGAGGAAATCGGGCTCAAGCCGGATGGCGCGATTGTATTCGCGAAGTGACGAGCGGAACAGAAAGAGAAGCTGTTTGATTTCGTCCATACCGGGGCCATCTTCCGGCATGGGGACGCTCCAGACCTTGCTTTCGTAAACCGCCGCGAGGTTGGAGTGGACCTGGGGGCTCTCCTCGAGAAAGAGCATCGGCGAGGCATCGTTGGGGTTGAGATAGGTTTTCGCCGTTGCGACGTTACATTGAAGGACGGTGTCGTTTGGGATGAGATCGAGGCTCTGTTCGTAGTATTTGAGCGCGTAACGGGAAAACTTGGAACCCGCAATATAGTAGTTCGCAGTCTTCACGACATTACCCTGAAAATCCAGTTCGTCGGTGTGAATCCAGTTTTCGTTGCAGGTCCAACGTTGGAGATCGCCGTTAAACACCTGAGTAGTTCGATCCTGGCGGCGATGTGATTCCATGGTTACGCCGATAACGTCGAGGGCATTGCCTTCGAGAGTGCGTTCCTGGGAATCGTTGACAAGAGGAGCGGGCAAGCCTTGCAACAGTTGAATGACACGACTGCAGTAAAAATAAGGAAGATAGGCGGATTGCGGCGAAGCGAAGTCATCGATCGAATCGAGATAGTGCTGGCAAATGCCGAAGTTGACGGAACGTCGCTGGGAAACAGTGAGGGCGGACGAGGGGAGACGCACGAGTTCTGTCCAAATGCGAAAGGCGTTGGTTTTCTGGTCTTTCTGGCTGATTTCGCGGATATTCACGACGGCGGTGGGCTGAGGGGAGTATGAGGAATAGGAATCGTAGGTGACCGCTTCCAGAATTTTTCCAGCGAGGAATTTGGGGTTGGCGTCAAAGGTAGCGCGGAATGCATCGATGGCGGCGTCGCCGTGAAGCAAGCGCTGAAGGGCGAGGCCGAGGCGATATTGAGCGGCGGCAAAATTGCGGTCGATTTTCACGGCTTCCTGAAAACAAGATTTGGCGCCATGAAGGCTGTCCGAATCGAGCGGATTGGATTCAAAAGTGCGCCAAAGTTTCAGGCCCTGGCGAAAATAGCGAAGGGCTTCGGGATTCGAAGTAAAACCGACGTCGCGAAATGCAGGGTCGGCCTTGGCAATTTCGAATGCGAGCTGGCGAACGAGCTTCATTGCAAGATCTTCCTGGGTGTCCACGAAACAATCGGATTTGGATAATTCCTTTTCGGAAGAAGCGGAAACGCGCCAACTGTCGCCGGTGGAGGAGTTGGCGAAAACAATCAGCCGCTTTTGCGGCTTGGCGGGATCGTCTGGCTTGTCCGGGTGGTCTGGCTGGCCCAATTCGTAGCGCAAGCTACCCTCGATGGTGCGAATGGCGAGGAAGCGGCGGACAAAATCCTGGACGGGTCCGACAAAAATCTTCATGGGAATTTTGAAGCCAGAGATTTGCAGGTCTTCCGACTTGGCAACGACGGATTCCATTGCGGAAGAGTCCATGCCCGCGGAAAGGAGATGAATCTCGGTGGGGTCCTTTCCGCCGGAACGCTGGGCGATGATGGCATCCGGGAGAAGATCGGCACGGAGCTGGCCAAGCTCGTTGATAAGGGCGGTGACGAAGCCGCGAGTTTCATCTTCGGCGGCGTCTTTGGCGCAGCCGGTACAGGTGAAATCGCGAATGACGATTTTCTTGAAGTTGAACATCTCGTTGGCGATGGTGAGGACGATGAGGTACGCAATGGGGAGAAGAAGAAGCTTCGCGGTGACGCCCCACGCGCCGCCCGATTTGAAGAAATCGACAACGGCCTTGAGCGCACGGCCGACTGCGGCCAAGGCGGCCCCAAGGACTTTGAGCGCGACGTTGATGCGAGGTAAGTGAAGGACGCCACCGACAAAGAAGCGAGGGAACCAAGTGAGAGCGCCTTCGACAAGGCGTTCGGCGAAAAACAACCAAAGCATGAGAAGCGCGCCGATGTCGAGCCAACGAGGGGCCCACGCGAGAGAAAACAGGTCGACAAGAACGATGAACATGGCGGGCAGAGAGAGAGCGACGAGCGTTCCACGAATCTGCTTCATGGAAAATGGACGCGCGGCGAGTTGGGCAGCGGTACGCAGGACGCTGGCGCCGGATTGCTCGGTTGGGACGACGAACAGATCGCTAAAGACCATGGCGAGCCAGCCGATGAGCCAGAGGGACAAGGGGATGATGCCGGTCCAGAAGCGGACTGCGGGACTGAGATGAACAAAGCCGAAGAGCAGACCAAGAACGGCGGCCAAAGTGAGCGACGGGATGCGCCATTTGCGGGAAAGATTTTCCGTGACGAGATAAGCGACGATGAAGAGTGCAACGCCGAAGGAAGCGCGTTCGAGGAAGTGCCAAAGAGGATGGGAGATGGAATCGGGAAGATCGGGAAAGTGGAGCGCGAAGGAAGCGAGAGGAGTGAGGAGCGCGGCGGTGAAGGAGAGACAAGAGAGTCTACGGCGAATGTCCACGATGGCCATGACCATGACGGAGAAGCAAGTGACGAACCAGCCCATGAGCGGCGGGAACCAGACATCGTAGGCAAAAACGCAGAGCGCCTCGGGACCGACATCATTGATGGCATGAACGCGAATCGCGGCCCATGTGCCAAAAACGAAGCCGGGGAGGATGCAGGTGACGAGATGCCTGATGATTTTTTCAGGTTTGCGGATGCGGTACCAGGCGAGCGAGGGCAACAATCCGGAGAGGATGAGCGCAAAACGAAACAGGCGGACGGTCCAGGGTCCTTGGAGGAGGATTACGCCGAACTCCGGCGCAAGAACCATAGAGCCGGTATAGAGGCTGAAGACGTTGAAGAGGACGAGAACGGCGAGGGTCAGGTCGAGGAAGCCGATGGACAAGGGATGTTCGGGTTTGAAGAGGCAGGAGCCGGCCTGAAGAAGCAGGAGGACAACTCCCACGAGAGAGATGATGAGGCTGAGGAGGTCCATGTAGCTCTTTCGTTGACGAGGGAGCGGAGCCGAACCGGATCTGGTACATAGTGCGCGAACACGGCAAGACGTTTCAAGGCGGCGACGGAAAAAAGTAGGGGGATTTGAGAAGGGTTAGCTGAGCGGGGGTTCGAGCCTATCTTAAATTTACTCGTCTTCTGCATCTTCGATAAATTCTTCCTGTATCGAAAGCCTCTTAAGCGCGTTCTTCCATCCATCGACCGGATACGGGCCAGCCTTGGCGCGCAAGACATGATTGATACAGTGTGACCAACCTTTGTACGCGAGATCGTAAGCCCGCTGTTTGTCGGTGGTTGAGCGAATGAGCGCAATCTCCGCCGAACACACTTCGGCGGGCTGAATACCGTCGTAGGGGCTGGCTAGCACATCAGGCTGCCACGTTTGGATGAATTTCAGTCTCTGTTGCTGAAAAAACGGAGTGTCCTCATTCATCCTTCGAAGATAGGTGACAACGTCTCGAAGCCCGACCGGATAATGCGCGTCGTCGAGTTCCTCGATTCGCTTACGAATTTTTTGAAGATTCACTTCGGCGTTGTAAGAAAAGTTTTCCGCGCGCCAGTCGCGCGTCCCGCAAGGCCGATATTCTTCGCGGTCAGCGACACAGAGCTCGAGCCATTCGGGAACGATATATTCATGGGAATATGGAGAGATGCGTGCCCACTGGCGAAGCGTCGATTCGGAAATACGGGACGGGTCAAACGTGAGCTGCAATGTGCCATTTTCGATCGGCACACTGATCGTGCGGCTGGCCGGCAAAGTGACGGAAGGCAGAACCAGTAGTAGGAGGGCGCCAAAAGCCAGCACGTTATCTCCATCGATAGTATACCGAATGGATTAGCGCGTTAAGAAGTCCCATTCGTCGGCGGCGCGTTGGAGGAGAGCGGCGTGGTCTTCGGGGAGAATCCACCGTTGCTGGACGAGGGCGTCGGTGGCTTGCGTGAATTCGGCGAGATAGGCTTCGCGGCTCGGGTAGCGTTCGGCGATGGATTTGCGCGGGTCGGCGGATTTTTGGCGGGCGGCGGCGTCTTTGGGAAACGGAAAGAAAGAGCCTTCGAAGGGAAGGCGCTGCGTGGGCGCGCCGATAGTTGGGTCGCGCAAATTCCAGCCGGTGTAAGTAGCGAGCGGGACGGTGATTTCCGGAAGACGAATGCCGGAAGTTTCGTTGCCGTCGGAATCGACTTGAGGGACGAGAACGGGGAACGGCTTGCCGACGACCGGCGGTTGTTTCGAGATAATTCCCTTTTTCCATTCTGGACCGAAATCGATGCGGTAGGCGCCGTTGGCGTCGGTGGGGAAATTGACGCCGGGAATTTTGGGGAAGGCGACTTTGGAAATGGGAACGAGGGTGTGGGAGGCGAGCGTGGGATAGGCGCTGGGCGGCGGGAGCGTGGCGTTGCGGAGCCATGCGTCCATATTGGAAATCATGGCGCGCCAGAAGTAACGGATGGGCAGCGGGGTTTGCGGATTCTGGCTGAGGATGGCGCCTTCGCCGCGCGCTGGCGGAAATGGGCCGGAGTAATGCTGGAGGCCGGTGAAGAAATAGATGCGGACGTTGGGATTCAGCTCGACGTCTTTTTTGGCGTCGGCGGTCGTGTGAATGAGCGAGGCGGCGCGGCCCCAGTATTCGTAGGAAGTGTGGGAGAAGAAAATTTTGGGGAGGACGTTTTCGGCGACGGCACGATCAAGGAGACCGCCTTTTTCACCGGTGAGCGGATCGACTTCGGGCTGATCGGTGAAAGGAAAAATGTCGGTTGGGAAAAAGATGGAAGAGGTTGGCTGCGCGTCGCGCGAGGGTTGCGCGAAACGATGATTGAAGCTGCCGCGACCAGCGCCTGCGACGTGAGAAAGAATGCCGTCGATGGCGATGCGGCCTTCTTCGTCTGCGTTGAAGCCTTGATAGAGAAGATGGCGCAAGAAGCGGCCGTTTTGCGAGATGCCTTCGGCGATGACGCGCGCGGCGGGAGTGAGTGCGTCGGGAGAATGTTTTGCGTAGGAGGCAAAATCGCGGAAGGCAGCGAGTCCGAGGCCGGCGATGACGGGATCTTTGACGACGTAGATGTATTCGTAGATGCGGCCGGGCTGAAAGCCGCCGTTGAGATGAATCGCGCGATCGCTTGGGGTGAGTTTGCCGTCGATGGTTGAGGCGAATTGCCATTCGGAGCGCGGGATCAGCGTGCGCTTCCCTTCGCGGGAATCGCGGACGGAGAGCGAGTTGCGCGGATCGTCGGGCGCGGAGACGGGATATTCGGCGCCGCCAATGCGGCCCTGCATGAGATGGCCGAGGGGGATTTCGACCATTTTTTGCGAAGGCATGAAATCGCCGCGGAGAAGGCCGGTGATTGTTTTGCCGTGATCCTTGGCGATGGGAGCGTGAAGGGCGAGCGTGCCGGTGCCGACGGCGTCCCATTGCCAGCCGAGCGAGACGACGGTGTAGCCGTTACCGAGAAACCATCCGTCGCCGGCGTTGGTGGAAAGATCCTGATCGCCGCCATCGACGAGCGAGAGAATGCGCGCGAGACCACGGTTGGGATTTTCGAGAAAAACGGTGCCGTTGCCTTTGGAGGGATCTTTGGGGCGAACGGCGACGAAGTCCGCGGAGAATTCAACTTCGCCATTTTGGAGATTGATGGCGTTTTCGAGATCGACGATGGATTCGTTGTGAATGTTGGCGATGGGGACGGAGAAAAAGATTTTGCCGGTGATTCGTTCGTACGGGCCCGCGTCGCCGAAAGACTGGCCGCCGAGGACATCGTTGCGGGAGGAGATTTCAACGCGAGCGACGTGGGCGGAGAGAGGGGCGATTGCGAAAAGGAAAACAAAGGTTGCGAAGGCAGAGAGCCGAGCGAATCGTCGAATGGAAAAAATCATGCGCGGCAGGATAGCACGGACCCGAACGAACTGGAGCGTGGACACGGCTCGGAATGGCCGGTAGGGGCCGGGATTACATTGACCACACCTCCGGCCTTTCTCGGGGCAAGCCGCAGTCCAAATCAGTCGGTGTGGGCTGGGATGGGGAAACGATGCGCGTGGCGTGCGGCGCGGCGGCCACGGAGCCAGATTTGCAGACGGTCCATGTAGAGATAGACGACCGGAGTGGTAAAGAGCGTAAGGAGTTGGCTCAAGATGAGGCCGCCAACGATGGCGATGCCGAGAGGGCGCCGAAGTTCGGCGCCGGTTCCGCGGCCGATGGCGAGCGGCAGCGCGCCGAGGAGGGCGGCCATGGTGGTCATGAGAATTGGGCGGAAGCGGAGGAGGCAGGCTTTCTGGATTGCTTCCACGGGGCTGATACCTTCCTCGGTTTCTGCTTGGACGGCAAAATCCACCATGAGGATGGCGTTCTTTTTGACGATGCCGATTAACAGAATGATGCCGATGAGGGCGATCAGCGTCAGCTCCAGTTTGAAGAGCATCAAAAAGAGAAGCGCGCCCACGCCCGCGGAAGGAATCGTCGAGAGAATGGTGACAGGGTGAATGAAGCTCTCATAGAGAATGCCAAGAATAATGTAGACGGCAGCGAGCGCAGTGAGAACAAGAACGAGGACGGAAGATTGCGAATCCTGGAAGGTTTGCGCAGTGCCCTGGAAGCCGGCATGGACGGTGGGCGGGATGTGAAGCTGTGCCTGCGTTTGCTGAATTTTCTTGACGGCGTCGCCAAGCGGCAAAGAAGGATCCAGATTGAACGAGAGCGTAATGGATGGGACAAGGCCCTGGTGGTTGACGGAAAGCGAAGTGTTGGACGGGCCGTAATGTGCAAACGAACTGAGCGGCACAACTTTTCCGCTACTTGACGGAACGTAGATGTGATTGAGGCCGTCGGGGCCTTGCGTATATTGAGGAAGGACGTCGAGCACAACGTGATACTGATTGAGGCCTTTGTAGATGTTTGACACCTGGCGCTGGCCGAAAGCGTCGCTGAGAGTGTTGTCCACGTCCTGCAAGGAGACGCCGAGGCGCGAAGCGGTGTCGCGGTCAATGATGAGAGTGCTTTGCAGGCCGCGGACTTGTTGATCGGAATTGGCATCGTTGATGCCGGGGATTTTTTTGATGGCGTCGAGGAGCTTTGGCGCCCATTCGTTGAGGTCGTTCAAGTTCTCGGCTTGCAGCGTGTATTGATATTGCGCGGCGCCGAAACGGCCACCGATGCTCAAGTCCTGCACCGATTGCATGAAGAGCGAAGCGCCGGGAATCTTTGCGGCTTTACGGCGAATGCGGGCGATGACTTCATCAGAGCTCATACCGTTGCGTTCTTCGAGCGGTTTCAGCTGTGCGAACATGCGGCCGGTGCTGGAGCCGCCGCCCCCGCCGACGAAGGAAGTGGCCGTATCGACTGCCGGATCCTGCAAAACGACGTTTGTAAGTTCCTTGAGCTTGACGGACATGTTGGCGAAGGAAGTGTCCTGATCGCCTTGAACAGATCCGTTGATGCGGCCCGTGTCCTGCTGCGGAAAAAATCCCTTGGGAACAATGTAAAAGAGATAGCCATTGAGGCAAACGGTGCCGACGGTGATGAGCAGGACTGCGAATTGATGGCGGAGGACGACGCGGAGGCAACGATCGTAAAGGCGGACGAGGCCGTTGAACGCGCTCTCGGCGACTCGATAAAAGAAGTTGTGCTTCCCTTCTTCGTGGCGGAGGAAGCGCGCGCACATCATCGGTGTGGTGGTGAGAGAAACGATCATGGAAACGGCGATAGCAACGGTGAGCGTGACAGCAAATTCGCGGAAAAGGCGGCCGACGATTCCGGGAAAAAGAAGAATGGGAATGAATACGGCGACGAGCGAGGTGCTCATGGAAAGAACCGTGAAGCCGATTTCGCTGGCGCCTTTCATGGTGGCCGCGAAGGGCTTCATGCCGTCTTCGATGTGGCGGGCGATATTTTCGATGACGACGATAGCGTCGTCGACTACGAAGCCGGTGGAGATGGTCAGCGCCATGAGCGATAAGTTGTCGAGGCTGTAGCCGAACAGATACATCACGCCAAAAGTGCCGACGAGCGAGAGCGGGACGGCAATGCTGGGGATGATGGTTGCCCAGACGTTGCGGAGAAACACGAAGACGACGAGGATGACGAGCGAAACGGAGATCAGGAGCGTAATTTCGACGTCGTGAATGGACGCGCGGATGGTGGTGGTGCGGTCCATGGCAACGCGGAGATGAAGCGAAGGAGAGATCGAGGCGCGAAGTTCCGGCATAAGCGCCTTGATACGGTCCACAGTTTCGATCATGTTCGCGTCGGGCTGACGGAAGACAGCGAGAATGACCGAAGGCTCGCCGTACGAGAGGCCGAGATTGCGAACGTCTTCAACGGAGTCAGAAACCGTGGCGATATCTTTCAGGCGGACGGGCGCGCCGACGTGGCCGGCGACGACGAGCGGATCGTATTCGTAGGCTTTGAAGAGCTGGTCGGTATCGGCGATAGCAACAGAGCGCTCGTTGTCGTTGAGCGAGCCCTTGGCGAGATTGGCGTTGGCGCCGCGCAGAGCGTTGCGGACTTGCTCGAGGCTGATGCCGTAGCTGTTGATCTGATCGGGATTGATGCTGACGCGAACCGCGGGTCGCGAGCTTCCCCACGTGAAAACCTGGCCGACGCCTTCGACCTGCGCGAGTTTTTGGGCGACGATCGAATCGGCGGCGTCGTAGATTTCGCTGGATTTGATGTTTGTCGAAGTGAGCGACAAAAGAATAATGGGCGCGTCAGCGGGATTGACCTTGCGATAGCCGGGCTGGCCGGGGAGATCGGCGGGAAGTTGGCTGCGGGCGGCGTTGATGGCGGCTTGCACGTCGCGGGCGGCGGCGTTGATATCGCGATTTAGATCGAACTGAAGGACGACGCTGGTCGAGCCGTAGGTACTCGACGAAGTCATTTGGGTCACACCGGCGATGCGGCCGAACTGGCGCTCAAGGGGAGCGGCGACGGTGGAGGCCATCGTTTCGGGACTTGCGCCGGGCAGGCCCGAGCCAACGGCGATCGTGGGAAAGTCTATTTTGGGAAGAGGCGCGACGGGAAGGAATTTGAATGCGACGGCACCAGAAAGAAAGATGGCGATGGTGATGAGAGTCGTCGCGACAGGGCGGCGAATGAAGGGCGCGGAGAAGTTGGAGGAAAAGTTCACGCGCTAGTCTCCGTGAGCCGGCTCTTCCACAGGATTGCCGATGTGAAAGGCGAAGCGGTGCGCGAGCCAATCGAATGCCAAATAAACGACCGGCGTGGTGTAAAGAGTCAGGATTTGGCTCAGAACGAGGCCGCCGACGATGGTGATGCCGAGGGGGCGGCGAAGTTCGGAGCCAACGCCGGAGCCGAGCGCAAGCGGCAAGCCGCCGAGAAGCGCAGCCATGGTGGTCATCATGATTGGACGGAAGCGGAGGAGGCATGCTTCGTAAATTGCGTCGAGCGGAGCCTTGCCTTCGACGCGTTCGGCCTCGAGAGCAAAGTCAATCATCATGATGGCGTTTTTCTTGACGATGCCGATCAAGAGAATAATTCCAATAAGAGCGACGATGCTGAATTCGGAACGGCAAAGGAGCAACGCGAGAATTGCGCCGACGCCAGCGGACGGAAGCGTCGAAAGAATCGTAATCGGATGAATGAAGCTTTCGTAGAGGATGCCGAGGACGATGTAAACGGTGACGAGCGCAGCGAAGATGAGGATGGGCTCGTTCGCGAGAGAATTTTGGAAGGCGGCCGCAGTGCCTTGAAAACGGCCCTGGATGCTGGGCGGCATGTTGAGATCGGCTTTCGTCGCGTTGATGGCGTCAACGGCGTGGCCGAGAGAAGCATCGGGCGCGAGGTTGAAAGAGAAGGTGACGACAGGAAACTGGCCCTGGTGATTCAGGGTGAGCGCGGCTGAGGAAGTCTCGACGCGAGTGAATGCGGTGAGCGGAATTTGCGGTCCGTTGGAAGAGCGAACGTAAATATTTTTGAGCGAGTCAGGATTCTGCTGGAACTGCGGGTCGACTTCCATGACCACGTGATACTGGTTCAGCTGCGTGTAGATCGTTGAGACCTGGCGCTGGCCGAAGGCGTCATAAAGTGCGTTATCGATATCGGCGGGGAGAATGCCGAGGCGCGCGGCGGAATCACGGTCGATGATGATGTTCAGAAGAAGGCCGCCGCTCAGGTTGTCGCTGGCGACGTCGCGGAGTTGCGGAAGCGATTTCAGACGATCGAGGAAACGCGGCACCCAAGTATTGAGTTCTTTAGCATCCACGTCTTCGAGACTGTACTGGAATTGCGTGCGGCTGACGCGGTCTTCGACCGTGAGATCTTGTACGGGCTGCATGAAAAGAGTGATGCCATCGATCTTGTCGAGCTCCGGCTGCAAGCGGCGAATCACATCACTCGCGCTCATATTCCGTTGCGCGAGCGGCTTCAGGTTGATCTGAATGCGACCAGTGTTGAGCGTGGTATTCGTGCCGTCAATTCCGATGAATGAGGAAAGGCTTTCAACGGCGGAATCTTTCAGGATCGTATCGGCGATAGCCTGCTGGCGATCGGCCATGGCCCGGAACGAAATGGATTGCGGAGCTTCGGAAATAGCCAGGATTACGCCGGTATCCTGGACCGGGAAAAATCCCTTCGGCACGTAAATATAGAGAAGGATGGTGCCAACGAGGGTGGCGATGGTAACGAGGAGCGTGGTGGTGCGATATTGCAGGACGACTTTCAGCGTGCGGCCATAGAAGGCGATGATGGAATTAAACGCATGCTCCGATTTGCGGTAAAACCAGGTCTGGTCTTCTTCTCTCTGATGGCGCAAAAGCTTGGCACTCATCATCGGCGTGAGCGTAAGAGAAACTACGGCGGAAACAAGAATCGTGACGGCGAGCGTAATGGCGAATTCGCGGAAGAGGCGGCCGACGATATCTCCCATGAAGAGGAGCGGAATTAGCACGGCGATGAGAGAAACGGTGAGGGAGAGAATCGTAAAGCCGATTTGTTCAGAACCTTTCAGCGCGGCCTGGAGCGGCGATTCGCCTTCCTCGATGTAACGGGAAATGTTTTCGATCATTACGATGGCGTCGTCCACGACGAAGCCGGTGGAAATGGTGAGCGCCATAAGCGAAAGATTGTTCAAGCTGAAGCCGAGCAGATACATCACTCCAAACGTGCCGACGATGGAGAGCGGCACAGCGACGCTGGGAATAATCGTGGCGCGGACGCTGCGGAGAAAAAGAAAGATCACCATCACGACGAGGGCGACGGTGAGCATCAGCTCGAATTGAACGTCTTCGACGGAAGCGCGGATGGTGGTAGTGCGGTCGGTGAGGATGGCCACATCGACGGATTTCGGCAAGGAATCCTGCAGCTGGGGCAGAATTTTCTTTACGCGGTCGACAACGCTGATGATGTTGGCGCCAGGCTGGCGCTGAATGTTCAAGATGACTGCGGGATTCTTGTTCGCCCATGCCGCTTGCATCACGTTTTCTACGCCATCGGTGACGGTAGCGACGTCGGTGAGGCGAACCGGCGCGCCGTTGCGATAAGCAATGATTACGTTTCGGTAGGCGGCGCCGGAGAGAAGCTGATCGTTTGCCGCAATCGTGACGGATTGCTGGGGACCGTCAAACGTGCCTTTGGCGAAGTTGACGTTCGAGGTGCCAAGGACGGTGCGAAGGTCTTCGAGGCTTAGGCCATACGAAGCGAGAGCGGTGGGGTTTGCTTGAATGCGAACGGCGGGACGCTGTCCGCCGCTGATGCTGACGAGACCAACGCCGGGAAGTTGCGAGATTTTTTGCGCCAGATTGGTGTCGGCGAGATCTTCGACGTTGTAAAGCGGGAGGGATTTGGAGCTAAGCGAAAGCGTGAGAATCGGTGCATCAGCGGGATTGACTTTGCTGTAGATGGGAGGATTGGGAATTCCCTGCGGCAGAAGATTTGAAGCGGAATTGATGGAAGCCTGAACTTCCTGTTCGGCGATATCAATGTTGAGGTCGAGATTGAATTGCAGCGTGATGAGCGAACTGCCGAAGGAACTCGTCGAGGTCATTTGCTGCAAGCCGGGGATTTGGCCGAACTGGCGCTCGAGCGGCGCGGTGACGCTCGATGCCATCACGTCAGGACTGGCGCCGGGATAAAACGTTTGAATCTGGATCGTCGGGTAGTCGACTTGGGGCAACGCGGAAACCGGCAACTGACGGTACGCGACGTAGCCGACAAGGAGGACGCCCACCATCAAGAGGGTGGTGGCGACCGGCCGTAAAATGAACGGCCGAGAGATGCTCATTGCTTCTTGCCTCCGGCGTTGGCGGGGCGGCTTTGCTGGCCGGGATTTTGCGATTGTTTACCAGCAGGCAGTGGGGCGGCGGTCGAACCGGAAGGTGCGTTTCCCGCCGGCGCAGTGCTCGGAACAATTTTGCTGCCGTCCTGCAGCTTGTCCTGACCATCCGTCACGACAACCTCTCCGGGCTTCAGGCCAGAGGTGAGTCCGGCGGTATCGCCTGTGGTTTGCGCAATGGTGACGGGACGAATTTTGACGACGTTTCCCTCCCCCATGGCATAGACATAGGTGCCGTCCGGTCCGCGTTGAATCGCAGGCAGAGGAACGAGCGTGAGGCCCTTGCGGGTATCGACAAGCAAATGAATGTTCACGAACTGATTCGGAAAAAGAGCGTTGTCCCGATTGTCGAATTCCGCCTTGAGCTTGTAGGTGCCAGTTGTGGGATCGATTTGATTGTCGATCGTGAGCAACTTGCCGGTTGTGATTTTGTATGTGTTGTCGCGGTCGAATGCATCCACAAAAAGCTGCGAGCCTTTGCGGAGCTTGTCGTAAACCGCGGGCAACTGATCCTGCGGGAGGCTGAAGACGACAGCGATGGGCTGAATCTGCGTGATTACGAGAAGGCCGTTGGCATCGGAGGCGTGAATGATGTTGCCCGGGTCGACGAGCCGCAAACCAATGCGGCCAGTTGTGGGCGACGTTATACGGCAATACGTGAGCTGGAGCTTCGCGTTGTCGATTTGCGCCTGATCGGACTTGATTGAGCCGTCGAATTGGCCAACCTGCGCCTGCTGCGTATCAAGCTGCTGCTGCGGGATGACGCCCTCTTTGAAGAGAAGCTTGAAACGTTCGTAGTTGACTTCGGCGTCGCGGCGTGCGGCCTGATCTTTTGCCAATTGGCCTTCGGCTTGTTCGAGCTGAACTTGAAAGGGCCGCGGATCGATTTCGGCGAGCAGGTCGCCCTTCTGGACGAATTGACCTTCCTTGAACGCGATGCTGATGAGCTGGCCATCGACCCGACTATGGACCGTGACGGTGGAGAGCGGCGTAACCGTGCCAAGACCATTGAAATAAACCGGCAAATCGCCGGCTTGCGCGGTCGCGACAACGACGGGTACCGCGAAGTTCGCCCCTCCGGGGCCGCGCCCTTTACCAGCGCCGCCGGGAGCGGCTGCTGCGTCCTGCGCTTTATTGTGGTTCGTCCTGTAATACCAGTAGCCGCCGGCAGCGATGACCAGGACGAGGAGCCAAATCCACCAGCGCGAGCCCGAGGACGCTGAGGCGCGTGCGGTTGTCCCGCCGGCGCTACCCGGCTCGGGTAGGTCTAAGGATTTCAACTGGCTCATTCTGAAACTCCTGTCAGGTTCGTTAGCGGAGTGAGAGCACGTCCGCCAAGGGCGGGACGACCGTCTATCTGCGCCGGAGGTCTGCGACTCAATAAGGCAGACTATCCTAAAACTATCGATACGCCTAGATTGGACGGCAGGCACCGGAAAATGGTTACGAACCAAGGAACTCTTGGGCAAAAGCGGAGGAAGGGTTATAGTGCTGCTCCAAGGAGACCATAAAGAATGATCAAGGGATTGTTGTTGGGAATTTTGGTCGGGGTCCTGCTGGTACTAGGCGGAGTCTATTTTTACTTTGCGACAGGGCGCGCTCCCGTCGCGGTGACGTCGCCCGATATGCCGTTTGAACGACAGATGGCGCGTACGGCTCTGCATGCTTATTTGGATAAATTGCCGCATCCGGCGCCGCAAGTTCCGGCAGATGAGAAGAACATGATGGAGGGAGCCAAGGTTTATAAGGAGAACTGCGCAGTCTGCCACGGAGTGCCGGGCGGGACGCCAACGGCGATTGCAGAGGGCATGGCGCCGCGGCCGCCGCAACTCTTTAAGGGGACAGGCGTAACGGACGACGATGAATGGGAGTCCTACTGGAAAGTCGAAGGCGGAATTCGCATGACGGGAATGCCCGGATTTAAAGGCCGTCTGAACGAAACGCAAATCTGGCAGGTGGCTGTGCTGGTAAAGAATGCGGACAAAATTTCTACCGCAGTGCATGCGGAACTGACCGGGAGCGCGCCGCCCGCGATGCCGGTGGCGGCACCCACGAAATAGTGATCCGTTCGCGTTAGGACCTTCGCTGGATTTTTTGTCGAGTTTAAAAGCATCGACCTGCAGGCCTCTCGCGGAATCGAAAGAGGCCTGCTAATTTTTGTGCGGGTGTACAATGCCGGACGGGGTAGGGTAAGAACGGTCAGAAGTGTTTCGCTGAAAAACAGAAAACTTCCAAAAAATAATTTGTGAGGGGCAAGAACGATGCTGAATCGTCGAATCCAGATCGCAGTTTTGAGCCTAATCGTGTGCCTGTGCTGCGTGGGGATTGTTTCTGCGCAAACAAAATTGCTGCGGTTCCCGGACGTACATGGGGACAAAGTGGTGTTCACCTACGGCGGCGATTTGTGGACGGCTTCGACTGCGGGTGGGATGGCGACACGACTCACTTCGCACCCGGGAATTGAATTGTTTGCCAAGTTTTCGCCGGATGGCAAATGGATCGCATTTACAGGACAGTACGACGGCGATGAACAGGTGTACGTGATTCCTGCGACGGGCGGCGTGCCGAAACAATTGACGTTTTATCCGGCACGCGGGCCGCTGACGCCGCGGTGGGGATACGACAACCAAGTCTATGGATGGTCGCCGGACGGGAAGTCAGTTCTATTTCGTTCCCTGCGCGAACACTTTGATTTGGGCGACAGCCGGCTCTATACGGTGAGCGTGGACGGCGGTCTGCCGCAGCCGTTGCCAATGCCAAAGTCGGGGGCGGGAGATTTTGCGCCAGACGGGAAGAAAGTCGTCTATTCGCCGCTGTTCCGGGATTTTCGCACGTGGAAGCGATATTCGGGCGGATGGGCGCAGCAGCTCTACATCTTTGACTTGAGCTCGCACGCGGCCGAAAAAATTACGGATGATCCACGGGCGCACCGCGATCCGATGTGGGTTGGCGGGAAGATTTTCTATTCGTCGGACAAAGACGACACGCTGAATTTATACGTCTACGATCCGGCAACCAAGAAGACGGACCAACTGACCCACAGTAAGAAATGGGATTTGCGCTGGCCAAGCACGGATCACAAAAACCAGATCGTGTATGAAATGGATGGCGAACTAAACGTCTTTAACACCGAGACGAACAAAACTTCGCATATTTCCATCACGGTGCCGACAGATGCGGTGGCGATGCGGCCATCGCACATTTCCGCTGCGAACGCGATCGAAGGATTCGAACTGAGCCCCAAGGGCGAGCGCGCTTTGTTTGTCGCGCGCGGTGATGTATTTACGGCGCCGATTGAGAAAGGGCCAACGCGGAATTTGACGAACAGTTCGAATGCGCACGACAGGTGGGCGCGATGGTCGCCTGATGGCGCGAAGATTGCGTATATTTCCGACGCGGACGGTGAAGACGAAATTTATTTGATCAACCAGGACGGGGCGGGGAAGCCGGAAGAGTTGACACACGATTTTCACGCGATGCTCTACGCGCCGGAATGGGCGCCGGATGGAAAGCGAATCGCGTTTTCGGACAAGGACGGAAAGCTGTACGTCTTGACGCTCGAGGATAAAAAGGTGGCGCAGGTCGCTCAAGATCCGGGTGGACGCCTGCGAGATTACACCTGGTCTGCCGATGGCGGCCATATCGCATTTACCGAAGCGAACGCAAACGGCTTTCGTTCGATTTACGTCTGGAGCGTTGCGGACGGACAAGCGCATCGTGTGACGAACGACATGTTCGAAACTACGGATATCGCATGGGACGCGGACGGCAATTATTTGTATTACATCGGAACGCGGGAATTTGCGCCGTATATCAGCCAGACTGAATTCAATTTTGCTACGAATCGGGGGCAGGAGATTTACGCGCTGGCGCTGCGAAGGGACGTGAAAAACCCATTCCCGGCGGAGAGCGATGAGGTGACGATTTCGAAGGAAGGCGATAAACCGAAATCGGACGAAAAGAAAGACGAGAAGAAAGAAGACAAGAAAGAAGAAAAGAAAAAGGAGTATATCAAGATTGATTTTGACGGACTGGCGGAGCGCGTCACGCGCGTGCCGGTGGTGGCCGACAACTATTTTGGCTTGGCTGTGACCAAGGACAACCTGGTTTACGCGAAGGGAGGCGGATTTTACTACGGCCGGGAAAGCGCGCCCGAGCCGAGCCTGATCGTTTTTTCAATGAAGGATCGAAAGGAAAGCACGCTCGCCGAGGGCATTCAGGGCTACACGGTTTCGGAGGACGGCAAAAAAGTCCTGGTACGGCAAGAGCACGGATTCAAATTGTATGACGTGAAGCCGGACGGAAAGACCGGCGCGAAGAGTGTTTCGACCGATGGATTGATGGTCGATCGTGTACCGCATGAAGAGTGGGTGGAAATTTTCAACGAAGTCTGGCGGCGGTATCGCGACTTCTTTTACGTGAAAAACATGCACGGCTACGACTGGGCGGGACTGCGCGAGCAGTACCGGCCGCTTGTGGACCATGTGGCGCACCGGTCCGATTTGAATTATGTGCTGGGCGAGATGGTGGCGGAATTGAGTGTTGGCCACGCGTACATCGAAGGCGGCGATTGGGAAATGCCGAAACGGCCGCAGGTGGCGTTGATGGGCGCACAACTTGCGCTGGATTCAGCGGCGGGACGATACAAGATCAGCAAGACCTATCGCGGACAGAATGAAGAGGAGATTTATCGTTCGCCGCTTACGGAAGTCGGCGTGAATGCGAAAGAAGGTGACTACATACTGGCGATTGACGGGCGCGAGCTGAAGGCCAGCGACAACCCGTATGAGTTTTTGCGAGACAAAGCGAACCGGCAGGTGCAGTTGACGCTGAACGACAAGCCGACAACGGAAGGTTCGCATACGACGAGCTACAAGCCGATCACCAACGAGCGCAACCTGATTTATCTGGCGTGGGTGACGCGGAACCGCGAATACGTGACGAAGGCGACGAATGGCCGCGTGGGATACATCCACGTTCCCGATATGGGCGCGCCCGGCATCCGCGAATTCATCAAATACTACTACCCGCAGATTCGCAAAGAAGGGTTGGTGGTGGATGTGCGCGGCAACGGCGGCGGCAATGTTTCGCGGATGTTGATCGAGCGCTTGCGGCGAGAATTGCTCGGCACGGATTTCGATCGCGTGGACCAATTCACGCAAACGTATCCGGACGCGGTGTTCTACGGGCCGAAAGTCTGCTTGATCAACGAAACTTCGGCTTCGGATGGCGACATTTTCCCTTACATGTTCAAACAGGCCGGATTGGGGCCGTTGATCGGAAAGCGGACGTGGGGCGGTGTGGTGGGAATTTCAGGACGCGGACCGCTCCTTGATGGCGGGACGGTATTCGTGCCGGAATTCGCGACGGGAAACACGAAGGGCGAATACGTAATTGAAGGACATGGCGTCGATCCGGATATCGTCGTGGAAAATGACGCCGCGTCAGTGATTGACGGCAAAGATCCGCAGCTCGACCGCGGGATCGCGGAGGTATTGAAAGCAATGGACGCGAACCCGAAGAAGCTGCCGAGTAGGCCGCCGGATCCGGTAAAAACACCGAAGCGCTAAGCGCTATTTTTGCGGGTGAGCTGAAAAATATTGCTCGAGCGACGCGGCCACTTCATTCGTCGCTCGCTGCACGTTCCGATCAAGCGCCGCAACTACCGACGCTACATCCTTACCGCCGACCGGCTCGTCGTAGTTGTAGGTGTGCGTCCAGAGGGTTCCGTTCGTCTTGGCGTCATGCATTTCCAGTTCGAAGCTAAGCCGTCCGGCAAAAGTCTTTCCGGTAATTTCCTTGAAGTCGTAGAGACGCCCTCGAATTATGAAGTCGCCGCGGCCGCCAGTTCGCAGCGTGTTGACGTCGCGATACCGACTTGTAGCACGAAGCCTGCGCAAAAGAACGTCGCGAAACATTTCGACGGGCGGCTCGGACCAGCGCTCAGTTTCGTAGGTGCCCATCTGTTGCCCTTCCGAGCTGTAAACGATGCGATCTTCGCGATACAAGTGCGACGTGAAAATCGGCCCGAGTACGAGCGAGACGGGAAACGAATCCTGCGGAGCAGCAGTGGCTGAAGCCGAAGGTGGCGTCAGTTGGTAGTATTTGCTGGGACGTGCTGCGCCGCATCCAAGCGCGATTATTGCCGGCACGAGTATCAATCCAAATAGACCGAATTTCTTCCTTCCATTCATCAGAGCGACCTCGTTCTTTGTGAAAGACAGAATATTAAATTTCGCGAGGCTCATGGCTGCCCCGGCTTGTGCTCTTTGGGAGTTGAGGAGCGGATCAGAGTAGAGGGGCGAGTTTTGATGATGTCAGTAAACTCGCGGAGATTCTCGGTGGCGTGGCGCATGTTCTCAAGCAGCTCGTCGATATTTTCGGAATTTGTGTCGAGCGTGCTGTTTAGCTGGCTGGTCAATTGTTGGAGCTGCGCCAGGTCTTGCCGCAAGTCAACGAGCGCGCTATGGATTTCAGGGCGATCTTCGCCCAGCAACTCATCCAGATGGCCGATCGCTTTGTTGGCCTCCGCAGAGGTCTTTCTCAAATCGTCGATGAGCGGACCCATTTTATGGGAAGCCGCTTCCACTTGCGCGAGACTCGATTTGATGTTGGGGCGATTCTCTTCGAGCATGCCTCGCGTGTTGGCGAGCGTCGCAGAAAGGTTCGCCTGGTTCTGTGGACTTAGCAGTTCGTTGGCGCGCTGAATTGTAGCCTGCAATTCGATGGTGCGTTGATTCAGGTTTTTGAGAAGCTCTTGTGCCTGCGGCGCGATATTGTTGATCTGCGTAGTCAGGGCATTGAAGTCCACGTATGGGTCAGAGGGCAAAACAGTTCCCGGCGGAGCGGACGCAGACTGCTGGGTTCCAGCGATAACTTCGACGTGGTTTTCGCCAAGCGGGCTCATGCTCATGATGCGAACTCTACTGTCAGCCTTGACGGGAGTGCCAGGTTTAACGCTGAAAGTCATTTCCATGCGAGTTGGATTTTGCGGATCGATGCGAAGCATTTCGACGCGGCCGATTTTGGGGCCGCCCGCATAGCGAACCGTGGCGCCAGGTTCAATGCCGCCAGCAAAGGGAAAATAAGCGCGATAGGTGGCAGGCGAGCTGCTGAACGCGCCGCCGAGCGCGAAGACCGTTGCGACCAACAAACCGGCAGCGACCAACACAAATAATCCGACCGCCGCTTGTTCACGCCTGGCTTCCATCTTGCGTTCTCCTCCCGCTCAGCGGCGACTGCCGTGGCGGTCCTCCGTTAACATCTGGAGGTAATCCAATTCCTGCGAAACCGCGGGTTCCGCGATGCGGTCCAAAAACTGTCGCACCTTGGGATGTGTGCTCGTACGCATTTCTTCGGCTGTTCCCTGCGCGACGAGTTCGCCCTTATTGATTAAGACCATGCGGTCAGCGATGAGAAACGCGCTGGCGAGTTCGTGCGTCACGACAATGATGGTCATGTGAAAAGCTTGCTTCAATTCGAGGATGAGCTCGTCGATCCCCGCGGCGATGATGGGGTCGAGGCCCGCCGATGGTTCGTCAAAGAAAAGAATCTCGGGGTCCATCGCAAGGGCACGAGCAACGGCTGCGCGCTTCTTCATACCCCCGCTGAGTTGCGATGGATAGTAGTCTTCATAACCCGAAAGACCGACCTGATCGAGTTTCAGTCGCAGCATGATGTCGATCGTCGAATCCTCGAGCTTGGTGTGTTCTTTCAGAGGGAGTGCAACATTTTCACCGACGGTCATGGAGCCAAAGAGCGCGCCGCCTTGAAACGACATGCCCATATGCCGGCGAAGCAAATCCAATTCCTCGTCGGGAATCGTGGCAATGTTCTTGCCTTTGATCCAAATTTCTCCGGAGGTTGGACGCTCAAGGCCGACGAGCGTCCGGAGCAAGGTGGACTTGCCCGAACCAGAACCACCGAGAATGACGAGGGTTTCGCCCTGCTGAACGTCGAAGGTTACACCGTGCAGAATTTCGCGTTCGCCGTAGCTGACACGAAGATTGCGGAGCGAAATTGCGGGCGCGAGAGTCTCGTCAATTGGATTGCTGGGAGCGTTCATCCTATTGCCCTCCCAAGAAGAAGAATAACGCGGTGAAAATCAGGTCGACGGCAATGACCAAAAAGATCGAGACCACGACGGCGGAAGTCGTTGACCTTCCAACTTGTTCCGCGCCGGCGCCCGTGGCCAATCCTTCCTGACAACCGACGGCGGTGATGGTGACGCCGAACATAAAACTCTTGATGAGGCCACTTACGATGTCGCGCAAGAAGAGAGCATCCACGGTGGCGTTGATGTAGCTAAGGAACGTAAAGCCAGCTTTCGTCACACCGAATAGCGAGCCTCCGAGCACACCCATGGCGTTGGCCCAAATCGTCAGGCAGGGAAGCATGATGATCATGGCGAGGAATTTCGGCGCGACCAGAAAACGAATAGGGTTGATCGCCATCGTTTCCAGAGCGTCCAACTCTTCGGTGACTTTCATCGTGGCGATTTCCGCAGCGAACGCGGAACCCGAACGACCGATGACAACAATGGCAGTGATGAGCGGACCGAGTTCCCTGCTCATGGAAATGGCGACCGCGCTGGCGACAAAATTGATGGCACCGAATTTCTTAAGTTCGTAAGCGGCTTGCAGCGCAAGGATCAGGCCAATGAAAAAGGTGATGAGAGAAAGGATGGGTAAGGCGCGAACGCCGACCTGCATTGCTTGCGTGACAGCGCGATGGATGCGCACCGGCTTGCCGTGAAACGGAGCGAGAAGCGTGTAGTAGGCCGCCCGGGCGCTCAGAGTCGCGAGCGAGCCGAGGTAGGCCAGCGCGTTGAGAACAGATTGTCCTACCTGGACCGCAAGTTCCACGTGTGCACCTGGGTATGCATCAACCGATCAAACGCCTTGGCCAGACAAAGCCTGTTCTTCATTCTCATAAATTTCGAAAAGCTTGAGCAACCGCGAAAGCTGCAAAACTTCCCGCGCTGACTTGCTGAGCCCGAACAATATAAATCGAGACTGCACATCCCGCGAGGCCTTCAGGCCTTCCACCAGCGAGGCGATGCCAGAGCTGTCAATATATTTGACGCCATGCAGGTTCATCATGACGCGTGGAATTTTTTTCTCGCGAAGCTCGGTCAGCAGCGCCTTGCGAACCGCCGGCGAGTTGGCAAGATCAATATCGCCGATGACGTCGAAAATCGTCGTGTTTTCAAGATGGCGCGCGGAAATTTGCACCTGATAGCTCCTCGTGTGATCCGTCAGCGAATAAACTTAACCATTCGAAGCCGGTTGGTAGCACCAACCCGGGAATGGACAACCGTGTCCATGCTTTGTCGCATGAAATGAAGCCCAAGTCCACCAGAACGAAGCTCGCCGGGAGGTAGGCCCTTGAAGGCGTCTGGTTTGGGCTTTGGCCCACGGTCGGAAAGAATAATTTCAAGGCCTGGTTTTGTTGCGTCGTCTCCGTTTACTTTACTGAACTGCACCGCAATTGGCCGGTCGACTTTGCCGCCATAGGCGTGGCGGATCACATTGGTAATGGCTTCATCCAGCGCCAACGTAATGAGGCGGCAGTCTTCTTCGCCGAATCCCAACGCGTTTGCCAGAGGCGAAACAGCTCCGCGCACGCCACAAAGGACAATCGGATTGCTGAGCAGTTGAAGCCGCAAGAGAAGCTGCCGGCGAGACAAGGAGAGACCCTCCGTAGGGCGAATTGTATCGGAAGTTGGCGAATTGCCACCAACGAACCGGCGCGGAGCTAGAGACTGCCACAACTCGGGTAAGCCCGTCTACCCCTGATGCGCAGGTGACTCGACGCAGTCGGGTGTGTAGCGGTTATGAGCAGCACTCCTTTCTGGCGAGTCTGCTGCGCTAACGACGACGCCAAAGTATTTCGATGACAGAGGTGGAAACCCATACTACTCTGTTGCGCAACTTCAGACACAAATTCAAATCGTGAACGGTAACGACGCCTTCCGAGAATGGAATGCCCCTGACCATGAATCTTCGCAAACTCGTCAGACTCTTCTTAGTTCTGGTGGCCAGTGCGACGGCATTCCCGTTTGCAAGCCCCATCAGGGCGCAATGGCTCACCAAGAACTCCGTCCGCTCTTCCGAAAGACTCTCGGATGGCGCGCTGGTTACGCTGGATTCCGGCTATCTTCGCTTCACTGTTCTTTCGGATTCGATGATCCATGTCGTCTATACGATCGAGCGTGAGCCCAAGCGCCACGAAGAACACCTCGTCGTGAGAAAAACTTGGCCAGCGGCCGCTTTTGAATTTCAGGCCGACGATCCCAAGACGCTGGTTCTGAAGACTTTAAGCGTGAAAGTGGAAATCGTAAAAGACGACAGCTCGATTCTTTTTTACGACGCGACCGGCCACAAGCTGGCCCAGGAAAACGCGCGCACGCTCACTCCGGTCGAAGTAAACGGCGAGAAGACCTATCGGGCGGAACGCTTCACGAACATGTGGGACACACAGGAAGCCTTTTATGGGCTCGGCCAGCATCAAGCCGGCGTCTGGAACTATCGCGGCGAGGACGTCGAACTCTCGCAAGACAACACAAACATTTCCATCCCGATGCTGCTTTCGAGCAACGGCTACGGAATTTTTTGGAATAACGGCTCGCGCAGCCGGATGAACAATCGGTTCGTTCATGCCCTGTACCTCACTTCCGAGGTGGCCGACGCCGTCGACTACTATTTCATCTATGGACCCGACTTCGACAAGATCGTGGCAACCTATCGCGAATTGACGGGCGCTGCGCCGCTGTTCGGAAAATGGGCTTACGGTTACTGGCAATGTAAGAATCGCTACGACTCACAGCAAGAACTGACCGGCATTGCCCAAAAATACCGCGACCTCCACGTCCCGCTCGACAACATTGTCCAGGACTGGTTCTGGTGGAACACCATGGGCGAGCCGGTCTTCAACAAGAACTATCCCGACCCCAAAGGGATGATCGATTCGCTACACAAAAACAATGTGCATCTGATGATTTCTGTGTGGCCTTACTTCCGTCCTGGCTCGTCGGTATACGACGATATGGACAGGAAAGGATTCTTCGTCGACCGCACGAAAGTGGCGGGCTTCCACCCTGCCGGCATGGCGCTGTACGACGCTTTCAATCCCTCGGCCCGCGAATATTACTGGAGCCTGATGAACAAAGCGATTTTCCAGGTCGGAGTTGACGCCTGGTGGCTGGACACGACCGAGCCCGAAACCGAAGGCCGCGCCGACAATCTGCTCACCACAAACAAAGTCGCTCTCGGCAATGGCGCGCGCTATGCGAACGAATTTCCCTTGATGACAACAACCGCCGTTTACGATGGCCAGCGCAAAGCCAGCGACCAAAAGCGCGTCTTCATTCTGTCACGCTCCACTTATGCAGGCGCGCAACGCAACGCCGCCGCGACGTGGTCCGGCGACATCGATCCGAACTGGGAAACGTTCCGGCGGCAAATCCCCGCAGGACTGAACTATTCGGTTTCGGGACTCCCCTACTGGACCACGGACATAGGCGGATTCGTCGTCGCAAATCCGGACGATCCCGCATACCGCGAACTCTATATTCGATGGTTCGAGTTTGGCGCATTCTGCCCCATCTTTCGCGCTCATGGGACGCGAACGACGAATCAGAACGAGCTATGGTCCTATGGCCCCGACGCACAGAAAATCCTCGTTTCCTACGATCGTTTGCGTTATCGCCTGATGCCGTACATCTATTCGCTGGCGTGGAGGACGACGCACGAGGGCTACAGCTTCCTGCGTCCGCTTGTATCGGACTTCCGTACCGACGTGCGCGCACAAAATATAGGCGATCAATTCCTTTTTGGGCCGTCGATCCTCGTAAATCCGGTGACGGAGCCTGGCGCCACGCGTCGGCACATCTACCTGCCGGATGCGACCTGGACGAATTTTTGGTCAGGCGAATCTGTGCAAGGACCGAAATCGATCGATGCGGAAGCACCGCTTGATCGCGAACCGCTTTTTGTGCGAGCCGGTTCCATTCTTCCGCTCGGCCCGGACTTGCAATTCGCTGCTGAAAAGCCCGCGGATCCAATCGAACTGCGCATCTACCCCGGCGCTGATGTTTCGTTCACCCTCTACGAAGATGAGAACGACACATATAACTATGAAAAGGGTGCTTACTCGACCATCCCAATGCAGTGGGACGACAAAGCCCGCACTCTCACCATCGGCGACCGAAGCGGATCGTTCTCTGGAATGCTCGAGCAGCGCGCGTTTCGAATCGTTGTGGTCCGTGCCGGCCATGGAACCGGCATCGACCCAACCGTTGAGCCTGACGGCACAATTCGCTATGTGGGGAAAAGGGCACAGCTCCATTTCTAATTGGAGTGGTTAGATGGAAGGCCATTTGGTGTAACGCACGGCCCGTTCTCAGCATCTGAATATCGAGTGGCAAGCATAGAAAAATCAGATTGAGGTTCACGTTGCGGCGCGAAGGCGCTGCTGTTACACTCCGAACATGTTGCGAGTTCCCAACCAGATGGCGGTTCCTTCGACAACTTGTTGTCTCTGTTGTTGTCAGGTGTCGTCTGGCGCGGGGAGGCTCGTGACGTAAGCTTTTTGCACACTTGAGCCGTATTTACTCCCACCGCCGGAATGTCGCGCAGGTGGGATTTTTGTTTTCGGGCACTCATTTCCGGGGGATTTGCAAAACAAACCATGGGACAAATCGCCACTCCAATCTTGGACTCGCCCGCAGCAGAAGCGCCGCGCTCGCCAAGTGCCACGCTCCATCAGCGCAGAACGCATTTGCGCGCGCTCGAAGCCGAGAGCATTTATATCTTGCGCGAGGCGGTCGCCGAGTTTGCGCGGCCTGTCATGCTCTACTCGATCGGCAAAGATTCTTCCGTTATGTTGCGCCTGGCGCAGAAGGCTTTTTACCCGGGCAAGATTCCCTTCCCGCTCCTTCACGTCGACACCAGCTACAAATTTCCCGAGATGATCGAGTTCCGCGATCGCTATACAAAAGAAATCGGTGCGGAATTGATCGTGCACCAAAACAAAGAAGCGCTTCAGGCTGGCGCCAATCCGTTCTCGCTTGGCACCCAAAAGTGCTGCGGGTTGCTGAAAACAAAATCCCTGCTGGACGCACTGGAAGAAGGCGATTTCAATGCGGCGTTTGGCGGCGCGCGGCGCGACGAAGAAAAATCTCGTGCGAAGGAACGCATCTATTCCTTCCGCGATTCTCACGGTCAATGGGATCCGAAGAACCAAAGGCCCGAGCTCTGGAATATTTTCAACTCGCGCATCGACAAGGGCGAAAGCATTCGCGTATTCCCTCTTTCCAACTGGACCGAACTCGACATCTGGCTCTACATCCACGCGGAAGATATCCCCATTGTTCCGCTCTACTACGCCAAGGACCGGGAAGTTGTCGAGCGTGGTACCACTTTGGTTCTCGTGTACTCCAAAGAGCAACTCCTACCCGGGGAAAAAACGAAAACCGTGAAGTGCCGCATGCGCTCGCTTGGCTGCATGCCCTGCACAGGTGCGATTCGGTCTGAGGCAAGCACGATCCCGGAAATTATCGAAGAAATGGTCACGTTCCGGCGTTCGGAGCGCGAGAATCGCGCGATTGACCACGACGAAGAAGGCTCGATGGAACTCAAAAAGCGCGAGGGCTACTTCTGATGGCCGCCGTACCGCAAATCGGAACGAGCCAGCACATCGAGCAATTCCTTTCGCAGGAATTGAATAAGGAACTCTTGCGCTTCACGACAGCGGGAAGCGTCGACGACGGAAAGTCCACGCTGATTGGGCGGCTGCTCCACGATTGCAAAGCGGTCTACGAAGATCAACTCGCGTCGGTGAAAAAGAGCCCAGTCAATCGCTCGGGCCGCGCCATCGATTTTTCGCTCCTGACCGACGGGCTCCGCGCCGAACGCGAACAAGGCATCACCATCGACGTTGCCTATCGCTACTTCAGCACCCCGCGCAGAAAATTTATCATTGCCGACACGCCGGGGCACGAACAGTACACTCGCAACATGGCCACCGGCGCGTCGACCGCGGACCTAGCGGTAATTCTCGTGGACGCGACAAAAGGCTTACTCCCGCAGACCAAACGTCATACCTATATCGCGGCGCTGCTCGGCATTCGCCACTTGCTTGTAGCGGTCAACAAGATGGACCTCGTCGAGTTTCGTGAAGACGTTTTCGAAAGATTGCAGTCGGATTTTTCCGCGCTGGCCCGGCATCTCCAAATCCCCCACGTGCAATGCGTTCCGATCAGCGCGCTGGACGGCGACAACCTCGTCCTTCGCAGCCCCTACACGCCCTGGTACACCGGACCGACGATGCTCGAGCATTTGGAAACGGTCGACGTTCGGCCCGCAGCGACTTTTGATTCGCTGCGCTTCCCTGTCCAATCCGTAATTCGCCCGGACGCAACGTTCCGTGGTTTCGCGGGACGCATCGCGAGTGGCACGCTGCAACCGGGCGACGAAGTTGTCTCGCTGCCGGCAGGCCAGCGAACGCGCGTGCAATCGATCGTGAGCTTCGATGGCGATCTTCCGAACGCCACAGCAGGCGACTCCGTTGTTTTGAAGCTCGCCGACGAAATTGACCTGAGCCGGGGCGACATGCTTGTCGCGCCAACGTCCAAGCCACATATCTCGAACCGGTTCACTGCAATGGTCGTTTGGCTGCACGCTTCGCAAATGGAATTGAATCGCACTTATCTCGCAAAACACGCGGGACGAACTGTTAAAACGAAGGCTATCGAGATTCTTCATCGCGTCGATATCAATACCCTCGACCACATATCTTCGACGCAACTCGCCATGAACGAAATCGCGCTGGTGACATTTGAGGTAAGCCAGCCGCTCTATTTTGATCCATACGAGAAAAACCGCACGACCGGCAGTCTGATCTTGATCGACCCGCTTACGAACGCAACGATCGGCGCCGTCATGATTCGCGGGGAGCTTGCGTTGTCTTCCGTCAGTCCATCTGGCGGCGCAGTTTCTTCTTCAGAGAGGATCAGCCGCAACGGCCACCGCCCCGCAATTTTTTCCGTCGTGGCTGGGCACGAGCAAATCGAAGCCATCGAACGTGCGCTATGGGATCGCGGGCTCAACACGGTCACAATGGAAGAATCTGAAGCGTCATCTCAGTTGCTTCAAAGGCTCTTCGATCTCGGCCACGCAATCATCGTTTGGAGTGGTCCGGACACACACTCACCCGCAACGACGGCTACATTGACTCAAATCGCAGGCGACGCTCATTTTGATTTGTCGTCTACCGCCGAAAAGACACCGAGCAAAGGATTGTTCGACGAAGCGATTCGCCTCGGAGAGACATTGCGCCTCGACCACCGCGCACAGCCGGAAAGGGCCAACTAATGCAATTGCCCGCTACTTTGGAAAATCTCGAATCGCGCACCGCCGAGGAAATCATTGATGCCGCGTTGTCCAGCCAGTCCGCCGCGAGAGCGTGCTTTACCTGCAGCTTCCAGGCAGAAGACATGATCGTCTTGCACTTGCTACGCGAGCGTCTGGCGGAAATCCCCGTGCTGTTTTTGGAGACCGGTTATCACTTTGGCGAAACGTATGAGTTTCGCGACCAAATGGCCCGCGAGTGGAACCTGAACCTGGTCAACGTTCTCCCGAAAGAAACCGTTGCCGCGCAAGAGTCCGCATTCGGGTTGCTTTATGAGTCTGAACCAACGCGCTGCTGCCAACTCCGAAAAGTCGAACCGTTGCTCGAATCGCTTCGGCCCTTTCAGTTCTGGTTCACGGGTCTGCGCCGTGAGCAATCGCCGACTCGCAAAAATCTTCAGCCCGCGGAACTGCACCGCCTCCCGACCGGCGAAACACTCATCAAGGTCAGCCCTCTTGCCCATTGGACATGGGGACAAGTCTGGGAATTCACTGCCAAGCACAAATTGAAGTATCTGCCGCAATACGATCGCGGCTATCTCAGCATCGGCTGCAAGCCCTGCACGGCCGTTCCCCGAGATGCAAACAATCCGCGCTCCGGCCGCTGGGGTGGTCAAAAGCTCGAATGCGGCATTCACACGTTTTCGGAGCCAACGAAATGATCCCGGTCCTTTTCGGTTTTCTCATCGCGCTCGCTGTCGGCCTCACAGGGATTGGCGGCGGCAGTTTCACGGTGCCGCTGCTGTTGTTGCTGGGCATGCCTGCCGCGGAAGCCGTTGGTACGACTTTCGTTTTCGCCGGAATCCTGCGGCTCGTCGCTGCACCATTTTATTTTGCGGCGAAGCAAATGCATTTCCGGTACGCGTGGCTGCTGCTGCGCGGCGCAGTGCCCGGCCTCGTGCTCGGCATGATCGCTCTCAAGCTGCTCGCGACGCCACAAGGCAATCCGGCGGTGGTCATCGTCATCGGCGTGATGCTGACACTCTCTTCGACCGTGACGTTCATTCGCCGCGCACAAGTCCCCACCTTCGCGCGCAAGAATCCTCGCTGGCTGCCGTGGCTCGCCTTTCCCATCGGCATCGAATCTGGATTCTCTTCCGCCGGTGCTGGCGCGCTTGGCACGATGCTCCTGATGAATTATTCCGAAATCACTCCGACCGAAGTCGTTGGCACCGATCTACTCTTTGGTCTGGTGCTCGCCATCGTTGGCAGCGCCGTTCACTGGACGATCGGCTCCATCAGCACGGGCATACTTCTGCAGCTCTTGCTCGGCGGAATTCCCGGCGTTCTGCTCGGATGCGCTCTCTCAACCCGCGTCCCCGCACAAAAGCTGAAAGTGGTTGTTGCCACCGTAGCCATCTGCGCCGGCCTGCAATTGATGTGGTCGGGAGTCCGCGCTTACAACGCAACTCATGCGGCGACCGCAGCCCGCGTCCTCTCAGAGATCGCCGCTCACAAACGCCCCTAGTCCTTTGCCAAAGCATTCGCGCGCCGCTGCAAAATTCAGTCGGGTTTGCGGAGAGCGCGATCAATGACTTTCTTCGCAAACGCCTCGTCAAGCGGTTCGCGGGAAAAGAACCGGCGATAAAGAATCGGACCGAGGATGCATGCCACGATCTCGCGCGCATCGGCCGTCGCGGGAAATTCTCCCCGCGCTTGTGCTCGTTCGATTACCGTTACAAAAGCTCCGCGCATCTGCGCATGGATTCGTGACTGCAGTTCCGCAATATCCTTGTCGCGCTCCGCTGCATCGACAATCGACGGAAGCACAGTCGACCACGGCTGCTGGATTCGAATCGCGGCTCCGGTCGCCAGCGATTCCAAGTCCGTTTTCAGTTTTCCCGTATCAGGAACCGGAGGTCTCGTCGACAGCTGCGAACACGCGTCCAACAGCAACGCCTCGCGCGACGCCCAGTGCCGGTAAATCGTCGTTTTCGCGACACCCGACCGCCTCGAAACTTCGTCTACACTGACGCCGTTCAGCCCCGATTCGGTTAGCAGTTCGTACGCCGTTTTCAGCACAGCTCTTTTCGATCTCTCCACCCTCTCATCGGGTTCTTGAGTCGGCCGCTTCCTCGTTTTTCTCTTCTTCACCCGCTTGACTCCCATAAGACGATACGGTATCGTACCGCTACGCTACCGTATCGCATCATACTGTGGCGTTTGGCTCCGAAACTAAAGGTAGCACACGGGCCAATTCTTTACCTAGAGGGGGAGCGCACTCGATGATCGCACCAACTCGCATCACAAGCGGCCGGTTCCGCACCGGAACAGTTCTTATTTACGTCTTGAGTTTGCTTCTTGTCGCCAGTGCCGCCGTTAAGTTCGCGCGCGTTCCGGAACCCGCGTCACAACTCACCGAACTCGGCTTTGGCGGCGGCAACCTCACTCTGATCGCGGCACTTGAAATCGCCAGCGCCGCTCTCTTCGCATTCCCTCGTAGCCGTTCTTTCGGCCTGCTCCTTGTTTCGGCGTATCTCGGTGGCGCGGTAGCAGCGCACGTGGGTCACGATCAATTCCTTGCGGCATTTCGCCCCGCCATCGTTCTCGCACTAATTTGGTTCGCCGCCTGGCTTCGCCATCCAGAGGTGCTGTGGAGCGCACAAAGAGCATCCTCATAAAACGCGCTGTGCTCCGAACCATGAATTTCGGCTGTTCGCACGAAGTCTAATCTGGAGAAGAAATATGGCAACCACTTCGATGAGTACCGCAAGTTCAGTCAGACCAAGGAGACTCGCTTCGTTTGCGCCGTGGTTCAGTCGCACCGTTCTGCTCGTTCCGACGGTCATCATGACAATGATCGCCGTGCGCTATATCGGAAACCCAACCCATGCCGCGTCACCCACTGGCGTCACTCTCAGCACCCCCGAAGCTCTCACAGACACGCGCGTCGTCGGAGCCCTAGCACTCACAGTAGCCTTTGCCATCACGAGTTCGTTCCTTTCGCGCCATCGCCTTCGCATGGGCCACGCGATTGTGATCGCCTTGATGGCCTTCATCCTTGCGGTTCGGTTCTTTGGCTTCGCCGTGGACGGCACAACGCTCGCAATGGGCGACCAACGCGTCAAAACGATTGGCGAAACTCTTTTTCTCGCCCTCAATGCGTTAGCCCTCATCTTGCAATCCTTTGTGGCGAAACAGGCGGCGGTGCGCCAATGAAAACCGTCCTCATCACTGGCGCGAACGTTGGCATCGGTTTTGCGGCGGCCAAGTTTATCGGCGCGCTTCGCGATTGGCACGTTCTCCTCGCTTGCCGGAACATGTCCAAAGCCAGCGCAGCGATCGCCTCGATACAGAAAGCGCACCCATCCGCTCGAGTAGACTTCGTTCCGTTGGACCTCTTCTCACTCGGCTCTGTTCGGCGCGCTGCTGAAATGCTCGAAGCCCTGCAAATTCCGCAGCTCGATGGACTCATTCTCAATGCGGGTGGCATCAATATGAAAGCCAAGGTCCCCGAATTCACCGAGGACGGCTTCGAACGCACTTTTCAGTTAAATTTTCTGGGACACTTTCTGTTGGCGAATTTGCTCATCAAAAAAATGGCGCAGCGCAGTCGGATCATTTTTGTTTCTAGCGATCTTCATGATCCCGCCGCAACCAAAATGGGCAAGATCATGACACCACGGTACGGCCCCGTTGCAGACCTGGCTCGCGCAACCGGCACCGCCGCTAAGCTGCAGCCCATGGCTCGCTACGGCACCGCCAAGCTATACGCAATGATGGTCGCCTATGAACTTGATCGACGGCTGAAGGACGTCGGCCTGCCCATCACTGTCAATTCCTGGTCGCCGGGAGTCGTTCCCACTACACAGGCTGGCCGCGGAATGAACCCCATCATGAAACTCATCATAACGAGCCCCTGGTTCGTGAATTTCATGGGCTCGCATCTTTCAACGGAAGCGGAAGCAGGACAGGCCCTTGGCGCTCTCCTCATAGAACCAAAATTTTCCACTGTTAGTGGCCGATATTTCGACGGCTTCCGCGAGATTCCATCGTCGGTCGAATCGCAGGATCAACAAAAAGCGAAGTCAGTGTGGGAACAGGCAGTCGAGCTCAGCGGGCTGGCAGAAAAGCATTCCGCACCCTTCTCCACAGAGGAAAAAGCGCTGGAAGCACGCGGCCGGTAAACACAGACACAATAAGGCCGTCTGGAATTAACCGTTGAACTGGCTGTAGAAAAAAATAGCGGGCGAGCCTGTAAGCCGGATTCTGTGCGACACAATCTTGCGACTGCATCGCGGCGATCATTCCTCTAGGCCGTGATT